>OLNW01000155.1_pt1 | contig 89211 bp, 74 predicted proteins | sample 1672121 | NCBI WGS metagenome assembly OLNW01 (sample SAMEA3136648, study PRJEB25190) | human gut metagenome
ATAAGTATAGCTTACAAGGTCTTTATAAACAATAGGATTTTCTGTACCTCTTGTTAATTATACCATATTTTCGATAACTTTGGTACTTTTTCTTTATACTTTTAGAACTTTTTCACTAGTCTTGAACTAACCACACCTTTATCCCATTAACCGTCCCATAATCTTACTCCTTGCTGTCTGTTGCATCTCTTTAATGCTGTTTTCACTTTTATAAATAATAAAAAAATATAGCCCCCAAAATACAAGTATTTATGAGGGCTATACAAAAAAATTATTTATTTTTTGATGGTGACATAACATACATAGCATCACCAATCCTTGCGGTATAGCATATTAATAGTTTTGCTCCATTTTTTATACTCATAATATTAACACAAAAAACAACAAAATTCAAGTTAAAGAAAAATTTTAGGAGGGCGCTATTATGAAAAAAATTATTACAACAACTATTTTAACAATGTCATTATTCAATACAGTTTTGGCTGCACCACCAACTGTAACAATAAAAACATCAAATTCTTATGATGAAACAGTTATTAATAATATTAAAGCTAATAACTCTAATATTAACATAAGCAAATTTAACATAAGTGGACAAGATGCTTTAGCCAAGTATTTTATACTTAAAAACTCTGAGCCTGACATCTGGTATGCTAGTGATACTGCCAAAGTAGTTCAGCAAGGTGAAAAAGCAAAAACAATAAAAGTTGAATTTGACTACACCGAAAAAGAGATACTCGCTATGCAGGCATACATTGACGGTATTGTCAAAAATGCAGTTGCTGTTGCTAATACATTTCAAAAAGATTGCGACAAAGCTAAAGCTGTTTATGATTATCTAATTGACAATTATGACTACGACTGGACTTTAAGCAAGCACAAAGAATATGAGATGTTTAAAACAGGGACAGGCGTTTGCACAGCTTACAGCCTTGCTTACAAGGATATTATGCAGGAGCTTAATATTCCTTGCGAAGTGGTCATATCAAGAGAAATATCTCATCAGTGGAACATTATTCAGATTGATGACGAGTGGTACAATGTTGACCCTTCTTGGGGTGATATTTTTGCAACCGAATCCGAAGATTTCAGATATGACAATTTCTTAAAATCTGATGAATACTTTACACTTTTAGGCCATACAGGTGGAACATCAGAGAGCGGTGCTGTTTGTACAAGCAGAAAATATGATGGAGGCGCACTATGACAAGAGAACAAGCTATTGAAAAACTTAAGAAAATTAAAGAACTTGCTGAACGAGGTGTCGGCGGAGAAAAAACAAGTGCAATTGAAATATATAAAAAAATAGTTAAAAAATACAATATTGAAAATATTGAAATTGTAGACACCGTTGAATTAAGGTGGTTTCCATTTAAAACTCCTTTAGAAGAAAAGTTGCTTATACAAATTTTATATAAAGTAACAGGCGACAGGACATACTGGTTTAAGTGTGATAAACGCAAACATTTAAGAGGTGTTGAGTGTACAGAGTTTGAAGCCGAAGAAATTAATTTTTATTTTGAAATTTACAGAAAGGCACTCTCAAACCAATTAGAATTATTTATTGAAGCATTCATACGAAGCAATAACATATACCCTGATGAAACAACAAGGATTAAAGATAAACAATACGAATTCCCTATTCTTACAGATGAAGAACTTGAAAGAAGTTATTTAATAGCCAAAATGGCAGAGGGTATAGAGAAAACTCAAGTACATAAACAAATTGAAACAAACAATTAAGGAGGAATTAATTATGTGCAAAGTAATAGCAATAGCAAACCAGAAAGGCGGAGTTGGTAAAACAACTACAACGGTTAATTTAGGTATAGGACTTGTAAGGAAAGGTAAAAAAGTGTTGCTTATTGATGCAGACGCACAAGGTAGTCTGACTGTAAGTCTTGGTTTTAGTGAGCCTGATAGTCTTAATTATTCACTTGCAAATATCTTTATGGATATAGCAAATGAAGAAGATGTTAATAATAAAGGTATTTTGCATAACGCAGAGGGTGTTGACCTTGTACCTGCCAATATAGACTTATCTGCTATGGAAGTAAACCTTATTAATCTTTTTGGTAGAGAACAGTTGCTGAAAACTTATATTGATAACTTAAAGTCTTATTATGATTATATAATTATCGACTGTATGCCTAGCTTAGGAATGATAACAATAAATGCTTTGACCGCTGCCGACACAGTGCTTATACCTGTACAGGCTTCTTACTTGCCTGTTAAAGGCTTACAAGAGTTAATAAAAACCATAGGCAGAGTTAAGCGAAAGCTCAATACTAAGCTTGAAGTTGAGGGTATATTGGTAACAATGGTTGACAATCGTACTACCTATTCTAAAGAGGTTATTCAACTTCTTAAAAACTCTTACGGTGATACATTACATATTTTTGATGAAGTTATTCCAAGAAGTATTAAACAGGAAGAAAGCAGCACAGACGGGAAAAGTATTTATGAATATGCCAAAAATAACAAAGTTGCTTTGGCGTACAAAAAATTGACCGATGAGATTGAAATTGGGAGGTAATGACAATGGGAGTAGCAAGCAAGATTAATTTTGGTACTATTGACAATTTATTCGGTACAGATACCGAAAATATTGTAATGTTGCAGATTTCACAGCTAAAGGAATTTGAAAATCATCCTTTCAAAGTCTTAGAAAATAAAGATATGGATGAACTAGTTTCTTCTATTAAAAAAAAGGGAATTATCTCACCTATAATCGTAAGAGAAAAAAACAGTAGCTATGAAATTATTTCAGGACACAGAAGGACATATGCTTGCCAGCTCGCAGGTATAAAAGAAATCCCTGCCATTATAAAAGAAATGTCCGATGATGAAGCTGCTGTAGCTATGGTAGACAGTAATTTAGCGAGAGAAGTCATCTTACCATCTGAAAAAGCATTCTCATATAAGATGAAATTTGATGCTCTTAATCATCAAGGGAAAAAGGGTTCAAAAACAAATGATGATATTGGCAAGGAACTTGGAGACAGTGGTAGGCAGGTACAAAGATATATAAGACTTACAAGTTTAATTCCTGAAATGTTAGACTTGGTTGATATTAAAAAAATGCCTATTAATGTTGGCGTCGAATTATCATACATTACAAAAGAAAAGCAGAAACTTATTTACAGAGTAATTGACAGAATTGGAGTTATACCATCAATATCACAGGCAAAACAACTTAGGCAAAACAATGAGAATGAAATTAAAGACAATGCCTCATATATTAACGCAGTATATCTAGAATATATGCTTACAGAAAAACAGAAGGTAAAAAGTTATAATATAAAACTTGACGGTAATTATATTAATAAATATTTTCCTGATAAAGATAAAAACGAAATTAAAGAAATATTGCAAAAGATACTTGATGAATATTTTAAAGGAGTTGAATAATAATAAATGGACATTATGATAAGCATAAACCCACCATATACAAAAATGATTTTAAGTGGATATAAACCCGTTGAATATCGAAAGAAAATTTTAAAAAATATCAAACCATTAGATAAGGTATATATATACGAAACCAAAAATCATAATGGGCAAGGAAAAGTTGTAGGCTCAGCAGTAATATATGATATTTATAAATTATATTATGGTAAGTCCGTTAATGATAATAGACTAACACCAATTGTTCTGGAGAGATTTCATCATATAAAAAATTTATATTACAATTATTGTAATATAAAAAGCTATAAACCAAATAACAACGAGGGGTGGTTTAAGTCTAAAAAATTTTTAAAATATCAGCAAGAAATAGGATTATTTGATGCTAACGGAGAGCTAAAAGTTAATTATGCTATCCATTTTGCATATATTAAAAAATACGATGAACCTTTAGATATATCAAATTTTATCTGTCCTACTTCTGGAAATAATCTTAAACAACCTCCACAGAATATGTGTTATATAGAATTGGAGGAGATGTAACGAATGGAAAAGATAAATCTTGGAATGGACGAAATGTACCCAGTAATTAAGATTATGCTTGAAAATGGAGGCACAGTCAACTTTAATCCAAGAGGTACAAGTATGCTCCCAACTATTCACAATGACGGCGACAGAGTTATTTTAAAAAAGCCCGACGGTAGGTTACAAAGACTTGACATTGCACTTTTCCAAAGAGGAAATGGTCAATTTGTTTTACACAGGGTTGTTAAAGTTAATGAAAATGATTATTTATTTTTGGGTGACAATCAAACCAATCCTGAACAAATAAATGTTGAAGCTGTTATTGGAAAAGTAGTTGAAATTATTAGAAATGGTAAACATATAAATGTTGAAAATAAATTTTATAAAGCATATTCGGTTCTCTGGTATTGTCTGTTACCTTTAAGAAAATTTATAAGTCCAATTAAGAAAGCTAGGAAAATTTTATTTCCAACAAAGGCAGAAATAATAAATAAAGCTACAGCCGTGGCAGATGATATTATGAATTTCGACTATAAGTCCGTAAATTTTAGAGCGGAAAAAATTTTCTATCAAGCGGTAACAGCATATATATTACAGAATAAGCGTTTTAAACGCAATTTAACTTATATGGCTAAATTGATTTATTTTGAAGTTTTTTTACATAGTAAGGAAAGAAATATATTTACTAATCTACAACAGGAAATTGTAACTAACTACTATAACAACTTTGTTATACTTGCCGGAAGTCAATACAATGAAATAATTAACAATTGTTATAAGAGGTTAGTTGAATACCAGGAAAAAAAATAAGGAGAACAAGATTATGGAAAAAGAAAAAATTATAAATGGCGAACTTCACATTTATTGTGAATCAGACGGAGAATATTATCCAAAACACAAAACAGAAAACGGTGTGCAAATGGAACTTGACGAAAAATATTTTGTATATGTCCTGAGCGGTGATTCAATTGATAAAAGTATAGCACGAAATAAAGTTGACCCATACTTAGATGAATTTTATTCAGAAAATTTTGAAGAGCAGGAATATCACTTTTATAAAAGAGCGAGAGAAAAATTTTTAAAAGAAGAAAAGCCTATATTATATCGTGATTTAAAAGACGAACAATTTTTAAACACGCATTTAAATGACGTAGAAGCCCAAGCAACTAAATTAGAAAAAAAATTAATAGAGCAATATTCTGTGAGAGAAAATCTGACAGAAAATTTAAAACGTGAAAATATGCTGCTTTGGATACAGCGTTACAACTCGATAAAAATAAGGGCAAAAGAGGTAGTTTTGGAAACATATATTTACGTATAATTTACAAAAATCACGATTTTCAAAACAGCCCAAAAGTCGCATAGTGAGGAGCGTTCCGCTCCTCACTAAAATTTAAGAAACTAGCAAGCAGTCTATGTGGCTACCCATTTTGGCTACCCACATAGATTTATGCGAAAAATTAAAAATTTTATCGCATAAATAATCAGGGGATACCTCCCCTATAACCCCAATGATGAAAGGAGCGTACCGTAATGAATAACAATAGAAAAAGGACAAATGAAATTTTATTCAGAACAACTCCATATATTTATGACGTTTTAAAAAATAAAATTCAAGAAAACAAAACAACTCAACAAGAATATTTTACAAAGATAATTATGAATAATGTGAAATATATAGACACCGAACATCGTACAGAAATGAAAAGAATAAATCGTGAGTTGAATTATATCGGCAAAAAAATAAACAATGTTTCTTCAAAAATGATTAATGAGAACATATACGAAAGCGACGTTAATTTTATATTAAATTCAATCGACAAAGTAAAAGAACTTCAAGAAAATTTAGAAAAAAATTTAAAGGAGTATTTTTCAAGTGAGGCTGACAATGGATAACAACGAAAGCAATTTAAAAAAAGCAAAACGGAAATCGAATTTTCAAATACACTTTCGTTTAAACGACATTGAAAATAAAATTTTAAATGACAAGTTAAAACTAACCAACTTAACAAAAAAAGAATTTTTGGAGAGGGCAATATTTTATGATTTTGTTTGGTACACAAAAAATGAAAGAGATTTTTTGACAACCATAAATGATACAAGCTATCAAATATCAATGATATGCAGAAACTTAAAAATGATATGTAAGTCACTTGATGAAGTTTTGTGGGACGAATCAGAAACAGACAAAATAAAATTAGGAATAAAAGAAATAGAAAATGAACACATCAAATATGTGAGTAATATTAAGATTGATGAATTATAAGCTCTGAAATAGAAATAATGAGGTGACATTATGGCAATAACAAAAATTCATACGATTTCTTCAACGCTGCAAAAAGCAATTGATTACATATGCAACCCCGAAAAGACTGACGGCACTTTGCTCGTAAGTTCGTTTATGTGCAATTCCGAAACAGCACAAAAGGATTTTATGAGAGTGCTGAAAATGAACGCTACCGGAAAAGGTAAAACCAAAAGCAAGCAAAATTTTTACAAGATGTTAAACGGAGTGAAAGCAAATCACCTTATACAATCATTTGCTCCCGGTGAAGTAACCGAAGATGAGGCTCATCGAATAGGCGAGGAATTAGCAAAAAGACTTTTAGGCAATAAATATCAATATGTTATTGCAACACACACTGACAAAAATCATATACATAACCACATTATATTTTGTGATGTAGATATGGTTGAATATAAGAGATTTAACAAAACTTACTGGGATATAAGAAACATAAATGATGAAATATGTGCAGAACACGGACTGTCAATAATAGACAGAACCAACCGCAGAGGCAAGAGCTACATTGAATGGCTTGCCACAAGTAAAAATAAATCTTGGAAAGCTGAAATTAAAAATGATATTGATTTCGCAATAAAAAATTCTGCATCTTGGAATGACTTTATACAAGTTATGAAATTAAGAGGATATATAATTGACAACTCTCACAAACACATCAAATTTAAAAACACTAATATCAAAAATAAAAAAGGTGAAAATTGGTGGGTTCGTGGTAAAACTTTAGGAGCTGACTACACAGAAGATGCTATCAATTCAAGATTAAGAAGTAAGAGTATATCTCTCAAATCAAACCGTATGATTAATACCAACGAAGGAAAATACGCTGATAATTATTATCTCAAGAGATGGGCAAAAATACAGAACCTTAAACTTGCCGCAGAAATGCTAAACACATTAAACGATATGGGCTATTCATCTGTTCAAGCCGCTCAAGACAAAATTAACAGCTTAAATAAAAGCATTAATCCTATTGAAGATAAAATAAATTCAATCGAAAAAGAAAATATAATGTTAAGCGAAATTATAAACGCACACAATATCTACAACGAAAATAAAACTTACTATATAAAGTATGAAAACGCTAAAGACAAAGAACAGTATTTAGAAAAGTACGAGGATAAAATAAATAGCTTTATTGCAGCAGGAGAAACATTAATAAAATACAATGTACCTGTAAACTATGATATACAAGACTACATCAATAACTTAAATGATAACAACAAAACTCTTGAATATTATCGTCATAAGATAAGCAATAGCCTGAGCGAAAGATCCGAAATACAGAACATATTAAACAACTTGGATACATACATCAATAGCGACACCGTTAATAGAGAACAAAGAGCAGACAAAGGCAAAGATAACGGCATTGATTTATAAATTAAATTTTGCAATATTCGGTGTGATATACTCAATCACACCGAATATTTTATTTTATACCTTGTTTTTATTATTGTTTGTTGGTATTACGCTTTTCCATCTCATTTTTAATAGCTATACTCCCGCTGTTAAACACTGCATTTAACTCCGCATTATGTGCCTGAGCTTCAAATTCTGCCCTTTCAAATACAGAATTGATTGATAAATCCTTATCACTTATTTTTGACTTTCTGTTAAAAAATAGTAGACTTTTCAGCCTTTTATTAATTGCCTGCTCGTCCTCGTTTTTGTTGATAATATCTTGTAGTGTATTTTCAATTACTGCATCATCAATGTCAGATAAGTAAGCATCTCTAAGCAGCAGCATATTTTTACTGCTAAAATTTGAATTTAAAATATTCAATATTTGAATATTTGTTATATCCTTATTCTTTACAATTTCAGCCAATGCTCTTACCGTATCATCATTTACATTGTCTGAGCACAACTTAACATATACCCTTTCATCAAGTTTTTTATATACATCATTTAATATCACGTTATGTATGGCCAATAAACGCATACTTGACAATCTTTGGTTTAAGCAAATTGACATTATTTTATTTGATACCCCTGCCCTATATATCTGCCTCAACGCTGATATTTGCTTCTCATAATAATGCTTCATTAAGCTGTTGGTAAGCGACAGCGGCACACCTGCACTTATTGCCTTAATGCCCTCCTCCATAATTTCCGGTGAATACTTACTATTCGCAACAACTGCTATTTCAGAAGAATTAAAGTTATTATCAAAAGCAACTTTTAGAACACTTAATTGGTTTTTATCAAATACCATTTCATCATCTGTATCTGTTTGACCTGCCAGGCTATCATACGTTATATTATAATTGTTATATAAGAGCTGAGGACTAAGTTCATACTCAATATTATTTATAATCGAACTTGCGACTTCTCTTGCAGCATTTAGCAATTTAATAGTTGCATTGTAGTCTAAGTCTTTCAATGTAGGCATATATTTTATATCAATGTTATACCTTTGAGAAACTAATGCAGCTGCTGTGTCAATTAAAGTTTTATCCTTATTTCCGAATAAAAAACAATCCACAAGGTTTCTAACCATATCATATTTTATATTATTTTCGGACTGATTTATGTTCACATAAGAAACATTTGTATCAAAATCATAGCAAGATTTATAATTGTCAAATGATTCATACGCAAATTCGGTTTTTCGTATACCCTTAATCGCATTTGTAAAGTTAATATAATCATTAGCCAAAATACTAACCGCTTTTCTTTTATTAAGCTCCAAAGGTTCTTTGGGAAGCATTACTTGCGAAATATCAAAGTATTTTTTAATATTGTAATAAGTTTTTTTACTGCCGTCTTTGTCAATTTCATTAAGAACTAAAAGAGATATACCTTTCTCACCCTTATAAATTCTGCCGTTAGCTCGTTCAACATTATCGACTGACAAAAGATATTCAGCATCATTTCTCTGTGCATATATGGCAACTGAATTAAACACGCTGAAATTAATAAATTTAGCAATAATGTTAATCAATTCTTTTGTTTTATCTTGATTTCTAGTACAATTAACAATAGTGTTTTTTATCATTTGAATATGTTCGGTCTTATTTTTAATCAAATTCATATATTCTTCGCTTACATACATACTATCACCTCTTATCGTATAAATTCTTGTGTGTAACTGGGTCTTTTATCGTTTCCTATACTCATCTTAATAACAGCATTATATGTTTGACCCGACTTTTTGCTCTTTATATTTTTTACCACAGCCTGCCCATAAACTAACAGGCTTTTAGCCAATTCCTCATTTATTTTTTTGCCAAATTTGCTAAAGTAAAAATCATTTTGCCACAGCTTAAATTCACAATGTTGGCAGCCATAATATATCATTCCCTTTAACGTCTTTTTCGCTTCTATATTACTGCCGCATACAGGGCATTTACATATAATTTTACTTTCTTTTTTTGCTTCAAAATGCTTGTATTTGTCTGTCCATTTTCTTACAGTTTCAGCTATATTCTCTATAAAATTATCCGGTGAATACAATCCTTTGCTTATATCTGCAAGCATATTTTCCCATTCAACAGTCATATTGACAGACTTAACCTCATCAGGCAGAACATCAAGCAGATTTTCACCACTTTCTGTAATTATAATTTTCTTATTCTCCCTTTTAACATAACTGTCATTAACAAGTTTCTCTATAATAGCAGCTCTCGTAGCAGAAGTACCCAAGCCTTTTCGCTCAACATCTGCAAGCATTTCTTTGCTGCCTGCCGTTTCCATAGCTTTCAGTAAAGTATCCTCTGTGTAATGCTCTTTAGGCTTTGTTGTATGCTCCGATACAGTAAAATCATCTACTTTAATATTGCCCTCACTAAAATCATCAAGATTATTAGAACTTACTTCGTCCATTCTTCTGTTGAAAATTTTGAGCAATATGTCTGTGAATTGTTTATAGCCTAATTCCGTTATTACAGAACTACTTGTATAATACTCATCACTGTTGTATATAGCTCGGATTTTCACAACGCTTTGAACCATTTTGTCAGAAACAGCCTCAAGAACTCTGTATATAATCATATACAACAGACTTTTTTCATCATTCGAGATTTCACTACATCTCAAAATCTCCTTTGTCGGCAATATAGCGTGGTGGTCGGTTACTCTTTTGTTATTAATAATTGCATCAATATCAATATTAGGCACTAAAATATTGCAATATTTACTTATTGCACCTATAAGTTCTATTGCACTTTCCCTCATATCAGATGTTATAAATTTACTGTCTGTACGAGGATATGTAATATATTTCTTCTCATATAAAGATTGAGCTAAGTCCAAAGTTTTTTGTGCTGAAAACCCCAACAATTTATTGGCTGTTCGTTGCAGGAGAGTTAAGTCATACAATTTTGGAGGTAATGTATCCTTGCTGACTTTTTCAATCTTATCAATGGTTGCCACTGTATTTTGTTTATCGTAAAGTGCCGCTTCTGTATAATCAAAATATTTGTTTACACTTTTAAAATCTATACCATTCAATAAAATATGTCTGTGATAGTATTTTTGAGGAGTAAAGTTTTTTATTTCATTATCTCTCGTTCTTATCAGGTTTAATGTGGGTGACTGAACTCGTCCCACCTTATAAACACTTCCATTTCCATAAACCACAGTAAATAACCGTGTACCATTCATACCGACTATCCAATCAGCTATTTGCCTGCACTTTGCAGCTTTATACAAGTTATCATAATCCGCAGAAGGTTTCAAATTTTTGAAACCCTCTGCAATAGCTTTATCTTCCATTGAAGATAACCATAGTCTTTCAATTTTTTTCGTACAATGCTTATATTCGTAAATTAACCTAAATATAAGTTCGCCCTCACGACCTGCATCGGTAGCACATATAATAATTTCTACATCTTTTCTGCTCATTTGGCGGCACAATGAATTTAAAAGTTTTGTTTGACTTTTAATAGGCTTGTATAACATATTATCAGGCAATATAGGCAGATTGTCGGTATTCCATACTTTCCATTTTTCATCGTATTCATTAGGCGAACACAAGCCCAAAAGATGACCCGATGCAAAAGCTACTACATATGTATCATCTTCGTAAAACCCATCACTGTTTTTTTCGTAGTTATGCAGCATAGCCTTTGCAATGCTTTTTGCAACAGAGTTTTTCTCTGCTATTATCAGTTTTTTCATTTTGAAATATCCTCCCTCGTAGTATCATAACTTACAACTTCATTATTGTGTGCATCAACTTCATATGCTGCACTTTCAAACATATTCTCTATACTATAATGCCCGGTTTCCTCATTAGGAATATTTTCACTGTCATTATGGCCTGAAAGTTCAGAATTAAGCTCTTTAAGCCTATTTTCTTTTTCTCGCATTTCATTAAGCTGTTCAAAAGGTTTTTCTATTTCTATTTTTGCGTCCTCTAGCTCTTTTTGAGATTTTTCGAATTTTAATTCAGTTTCATTAATTTCTACTGATATGTTTTTTATAGCATTATCAAATCGAGTAAAATTACCATATATATCACTTCCTAAATCTAAGTCATATGATGCTCTACCCTTTAATTCTGCTGAATACACAAGTCTATTTGTATTAAATCCAACAATCACGTCAAAACCTCTGTAATTCCCCACTTTTTTATGCTCTGACGGCTTTATAGTCTTACATACTTTGAGTAAAGCGGCTCCTGCCTCTTTTTTGTCTGTATATGTGACACCATCAATCGTCATCGACGTAAATTTATCGGATTTATGCTCATTGGCTATAACGCTATCAATTTTAAGATTTTCAACACACCTTTGCAATGCCGAAATTTTCTTAGGCAGAGTTTGAGATATAGATTTCTGCAAACTACGTTTATTTTCTTGATATGATGAAAACAATGCTCTTAACTTATTAACCTCAACCTCAAGGTCTATTTTTTCTTTAATCTTAGGGTCACCTGATGCAATAGCCTTTATTTCTGCATAATTTAATACACACTCGTCAATATCCGCAGCTGACCTAACATATGACTTTGATGTCATAATTTGGCTGATAAACTTTTGTTTATTTTCAACGAGTTGATATAAATACGCATCAAACGTATTTTTAGTAACATAGGTGTAAATATCAACTTCTGAATTTTCATTACCCTGCCTTATAATCCTACCGTTACGCTGCTCAATATCTGACGGCTTCCACGGACAGTCTAAATGATGAACTGCCTTTAATTTATTTTGACAATTAGTACCTGTACCCAATTTACTTGTAGAGCCTAAAAGAATACGTACATCACCTTTTTGCACTCTTTGAAAAAGAGCTATTTTCTGTGCATCAGTGCTATAATCGTGTATTACTGCGATTTCTGACGGTGAAACACCCATAGCAATTAACTTTGTTTTAACATCATCATAAACAGTCAATGCCTTGTTTTTATCAGGTGTAGACTGGTCGCAAAATATAATTTGTGTACTTCTTTCAGTTGTTGTTTTTTTATAAATATCAAATACATTGTTAATACAAGCATTTACCTTACTGTTAGGGTCGTCCGGCAACATCGGATTCATAAGTCTTTGGTCTAAAGCTATTTTCTTGCCGTCACCTGTTATCTTAGGCATATTATCAATATGATTATCTACCTTACCGGCTCTGATTTTTTCAGCTCGCTTTGCTAAAGAATCTATCATCTGTTTTTGATATTCGCTTGCCTCAACCGCAACAGTGTGATAATTGGCTTTTGGTGTAGGCAAATCAAGCATATCAGCGGTTTTAATGTCAGCGACAGACTTAAACATATCCATCAATTCAGGAATATTGTTAAACTTAGCAAATCTCGTTTTATACTGGTAACCTTTGCCCTCCGGTGCAAGTTCAAATGAAAGTACAGTTTCACCAAAAGTAGATGCCCAAGCATCAAAATGATGTAAATCGTGTCTTTTAAGCTCGTCAAACTGTAAGTATGTTTGCATTGTATACATTTCAACCATTGAATTTGAAATTGGTGTGCCTGTGGCAAAAACCACACCTCTTGAGCCTGTTTTTTCATCTAAATATCTGCATTTCATATACAAACCTTCTGAACGCTGTGCTGCTGAGGTACTTATACCTGCAACTCTGCTCATTTTTGTATTGAAGTACTTATTTTTAAATAAATGAGCCTCATCAACATATATTTTATCAACACCCAATTCCTCAAATGTGATTGTTGTATCTCGTTTATCATCATTATTAAGAGCCTCAAGTCTGTTTTCAAGATTTTTCTTGGTACTCTCAAGCTGCTTTATTGTGAAACCTCTATTGCCACTATCATTGGCATATTTTGTAGACAATAAATAGTCCTCGATCTCATCAAGCCTTTCTTGTATGAATTGTGTTTGATACTCAACCGAAAGAGGTATTTTATCCAACTGCTCGTGAGATATAATTACCGCATCATAATTGCCTGTGGCAATTCTTGAGCAAAATTTCTGTCTGTTCTCTGCATTAAAATCTGTAGCTTTAGGTACTAATATGTTTGCTGTCGGGTACAAACGCAGAAAGTCAGCCGACATTTGAGCAACTATAGCTTTAGGAACAACTATAAGGCTCTTATGGCAAAGTCCCAATCTCTTACTTTCCATAGCACTGGCAATCATCTCGAAACTTTTACCTGCTCCTACGCTGTGTGCCAAGAGCGTATTACCTCCGTAAAGAGTGTGTGCTATGGCATCGACTTGATGCTTACGCAATGTTATTTCACTACTCATACCCTTAAAAGTGATATGACTACCGTCATACTCTCTCAATCGTATTGAATTAAACTTATCATTGTAAATTTTCACTATATCCTGCGTTCTGTCATAATCATCAAATATCCACTCTTTAAAACGCTGTTTTATAATATCCTGCTTTTCTTGTGCTAACAAGGTTTCTTTCTTGTTTTGCACATATTTAGGCTTATCATTCTCGTCTATAATTCTATCATTTACAACAGTGTTTTTGAGATTAAGTGTATCTTCAATTAATTCATAAGCACTAACCCTTGACGTGCCATATGTTACACTTGCCTTTATATTATCTCTATCCGCTCCTGCATTACTTATTTTGTATTGAGAAGAATAGCTATTAAAATCAACTACTATTGAATGTCTGTTTCCGAACGCATTGCCGTATGTATTCTTATGAAATGACGGTGTTTCAAGCAATTCATACATAAACTGTTGATAGTATTTCACCGGCACCCAAGTAGAACCAAGCTGTACAGAGATTTCTTCAGGCTTTAAATCCGGTGGTTGAACTTCTGACAGTGCAGATACATTTATATTAAACTTACTGTCAAATTGGGCATAATCCTTTGCAATTTTCAGCTTTTCTTTTACGTTACCGCTCAAGTATTCATCAGCATTTTCATACTTATTGGTTACAGGATTTTCAAATATTACTCCTTTTAACTCTGAAACTATATCTTCTTCTGTAGTTCCGCAAAGTTGAGCCATATAATCAACATCAACTCGTCCTTTTTCGGAAATAGACACTGCCAAAGCCTCAACAGCGGTATCTGTATGGTCAATGGTAGTATAAGGCTGTATTGTCCTTTTTGTAAAAATGTCAGACTTGCTTTCCAAGTTACCGTCCTTATCAATATTTTCAAGAGCTAATAACAAAGGTGCTGTATCATCTTCCCTAAATAATGACTTGTTCGTTTTACTCGAAAGTATACCGAATTTTGCAGTAAATTTATCATATACAGCATTTAATTTATTTCGCAAATTTGATGTATTTTCATCATCATAATCTTGCAACTCGGCAGCGATTAATTCCTGCAATGCTGACGATATTTCTATCATACCTTTCAATCGTTCGGTTTTTTTACCGGTAACAGGTTCTTTAATCAACCGTTCATTCTCTCTAAAATAAATTTCACCGTCTATTTCCGCATAACAAAAGTTGCGGTAGTTATCTACATTTACATTAGGCATATCGTATTTTTCTTCAACTTGAACATCATCAATTGCAGGCTCATAAGTACCTTTTATATTGCTTAGAGCGTTTTTAAGCTGCTCCTCAAGAGGAATATCTGACGGTTTGCAAGTAACTGCATAACCGTATTGGCTTGTTGTTTCTCCGAGTGTGCCACATACCATTTCGGGGTGATTGACAAAATAATTGTTAATATGCGTACCGTGTTCGCCAAAGTCCGAAACATTAACCCATTCGGGCATTTTTTCATCAATAAGTTCTGTTATTCTGTCTTTTTTTTGCAAGAAAATAATGTCTGCCACAACAGGTGTACCTGCGTTTTTGAAAGCATTGTTAGGCAGTCTTACAGCACCGAGAAAATCAGCTCTTTCGGCAAGATATTTCTTAACTTTGTCACCTTTTTTATCAAGAGTACCGCTTGATGTAATAAATGCGACAATGCCGCCCGGACGCACTTTATCAAGTGATTTCTTAAAGAAATAATCGTGTATAAAACTATCTTCCTTAAAGTCATTATCACTTATTTTGGTTGTACCGAAAGGTACATTACCGATAGCCACATCAAATGTATTACTATTAAAAGCAGTCTTTTCAAAGCCTTTTATCTGAATATTAGCGTTTGGATAGAGCTGCTTTGCAATTCTTCCTGTTATACTATCCAATTCAACACCATACAGCTTAGATTTCTGCATACTCTGAGGGAGTAAACCGAAAAAATTGCCTATGCCCATAGACGGCTCTAATATCTTGCCGCTCTCAAAACCTAAGTTGCTAAGCGTATCATAAATAGAACTAATAATAACAGGCGGTGTATAGTGTGCATCAAGTACAGACGCTCTTGCGGCAGTATATTCATCATCTGTAAGGAGTGATTTAAGCTCTGTGTATTCCTTGCTCCAACTGTCTATACGACTATCAAAAGCATTTTGCAAACCGCCCCAACCAACATATTTAGCTAAAATTTTCTGTTCCTGCAAAGTAGCTTGTCTGTTTTCGCTTTCAATAAGCTTAAGCGTTTTGATAGAGTTAATATTATCCGTAAACTTTGCTTTTGCACCACCAATACCCAACTCATTGTCGGTAATATGGTAGTTAGTGACAGGTACAGCTTTTGTATCGATAGCTTTATCAGCAGCAACTTCCTCTGTAACAGGTTCTTTTTTTTCATTGACTTCCAGATTAACATAATGCTCAGATTTTTCCTTATCCGTAAGGTAACGGTCATTGTGAACCAGGTTATCCAGACGAGAAGCTGCCTGTATCCAAGACATCTTGATTTCTTCACAGCCATTTTTCTTGTATCGCAAACCAGTGGAATCGTAGTATTCGCTGCTACCAGATGTGCCAGAGAGTGCATGAGAATGACCGCCTGTACCATACTCATTTTTCAAAAAGTCTGCCTTTTCCTTGGAAGAATGGCTTTCCTGCCAATAGTTCCAGATACGCCTCTTGCCATCAGAAAACCGACTTCCCTTTGTCATAGCATGGTTGATTTCATCCTCTGTGATGAAATGTGACATAAGAGGAAGCTGCACCAAATCGGTCTGATATTCACGGAGATGAATATCCAGTTCCTTCAATCGTTTTTCCAAAGTGGTGACCTTATGATAATGGAAACGCAGAATGTCAGGCTTGGCTTTGTAAGCATCCATAAAAGCCTGGTACTCCGTCTGCAATGTAACACGGAACTTAGGGTCAGTCAGCTTTTCTGCAAGTGCGACAATATCATCGGAGAAACCACCGCCACGCATTTCGCTGAGTGAGGAAAGAATCCCCGTTTCTCTGATACCATCAGCAAAGTCACTGTACAAATACCACAGACTTGCTGCAATTTTCTGTCGCTCATAGTTAGCTGCTTCGACAAGCTCTACATTGGTTGCGTACTGCCCATTTTCTAACAGTTCTCCAATTCGTACTGCGACATCCTCCCACGGGATGACCTGAGCATTTTCTACATACTCTGCGGAATTCCCCTGTGCCAGATGAATACCATCTTCGGCATACCATACTGAGATATTATGCTGTTCATCTTTAAGGCCATAACCGCCGTGATAGACCTGCTTTAAAGTCGCTGTCAGTTCCTCAATTGATTTACCCTTCATATAATCAAGAGCAACCACCATTCGACCGTTATCGGTATTGATACCCAATTGAAGAATACGGTCGATTTCTTTTTGTTCAAAAACATTATTGGACAGGTCACTAGGATGTTCTGTTTCCAAATTCTGCTCAATTTGAGCAGAATTTTCTTCGATAATTGTATATTTGAGTTTTTCGGCAAGATTTTCTCTGCCGACACCAAAATCAATATGTGAAAAAGATTTTTCCATAGCATTATCATCAACATTTTCAAAGTTAATTTGCAAATCGTTGATTTCGGATACTCGCCACTGTACATTAGGCTTGTCCTCTAAGGTCACAATATCGCCCTCTTTGAGAGGTCTGTTATTAGTTTCCACAACCTGCTCAATTTGAACAGAATTTCTTATAGGATAATCTGTCTTAAACTTATCCAATATTTCTTGCTCTTTTTCGGTAAGCTGTGCATTTTGTTCAAGGTAAGGCACAAGTATATTAAGAACATTTTTTATATCTTTCTTGCTTTCCTCGTCAATATCTTCATAAGCTAAATAATATTCGTTATATTCCCTTATATGGTCTACAATACTGCCACCGCCTAAACCTTTGCCGTCACCTATATCATATCTGCCGTCATAATCGTAATTTTCACCGTCAATAACAGCATTTACAGAAAAATGTGTTTTATCATAATAAGAACGTATTTCTTCGTCAAGTTCCTCGTTTTCTCTTTCGGTATGCTGTTTTTCGTCAAGATATTCAATGACAGAATTAGCAAGAGCAAAACTCATATCAGGATTTTCATCAGCAAATTCTTTTAACAAAGCACTTTCTGTAAAGCTAAGATTAAATTTAACAGAATTTTCTTTAATATTATTACCACTTAAATTCTGCTCAATTTGAGCAGAATTTTCAACAGTATCAGTCACAGGTACTTGTGTTTGGAGATTTACTGTCTGTTCTTTTTCGTTGCCGATAAATTCATATAAAGTTGTATTAAGAAGTCTTGCGTTGTCTATATTTTCTGTGATAACAAAGCCTCTGCTTTCTCGCTCAACTGTGCATTGGTCTGTATACCAAGACAAAGCACCCGTCAGTAAAACAACCTCTGATATTTCTCCGCTTATCTTATTTTTAAACTTATCGCCTATTTCAATGGTATTGTGTACCTGTTGCTGTTCTCTTATATGCTCTTGGGTATCAAGATACATTTCCCATTGGTCATACTCAACACCGAATAAACCGCCTTCTTCAATATCTTCAATACTTTCAACTTGACTTTCGGTATTATCTCCGTGCAGTGCATATATCGGCAAATCAGTATTCTGTAAAAGTTCAGTGGCTCGTTCGGTTCTTAAAGGCAAAAGATAATTGGAGGTATAGCCGTATTCATTGCGTTCGGCAATGCTAACGGTATTGTCGGGCATATTGTTAAGTATCTTTTCAGATAGCTGCGGCTCATCGTCCTGTAATACATTTTGTGCAATGCTGCCGTAATGTAATACTTTCGCAGTTTTACTGTCCATAATAAAATTATAAATATCATCATAATCCATAACATCTGGCAAAAAGTATAAATCTTTTTCATTTTCCTTATCAGCCATAAGCCTGTAGCCCTCAGATGTGTGGTGAAAACGATAATTGCTGTATTCAGGTTTTTCTTCATCTTTGTATGTAATGAATACATCTCTATGCTCTTTTACTGCATAATTAAGCTGCAGCTTTGCAAACAAATCAAATTCAACAACAATGCCTTGCTCCTGCAAAATATCTAGGTTGTCATATAATAATGCAACAGGTATAATTACTGCTTCAAGCCTTATCTTTTCATCAAAATTGAGCGTAACCGTTTTTAAGTCTAAATGCAAAATATCGGCAACTTTTGGTGCTGAATCACCTACCACAACATAATCATTATCCTTTTGGTAAAACGTAACATTTACAGTGGAATTTTTCTCTGTTTTTGTCATTAAATCTTCATTTTTAGTTTTGCTTTTTGTATTGACAATGTTGTTTGATGTGAGGTACGCATACACTCTGTTTGTCTTAGTATCAAGTTCGTTAGGCAAAGAATTTACAATAGGTTCAGGTTGGTCAGGCTCTTTAGCTTGCACAGGCTCAACCCTTGTTGGAGCAACAAAACTCTGCCCTTTACTATATCCGTTAAAAGATAATAAACTGCCGACAGCCTCTTGGAAAGACATATTGTAATACTTCATTAAAAAATCAAGAGTATTCCCACCAAACCCTTGAGAGTTCCAGTAAAACCTGTTGCCGTCCTCGATACGCATACTGTCGTGTGCTGCCATTTCATATTCGTTAGTGCCAACTCTACGCAGCTCCTCGCCGATAGAGCGGAGATAGTCGGCTAGGTTGGTTTGTTTTGCAATAGCTATTTCATCTTCATTATAATGAACATACGATTTGCTATCTTTAGTATTTTGCTGCTTTATTTCAACATAATCAGCGTATTTTCCGATACTGTTTAAAACCTTTCTTGCTTGTCTTGACACATAGTTGCCTACGGTTTGAACATCAATATTGCTAAGTTGCTTAATATAATCAAAATTACTTGACGCAAAGTCAATACCAACCTTTGTATAAACCGTAAGACGTATACTGTCATTAATAAGGGCTGTTAATTTGTCCTTATCAATGCCATTATCCGTAAAGTTGATTTTCAAATTGCTTAATATGTTGTCAATCTCTGTATCAACTACAACTCGATTCATACCTTTCAAAGACCGTTCCCTATACTCTGAATATGTATCGTTTATATCGAAAACATAGACAACCTTATTATCTTTTGAAAGCACAGGTATTCCCGACACTCCGCCTTTAACACTTGAATTTTTTTCTTTTGTCCAAAATTCAAAAGTACCTACCATTCTCGCATTTGGTCTTTCTTCTGAAATTAGCAACTGATTAAGAAAACTATATTTATATAGGTATGCGGATTTCTTAAGAAATTCAGACCAATTCTCACTATTATTGCTTACTTTGCTTAAAAGCTGCTCATACTTATCTTTTAATGCATCAACTGTGTACCTCGCCATAATCCTCCTCCTCACCTATGTTTGTTTCGTTATCAATTTTGTCACTTGCTTTTTCATCTTCCAATAAGCACTTCATCAGCTCAATTAATTCACTTTTTTTTGAAAACAATGTTTCAATTTCTTCAACACTTAATGCACTTTCTTGAAGTATCTTTTGAAACATATCATTTTTTTCTTTGTTTTCTGCCGTTTCTAAATCGTTTGTAACTTCTTTTATTTTTTGATTTAAAGTAATCAACTTTTCTTCATATTGTTTCTTGTTCGATTCAAGTTTTGCTAATTGCTCTCTTAATTTCTCGCTCATTCTAACAACCGTTTTTCTCATAAAAAAGACCTCCTATGTTAAAAAACAAGAAGTGGCAAAAACCACTCCTTGTTTTACATAATTATTCGTTATTGTTTGAAATATCATCATTTTCAAGGAAGTCTGAATACTCGTTATCATCTTCCTCTGTTTCTTCAATTACTTCTTCATCATTATCATCACTGTCAGATTTTTTCTTTTTCTTAAAGAATAATAAAAACAAAGCTAATCCGACACAAACTAAAGATATAATCGGAGCAAAAAGACCTGTAACTTTACTTCTGCTCACCTGCACTTCGGTAGTTGTTTCTGTTGAAATTTCAGTGGTTATTTCTGTTGTTGTTTCAACGGTAGTTGTGTCTATAACTTCCACACCCGTTAAGTGATAATTGTTGCCTGTTGCATCTGTGGCAAAAGAAAGTAAATCCTGTTCATCAACAGCATTAAGGAAATACACATTATTCTCACCCTTTTGGTTATCAATTATTATGTAATATATATTTCCAGCTCTCGATTGAACAGTTAAAAACTGTTTGCCTTCTTCATTTGTTTTGTCAATAACATTTGCATTGCCATCAACAGTAAGTGCGTTGGCACTTGCTGTTGACACAAACATAAAAGACATACATAACATTAAAATTACTGCTTTAAATTTTTTAATCATAAATTTTTCCTCCTAAAAAATATGCTTACCTGACATATTATTAACTTTTCTTGTTTGATTGTAATCATCGCCTTTTCTTACACAGCCACCACTTGAATTCCAAACAGATATTGTTTGCAATGACTGCGACCAACCTTGATAAATTGCAATAGGGTTGATAAGATGGTTTGAAAATTCACTCCAGTTATATCCGCTTGTACATATTCCCATCTGAAAGTCAAGATGTTCTCCCGATGCAAAGCCTGTTGAACCTTGTATACCAATCTGTTGACCTGCGGATACAACATCACCAACATTCAATGTACTGCTGTTCATCTTCATATGATTATATTTTGTATATACCATAACACCGTCAATGTTATGTTCAAGAACAACAACATAACCATAACCTGTAAGTCCGTTTCCATTGCCGGAGCCAACCATAACCACCTTACCGTCCCACGCTGCCGCAATTCCCACATTAGAACCATACGTTACGTCTAAATCAATTGCTCTGTGGAAACTTGTGTGGTAAGTATCAAAAAACGAAGATGTCACAACAGCTCTGTTGGCAAACTCATCAGTATACGGTGCGTGAATATCGCCAAAGAGAGCCGATACTGTACCGCCACCTATACCAACATTGACAAGCGAACTTGATAAATTAACATAAGGTGCAGAACCTGTTCCAATATCACAGTATATAAACGGGTTCATTTCTTCATTGCCGTCTTTTTGTATAACAGAGATATGAACAATAGGAACATCTCTGCTTTCGGCATCGTCCATCTTTGCGACAACTTGTCCTAAAGTGACTTCTGAGCCTCTGCCAATTTCAGAAGAAATATCTTTTATAGACTCATAAGTAACCTCAAACATATCATTTTCAATGACAAGGCTATCGCTTGTTTTCCTTTTTACATTGCCATCAATGACCGACAAAACATTAGTGCTTGATGTGCCTGCAATATCTATACCTTTATGTTTTTTAATATCTGTACCTTTAGCAAAATTATTAAATCTGTAATACATACTTCCGCCAAAATTTTCAGCAGTTGAGCCTGTCTGAATAAAACCGGTTACAGCATTCTCGTCATCATAAAAATATTTATATTTGCCAACTTTCGAGCTACTAAGGCTATTAGAACCGGAATTACCCTCAACAGCAATAAAATATGTATCTGTCGATTCAACAACAATGCCTGTATGACTTGTGCCGTTTTCTTTCTGTATCATAATATCACCGGCAACAGGTTTATAACTATCCTTACTCTGCCATATGCCTGACTTTTGAGCATTATCCATTAAATCAGACACTGCAGCCGTCTTAGGAACAATTGAACTCATACCTGCCTTATCAACACAATAACTTACAAAAGCTGCACACCAGTTATACGAAGTTGTGCCTCTTATTTCACCATACCATTCGGTGTACTTATTAGGAGTGCCTGACACTCCTTCTTCAAGTTCTTCCAAAGCAATATCCGCCAATTTATTGTCAGAACTACTTACAGTTGATGCAGGTTCTTCTTCACCTGTCTTTAATGTAAGCAGATATACAGTAACACCTGTCTGCTTACCGTGAACAAGTGCATCTTGATGATTGTTATAATACACATCAATACGATTACCCTTAATCGCTCCTCCTGTATCTTCCGCTGTGTAAATGTGACCGTTAATCAAAACTTTAGCTCCTAAAGGAATTACTTTCGGGTCAACAGCAATAGTTCTCCCTTGAACAGGAAATGTTCCGCTTGCAGTTGTAGACGGCTTGCCTGTTACTTCAGGGCTATACTTTCCACAACATATAACACACGGACAGTAGCCTGTTGTTGTAAAATTGCCCAACAACTTTTGGTCATAATGGCTTATATCTTCGTCAGTAGTTTCTGTAACAGCACTTTTACTTTGAACCGTGCCGATAGACGAAACAGATGTAATGCCACCATTGGTTGTTTCATAGCCATACAATCCAACAACATAATTTCTCCAATCATAGTCAACAGGTGTACCTATCCAAAAACCGTGATTGCCTCTATATTCTCTTAAATCTTTGTAATGGTCATATATAAGTTCCTTTTCATCTTCTTTATAATATTCTTCGGGCAAATTCTGCAAAAAATATTCTATTGTATTGTCAAACCCCTTATTATACAAATGTACTGTGGCTATCTTAATTACATAAAAGCCTTTCTTTTCCGTCCTGTATGTAACCTCTGTGCTGTATTGGTAATCGAATATATCATTTTCAACATTTTTAATGCCACCGAAACCATAGTATGGGTAGCCAACCAACTTATGCAATACCCAATTGACAAAACCACCATTAAAGTCATATCCGGGATATACAGCAGATAAATAAGCCTCTAACTGTTCAGGATTATGTTCTATCGGGTCAAATTCCGTTTCAACTTTATCTATTTTGTTGTTATCATTAAGTTCCTCAATGGTTTCATTAACTCTCGCCAAAAGTTCTGACTCTAATTTTGTATAATATGCCGTTGACGATGTTATTTCACTGTTAGTTGTCATATATGTAGTGCTAACCAATCCATCAGCAATGCCTAATACAATTAAAACGGTACCCCATATAAACATAGAAACCAAAGCCACAACAAGAATAAATGTAATTATCGGTACTACAGGCACACTAAAGAACGCAAGCAAGCCTTTGCTCGCAGCTGATGCAGCTTTTGTCTTTGCCGCTTTAACCGCAGCCTGCTTGTACAATTGCTGCAATTGCTGCATTTCCATAACATTTTTGTATTGTTGCTGTCTTGCAAACTTTTTAGAAATTTCTTTCAATGCAGAATTGTTTGAATATTTACCTGAAACTTTGTCAGACGATAAATTATTTTTCTTTTTATCCGAAGAAAATTTATCAACCTTTACACTGTTGAAAGCCATATCTTTAAGAGCTTTTTCGCCTGCACCTAAAGCTGCTCCCACAGCAATATTTTTAGCATCTTCGGTAATTGTGTTTTTGCTGTCCACGTCTACCACTTTAGCAATTTTCTTAGCCTTAGCATAAATTCTGTTGGCTTTTCTGAAATTCTTCACAATAGCACTATCTTTAAGTCGTGGTCTGCCTTTTTTATATACAGATATATTGCTAAAAGTATTATTATAATCTGTTGACTTTTTCTTTTTTAAACTTTTAATATCTGCTGATTTTTCCGACTTAGCCGTGCTGTTTTCGTTTGGTATTGAATTTTCACTTTGAAATTGACTATTATAATTATCTGTTCGCAACACATCAGATATATTTTCATCATCTGTTGTTTTGTAAACATTTTCATCAATCTCACTGTCAAATTTCTTTCCTTGTTCACCTGATTTTTCATATTCAGTAAACAAAATGTGATTTTCTTCAACAGCTAACTTATCGGTGAAAACATTGCTTTTAGCGTCAATACTTTCAGAATAATCGGTCGGAAAATTTAACTTTTTAAACTCCGCATCATTATAAGAATTTTCAAAAAATTCACCTTGTTTGTCGTTTAATTCTTTAGATAGTCGCTGTTTATTTTTTGTATGACTATTCAACAAGTTATCGGTCAAACTATTGACATCGTCCGACTTAATGTCAAAATCTACTTTTCCATTAAGTTCACCACTTACAAATACTGTACTGTTAGAAGCAATTGACTTTTCAAAATCCGAATTTTCAGTTGAAAATGAACTTTTATAATTTTCATTAGCCTTTCTTTTTGTATGATGTTCAGATAATTCATTATGTTTAGTTATATAACCGCTTTCAAAGTCATTATCCTCATTTAATCGGTCAATTAAATTTTCGTTGGTATTATCAACCTTATCTACAAATAAGCTGCCATTGTTTTCGGCAGATTTTTCAAAGTTCGAATATAAACTTTTTTCTTCAGTAAGAGCAGCAAACCTATTATCATCGCTATACGAGCTGCCGTCATTTTCGGAGCTTTTATTCAGCAATCTATCAGAAAAGGCTTTTTTCTTTCTGTCCACAACTCTATGTGAAGTTTCCTTTGACTCTATATCACCTTTATTTGCACTGCTTTCAAACATTGAAGAACCAATATAGTTTCTTTTTGAACTTGAATTGTCACATTTATTTAAAACGCTTTCTTCAACAATATTTTCATCAAAAGGTACAGAAACTTCTTTATCTAAGCCATAAGAAAATTTACTTTCTTTTTCCGAGCCAAATTTACTTTCTTTTGATTTTTCAAAATCCGCCAACTCGTCATTTTCATAAGATAATGTAAATTGGGAGTAAGCTGTATTAATATCTGTTTGCGAACTACTGTCATTGTTTTTTCTTCTTAAAGACCTCTTTGGTGAAATCTCATTTTCTTTCAAAGAAACATATTTCACATCATCAAAATCAGTTGTGCCGTCTGTTTCAAAATTATGAAAATCCGTGTGTGTACCCGAACTGTATCCATTTTGGATACATTGTGTATCCACGTTGTATCCATTCTGGATATGTTTTGTATCCAAGCTGTATCCATTTTGGATACAACTCTGTGTGGATACTTCATCACTTATTGAAGAAGTTTGCTCGGTGACAAACTTTTCATAACTTTGTTTAAAAAGTTCAGTTTCACTGTTATTAAGATTTTGAAAATCAACTTTTGTATCAGGATTATATACATCTTGCGTATTGGGTTGTATACTTTCCTTTGACTTAATAATAACCGCCGATGTTTTCAATGTGTCTGCATAACGATTTGATTTTGCGTTTTCATTAACTCTTATTCGTTTTCTTTCGGTATCCACTTTCGGACAAGTTGTCCTATTGTTTGATAATTCGTTTTCAAGAGAGCCGATATTCTCATTTTCAAAATCAGCATTATTAATATCAGTGTTTTTATTAATATCAGCACTATCATTATCGACATATTCACCTATAAGCTCAGAATAAGACTTTGCCTTATCTTTTTTCCTTTTTCTTTTTCTGTTCCGCTTATTTTTGTTTTCTTTATTTTCTGTTTCATCTTCAATATTTTCAAATAAAGAAGTGTTATTGTTTTCAGACTTATCTTCAAATTTAACATTATCCAACAAAATCACCCCTTATCATTCTTTTCTAAGAATTCTATCTCTAGGGTCAGTAGATATTAGCTTATAAATTTGAGTATTTTTAGGCACAACATTTGAAAAAGGGATTATATCGGCATTGTATTTAAACAAACCCACACCTTGTCTATTCATTGCTAAGTATTCTGTCTGATATTCAGTAAGTTGCAGTTTTTTACTCAAAACATTCAAATCATCTGCACCTTGTGAGAGCAAAGTCAAAAACAATGTATTGTCAAATATATTATTAACTTCGGGGCTAAGCAGGAAATCTTTTACATTCTGAGTAATTCCTGTAGGAATACCTCCCCACTTTCTGAAACGTTTCCAAAAGTCAACCATATAAGACGCTGTTTGAGGGTGGTTGAGCAATATATGGAACTCATCGATATAAGTCCAAGTCGAAATGTTATCGTCAAAATTCTTAGCCACCCTTGCCCATATAAAATCAATGACAATCAACATTGTAATCGCAAGTTCTCGCTTATTGTTAAGCAGCTCCTTTAAATTGAAACTGATAATTCTGCTTTTAAGATTAACATTTGTTTGGTGGTTCAAATAATCATCATCGCCGCCAACATAATAATCAATATAAGGCACAATAAATTCTGCCGCTGCCCTATTTTGTTTTTTAAGACTTTTGTATACATCTTCAAGTATAGGCATTCTGTCTATCTTTTGATTTTTATACTCATCAAATACCTCTGCTATAGAGTGTTTGATAGAACTTCGTATATCACCCGATACGGAATATCCACTGCCTAAAAGCATTTGCTCTACAATAGTTTCAAAAAAGCCGATTTTGGCTGTAATTGGGTTAGATGAATATGTATAGCTTATATCAAACATATTTATATAATCTTTTGATGTAGGTGCAAGCCTAATAACTTGTCCGCCAAGACTTTCAACCAAAGGTGTATACTCACCCTCCGGGTCTATTATATAAATATAGTCGTTTGTAACTAAATACGCTTTCAGTATTTCCAGCTTTGTCATAAAGCTCTTGCCCATACCGGGAGCACCTAGTATTAAACCATTAGGGTTAGGTAGCTCTTTTTCACCTTTACGGTCAAAAACAATAACATTTTTCGATATTGCATTTGTACCATAATACAATGCCTCCGGTGACGTAGAGTTCAACTCTTTGGTTGTGAACGGCTCAAAAATAGCTAAAGTAAATGTTGTAAGATTACGCTTAAACTGCTCAAGTTTATTAAATGCTATCGGCAAAGAATTGATAAACCCCTCTTCCTGCATATAATTGAGTTTCTGCAATCTGTTGCTGCTCCTTACAACAATACTTCTTAGCTTGTCCCACTCAACATTTAAAGTATCAATACTATTTGCAGAATTCATAACAGTGACTGTAACCCAAAACATTTTCTCATTTGTATTTTCCAATTTAGTAAGCAGCATATCAATGCCCTCGCTGTTTTTCTTAACATTAGGAGAGGCAAGACTTGAATCATAAAACTTTGCTACTGATTTTTGCTGTTCAGCAATCAATCGTGCATTACAAGTAACCCACTTGTTTCTAATCATACTAAGTGCTTTTTCCTGTTCAATGACCTCAATATGAAAATTTATGCAAACATTAATTTCAGAGCTTATTAAATCATTCAAAAGCCTATCACTCAGCTTATTTGCTATAATATGATATGTTGAAACTCTATTAAAAACATTATCAATCTTAAAGTAGTCAGGCATATATTCTATTGTGTTAATTTGCAGCATTTTATTAACATCAACCTTTTCAATATTTATCGGAATATTACAATGATTGGTTAATTCCTTGCCCTTAACAATAGCTCTGAACAAATCTATATATTCATTTCTATCAAGAATATCTGATACAACTTTTAGTCTTGATAAATTATTTTGTATGCTTGTAATAATCTGATTAAGTTTCCGCCTTGCCTCTCTAATGTCTTTTGTTTTTACAGAAACAATATAATATCTTTTTTTAACAATACCGTGACTTGATGTATTAATTTGAGATGAAATAATATCCGAATATTCACTTCTCAAATAATCATATCCATCGCCTTTATTTTTAAGCAATATCGACCTATTATGCTTTTGCGTTGAACCTCTTTGATTAAAACAAAGCATTTCAATATCATAAGCATCTTCAGTGAAACCATTGATAAGTTCTACAAGCCTTTCAAGTATAAACACTTTGTCACTATCATTTTTTAAAACATAATTAGTATCGTTAAAATAAAGACAACTGCAATATATATCATCAGGGAGTTCAATAATGCCATCGCCATAACAGTATCCCACAGGCAAATCTACTGTATATGGCAACGGTTTACTTTCATTGAATACTTTTTCAATGATTTTGGTTTTTAAGCCTTCAAATTTACTTGAATTATTATTTTTTGCCATTTTTATTATTACTCCCCTCCTCATTTATTTTTTTGTTTACTCTCTTTTGAGGCAGAAATTTAAATCTCAGCTTATACCAAACGTATTTTTCAAGCGACATATTCTGTATTTCTGTTTCACAAATTATAAAAATCGGTGGCAATAACACCGCTAAAATTAAAGCTGCAGCTTTAAAACTTACACTTCTGCCCACAGTAATAAAAAGCAGAAACGCTATTACTAACGCAATTCCTATAAATATTAACTGCCTTAAGGTAAAGTTAGCAAACCACTGTTTTTTTATATTTGTTATATCAATATTGTTATTTACCCTTTGATTAGCCATAAATCACACCTCCTAATTAATGAGCCTGAACTATTGATTTTGCAATGCTTTCTGTTTTGAATAAAGCAACTATCAAAATAAATGATACCAAAATTAGTTGTGTTGACAATTTGTCCCAATCTGAATACATCGTTGTAAATGCCGTACTCATATATCCAAAGAATATTGCATACACCGCAACTATCAGTATTAATTGAACACCAAACGCTGCCATAGTTTTAATATAATTAGTACCAATCTGTCCCCATTCTTGTTTGAGCGGCATTAAAGGTACAGCCATAGGAGCCATAAGCATATGCATATAAATATAGACAAATCGGCAAACTATTATAAACTGCGTTACAGGATACAGAAGTTTAGCACATATTGATGCTATAAAAGCAGCAAACCAAAAAGATATAGCATTACCAAGCGTTGAACTTTCGCCGTCATACAGATTTTTTGCAGCCGTCCTCATAGTTTCAAAGTTTGAATCGTTAAATGCACTTTTTGCTCCGTCACTCGAAATCATATTAGTCATAGCAACAGCAGCCGATGTTGTAAAGTCAAATATTACATTTATTATCTCAAACGAGTATGTTATTAAAAGCATAGATATAAGATACTTGCCTGTCCATTTGATTATCAGTTCGGGACTGTTTTCTACCACCTTATTTTCATTTAAAAATGTAGTAACTAATTCATAGGTCATTAAAAAAGAAAACAAAACAACCGCAATAGGCAGAATACACTCATCACTCATACGCTTTATGACTTCATATATCGGGCCTAATGTGCCGTCAGCCGAACCGACAGCTCTATATGCTGTTTCGGGAACAGATTTTGGAATTATATTTGATAAATCTGATGATACAATCTCTTTCAATTTATTAAATAACCCCTCGTAAAGGTCTAACGATATATCAATGATTGCCGTTTGAAACCACTTTGAAACTTGATTTAAAAGTGAATCCAAAGGATTTATACTTACAAGGAAAGGCATAACGCCCATAGCATCACCTCCAATACAGAATATTAACCATTAAGATACAAACGCCTTAATGCCTGCAACTACTGCTACACCAAATCCTATAAGACCTATGCCTACACCTACATATCTTGAACCCTCATTTGATTCACCTGCCTGCATATCTTTTGAACCCATAATCCACTTAAAGATACCGACAACAATGCTTATACCGCCAATTGCACCGATTGTTATGCCGATGTAATCTGCACCCGTATCAAATATAGTTTTAGATGCGTCTACATTGACAGTCAATGCATACGCTGATACATTGTTGTAAATCAATGCAATTAATAATGCGATAGAATTTCTAACTCTACTTGTACAAGAATTAAATAATTTTTTTACGTTTACCATAATTTTCTCCTTTCAAATCACATATACTTAACAACGTCAGGATTATTTTCAACATTGTTTTGTATTCTTTTATTTTTTAAATAAACTTTAAAATTAAAATACTTATCAGATGTATCAGCCAAATACTTATATCTCTTATGGTCAGTAATATCATACTTCACAGAGTAAAACGGCTTTAGACCTGATATAAGGCAAATGCACTTATTACTTGGCATTTTAAATATTTCATCAGGTGTCATAAGTTCTCTGCCCAACTTTTGGTGATTAACACTTTCAGATTTTTGATTGCTGTATGTTTTTGACTGTGTATATGAATCAACTGTTTCTTTACCCATTTTTTCAGATATAACTTTCAAAAGTTCCAAATCGGTTGAACCTAAGAATAGCATTGTTTGACAGCAGTTTTCTATAGTTGCCCACGTTTTATCATAAACAGCTTTTAACTGACTTTGTGCCTGCAAAAAAATAGAAGCAGATATATTACGACTTCGTATAGTAGAAATCTTTTTATCAAAGTCAGGAATCAAACCAATATTAGCAAACTCGTCTAATAAAAAATGAACGTGAACAGGGAGTTCGCCGCTATAATCCATATCTGCTGTGTGACAAATAACAGTAAAAAGTTGATAATACATAAGCGTAGTGATAAAATCAAATGTGCTGTCTGTATCAGATGTAATAATAAACAATGCCGTCTTTGTATCCGCTCGACCTATCGAATCGAAATCCATTTCATCAGCCGACAGTAAATATTTGATATTGCCTACACTTAACGGCGATAGCCTTGCTGCACAAGATACAAGAATTGATTTAGCCGTTTTGCCTGCGGCAAGTTTATACTCCCTATATTTATCTACAGGTAAGCAACCGTTACCGCCTACAAAATGCAGCTTCTCCATATATGGATACCTCTTTTTAACCTCTGCAATTTGTGCTGCAAGATTATCGAATCGCCTAGTTTGCTCTTTTACTCTTTTATTAAGCACATCGTCATTACAATTAACATTCCACTTCGGATATAATTCACTTATCACTTTGTCAGGGTCCTCAAGATATTTTGGAAGATATTCTAAATCTCTAAACATAATATCTACCTTGTTTAAAGCATCTTCCTTATCTTCATAGACTTTGCTTTCTCTTATCATTTCCATCATAGTGAATATTGAGCGGTTTTCCGATTTAGGACAAGTATAGAAGATGTAACTCAAGTATGCTAAATACATTAATGTTTCTGCATTCTTCCAAAACTCATCACCGGATTGACTTGTTTCATTCACTTTTTTACCTATCTGCAAAAGAATTTGAGCTGTAGATAAAACATTTTCCTCTGTCCTTATGTAATGAAAAGGATTATACTTGTTAGATGCTGTCATATCTTTTAAGTTAAGCACTCTTATATCATAGCCATTAGCTTTTAGCAGATGTCCAACTTTTTCAAGTGTAGTACCCTTTGGGTCAGTCACTATATACGAGCCAAACATTTGCATAATATTAGGCTGTGCATAGCCCCTTGTTTTTCCTGTACCGGGAGCACCGTAAATAACAACATTCTTGTTTTTTGATAATTCAGGGTGTCCCTTTGGTGGGTGAAGTGCTGTAGATAATCTTTCCGTTCTTGTCAGAATGAGATTATAGTCATCATTTTTATTTATAAACGGCTTTATATCTTCCTCATTGCCCCACGTTGCCGAACCGTACTCTATACCGTCTTTAACATTTTTATTCCGCTTGTAGCAAAGTTTCAAAACTTTCAAAGAAAAAAATGTCATTATTCCTGCTATAAATGGTACAGGAGCAATGCTTGGTATAGGATATAAAAACAACCGTAAAACACTGCCTGTGAATACAGACATAGCCTCAATATAGTTATCAGTCAAGGCAATACAAAGAAAGTAATAACCAAGCGTTTTATTAACAAAATAGGAGGCAAGTAAAATCCACGCATTATCTATAAGATATTCTTTTTTTGTTTTATCTTTAAAATCAAGCAGCAGTTCAAGTTTACCCATAACAATGTCAAAGAATTTATTGTTTTTTCTTTGGTTATTAACAGCAATTTTTATATCACTCAAAATTTTGTTTAAGTCATTTGACAATAAATCATCTCCTTAAAGCGACACATCTCTTTGTTTGGATTGAGCTATATCCCTATTATCGAGTTCCGCATTATGTGCTTGAGCCTCGAACTCTGCTCTTTCAAATACAGAATTGATATCCATATCCTCCTCCGTTATAGGAGTATCGTCCTTAAACTTTTCAAATAATGCTTTTCTGAACGCTTGTATCTTCGATTCAGCCTTACCAAGTAAAGCATCTTTTGTTTTGTTATCTTTTGTTTTTTGTATACCTTGTTCGGCAGTGTTTAGCATAGAGTTTTTTAAATCAGCAATACCATCAGTCAATATTTCTGTTACACTCTTATCCGATAAGTTGCTTTCTTTATATGTTGACTTTTGCTCTTTATCTATATCTTCTATATCTGTATCACCTTGTTGCGGTGTTTCAGACTGCTCTTGATATTCCTTCGATTGTTCTTCAACCTCCGTTTTTTCTGCACTGGGTTGTTTATCTTGACTGCTTTCAGTTTGTGACTGTTCGTTAGTTTTGTCTTGAGTTTTTGACTTATTAAGCTCGTCCATTCTCTTTGTAAATTCACCCATAGCATAATTAACTCTTGAAACATCATCTGCCTTGAAATAGATTTTGTAATTATCATTGCCTAAAGACTGCACAGTATACTGAACCTTTGCGGATTTCAAACAATCCTTGAATATATTAAATTCTTTTTGGTCGCTGTTATTTTTTACAAATTCATCTAATCTGATATTTTTGTTTTTATCAAAAAATCTTTCAGGCGAAACCTCTCCAACATTTTCAAATTGCAGCAAACCTTTTTTCAGAAGTCTAAGCAATGCTTGCAAAAAAGAAACACCATCTCTAAGCCCTCTTATAGTTCCGCTTGCATATCTCATAGTTTCATTTGCCAATTCTGACATTTTTTCACCATCTTTCTTATTTAAAAGAGCCTTGCTTTCTAGCAAGGCTCTTTAATATAAAATTCAAATTCAATTACTTATTCAAGTAATTATAGATTACAACAGCCATTTCAGCTCTTGTAATCATTGCTTGCGGCTTAATTTTGCCGTTATCGCCGACTACTGTACCATTATTTATAAGGTAAGCCACATAAGGCTTAGCCCACCAGCTTGTGTTTTTGCCGTCTGTGAAGTCAGCTAAGTTAGATGTGTCAACAGAATTGAAGTTGTAATCTTTACCTCCGAAAAGTTTTGCAATAATTACAAACATTTCTTCTCTTGTTATCGGCTGTTCTGGCTTAAATGTACCGTCACCATAGCCAACAAAAACGCCTGCTGAAGCACAATCTGCAATAGCCTGTGCATAATAGCTGTCACTTGGAACATCATCAAATGTTATATTACCATCTTCAAGATTAAGCATTTTACTTAATACAACAGCAAAATCGCCTCTCTTAGTTGACATATCAGGCTTGAATAACTCATCTGTAACACCGTTTACGATGTCCTGATTATGCAAGAACTCAATATAATCTTTTGCCCAATGGTCAGCAACATCCTTAAATGGTGTCTTAGTAGTAGCTTCTGTTTCTTTTTCAACTACAGTTAAATTTTCACTAATTTTTTCAGTAGTAGTTTCAATAGTAGTTTCTGTTGTAGTTGATGTAACTCTATTGCTCATACCTGCACCACCATTTGAATGATGCTTTGTAGTTGTTTCTGTTTCAGCTTCTGTTGTAACTTCTGTTGTTGTTTCAGTAGTTGTTTCAGTAGTAATCTCTGTAGTAGTTACAGGTCTTACTACAATAGGAATTTCTATCTCAATTCCGCCAACAATTACAGTCACACTGTAATTGTCACTAGTCAAAGGCTTATCATCAACAACTGTTATATCATCAGCCTTAACTGTTTCCTTAGAGCCATCGTTGTAGCTGATTTCAACTTCTGTACCAGACTTATCAAAGTTTTCGCCCTCGTCATATTCAGTCTTATCAGGCTGCTTAGTAACTTCAACACTTACTATTTCTTTCTTTGTGACAGAAATAGGCACATTTATTTTTTCTGTTAAATCGTTATAAGCAAAGAAAACAACTCCGTACTTATCACCCACCTTAAGTGGAGTTTCGTCAACCTTTACATCAGATGCCTTTATGTATTCCTTAGAGCCATCATTGTAGCTGATTTCAATTACAATGCCATCAGCTTCGAATATCTGACCCTCAACATAATCACGCTTTGTAGGTAAGCTAACAATTCTTACACCGCTTGCATTGCCATTGTTATCTTCTGTTGTTGTTTCAGTTGAGTCTTCACTTGAAGTTGTGATTTCTGTACTTACATCAGAGTTTGATGTAGTAGTTTCACTTACTTCAGCCCTTGTTGAAGTTTCTGCACTGTCAGAAGTAGTTGCTTCTGATGAATTTTCAGAAGTAGTATTCTCTGTTGAAACCTCTGTAGTCGGATATTTGTCATCATCAGAACCGCTTATTGCCTTTTTATAAACTGAAATAGGCTGCTCAGCATCGTTTCCGTCAAATGAGATAACTACGCTTGTATCATCGGTAGTTAAAGGTCTTACCGGATAAGTATAGTCTGTGATTTCCTCAACAGTACCGTCCTTGTAAACGGCTTGAACTACCATACCTGTCGGATTAAATGACTGTCCCTCAACATAGTTTGTAGTGTTAGGTTCTTTAACAATAGAAATATGGTCTACTGTTGTGTGCTTGTAGTATGCTGTCAATATCCAAATAACGTCCATTTCATTAATTTTGCCATCATCGTTAGCATCGGCATTTAATTTGTAAATGGTATCAAGTGACCACATACCCATTGCAGCCTTTTCTACAAGCTCTGCATCGTATGCTGTGACTTCACCGTCACCGTCTACATCTGCGTTAGCAAGTGCGTCACCGCTAAGACTAACATTGCCCTTGATGTAGTTTTTAATTAATGTAACATCATCGCTTGTTAATGCTCCGTCACCGTCTACATCACCTGTATGCGTAGCCTTGTAGCCGTAATCGAAGAAACCACTTAACACTTTATTAAGTATGACTGCGTCTTCAGGGGTAACATAACCGTCACGATTTAAATCGCCGTTCTTTTCAGGCACTAATTTCAAAAGTTCATCACCGTCAACGGTAAGAATAATGTCAACATCAGCTGTATATCCCTTATACTCTACTGTTGCCTTAGTATCGCCCTTAGCGAACGGTTCTGTTGTATAAGTATAATCATCAATAACAGCGGTAGAACCGTCATTGAAAGTCGCAACAACTTCCATACCGCTAGGGTCAAACTTTTCGCCCTCTGCATATGAAATCTTATTCGGCAACTTAGTAATCGCAATGCCTGAAACAGCCTTTTCAACTACTGTAACAGGTACTGTTGTTTCTATACCATCCTTAGAAATAGTAACGCTTGTATCATCTGTACTTAAAGTATTCGGATTAACCTTATAATCAATGATTATTTCGGTTCTTCCGTCTTCATAAGTCACTTGCACAACCATACCTGTTGTGTCAAAGTCTTGTCCCTCGACATAAGCAGTCTTAGTAGGGTTCTTAATCACTTTAATACCTGTAATCTTACTTTCGTTTACTGTAACAGGTACGGTAGTGTAAACACCGTCATAAGTTACATAAACCTTGTCAGTACCTGCTGTTAAGCCGTTTTCATCAACAACATAATCTGTAATAGTAGATGTAGAACCGTCATTATATGTTGCTGTGATAACCATACCTGTGTTGTCGAATTTCTCACCTGAAAGGTAAGTTGTCTTTGTCGGCTGTGTTGTAACCTCAAGACTTGTAACAGCCTTTTCAACAACATCAACAGTTATTGTATCGCTGAAACCGTCTTTTGATATAACAATATCATCTTTTCCTATGAAACCTGTGTCGCCTGTTTCTTGACCCGTTGCATATCTCAATATCCAGTTTGCATCAAGAAGATTAATACCAGCTAAGCCGTCACAGTCGGCAGCAACAAGGTCAAAATTGCCGTTTACAGTTTGACCGCTTATATACTGCAAAACAAGGGCAGCGTCTACCTTATCGACAACACCGTCACCGTTCACATCGCCACGCACCGAATTAGTGCCTGTGATTATTTCAGGCTGATAAGTGTAATCAAAAATTTCAGCAGTAGTGCCGTCATTATACTTGGCTGTAACTATCATACCGCTTATATCAAACGGCTGACCTACAACATAGCTCATCTTGTTAGGATTTTTAATAACTTCAATACCTGTAATTGCTTTAGCAACAACAGTGATAGGTACTGTTGCTGTCAAATCGCCTGCTGTTACGGTTATTTCGGTATCAGAAGTTGTCAACGCATTTGTATTGTAGCTGTAAGTTGTGCTTGGCAAGTCTGCCTTGCTGCCGTCTGCATATGTTGCAGTCACTACCATACCATTCGCATTAAACTTCTGACCCTCCACATAGTTTGTAGTGTCAGGACTTTGTGTAATTTCGATTGACTTAATCCCATTCTCCGCAACGCTTACAGGAACTGTTGCGTAGAAGTCATTGTATGTTACATATACAGTTGTTGTGCCGACAGCTAATTCGGTTTCATCAACATCATAATCATTGATAGTCTTTTCTGAACCGTCATTGTAAACAGCTTTAACAACCATACCACTCTTATCGAATTTCTGACCCTCGATATAGCTTGTCTTTGTAGGCTGTGTAGCCACCTTAATACCTGTCATAGTAACTTTTTTAGCCACTGTAACTGGTACAGATGTATACAATCCGCCATATGTCACATATACCTTAGTTGTGCCTACTGACAATGTGTTGGTTTCAACTGTGTAATCAGTGATAGTAGATGTAGAACCGTCATTATATGTTGCGGTCACTACCATACCACTCTTGTTGAAACTATCTCCGTCAGTATAGCTTGTCTTTGTTGGCTGTGTTGTTACAGCAATGCTTGTTACAGCCTTTTCGGTTACAGTAATAGGAATTGTGGCACTCTTACCGTTCTTTGTTACTGTAATTTTAGTAGTATCTGCCGCAACAATGCTAGGAGTAGAGGTGTAATCTGCAATAACAGCGGTAGAACCGTCATTGTAGGTTGCCTGCACCTTAGCACCTGTTAAATCAACGCTTTCGCCAACATAGTAACTAATCTTGTTAGGCTGATTAATTACAGCAAGTGAATTAATCTGCTTGCTTACAACAGTTACTGGAACATCAACACTGCCGTCACCGTAAGTGACAGTAACTTTTGTATCATCTGTTGTTAAAGCACTGCCAGCAAAATAATTAATATTCAAATATTTGTTATTAATTACTTCTGTTGTATCATCGTTATAGGTTACTTTGAACTCTGCACCATCAAGGTTTAAAGTTTCACCTTCTACATAATCACTCTTGTCAGGTGATTTTGTCATTTCTATTTTTTTCACAGCCTTTTTAGTTACAGAAATAGGCACAGATGTATAGCATTCCTGATTATTTTTCAATGTAGCATACACTTTAACTGCAGTAGTATCTGTTGTTAATGTAGTATCATCATAAGTATAATCTGTTACTTCAAATTCGTTATCTCTGTCAGAGCAATTCATAACAACTTTCATACCACTCGGGTTAAATGACTGTCCCTCGACATATGTTGTCTTATCAGGCTGTACTGCAATCTTAATACCTGTTGGATTATAAATTTTTATATTAGCGATGTTATTTGAACTATCTGATGCAAATACAGGAACATAGTGCAGACCATATCCAAAACCTTCATCTATGTAATTAGCTCCTGATTCCATCTTAGCATATAAATCAGTGTTTCCTACACCGCTTTTATTATTACGCCAGTACAAATCACCATCTGTTTTAGTTTTGCTGTCGTAAAAATCACCAGATGTTTCTTTATCAGCTATCGCAGTAAAATAATTCTTTTCTTTATCTCTTAAAAAGTATATTTCATCTGAATCGTAAAAGTCCCAAAAAAATTTGTAATTTGAATAAGTGTCTGCAAATTTATAACCGTTTTGATAATTTTTTAAATAGTAACTAGGCGTACCTTTTTCCAATAAAGTTATTCTTTTAGGCTTCTGTGGTACAAGGTTTGTACACCAATAAATATTATAAGCATCATCTTTTGATGTTGGAGATGCCACAAAAGGAATATAGTAAAGATTACTGTCATAATAGACAACTATAAAATCAGCAAATGTCTTATATATAGAACTAGTTTCATTAGCTTTTTTAATTAGTCCTGCACCATCAAGACGGTGTTCATCATTTGTTAAACCCATTGGAGCAAAAGAAAAATTAGGGTTATTGTCTACACTGCCGTCACCGTTATAAAATGTTACTATATTCTTAATGTCATCAGCTGTAATATCCCTTGTATTAGACCAGATAGCCTTATAGCCCTTGTCTAATCTCAAATGTGATGTATCATCAGGGATAGATAAGTATGATGCCTTTAAAACAGAATCTAAATCTTTACCTACTATTTTTCCAAGATTTACATCAAAATTTGAATCTGCATATACATTGATACAACTTAAACTCGATACAGTCATTATTGCTGCAAGTATGGTTGCCAATGTTCTTTTCAATTTCATCTCAAAATCCCCCTTACTCTAACTTTTCAGTTGCAGCAAGACTTTCTGCCTGCTGTGTATCTTCATCAGTTGTTACTGCTGAATCTGACACTGTTTCATCATCAACAGCAAACTCTACGCTCTCGCCGCTTTCCACTGTATCAGCAATTACTCCACTAATGTCAAATTTATCACTGCTTGTTATTTCATCGTTTGCCATCACATCAGGATAGCGTGCAATCTGGAATAACTTTGAAGACACTGTAGTTTCTGTTGCTGTTGTATTTTCATTTACATTGAAAACAACATTTGCAACAATAACGCTGATTTCTTTTAAATCAGCAGCAGACTTATCTGCCCAGCCTATAACAATTCTACCATCCTCTACTAAGTCGGCATTTAAAAATCCTGCTGATAAATTAGATTTTGCATAACACTCATCTCCTAAAATATCATTAGCAATAAGAACTGGAGTTAATTCTTCAGGGTTGTATGTTACTTCCGCAACATACCCTGTTATTGTGTTTAAATCTGCCTTAATAGGCACTGTAATCTCTGTTGCCATAGCATTTGTGCTTAATCCAATTACACCAATTGCACTTCCAAGCAGTGTAACAATTTTTTTAAGTTTCATAAGCTTCCTCCTATTTTTTTATTTTTATATAAAAAAGAACCCTATATGGGTTCAAAATTAACATTGTAATTATATATTTCACTTTTAGACAACTTGTCCGTAAGTTACAAATTAGGGAGGAACTCCAGATAAAATCCAAGTCCTATACATTTACATTTTCCTTTCTTAATCTCGTGACTTTGTTGCTGCAATAATTGATGCCATCGCAAAGCCAAATAAGCCACCTAAGCAAAAACCAGAAATAAACATTAACATTTTAAATCACTCCTTGCCATTTCCTCAGAAATCTTAAGCTTTGCAATATTTATATTGTCCGTAGCTAAGTCAACTGACTTAGGGCAAAAATCAAAATTGCACACATTTGCAAATACCCAATTTCCTGTTTTATCGCTTCTAAACAAAGTTCCTAAATGTTCTTTTATATTATTAACAAATATAAATAGTGTTACAACATCACATTCTTTTCTTTCCCATATTGCTTCCATATAAAAATAAAAACTCCTTTCAAATAAAAATAAAAAATAAAGAGCTGTCGGGAATCGAACCCAAAAACACCTGTCAGCTCTAAAGGAGAGGGACTTCTCAGTCCCTCAGGACGGTCAATGACCGTTTAGATATATTAATAAAAAAGCAGCTTTAAAAAATATAAGCAGCGGTACAAACGCTTATACTTTTTCATCATATAGCTTCTTACAACTATCAAAGCTAATAAATAAATGATTGACTTCTTACAACAACAATCAAAGTCAAACAAGATAGTACACTTTTAATTCTTATCTACAATCGAATTTAAGAGTGTTTCTTAGTAATTAATGTTTAAATGTTAATTGAGGTAATAATATAAATAGAATTTCATTTTTAAAAATTTAGCAGAAAAAAGCTCGAAAAAAACTGCGAAAGGAGGTTACCTCCATTTCATTATTCATAGATTTAAAATTTTTATAAGCCTTTATTTTTAATTTAAGATACTTTTCTTCAACTATATATAATAGCTTGTTATACATCTACTAAGGTGGTACACCAAAGTATTTCATATTTTAATCATTCCTTTCCTTATTTTTGTATATGTATGTCTTGATTTATAATAATTAAATGCTGTATTCCTTTGTAGCAGCAGAGGTATGCACCCCTCTGCTGACAAAACAAAAAGAAGGAATTAAATTGAAAGAACGGTTCGTTGTTTGAATATATAAAGTCCCAATTTTTTAATTTAAAAATATATTCAAACAATAGTCCCTTCACTAATAGCGACTTTTTTGCCAAAAACAAAGCAAAATGGGAACCAAACAGCTTTGTTTTCCGCAAGAAATTATTAAGATTGCATTTCTAACGCTTTTATCTTCAAATTAATAACATTTATCTTATTGGATACATACTTTCTGCTTACATTTAAAAGTTCCGCTATGGCATTTAATGTATATCTGTAACAATTGTAGTATTCATAAATAACAACTTCATCTTCGCTTAAAACATCTTTATAGTCAGATAATACAATAGATATAATGCCGTCAATGTCGGTATCCAGTTTTTTAAGTCTGTTTCGCACTGCTTGAGTTGAGCAATGCAAATGATTAGATATTTTTTCTGTACCCAAGCAATCAACATAAGCCAACTTAATAAGCCTTTTTTCATCATCTGACAAAAAAGAAAATATTTTCTTTTGCAAGGCAAACAACGCTCTCTTGGTAATGTCGCTGTTGCCTATGTCTTTGTTGTGAGCCACTTTATATCCCACTATATCTTTGTTTAAATCGGTTATATGTATCACAATATCAACTCCTTAAAACTTATACTTACGCTTAACTCTGCCCAATCGGATATTAACTGTTTCTTCAGCAGCTTTATATGAATTATAAGAGCCTATCAAATGTCCCTCTTTTGAATAATTATTAAAAAGATATAATTCAAAACATCTATCCGACTTTTCTACAATACTAAAGCATTTAATATTTTCAACATAAATATTTTCAACACACCTTTTCATATGTTCACCTCACTTTGCGACAACTTGTCCGAAAGCAAATCTACAAACGCTCTTGTTTTCTGCGTACAATTTTTTCAAGCTCCTCATTACTGTATATTTTTTGATTATAATTATTAAATTTCCCGGCAGGAATTTTAACTTGCGAATTTTTGACTTCTCGTATCTGCCAGTTATCCATAACAGCCTTTAAACTTTCAAAATTCTGTATAGGTCTGCCGCCCAGTTTCCAACCGTTCGCCTTGTAATAGTTATAAAAATACACAGGATTATAGCTGTAGTTGTTGTTGTGTATATAATTTTCAATATCCTGAATATCAGGTATATAACAACAACTACAATCATTATCACTATAATTAATATAATTATTATTAATATTACTCATATTAGTCTTATTATGGGTCTGATTTTCATACCTCGAGGTGTGTTTTTTAGACCTTGAGGTACAATTTTCAGACCTCGTGGTCTGATTTTTAAACCCTGTGGTATAATTTTCAGACCTCGTGGTCTGATTTTTAGACCTAGCAGAAGTGCAATCCTCACCATCATCAAATTTGGACTGAATTTTAAGAGCAGACACAACACTATTTTCATTTTCAGCAGCAGAATCAGACACTTCAACATCATCATCTATATTTTCTTCTTCAAGCTGTTTAAATATATTAAAAACGTAGATAATGTCAGCCTTGCCAAATTCACGCTTAAATCTCATAATAAGATTATATTTATCAAGCTCTTTGAGAAGTGCGACAGCCTTACTTTTGCTACAATTTAATGATTTCTGCACTTCTGTAACCTTGTATATTATGTAAACTTTATTTTCATCGTCAAGCCAATTGTTTTTACGACTAAGTGACATTCTGTCAAGCATAAGTCCATAAAGAAGTTTGGCATCGGTTGACATATTCTTGAAATATTCGTTAGTAAAAAGTTCTTTAGGTATTCTGTAAAAACTGAATTGGTCAGCCTCAACACCATAATAAAAATCAAATCTGCTCATTATCATTAAAATTCGCCTCCTGTTTATTTAAAACGGCAAGTCCTCATCTTCATCGCACTCGGTAAAGCCACTTATACCATCACTGATAGAAGTGTTTTCGTCCTTATCTGCACTTTTCTTTTCACAAAAATAAAAATCATCAACTATAACATTTGCGGAATATCGTTTATTTCCGTCCTTATCATTGTAGCTGTTTATCTGTAACCTACCGTCCAAAGCAATCTTATTTCCCTTATTAAAGAATTTGCTTATACTTTCACCACGTTTCCCAAAAGCAACACAGTTAATAAAATCAGCAGTTGGTTCACCTTCCTGTCTGTTTCTAGAGAAAGGTCTGTCAACAGCAACTACAAATCTGCATATAGCTAAAGGCTCAGAAGCTTGTGTATATTTAATCTCTGCATCTCTTGTTAATCTTCCCAGTAAAATAACTCTATTCATTTTTCATCTTCCTTTCTGACCAAATAAAAGATATTACCTCGTTTTCTGTTAAGAATACGCTTTTTCCAATATCTTTATATAAGTAATTTATTGTTTCATTATCATCATTTAAACATACAAATCCAAAATTTGTTAATTTTATAATATCTAATTTATCAATTACTATTGATTTATTTAAGTTATCTGTATATGTTCTATAACAGCTAAATATATTTATATTAGGATTATCTGTTCTGCCGAGAAGGTAGTCAACAGAACAATTTAAATATTCAGATATAGCTTGAATTTTATCTACTGATGGTTTTTGTCCTCGTTTCATATTAGCGATAATACTTGGCGATAATTCAGCTCTTTTTAGCATTTGGTCTACCGATAATCCTCTTTGTTTAGTAACAAATAGGATTTTATCTATATTTTTTTGTAAATCATACATAAAATTTACCTCCTATATTAATTTATTTCAAAATGTATCATAAATATTGCCCTTTATTATATCTTATGTTATACTTTTAAAGTCAGGCAGTGGAAAGTAGGAAATTGCTTATGAAAAAAATATTACTTATACTTTTAATAGTAATTATTTTCTTGACTATTTTGCCTGTAAAGGTGTACTAGTTTAAGTAAAGATAGTAGCTTGTCTTTTAAATAATACTTAATACATATAATGACTGACTATCATTGTACTGACGAAATCTCTATATACTGCTGTTAACAATATTTATTTAATGTTTGTCAAAACTTTTTACACAAATTATTGACAAACAAGCTGCTATCTTTTATAATATAGTTACATAAGTAATATTTTTACTTTCTATTTAATGCAGTCTAGTCAACTGCACAATCAAGGGTGACTGCTCTCAAAAGCAGTTGCCCTTTTTTGACTTTAAGACAAGTTTCTGATATTCTTTTAATCAATATTTGTGTATACATCCTAGTATTCCCCACCAAACTCTACAATTTATTACATTTATAAGCATCAACAATTTTTCTTATATCATATTTCTTTGATGTTTCTGTAACTGTAAAAGTACTTGTTTTACTGTTACAAGGGTTCTTAGGAACATAATAACTGCCAAGATATTTTACTGTATGCTTAAGTTCTGTTATAATTGTTTTCCACATTTCGATTTTTGTTTGTATTTTCGTAGCATCAGATGGTGCTGCATTTGCTAAATCGTTTTCATTTTTTTCTAAAGCTTTTGTTGCAAGCCTAATTGACTCTTTATAATCTTGCAGCATTTTACTTTTATCAAGGGACTTTTGTGCTGCTAATCTTTCAGTATAATTCACACCCATTGCTTCCTCCATTTTTTAATTTAATAATTGTTATTATATGATATTCATTATTACTGATTGAGTAAAAAATAAATATGAACCTTTGGACAACTTGTCCGATAGTTCATATTTATTTTTACTATATAACTATTAAAAAAACTTAATTATGTAGACAACTTATTGATAAAGTTATTAAGTTTAGTCTTTTTTATAGCATCTTTTAAATCAGAAATATCCCTAATATTATACTCATTTTTCAAGTATTCTTTTAAATTTGTTATTTTATTAGTTTCAGTTTCATCTTTCATCAATAATCATCTCCCCTATCTACTTCCGGACAAGTTGTCCGAAAGTTTTATTTTTTTCAATTTAATGTTTCCTTTTTCTACACTTTTTGATATAATTAATTTATTAATTATAAAATTTTATAAAGCCAAAGGAGAAAACATATGAACTTTAATATAACAGATTATATAACCCCAGAAACCATTACAGCATTTATTTCAGCTTTTCTTGCATATTTAGGTTCAAAACACATTTTGAGTCCAAATATTGACAAAAAATTATACAAAAACAGTTTTGCTAAAGCTTACCTACCATTACATAAAATATTCTATATATGCAAACAAACAAATTCCGAAGATAAAATAAAAGAAATTTTAAATGATAGTCAAACAAAAAAAACAATAAATAAAATACTTACAGATAAATGTGAGTATTTAACATCTGGACTTGCAGAAAACATTAATAATCTTATGGTTAATATCAATGAGAACAATTTTTCTATGCAAGATTTTAATAAAACATATTTTCATATTAAAGAAGATTATGAACAAATTAAAAGAGCTTTAGGCTATCCGTATTTACCTTTTTCAAGAAATTTTTTTAGAAAAGATAATAAAGGAAGGCTAGAAATTATCTCTAACTTCTTTTATATTTTTGGGACCTTTTTGATGTATTTTTTGTCCATATTTATTTTTATTTTTATTATCTTAACTATTGGTAAAACCACTTTAAGAGTTACAATAGTATCTATCATATTAGAATTATTCCTCTTTATAATATTATGTATTCTTGATAAGGTGCGTTATTGACTTATATTAGCAACTAAGACAATTCATTATTGGTTGTCTTAGTTGTTTTTTTATCAAGATAGTCACATAAGTGAACTAAGCTAAAAGCAATATAAAATCTGTAAGCATATATTTATCACTACTTTAAAACTAATTTTGCTACCAATACACCAAGCAAAGCTGCTAGTAAACATTTAATAATCATATTCTTTACGCACCCTTCACACCCAGCTTATAACCCTTAGCAAAAGCAAGCAATTCTCTTTGTTGGCTTTCATTAAGGCTTCTTGTTAAATTTAAGATTTCTGCAACCTCATCTTTAACTTCAGTTACATTTCCATTTTCAATTAAAACCTTTATCATTATTTCACCTCCTCGCCAAACCATTACAAAATCATTTTTGTCCTTTTGAGTACATTATCACACATTTAAAAGTCTTTGTCAAGCCTTTTTTAAAATATTATTCTATATTTTGTCTTGACAAGGACATATATTGATGTTACAATACCATTAAAGAAAAGCGAGGTGAAAATAAAAAAATGAAACTAAGCGAAAGGGTAAAATTTATACGAAATAATTTAGGTATGAATCAAGCTAAATTCGGAGAAATTCTCGGTGTTACACGAAGTGAAATTAAAAATATAGAATTAAATAATTTAAAACAACCAGAGAAAAAAATTCCTTTACTAAAATTAATGTGCAAGGAATTCAATATTTCTGAAGACTGGCTTATTAACGGGAACGGTACGCCAAGTCTACAAGAAACCAATCAAGATGATAATTTTAATATCCAAGAATTTGCTAAAGAACTTGGTGCTACAAATCTTGAAATAGAAATTTTAAAGGCATACTTTGATATGGATAAATCATTAAGAAAAGAAGTTATAAATCATTTTGTTTCTTACTTAACAGATGACACTCATTCAAAAGCAAAAGAGTTTATAAATGATTTTAAAACTGAAAATAAATGTGATGATGAGAATTGCTAAATAATAACGGTGTACTATTAAAGCACCCAATTATTTATTTAATATTAAACTAAACTAATACAATAATTTTTGCGTCAGGCTTGTGTTTTATATTGTAGTATAGTATGTTGTCTTCTCTATCATAAATCATTAAAACATTTGTATCTTTATTATAAGAAATATATTTTTTTATACAATTCATTTTTAAAACCTCCATTATGGGTGCTTTAAAAGACGAACTATTATATCATAAAATATAAACTAAAAAAAATATATTTTTATATCATTTTTATAGACAAAATCTTTCATTTATATTAAAATAAATATGTACATATACTATATATTTAAAAAGGAGGATTTTATTATGAAAAGAAAATTAGCACTTACTATTTGTACTATTGTACCAATAATTTTTGCGTTTAGTGGCTGTGGTAAAAACGATAACGAATACCCTGAAGATAGCTCTCATAGCTCTATTGAAAATTGGAGTGATGATGAATTAGAAGAACTTGATACAGGTGTTAAAGAGACCAAACCATCCAGAAAAATATTAAAGGCGGATTTGTATGACAATATTGTTCAAATAGGTGATGAAGTATTAACAATGCCTTGTACATACGAAGAGATTATGAAAGCTGATTTAATCCCTGCTGAAGATATTACAGAAAATGCAATATTGGAAGCACAAGAAGATAAAATGGTGGACTTTACATTAAATAATTCTGAAATAACAATTGGATTTAAAAACAACACTGATAATAGAATAAGTTTAAAAGAAGCACAAGCCTATTTTATAAGTGTTAATGGTCCTGATGTTATTTTTCCAAAAGGCGTAAAATGCGAAATGTACTTAACTGAATTAGAAGAAAAAGTTGGAAAAGCAACTTATGAAGGTAGTGAGAGTAAAGTAGCTGGCAGTATCTTGTCTTTATATTATTGTGATTGTCCTTATGTATATATTAACAATGGTAACGAAACATTTATATCTACAAACAATAGAGAAATTAACATTACTCTTGACAAAGATAATGGTAAAATACACAATATATCAAGAAATTATAATAATGAAAAATTTGAGGATAAATACACATACAATTTATACGGTACTGAATTTACTTTAAACAACGACTTAAAGTGGAAAAATATAGGACTTGATAGATACTATACTGTATTAGAAGACAACGGACATAAATATATTGCAGATATATATGTTAGCTTAAATTATTATAATCGCATTCTTTATGATAATGCCAATAAATTTTGTTTGCAACAATTATCAAAACAAAAAGACAATGCTTCCAGTATGTATTCTTTGACACCTATTGAAGAAAATACAATAATAAGTCAAACTGATAATAATTATATAATGTATTCCGAATATTATGCTACCAAAAATAGTAATGCAAACGACAATAACGCTAATATAGTTGAAGAACATCTTTCTGACTCATCTATAAAAAGTTATGGAATAATTAAATTTAACGACGATAACGACGATGACGCTGCTAATGTAATTGCATCTCTGTCACCTCTTTATGGAGATGATAGTAAAATTAGTGATAGTGTTAGAAACTCATACGAGAATTTAATTAAAGAGTTGCTTTTATCAATAAAGCAAACTAATTAAAAATGAAAATATAAAAGCTGTGCTGATGGTTCAGTTCCGCAGGGTTCGATTCCCTGCACATTTTTATAACCTTTGGACAACTTGTCTGAAAGTATTGATTAAATGAAAGGGAATATAAAATGAAAGTTAATGCTAATTTTGAAATTAATGATAATTTGCTAACTACTCACTTAATGAGTTTGATTGAAGATATAAAAGTAACAGGTAATTTTAATACAACAGATGAAGCTATTAGCTGGGCTTTTTCAACTTATTTTATGAATTATATAGACAAAAAAACAATAACAAATGCAATTCAGATTAGTTGGTTCAGCTTATAAAAAGTAAATCTAGGGACAAAAAAAGAAAATTAAACACTAGGATAATCAAAAAATTTTTCATAAAAGAGTCTTGACATATCACGCGTTGCGTGGTATAATATAATTGTAAGGAAGATAAACAATAAATAATAAGCAATTTTAAGGAGGAGTGTTTAATGCCAGAAATAACAAGATTTTATGGTATAGTAGTTAAAATTTTTTTAACAAGAGACCATAATCCCCCACATTTTCACGCAGTATATGGAGAATATAATGGTAGCTTTGATATTCAGACATTGGAAATGCTAGAAGGTGATTTGCCTAGAAAAGCTCAAACTCTTATTCAAGAGTGGGCAGAACAATATAAAGATGACCTTATGAAAATGTGGAATACTAAGACTTTAAAGAAGTTACCACCACTTGAATAAAATATATTATATTGGAGGTGTTAATATGGCTTTATCTATAAGAGTTAAAGAAGTTCATCCACTTAAAGATATGTGTTTGCAAGTTGTTTTTGTAAATGGTGTAAAAAAACTATATGATGTAAAACAACTACTGTCGGATTTTGGAGATATGTTTTCTCCTCTGATTAATGACCCAGCTCTTTTCAATAGCGTCTATGTTGATTGCGGAGGCTGTGGTATTGCTTGGAACTCAGATATAGATATATCAGAATGTGAATTATGGGAAAATGGCAAGGAGATAGATTAATGACTATCAGAGAAGCAAGATTAAAGGCAGGACTTACTCAACAGAATATGAGCGAGCTGTTAGAAATTCCCAAAAGAACTATTGAAGATTGGGAATCAGGAAGAAGAAACCCAGCTAAATGGGCAGAAAAGTTAATTGTTGAAAAATTAAATCAACTGTCAAATAGTAATTATGAATAAAATAACAGCCCCTGTTGGCGCAGGAGCTGTTAAGTAAAATTATATGATATGTGCTATCAAATAACTCACAATTCATTATAGCACATTCCTAAAGATAAATCAAGAAAAGGAAGTGTATGCAATGAATAAAAAAGTTGCAATATATATCCGAGTATCTACGATTCATCAAGTTGACAAAGAAAGTCTACCGTTCCAAAGGAGAGAATTAGTAAACTATGCAAAATATGCTTTAGGCATTGAAGATTATGAGATTTTTGAGGATGCTGGATACTCTGGCAAAAACACTCAAAGACCAGCTTACACTGAAATGATGCAAAAAGCTAAATTGGGTAATTTTACTCACCTACTTGTCTGGAAGATAGACCGTATATCAAGGAACTTAGCGGATTTTATAGCAATGTTCAATGAACTTAAAAAATACAATGTTATATTTTTAAGCAAGAACGAAAAATTTGACACAAGTTCAGCAATTGGTGAAGCTACTCTAACCATCATAATGGTCTTTGCAGAACTTGAAAGAAAAATGACCGCCGAGAGAGTAACCGATGTTATGATTAGTAAAGCAAACAAAGGTGACTGGAATGGTGGCAGGATACCATTCGGATATGACTATAACAAAGAAACAAAAGAATTCAGTATTAATGAAAATGAAGCTAGAATTGTTAGACTTATTTATGATTACTATATTGAGTCCAAAAGTATGACCAAAGTGGCTGACTATTTAAAAGCTAACAACTTTAAAAATAGAAATAATAATTTATTTTCGACTACTGGCATATCTATTATTTTAAATAACCTTTTCTATATTGGAACATATAGATATAACTATAGAAAAGAAGGTGATAGAGGCCGTATTAAAGCAGAAGACGAATGGATTACTATTCCTAATCATCATATTGCAATAATTAGTTTAGAACAATATGACGAAGTAAAGAGCATTAAAGAAATTAATAAAAAGCTAATGAATAGCTCCGGAAAACTAGTTACAAAAAAACACACGCACATTTTTAGAGGAATGCTCACCTGTGTTTGTGGAGGTAATATAACAGCTTCTCCAGGTAAAACACGAGTAAGTGGATACACCCCAAGTAAATACGGTTGCTATAACAGAATATTTGGGCATAAATGCACAAACAGCTATATAAGTGACCCTTATTTAGGCAACTTTGTACTTAATTTTGTAGCAAACCTATATAAAGCTTATAAGTCTTTTGGTAAAACTACAAATTTAACAACATTTGAAAACAAATTGCTTAGGGGTAAAACTTTTGATGATATAGATAAAGCTGATGGTTTAGATAAAATATATGCTTGTTTCAAATCACAATATGCTATCACTCAAAATAATAAATTTATGCAAGGCATATTGAAACAATCAAACGATTTATCAGCAGATGCAGACCAAACTATTCTTTTAAATGAGCATTCTAAACATAAACGGGCGCTTGAAAGATTACAGAATTTATACCTCTATTCAGACGACACAATGTCGGAAGCAGAGTATATTGAGCAAAAAAAACAAATTGAGTATAATCTGCAAAGCATAGAAAAAAGCTTAACCAACTTTCAGCTTAGACCCCAAAATGATACTGAATTTTTAAAATTAGCAAGTTGTTTCATTTTGGAACAAAACCTAGAGGATAAAAGAGAGATTGATTTTGTAAAATTAGTAACAACTATTGATTCAAAAATAATCCAAAATTTTATTCAAAATATGTTTCAAAACTTTTGTATAAAAAACGGAAAAATTATTAAATTAACTTTAAAAAATAATATAGTAGTAACATTTTACTATAAATAACAAATATCAGTATAACCCCCAAAATACTAGTATTTATGAGGGTTATACAATAATTTTTTTATTTTTTGTTTGGAGCTGATACCACATACATAGCATCACCAAAAGAGAAAAATCTATATTTTTCATTAACTGCACACTTATAAGCATTTAACACATTTTCTCTGCCAGCCAAAGCACTAACAAGCATAATCAATGTTGACTCTGGCAAATGAAAATTAGTTATTAAATTATCGACTATTTTAAACTTATAACCAGGATATATAAATATATCAGTCCAACCACTACAAGGTTCAATATGGCCATTTTCATCTGCAATAGATTCAAGAGTTCTAGTGCTAGTTGTACCAACAGTTATAATTTTACCACCATTTTCTCTAGTTTTATTTATTAAATCAGCATTTTCCTTATCAATCATATAAAATTCAGAGTGCATTTTGTGGTCATTAATATCATCAGCCTTAACTGGTCTAAATGTACCAAGACCAACGTGGAGAGTAAGTCTAGCTATATTTATGCCCTTTTCCTTAAGCTGTTCCATAAGCTCCGGTGTAAAGTGTAAGCCAGCCGTTGGTGCAGCTGCAGAGCCTTCATTTTTAGCATAAACTGTTTGATACCTATTCTTATCTTCAAGTTTTTCGTGAATATATGGAGGTAACGGCATTTCACCTAACTTATCCAATATTTCTTCAAATATACCTTCATAATTAAACTTAACAATTCTATTACCGTCATCAAGAACCTTAATAACTTCAGCCTCTAAAAGACCATTACCAAATTCAATTATATGACCTGGTCTAGCCTTTTTACCTGGATATGCAAGTGTTTCCCAAGTATCATCTTCATTTCTTTTAAGCAAAAGAATTTCAACCCTTGTACCAGTATCCTTTCTTGCACCAATTAATCGTGCTGGCAAAACTTTAGTTTCGTTAATAACAAGGCAATCACCAGGATTAATCATATCCAAAATATCTCTAAAAATTTTGTGCTGTATTTCACCAGTTTCCTTGTTAAGAACCATCAATCTTGATGATGACCTATCCTTTAACGGTGTTTGAGCTATTAACTCCTCTGGTAAATCAAAATAAAAATCACTTTTTAACATTTTAAACCTTCCTTACTTTATTTCTATGCCTGTATAATAAAAATTTAATATATCTTTAAAATTGTAACCTGCTTCAGCCATTCCCTTTGCACCATATTGACTCATACCAACATTATGACCAAAACCTTTACCTGTTAAAGTAACAACACCATTTTTACCTGTTGTTACAGAAGTTGGTGCTTCAATTCTTTTAGCACCATCGGTACTTTCTACCATATAAGACTTGCCCAAAGCTCCTTTTTGACCATTTCCATTTTGGGCTGATACAGAACTCATTGCCTCTTTTGCACCGCCGTCTGAACCAACAACATAAACAGATTGACCATTTGTAACTGTTGTTGCACCACTAGCAACAATAAAGTTTCTTGATAAAAGGCTACCTCCATTTGATGAAGAAAATACAGACCTAATATTATTATTCTTTACTGTTTTCTCACCCTTTGAACCTTTAAATGTTAAAGCTATTACAAGTCCATTATTATCATATTCAGCCGAAACAGATACAACATTTCCTATATTAAAACCATTAGCTGAGCAAATATTAGTAAGCTCATTATAAGTGAACTCTCTTGTCCATTCTTTACATTCTTTTTCGTATATATCTTTTTTGCCTACAAGATAAGGGGTTTCATTTCCCCAGCCTTGAGCACCATCAAGGGTTGCACCACCATCAGATGAAAAATAAACGGCTGTTATAAGTTTATCATTATAATAAGCACAAAGACCCTTAGTTTCATTAACTGCTGCTATTCCAGCCTCTGTTTCTTTCTTAGTTCCATTGTAGTCCTGACAATGTATATTGTCACATATATCATAAATATTATGCTTACCCTTATTCTGGTTCATATAGGTTCTTGCAGCAACAGCTTGTGCTTTTTGAGCCTCTTTACTCCAAGATGATGGCATTTCAGAATTAATAACACCATAAAGATATTTTTCACCATCAATAACATTAATACCTGTTAATGTACTGCCAGACCTATAAAATTCAATATCATCTCTATAAGCATTACTGCCTACATTTATAACACCATCTGCACCATTTGCTCTTGCAGGTTTTGAACCATCTACAAGGAACTTATATGTACCATTTGTAGCAAAACCAACACAATAAGCCTTTGTATTAGCTGATGTTAAATCAAGTTTTTTACCGTCTGTACGAACATATATAGACCAACCACTATCAGTTAATGTAACAATACAATTATAGCCAGTGTAATCACTTAAATGGCTATATGCTTCCTCGTATGTATTGTAATATCTTTCAGTATGATAATAGTTTCCAGAAACAGGTTTGACTGTATATGTACCACTAACTTTATATTTGTTGCCATCACCAATACCAACTCCCATACTTTCATCAGAAACTGTAATTGATGACACAGATTTAAAGTTTTTTTCAAGTCCAACTCTTATTGTATCTGCATAAGCATTAACAGCAGTAAAATATAAACCAACTGTTGCAAATGTTAATGCAAATAAACAACTCAACTTTTTCAAACATATCACCTCAGAATATAGTATACAACAATATTCGATATTTTTCCATAAGCAAATTAAAATATAATAAATTTTTAACAAAAAACTGAGGTCACAATATGCAACCTCAGCTTTACTTCTAAAACACTTTGAATAAAAATTAGTTTAACTTCTTCATTACTACATCGTCAAAAAATTCATTTACTTTTGTAGGGTCAACACCGTAATACTCATTTTCAACAAGAACAGCAACACCCTTACTGCCACAATTGCCAGTGCAAAATGTTCCATTTATAAGAACCTTATCACTTAAACCGTTTTTTTCAATTGCCTGCTGAATACCATTAATAACATTATATGAACCCTTTAAATGACAGGCACTTCCTATACATACAGATATTTTAATCATTAGAATTTTCCTCCTTTGCATATTCAACGTGAAGTAATTTATGAACCTTACCTCTTAAAAGACCATTGTAAAGTGACATCATAATTGGATTTTCTTCACTTCGTTTATTGCTACACATTCTATCTGCCTCATAAAGATTTTCGCTTCTTTCCATCTTTCCTTGTTTGTCAGTATGAGGTTGACCAGCACCATTAATACAGCCATTAGGACAAGCCATAACCTCAACAAGGTCATAATGTGCACCAGCTTTAATTTTTCTAATCAAATTATCAGCATTTTTTAGTCCACTTACAACAGCAATTTTAAGCTCATTACCAGCATATTCTATAGTTTTTTCCTTAACACCTTCAAGTCCTCTCACACCATTAAAAGCCAAAGTTCTTAAAGCACCTACAGACTTATCAGTTTCAATTCGTCTTATAACAGCCTCTGTTACACCACCAGTAACACCAAATATTACACCAGCACCAGATATAGAACCAAAAGGCATATCAATAGACTCAGGCTCAATTTCACTAAAGACAATGCCAGCTTCCTTAATCATTTGTATAAGCTCTTTAGTTGTTATTACATAATCAATAACTTGAGAGCCATCATCTCGTCTAAATTCAGGTCTAACAGCCTCAAACTTTTTAGCTGTACAAGGCATTATTGCAACACTTATAATCTTCTTTCTACTTGCCTTATACTGTTCCTTTATAACACTACCAAACATTTCCATAGGAGAGCGACAAGTGGAAATATTAGGTAACAACTCTGGATAATTCTTTTCACAATAATTCACCCAAGCAGGACAGCAAGATGTAAAAAGTGGTATATTCTTATTTTCTGTTATTCTCTCTAAAAATTCATTTGCTTCTTCGAGAACTGTTAAGTCTGCACCAGTAGCTGTGTCAAAAACTTCATCAAAACCAATTCTCTTTAAAGATGCAACAATTTTGCCCATTACATTGCCTTCATTAAGCCCAAAAGACTTTGCTACAGCGACTCTAACAGCCGGTGCAATTTGTGCAACAACCTTAACATCTTCTTTGTCAAATTCGTCCCAAAGTTTCATTCTGTCATTTTTTATAACTATAGCACCAGTTGGACAGACTGCTGCACATTGACCACAACCAACACAATTGCTTTGACCAATAGGTTCATCAAATGCAGTTGCAACAATCATTTTAGAGCCTCTATTAGCAAAATTAATTGCACCTACATTTTGAACTTCATTACAGACTCTAACACAGTCGCCACAAAGTATACACTTGTTTCTATCCCTTGTAATACATACTGATGAGTCATCTATGTCAGGTTCGGCTGCCGTATTATTAAATCTAACACTTTTAATGCCAAATCTGCCTGCAAGTTCCTGTAAACGACATTCGCCGTTTTTATCGCAAGTTGTACAATCTCTGCAATGATTAGAAAGCAAAAGTTCCAAAATCATTTTTCTATGTTTTCTAAGTTTCGGTGTATTAGTAAATATTTCAGCCCCAGCCTTAGGAGGAGTTGAACAGGCAGCCTCTATGCCACCCCACTTATTTTCTACCATACACATTCTACAAGCACCATAAACAGATAAGTCAGAGTGGTAACAGAATGTTGGCAAATCAATACCAGCTTTTCTTATAAGCTCAAGTATATTTTTTTCGCCTTCAATGGCTACTGGAATATTATCAATTATCATATAATTATCATTTGCCATTTTCTACACCTCCTTAACAGCACCAAAGTTGCAGCTTTCAAAGCACGCACCACATTTAATACATTTATTGGTATCTATAACAAATGGTGATTTAATTTTGCCACTTATTGCTTCAACAGGGCAATTTCTTGCACACTTAGAACAACCTTTGCAAATTTCAGGGTCAATGTAATATGTAACTAATTTCTTACATTGTCCGGCTGGACATTTTTTATTCTTTATGTGTGCTTCATATTCTTCTCTAAAATTTTTGATAGTTGACACAACAGGTGTTGCTGCTGTTTTTCCAAGTCCGCATAATGCTGTTGATGAAATTGTATCAGCTAAATCAAGCAAAAGCTCAATATCTCCGTCTTTACCATTACCTGCCACAATTCTTTCTAATATTTCAAGCATTCGCTTTGTACCTTCACGACAAGGCACACATTTACCACAAGACTCATTTTGAGTAAAGTTCATAAAAAATCGTGCTACTTCAACCATACAAGTTCCTTCGTCCATAACAACAAGACCACCAGAACCAATCATAGCACCAACTTTTTTAAGAGAGTCAAAGTCAAGAGGTATATCTAAATTAGGAGTAATAAGACAGCCACCAGACGGTCCACCAATCTGAACAGCCTTAAAAGGTTTATCACCTTTCATTCCTCCACCAATATCAAATATAATTTCTCTTAATGTTGTTCCCATTGGTACTTCAATAAGTCCAGTATTTTGTATATTGCCCGTTAAGGCAAATGCCTTAGTACCAGGGCTATTTTCTGGACCAATACTCTTATACCAATCTCCACCCTTTGTTATTATTTTAGGAACATTGGCATAGGTTTCTACATTATTAAGAACAGTTGGCTTAGCAAATAAACCTTTTTCTACAGTACGAGGCGGTTTAACTCTTGGCATACCTCTTTTGCCCTCAATAGATGCTGTAAGAGCTGAACCTTCACCACACACAAAAGCACCTGCACCCTTGTTTATATGGAAATCAAAGTCAAAACCACTACCTAATATATTTTTGCCTAATAATCCAATTTCTCTTGCTTGCTTAATAGCATTTTCAAGCCTTGATACAGCCATAGGATATTCAGCTCTAACATATATATAACCTTCTTTTGAGCCAGTTGCAATGCCAGCAATCATCATACCTTCTAACATTCTATGAGGGTCGCCCTCCATAATACTTCTATCCATAAAAGCACCTGGGTCACCTTCATCGCCATTACAGACAACATAGTGTATAGGTTCTTTTTGATTTGCTACCTGACGCCATTTTTTGCCAGTCGGGAAGCCGCCGCCACCTCTGCCTCTTAAAACAGATTTTTCAACTTCTTCAATTATTTCAATAGGTTTCATATCAAAAAGAGCTTTTTCAAATGCCTCATAACCACCTATGGCAATATATTCAAGTATAGATGTTGCATCAATATGACCACAATGTTCCAAAACAACTCTATGCTGTTTTGCATAAAAAGGAATATCCTCTTGTCTTATGTATGGCTTACCCTCAATTTTGTATACAAGTCTTTCTAATACCTTTCCATTTATAATTGTATTATTTACAATATCCTCACAATCTGTAATTCTAACCTTTGTGTATAAAATACCCTCTGGTTCAATTCTTACTAAAGGACCCATTTCGCAAAATCCGTGACAACCACTTTTCTTTAGTCCAATAGTTTCATTGTGAGGGTCTTTTTCAAGTTCAACACTACATTTTATTCCCTTGCTTTCAATCAGCCTTAAAAGCTCATTATAAATACCAATAGAACCACCAGCTACACAACCAGTACCTGCACAGACAAGTATTTTTTTAGTTTGAAGTTTAAGAGCTGCTGAATATGCTTTTCTTAATTTTGTTAAATCTTTTCTACTACTTAGCATCTTTTTCAGCCTCCTTTATATCTCGTATTACACTACTTGCCTTGTCAGGAGTCATTGCCGGCATAACCTTGTCATTAACAGTCATAGCTGGAGCAAGTCCACAAGCACCCAAACAGCTAACTGTTTCTACTGTAAACATTAAATCATCTGTTGTTACCTTTTTGTCAGAAAGTCCAAGTTCTGCTCTTAATCTTTCAAGAACAGGTATTCCCTTTCTAACGTGACAGGCTGTTCCATCACAAACCTTAATAATATACTTTCCTTTTGGTTCAAGAGAAAAGTTTTCATAAAAAGTAGCTACACTATAAATATTTGCCACACTTGTATCCAATTTTTTAGCAATATAAGGAAAAATATCCTTAGGCAAATAATGATAATGCTCTTGCACATCTTGCAATATAGCTATTACAGAGCTTTGGCTACATTGATAATCGGCAAGAATTTTATCCAGTATAGTATAATCAAAATTCCCTTTCATTTTAATACCTCCTTTGCATCAATACATTTTTATGCAAAATGCACTCTGCTTATTATCAATTATACCATACTGTTATCAAATTTTACTATTATATTATTATTAAGATTTTATAATTTGTCATAATACACAAAAAAGCACAGTCTAAACTGTGCTTTTTAAACAAATTTATTACATAGACTTTATAATACTATCAGCAAATTCATTAAATTCTTCTTCTTGACTTTCCTTTAAGGCTGATTTAACAGAAAATACCTTTTCAATAACTGTTATGTTCTTCATTTCTGACAAAATTGCAGACATTTTCTTGCCAGCTATAGCACCCCAAGTACCATTATCCATAAGGGCAACTGTTCTATTTTGAAGATTAAGGTCCTTCATATCTGTAATAAAACTTTTCATAACTGGATACATTTCACCATTATATGTTGGTGATGCAAGAACAATATTACTATATTTAAAACTTTCTGAAATTAATTGAGATACATCAGTATGAGAAACATCATATACTCTTATATTTTTAACACCTTTTTCAGCTAATGTATTAGCAAGTACATTTGCCATATTTTCAGTATTGCCATACATAGAGGCGTATGCTATCATTACACCCTTTTCCTCAGGCTCGTACTTACTCCACTTATTATACTTATCTAAAATATAGCCTAAATCTTCTCTCCAAATTGGTCCGTGCAAAGGACAAATAACCTTAATATCAATAGCAGCAGCCTTTTTAAGAACAGCCTGAACCTGAACACCATACTTACCTACAATATTAGTATAATATCTTCTAGCATCATCAAGCCAATCTCTGTCAAAATTAACTTCATCTGCAAAAATTGTGCCGTCTAAAGCACCAAATGTACCAAAGGCATCTGCTGAAAACAATACGCCTGTTGTCTGGTCAAATGTTACCATAGCCTCAGGCCAATGCACCATAGGTGCCATAACAAATGTAAGAGTGTGATGACCAGTATCAAAAGTATCTCCCTCTTTTACAACAATTGACTCATAATTTAATCCTTCAAAAAACTGATTAATCATCTGGAAAGTTTTAGCATTACCAATAACCTTAGTATTGGGGTATCTTAATAATAAATCACCAATTACAGCACAATGGTCAGGCTCCATATGATTAACAACAACATAATCAAGAGGTCTGCCATTTAATACATAAGTAAGGTTTTCAATAAATTCTCTGCTTATAGCGTGGTCAACTGTATCCATAAGTACAGTTTTTTCGTCCATTATTATATAAGAATTGTAAGAAACACCTCTTGGAATAGGAAAAATATTTTCAAACTTAGCTAATTTTCTATCACTTCCACCAATCCAAAAAATATCATCAACTATTTTTCTAACGCAATGCATACATTTCTCTCCTTTGTAATAATTATTATTTTTTAGACCTATTTTACTATTTAAAAAATACTTTGTCAAGCCATTGTAATAATTATACTACAATTTTGCTTTCTTTAGATTTTTTCCATTTTTCAGCAGTTGCCTTTCCTCCTAATATATGCCTTTGAGCCTTGTGATAAGCCAATATTTCTCTAACCTGTTTTGATAGTTCAAAATCAACTGTTGGTAATCTATCAACTAAATCTTTATGACAGGTTGATTTGGATATTCCCCATATTTTAGCAGCTGCCCTAATAGTTTTCTTAGTTTCACATATATATTTCCCAATTTCTACGCATCTTTCAGCTATGTCGGCTCTCATAAAAAAAGCCCTCCTTGTTCAACACTTAGTGCATTATATGAACAAGAAAGGACTTTTAGACTTATATTTATTTTTCCATTTTAGCAAGAGCTTCTGTTAAAGCCTCTGAAATCTGGTCAGGGCAAGATGAATTCTTATATCCACACTTAATACCTGCCATTCTTGAAATAGCCTCCTCAGCCTTCATTCCCTTTAAAAGAGAACTTACACCCTGAAGATTACCAGAGCAACCACCAATGACTCTCACATCATTAATAATATGTGTATTCTCATCAATATCAACTATTGTTTCCTTTGAACAGACACCTTTATTTCTATATGTATATTCCATCACAAAACCTCCTAATATTAAAAATAAAAAAAGGACTTCAAAAGAAGTCCTAAGCGCGAGACGGGATTCGAACCCGCGGCCCTCGCCTTGGCAAGGCGATGCTCTACCACTGAGCCACTCGCGCATACAGCGGCTGAAAGAATCGAACTCTCAATTTTCGCTTTGGAGGCGAACGTTATACCACTTAACCAAGCCGCTTTATATGTTGTCATCAACAAATAATATATTATCACACTTTATTTGTTTTGTCAACTATTTTTTTTATTTTTTTCAAAATTTTATTACTAGCTATTCCAACAAGAGTTCCTATTACGAAACCAGCTATAACATCAGTAGGAAAATGTACAGCAAAATACAGCCTGCTAAAAGCAATTAGCACAGCAAGAATAAGCAAACAAACACCTACCCTTTTGTTACAACAAAACACAGCAACTGCACCAGCAAAAGATGCAGATGTATGACCTGACGGAAAAGATGAGTCATTAGGAAAAGCTATAAGTATGCTATTAAATATATCCTCATTAATTTGAAAAGGTCTATCTCTGCCAATTAAAGGCTTAATAATCAAATTAACTAATATAAATACCATTATAAGACTCAATGACATATTAATGCCCGTCTTTCGCATTTTAGGAATTGCAACCATTATAATAGCCAAAACAATCCATATAAAACCACCATTGCCCAATGAAGTTATAAACTCCATTATGCCAGTCATTGTTTCATTGTGAAGATTATTAATTATATACTTCAAAAAATTAATTTCCCAATCCATATTATCACCTATCTTTATTTTATTAAAAATAACTTATATTTGTCAATATCTATTGACATTTTATATTATTTTTTATACCATTATATAGATAAATACATCAAAAGAGGCGGTAATTATGAATATACTATTTTTATTAAAACCTAAATCAAATATTGTTTACTTATCAGGTAGCAATACTATTCGTCAAGGCATTGAAAAATTTAGGGCCCACGGTTACACTGCTGTACCAGTTATTGATGATGACGGCAAATATTTAGGAACAATTTCCGAAGGTGATTTTCTTTGGAATATTGTAAATGAAAATACATTTGAATTAAAAGAAAACGAACATAAATATATATACTCAATAATAAGACCAAATTATAATCCAGCAATTAAAATTGACACAACAATGGAGGACTTGTTTGAAAGAATAACTAATCAAAACTTCGTTCCTGTTGTAGATGACAGAAACTTTTTTGTTGGTATTATAACAAGAAAAGATGTTATTAATTATTTAAGGGAGAATCAAAAATAATATGATTCTCCCTTTTAATATTTTGTCACTAATATATTGCATTTACACCTGTATCACTATCAATTGTATTGACATTATAAAGAACAAGCACATCATCAATGTTATGACTATTTACAAAATCACTTACTGAATCCTTATAACTTCTTGTGTCAAAAACATATATCTTTTTATAATGATTAACAAGAAAAGGAATCATTGAATTTGCATAGCTATCTTTAGCAATAGCAATACTTCTTTCTCCCTTAAAATCATTGTTAGTTATTTCTACAAATGAATTAATGTTGTTAAGAAAAAGAGAATATTTATCCTTTTTATTGGCATAATCCATATTATAAAGAGAATTGCTCTCCTTTCCATCATAACTAACAGTTAAATTAAAAGGCTTGTTATATACCTTTATATCTTCACCATTTTTAATATTATCACTATTTATTTTAGAATAAACAGTTCCTCTAAAATCGGCTACTGTTTCAACACTATACTCACTTCTATCTACTGGAGTAAAGTCTTTTGCCTTGCAATATTCTACATAAGCATAGTATGCACCATCTGTTGTCCAATGGTGGTCTAGTTTATAAAATAGCTTTTCACTATTTTTATGTGCCATTAATGTATCGTAAACATCAATATTATTCATTTTTAGATTTGAATAATACTCATCAATAGTTTTTAACTGACTTAATGGAGATGAATATTTAGGCAGTTCATTTTCATATATTGATACTTGAGTTGGAACAAGCATAAAATCAGCTTTTACACCCTTTAAATTATCTTGAAACTCATTAAGATTGTCTATTATTTTTTTAGTATTTTCAGGCTTTAAATAGTCCTCAATATACCAATCATTGTGAGAAATAAAAATATTGTTTACATATTTCTTATTTAAAAAGTCAATTTCAAAATCATTTTTTAACTCAACAAACTTATCCCTAAAAGGAAAATGGTCTGCCAAATAGGTTGTAACATCTTCCATATACTCTCCTGTTAATATATCATCAATATTAAAACTAGGAAAATCAGCAAGACTTCTATTTTCATTTTCAGAAAAATTATCTCTAGGGCTTACAAAAAAAGCTATAGTAAGGAGCAAAACAATAATTGAAAACAAAACACTTTTAATTTTAATCATTGTATTATACCTCCTTAAAATCTAAAATATAAAAACGGATTATAGCTTGAACTTACTAAATAAGACACAGACAACATAAAACCTATGAAATAAAGTGCAACAGAAATTATATTACATACATTAATCGCTATTTTGTTGTTAAAGCTAAGTTTATTTTTAATCCAACCACAAATAGGCGTTGACACTAACATACCTGCCAAAATAATCAACAAATTATTTTTAATAATAAAAATAAAGCTATTGTCAATTAAGGCGTCATTAGTATTAAAAAGCATAATCCCAATATATTCCTTAAGAGTACCAAAGTCAACTAAGGCAAATATAGTAAAGCCAACTATTACAACAAAAAGCGTATAAATTCTACTTAATATAGTAGTCTTGTCTTTAGCAAGTATTTTACCAAAGCCAAGTCTTTCAATTACAGAGAAAAATCCGTGCCATAAACCCCAAATTACAAAGTTCCAACTAGCACCGTGCCACAAGCCTGTGCAGAAAAACACAATCAAAAGATTAATATATGTTCTTATGTTTCCTTTTCTATTACCGCCTAAAGGAATGTACAAATATTCTTTAAACCAAGTTGAAAGAGATATGTGCCATCTTCTCCAAAATTCTCGTATACTTTTTGATATATAAGGATAATTAAAGTTTTCTAAAAACTCAAAGCCAAACATTTTGCCAAGACCAATAGCCATATCAGAATATCCAGAAAAGTCAAAATAAATCTGCAAAGAATAGGCAACTGCACCAAGCCAAGCTGTAGCCACAGATATATTAGAAAAATCACTTGTGCTAATTAAATTCCAAACTGCACCAACATTATTTGCAATAAGAACTTTCTTAAAAAGACCAATAAGAAATCTTTCTACGCCAGATGAATACTTTTCAAATGTAATGCTTCTATTATCAATTTGCTTTTCAATATCGTGATATTTAACAATAGGACCTGCAATAAGCTGAGGGAAAAATGATATATACAAAAGCACATTTCCTAATTTTTTCTGTGCAGGTACATCACCTCTATAAACATCAATAACATAGCTCATAGCTTGAAAAGTAAAAAATGATATACCTATAGGTAAATGAATAACAGGAACATAAATGTTAAGAGAAAATACACTATCTATACTCTCAATTAAAAATCCAGTATACTTATAATACACAAGCAAAGCTAAATTAATAATAACAGATAAAACAAGAAATAGTTTTTTTCTATTTTTATATTTATCCATTAACAAAGCAAGTCCATAGTTAAAAACTATGGACAACAGCATCAATATAACTGCTTTAGGCTCACCAAAAGCATAAAAGAAAATACTAGCTATAATAAGAACAACATTACGAGCTTTAATATTGTTGCATAGCTTATAAATGACAGCAACAACAGGAAGAAAGAAAAATATAAATTCTAAACTTGAAAATACCATTTTTCTGCCTCCATTATGAAATAGAATCTTTTATAATTTTATTCATATCTTTTGCATTGTCAGATATAACAAGATATACTATATCCCCTTCTGAATGAACCTTTGCGTCCTTAACAAGTTTTGCCTCCTCAGGAAGGTCATAATTAGAAAGCTCATCATATTTCTGATTCATTGCATTTTCAACAGCCTTTTTATATTCAGCTCTTTTTGCCTTATCAGAACACTTAAAAACAATAATTGTTTCAGCAGACTTAGGGTCTTCACTTTGAGCAAAAACATACTGGTCTAAATCAGCAACATCTATACCATAATAATTTGAAATATAATTATCTTTCATTGCTACAAGAGTACCCTCTGCCATTGGAGAAATACCACTGTAAACTGTATTAACATCAATATTTGCTGTACTATTGCCACATCCGCTAAAAGCAAACACCGTCAATGCAACAGCAAAAAACTTTACAAACTTTTTCATATCTATATCCCTTCTTTTATTTATCAGTTAATGCAAGTCTTTCAAAAAACGGAACCCACTTTTCAGTATAAGACTTGTTATTGTGATGTACGCCATCTGTAGACAAATCAGTAGACAATACATCGCCGAACTCACCAGCTAAATCAAGGTATGTAACACCCCAAGTTTTAGCACTATTTTCAACCTCTTTGTTAAACTCCTTAATTATAGTATTGCTAAATGTTGCAGTTTCTCTCTTTTCAGTGCAAGGAGTTATGCTTAAAACACATATTTTGCTATTAGGCGAAGCCTCTTTAATCTTCGCAACTAATTCACTATACTTATTAAGAAGTTTTTCATAAGAATATCCTGGAGAACCTAAGCCGTTCATTTCATTAATACCTAAATTAATAAATATCCTATTTGGTTTAATTTGACTTATGGCATCAATTAAACTTTGAGTTTTTCCTTGATAAAATATACCTTCATCACCATTTAAAGCCGAACTAATATTCCAAGAAACCTTAGACAAAAATACAACATTATTAAGCCATTCTGGAGCATTTGCTGTTGAAGCATAATTAGCAAAGCCAGACATAATACTATCGCCAATAAATACTTGACCATTATAAAACTCTTTTACCTTTTGAACATCAGTATTAGAAAGCTCTGATGTTGTTTCTGTACTTTCGACCTTTGTTGTATTTTCTGTAGTTATTTCAACAGAAGTCATTTCTGAAGATACTTCTACATTTTCCTCTACATTTACACTATCCACTTGACTATTTCTAATTCCTGCCCTAACACAATCTATAATTATTGACATAAAAAATATAAAAAGCATTATAGCTAATAGCCAATAAACTCTATTTGCCCTTTTATTCATATAACTCCCTGCTTAGTCCTCTAAGGCACATCTATCAATAATTGCGTCTTCAACTCTAAACTGAGGCTGCCAATCAATAGTTTTCTTTGCTAACTGAATATTAGCATAGCTACCACCAATATCTCCTATACGCCTTGGACCAATAACTGTATTTATTCTTTCACCAGTAATATTCTGGAATGCAATCAAAAATTCTCTAACTGTTACATCAACACCACTACCAACATTAATGCTTAAATAATTAGTATACTCAGGACCAGCCTTTTTAAAAGCATCGTCAAAATTAACAACAGCCTTAACATTAGCCATTGCAAGGTCAGTGATATGGATATAATCTCTTATGCAAGTACCATCTCTTGTAAGCCAATCATCACCATTAATAACAAATTTCTGTTCTTCATCATTATTTAAAATCTTAACAAGTATTTCAAGAAGATTAGAACCAGTTTTCATAGGTAAGCTATGCTCTCTCTCCTTAAAATAATGGTCAATACCAACAGGATTAAAGTATCTTAAACTTATACACTTCATATCATAAGCATTACAAAAATCTCTCATCATCATTTCAAAAATATATTTTGAACGACCGAAAGGACTTCTAGGCTTTAATGGGGAATGTTCAGTTACCATAAAACCTGGCACATCGTCATAAACTGATGCACTTGAGGCAAATATAATTTTTTTAATGCCTCTATCTCTTAAAAGTTTAACAAAAGCTAATGAACCTACAACATTTTGAGAATAAAATTCCAAAGGATGTTTAACAGATTTAGCTACTGCTGAAATCATTGCTGTATGAATTACAATATCAATATCCTTATGCTCATCTAATACCTTAGAAGTTTCCTCTAAATTTGTTATATCGCACTTATAAAAATAACATCCAGGAAGGCTGTAATTTTCAATGTCACCGGCATTATCCAGAATTACAGCCTCAATATTATTGTCTGACAAGGCATACGCAATATTTCGACCTATAAAACCACAACCCGTTAACAAAACTTTCATAATTACTACCTCCGCACGCTTAAAAAATGATAATAATATTGTAAGCCTTTTTAGCCCAAATTTCAACACTAAAATTAATATTTTAACAAAAAAATAAGACTGCACAAAAGCAGTCCTATTTTAGTTAGTTTTTTATAACTTTTTACAATTAAAAACTTACGATTTTATTAAGCATCTTTAGTTATTGCAGCTTCGTTCATTTCTTTTGACAAGTTTTTTTCAGCTACACTGAGCATAAGCTTAATTCTATTAACCTGATTAACTTCACTTGCACCTGGGTCATAATCAATAGCTACAATATTACTATTCTTGTTTCTTCTCTTAAGCTCTTTTATAACACCCTTACCAGTTACGTGATTTGGCAAGCAAGCAAAAGGCTGAGTACAAATATTATTAAGAACACCACTATGTATAAGCTCTAAAAGTTCAGCAGTTAAGAACCAACCTTCACCAGTCTGATTACCCATACTTACAACATCTTCAGCTAAAGCACCAAGTTCAGCTATATCCATAGGTCTTTCAAACCTTTTACTAGCCTCAAGAGCATCACTCATACATCTTCTGTAGCCTTCAATAAACTTAATAGCAACATTTGCTATAACAGTATTTCTGTGTTTCATACCTAAATACATTTCTTTATATTTGTTATTATATAAGCTATAAGTAAAGAAATTAATTAAATCAGGTACTACAGCCTCTGCACCTTCTTTTTCAAGCAAGTTAACAATATCATTATTAGCTGTTGGGTGGAACTTAACAAGGATTTCACCAACAACACCAACCTTAGGCTTAACAATGCTTTCATCAAGTGGGAGTTCATCAAAGTCCTTAACAATAGCATTTACTATTTTCTTAAATTCAGAATGACTTCTTCTTAAAACAGCCTTTTTACAAACTTCATTCCACTTTTCATATAAAGCATCAGCAGAACCAGCAACCTTTTCATAAGGTCTAGTTTTATAAAGAACTCTCATAAATAAGTCACCATATAAAACAGCCTGTAAAAGACCTATACCAAGTTTAGGAGTTATCTTAAAGCCAGGATTTTTCTCAATACCACTTGCATTAACTGATATAACTGGTATATTTTCAAAGCCAGCATTTTTTAATGCCCTTCTTATAAATCCAATGTAGTTAGTAGCACGACAACCACCACCAGTCTGACTAATCATAACTGAAACATTATTTAAGTCATACTTGCCAGACTGTAAAGCTCTTAAAAGCTGACCTACAACAATAAGTGCAGGATAACAAGCATCATTATTAACATACTTTAAACCAATATCTATACAACCTCTATCAATGGCAGGCATAAGAACTATGTTATAACCACAATTTTTCATAGCCTCTTTAGCAATATCAAAGTGAATTGGAGACATCTGTGGCATAAGAATAGTATGATTTTTCTTCATTTCCTTAGTAAATACTACTCTTTGCTTTCTTTGCTCTGGATTTTTTGGCTTAAAATGCTTTTGTCTTCTTTCCTCTAATGCGGCAAAAAGTGACCTAATTCTAATTCTAGCTGAACCTAAGTTACTTACTTCATCAATCTTAAGCAAAGTATAAACCTTACCAGTAGCAGCCATTATATCGTGTACTTCATCAGTTGTAACAGCATCAAGACCACAGCCGAAACTATTAAGCTGAATAAGCTCGATATTTTTTTGGTCTCTTACATAACTTGCAGCAGCATAAAGTCTTGAATGGTATGCCCACTGGTCTCTTACATTAAGAGGTCTAGGCACTTTATCTACTCCCAAGTGAGCAATACTATCTTCTGTAAGAACAGCTACACCATAACTAACAATCATTTCTGGTATACCGTGATTGATTTCTGGGTCAATGTGATAAGGACGACCAGCAATAACAATACCAGTCATATCATTATCTTCAATATATTTAAGAGTTTCCTCGCCTTTTCTTCTCATATCTGCTCTAAAGTTCTGCTGTTCTTTATAAGCAAGTCTTGCAGCTCTTTCAACTTCCTTTTTATCAATGTCAGGAAATTCTTCTTGCAATCTTCTTACAAGTATATCTTCTTTATCAAGGGTAAAGAAAGGATTTCTAAAATCAATATTTAACTCTCTTATTTCTTCAACATTATTTTTAATATTCTCTGGATAGCTTGTTACAATAGGACAGTTGTAATTACTATCAGCAGCTTCAATTTCCTTATGCTCATAAGCAACACAAGGATAGAATATAAACTTAACACCATCATCAATAAGGCTCTTAATATGACCGTGAACAAGTTTAGCTGGATAACAAGCTGACTCACTAGGAATTGACTCAATACCCTTTTCATAAACCTGTCTACTACTCTTTGGACTAAGTTTAACACTATAGCCAAGTTCAGTAAAGAATGTAAACCAAAGAGGATAATCCTCATACATATTAAGAACTCTAGGAATACCAACTACACCTCTTTTAGCCTCATCAGCTGGAATTGGTGTGTAGTTAAATAATCTGTTGTATTTATATTCAAAAAGATTTGGCACACAACCTGTTGTTGCATTTTTGCCAAGACCTCTTTCACATCTATTACCAGAAATAAATCTTCTGTTGCCACTAAATTTATTAATAGTTAAAAGACAATTATTACCACAACCCTTACATCTTGTAAAACTTGTTGATATATTCAAATTATTAAGTTCTTCAGCAGAAAGTAAAGTGGAATTTTCACCTTCAACATATTTATCTTTTGCAATAACAGCAGCACCAAAAGCACCCATAATACCACTTATATCAGGACGAATAGCATCTCTAGTTGATATAAGCTCAAAACTTCTAAGTACAGCTTCATTATAGAATGTACCGCCTTGAACTACAATATGCTTACCCATATCAGTTGGGTCAGTTATTTTAATAACCTTTTGTAAAGCATTTTTAATTACAGAATAAGCCAAACCTGCTGAAATATCAGCAACTTCTGCACCTTCCTTTTGTGCCTGCTTAACTCTTGAATTCATAAATACTGTACATCTTGAACCTAAATCAATAGGACTTTTGGCAAAAAGAGCTACCTTAGCAAACTCTTGTACACTTAAATTAAGGCTCTTTGCAAAAGTTTCAATAAATGAGCCACAACCTGCTGAACAGGCCTCATTAAGAAGTACACTGTCAATAACACCATCTTTAATTCTAATACACTTCATATCCTGACCACCAATGTCAAGTATAAAGTCTACATCTGTGTCAAAAAACGCAGCAGCCTTGTAATGTGCAACTGTTTCAATCTCGCCTAAATCAACCATAAGAGCTTCTTTAATAAGACCTTCGCCGTAGCCAGTAACACAAGCCTTTTTAATTTCTACACCCTCTGGCAATATGCTATATATATGCTTAAGTGCAGACATAATAAGTTTAAGAGGATTACCTTCATTACCAGCATAAAAAGAATACAAAAGTTCACCCTTGTCACTTATTACAGCAAGTTTTGATGTTGTTGAACCAGAGTCAATACCTAAAAATACATTACCTTTGTATGTATCAAGGTCACCCTTTTTAACAACAGCCTTATTGTGTCTTTCCTTAAAAGCATCATATTCTTCTTGACTGGAGAACAATGGGTCAAGTCTATTAATTTCCATTGTTAAATGCTTTTCACCACTTAAATTTTTAATAAGTGTTTCAAAATCAAAGTTGTCTTCTTCTTTTGAAGTTAAAGCACTACCCATTGCAGCAAATAAGTGAGAATTATCAACCTCTATAACTTCATCATCACTTAAATTGAGAACATCAATAAATCTTGCCTTTAATTCTGTAAGGAAATGTAATGGACCACCTAAAAAGGCAACTTTACCCTTAATAGGCTTACCACAAGCAAGACCACTAATAGTCTGATTAACTACAGCTTGAAAAATAGAAACAGCCAAATCAGACTTAGCTGCACCCTCGTTAATAAGTGGCTGAATATCTGTCTTAGCAAATACACCACATCTAGCAGCTATAGGATAAATTACATTATAACTTTTAGCGTATTCATTAAGTCCAGTAGCATCAGTTTGAAGAAGTGAAGCCATCTGGTCAATAAATGAACCTGTACCACCAGCACAGATACCATTCATTCTCTGTTCAATACCGCCAGTGAAATAAATAATCTTGGCATCTTCACCACCAATTTCAATGGCAACATCAGTTTGAGGTGCAACAAAGTCAACTGCGTTACTAACTGCAACAACCTCTTGTATAAAAGGAATACCTATCCATTCAGAAATAGATAAGCCTCCACTACCTGTAATCATAGCAGAAAAGTTTACATTTCCAATATCATCTTTTGCGTCCTTAATAAGACCTAAAAGAGTTTCCTGAATATTAGAGCGGTGGCGTCTGTAATCTTTAAAAACTATATGGTTATTGTCATCAAGAACAACTAACTTAATTGTAGTCGAGCCAATGTCAATACCTACTTTATACTTTTTCATAGAAACAACTCTCCTCTGTTATAAACATACTATTTCAAAGTAAACATATTTACATTACCTTACATTATAGTACAATTTCTGCTAAATTTCAAGCCAAATTCCTATATCAATTTTACACTAATCTTTATAACAAAAATATTCAAAGTATGCTGGCATTGTTTCCTCATTGTTGCCTCCTAAGGCATATATACCGACTAATGTTCCAGTGTGACGCTTTCTATCATCTGGCACACCTTCATCACATAAATATATACAATTAGTCAATTTATCAAATAATATCCAGTTTTCTCCGTCATAGCTATAGCTAAATGTTCTATTAAGCCCATTAACTTCAACTTTTAAATAAATTGCACCTTTATTAATTTCTGATACAACTTTAACTCTTTCTTCTCCCCTATTTCTATTAATAACAAGTTCCAAACCCTCACTACACAAGCCAAATCTAATATAGCTTACAGTTGAGTAATAACAAGTTATGCCAGCTTGTTGTCCCACCTTTTCAGCATTAAATGTCAACTTAGTTTCAGCTATATAATTAAGCTCCTGTTCTCTCCTTAATAAAATGTTCTTAGCTTTTATTTCATACATATAACCTAATTTAGGGGTGATTTTAAGGCAATTATTTTCAAAAGACCAATTATTATCTGGATTTCTGACCCATTCCCAATCAAGAGATATTTCACCCTTTGAAAAGTCATAATATGTATCTTTCTTATATTCTGTTATTGGCAAATTAGGCATATTTTGTTCAACACTAGGCTTTCTATCATTAATCACAAACCAACCGTCATTTGTCCAATTCACAGGGTCTAAAGCTGTTTCTCGTCCGACTGTTGTGTAATTACCACCATTAGGTCTGCCACAAAGATATGTACACCACCATTCTCCATTTTGAGTTTCAACTAAATCACCGTGACCACTTCTTTGTATAGGAGCATTAGGGTCAGTTTGTCTTAAAACAGGATTATAAGGACACTCCTCATAAGGTCCATATAAACTTTTACTCCTTGCTATATTAATGCCGTGACCATAGCCAGTGCCGCCTTCTGCAACTACAGCATAATAATATCCATCTTTTTTAAATATATGAGGTCCTTCTGAGCATCTTTCTCCAGTACCAGCCCACACCTGTTTAATTTCACCTGCAATTTCTGTGCAATCATCATTTAAAGGCACTACAGTTATTGCTGGAGCTATAATCATATAATGTTTGCCGTCATCATCAACAAAGTGAGATGGGTCAATATTGTCAACAGGTATAATTACAGGCTTGCTATAAGGACCTTCTGGTCTATCTGATGTCATAACAAGCTGACTTCTTAATGGACCTTCTGACTTATCTTGACCATTATGCCTAAGGGTTGCAAATATATAAAATTTACCTTTATAATATGATATATCTGGAGCCCATATTCCTCTTGAATCAAGGGTTTTGCTTAAATCAAGATAACTACTATCATTTATAGCGTGACCTATAATCTCCCAATGTACTAAATCCTTAGAATGAGATATAGGAATAGCTGGAAAATATTGAAATGTAGAATTCACCTTATAGTAATCGTCACCAACTCTTACAATAGACGGGTCAGGGAAAAAACCTCTATGCACTGGATTGTTATATTTCATACTAATAATCTCCTTGTAATAATTGTTTTAACTAAATTATACCCTTACTTTTAATTTAGTCAATACATTTTATTGATAAAAACAAATATCAAATATTACACAAAAAATCAATATTTTTTAAAATTAGCCTTAATTAACCATATTTTGAAATTAATTAAAATTTAAGTAAAAATTTTATAAATTTTATCTTGACATATTTTCAAATCGTATTATAATAAAGTTGGAAACAAAATTTTCTAAACGAGAAAGGAGGAAGCCGATTTACATATTTATATATTTAATCGGCTGACTAAGATTATGAAGAAGTTTATTATGATGGCAGCAGTTGTTGGTACTATGGCATTTGGCCTTGTTGGTTGTGGTGCAGGCGATTCTGTAGTTGGTGGTTCAGAAGAAACTACTGTAGCTGAAGATGGTGCAGCTGAAGAAGAAACTGCAGCTGAAGACGAGACTGTAGCTGAAGATGAAACAACAGCTGAAGACGAAACTGTAGCTGAAGGTGAAACTACAGCTGATGAAACTGTAGCTGAAGGCGAAACTGCAGCTAACTAATTTGCTTTTTTAAACAAATTTCTCAAAAACATTAAGGGTTGTGCATTGCACAGCCCTTTTTGAATACAATAATTTAAAACATATCTTACAAAAAAATAAATGCCGAGATTACTCTCAGCATTTATATATTAATTCATATAATTATTATAAAATTTCAGCTAACTTCTCATCAAGAATCTTATTAACTGTCTGTGGATTAGCCTTGCCCTTTAATGCCTTCATAGTCTGACCAACAAGGAAACCTCTAGCCTTAGCCTTACCAGCCTTTAAGTCCTCAATAGACTTAGGATTGTCATTAATAACCTGAGTAATAATTGCCTCAACCTCATCAGAATTATCTACCATAACAAGGTCGTGTTCTTCAATATACTTATCAGGGTCAACATTTTCCTTAAATACAGCCTCAAATACTTCCTTAGCAGCAGTTCTATTAATCTTACCTGAAGTAACAAGCTCAATAATTTCAGCAATCTTTGCAGGGTCCATTTCAAGTTCTTCTGCAAGAGTACCAGTTTCGCTCATTAATCTCATAAGCTCACCCATTACATAGTTACAAACTTCCTTAGGCTTGCCACAAATCTTAGTTGCATCTTCAAAAATGTAAGCAATCTGTCTTTCAGCAGTGATAACAGAAGCATCATATTCAGAAAGACCAAATTCAGACATATATCTAGCTCTCTTAGCCTCTGGAAGTTCTGGCATATTATCAACTGTTTTCTGAATCCACTCATCACTAATTTCAATAGGAAGAAGGTCTGGCTCTGGGAAATATCTATAGTCCTGAGCATTTTCCTTACTTCTCATTGCAAAGCTGGCGTCCTTATTATCGTCCCATCTTCTAGTTTCCTGAGTAACAACACCACCAGATTCAAGAAGTTCAATCTGTCTATTTGCCTCATAGTTAATAGCCTTATATATAGCCTTGAAAGAGTTCATATTCTTCATTTCTGTACGAGTACCAAACTTAGTTGAACCCATAGGCATAACAGAAATATTAACATCGGCTCTCATTGAACCCTCCTGCATCTTACAGTCAGAAACACCAAGATACATCATTGTTTCTCTCAACTTAGTAAGGTACGCAATAACTTCATCAGCACTTCTAAAGTCTGGTTCAGATACAATTTCAAGAAGTGGTACACCACATCTGTTATAGTCAACAAGAGTACAATCGTCCCAAGGGTCGTGAACAAGCTTACCAGCATCTTCTTCCATATGGATTTCGTGGATACCAATATACTTCTTTTCACCCTCAACCTCAATTTCTACCTTACCATTTCTACAAATTGGAAGATATAACTGGCTGACCTGATAAGCCTTTGGAAGGTCAGGATAAAAATAATTCTTTCTATCAAATTTATTATATCTAGTAATTTCACAATTAGTTGCAAGACCAGCTCTAATTGCAAAATCAACAACCTTTTTATTTAAAACAGGAAGTACACCTGGCATACCTGAACAAACTGGGCAAACGTGAGTATTAGGCTCACCACCGAACTCAGTTGTACAGCTACAGAAAATCTTTGACTTAGTAGATAACTCAACGTGTACCTCTAAGCCTACTACCATCTGATAATTCATTAGTTATTTCCTCCTTTCACCATTTCAGGCTTTTTAGTATGGAAATCTGTTTCCTTCTGGAATGCATAAGCAGCTCTAACAAGCTTGCTTTCGTCAAAGGCATTACCAATTAACTGCATACCAATAGGCATACCGTTAGAACCAAAACCACAAGGTACAGATACAGCTGGAATACCTGCAAGATTTACAGATACTGTATAAATATCACCTAAATACATCTTAAGAGGGTCAGAAGAATTTTCGCCAATCTTATAAGCTGTTGTTGGAGCAACAGGAGATAAAATCATATCATACTTTTCAAAGGCTTCATCAAAGCTCTTTTTAATAAGACCTCTAACCTTTAAACTCTTGTTGTAGTAAGCATCGTAATAACCAGAACTTAAAACGAAAGAACCAAGCATAATTCTTCTCTTAACTTCCATACCAAAGCCTTCGCTTCTTGAAGTTAAGTAAACCTCCATTAAGTCCTCGCAATCTCTCTTTCTATAACCATACTTAATACCGTCATATCTTGAAAGGTTTGAACTAGCCTCAGCACAAGCCAAAACATAATAAGTAGGAATTGCATAATCAACAATATTCATTTCAAATTCTTCAATTTCAGCACCTAACTTCTTTAATGTTTCAGCAGCGTCTAATACAGACTTTTTAACATCTTCATCAAGACCCTTGCCAAAGTAGTTAGTTGGAATACCAATCTTCATACCCTTTAAATCGCCATCAAAACAAGTTGAAAAGTCGAATACAGGTCTTTTAACAGAAGTTGAGTCCTTAGCATCGTGACCACTAATAACAGAAAGTACCTCAGCACAGTCCTTAATATCTCTACCAACTGGACCAATCTGGTCAAGAGAAGATGCAAAGGCAACAAGACCATATCTTGAAACAGCACCATAAGTTGGCTTGATACCACTTACGCCACAGAATGAACAAGGCTGTCTAATAGAACCACCTGTATCAGAACCAAGAGCATAAGTAACTTCTTCAGCAGCAACAGCAGCAGCACTACCACCTGATGAACCACCAGGAACTCTAGTTACATCCCAAGGGTTGCCAGTTGCACCAAAGTAAGATGTTTCTGTAGAACCACCCATTGCAAACTCGTCCATATTTAATTTACCTAAAACAACAGCACCTGCTGACTCAAGTTTATCAGTAACAGTTGCATTATATGGTGGCTTAAAATTGTGGAGCATTTTTGAACCACAAGTAGTAAGTCTATCCTTAGTACAAATATTATCCTTAATAGCCATAGGAACACCAGCTAAAGGTGATGTAAGCTCGCCTGCATCAATCTTAGCCTGAACTTCTTCAGCCTGCTTAATAGCCTCATCTTCAAAAACAGAAACAAAAGCATTAACCTTTTCATCTCTCTCCTTGATGTTAGCAAGCATAGACTTAGTAACCTCAACTGAGGATACTTCTTTATTTTTAATCATCTGACCTATTTCAAGGGCAGTTTTATTTGTAAATGTCATTTATAATATCCTCCCTATTCTACGGTCGTTGGCACCTTAAAGCAGCCGTCTTTCTGCTGTGGTGCATTCTTTAATATTAATTCTCTATCTGTTGAATCCTTAACTTCATCTTCTCTAAAGTTGTTAGTATAAGCAAATGGGTGGCTCATAGCTTCAACATTATCAGTATCAAGCTCATTTAACATATCAATGTAGCCTAAAATCTTAGTAAGCTCACCCTTAGACTTTTCTTCCTCCTCTGGAGTAAGCTGAAGTCTTGATAATTCTTCAAGGTATTTAATAAGGTTGTCATCAATACCTGTTTCTGCAATATTAACAGCCTTATTTTCAGCTACAGCAGTTTCAGTATTTTCGCTGTAACCAATAAGGTCTAAAATCATATCTAATCTTGTCTTTACGCCCTCAAGCATAGCTTCTGTAAGCTCAACACCTGTGTTTTCAACAAGACAAGCAATTAACTTTTCCTGAACTGACATACTTTACCTCCTTATGGATTTAATCTGGTTGTATCTCTTGGGAACATTGAAGTAGCTCTAATGTTCTTTTCATCAAGTAACTTCATTATAAGTCTTTCAAGACCCATACCAAGACCACCGTGTGGTGGAACACCATACTTATGAAGCATTAAGTAACTTTCAAAGTCCTCTGGATATAAGCCCTTGAAAATCATCTTCTTAACCTGCTCATCATAGTCGTGAATTCTCTGACCACCTGTAGTGATTTCCATACCCTTAAATAAAAGGTCAAAACTTAAAGTATATTTTGGGTCTTCTGGGTCGTCCATAGCATAGAAAGGTCTTTTCTTAACTGGATAATGAGTAACAAAAACAAAGTCACTGCCATAATCTTCCTTGAAAAGCTCACCAATAAGTCTTTCTTCCTCTGGCTCAAGGTCATAAGGGTCCTTAATCTTTCTGCCGTACTTCTTAGCTACCATTTCCTTAGCATCTCTAAACTTAACGCAAGGAATAGTATCAAATTCTGGAAGTTCACAATTTAACTTCTTTAATACAAGTTCATAATTTTCCTTAAGATACTTAAAGCAATACTTTAACATACCAGTTTCCATATTAATAACATCGTAGAAACTATTAATATAACCCATTTCAAAGTCAACAGAAACATATTCATTTAAGTGTCTAGCTGTATCGTGCTTTTCAGCTCTAAATACAGGAGCAATTTCAAATACTCTCTCATAAACAGGAATTAAAGTCTGCTTGTAAGTCTGAGGTGACTGTGCAAGATAAGCCTTTTTACCAAAGTAATCAAGTTTGAAAATGTTAGCACCGCCCTCTGCACCAGCAGCAATAATCTTTGGAGAGAAAATTTCTGTAAAGCCGTTATCTTCAAGGTATCTTCTGAAACCTCTAACAACACCTTCCTGAAGCTTAAACACACTTCTTCTCTGCTCATTTCTTAAAACAGCAGGTCTAATCTCGATTTCATTTTCAAGAGCAATATTAAGTTTTCTCTTGCTTATATTTAAAGGAAGGTCTTCCTTAGGAGTTGATAACACTTCAAGTTTATCAATAACAAGCTCAAAGCCATTTACAGCTCTCTGCTCATCTCTTACTTCGCCTGTAACCTTAATGCAGTTTTCATCGTGGAGAAGTTCTCTTTCTCCCTCAATACCCTTCATATTGTAAACACACTGCATAAGACCGCCAATTTTTCTGATAATAACGAAGGCAAAATCACCCATATCTCTTACATTATGGATTGTACCATGAGTCGTTACGCACTTTTTTTCTTCAGGACTAAGGTTCTTGATTTCATCAATAGATAAATCCATAATAGTCCTTTCGCCAGTAGCTTTAACCATTTTATCTCACCTTTCTACAAAAAATATTATAAGCTATAATAAAAAACGCCCCGAAGTAATAAATACTTCAGGACGGAAATAACCGCGGTACCACCTAAATTGACATAAAAGTCCACTTTGTGATATTTAACGCATATCAGACGCATTCCACTACTAAGCCAAAAGCCTTTGGCAGAATAAGCTCCGAAGTGTTCTTTCAAAAAGGAGTGTCAAATTAATGCTCTCAATCTATGGCATTAAATCCCTGTTAGTCTTGCCTTAATTACTTTTCTTCATCATAGCCATTCATAATCATAGTGTTCATTTTAACACATTTTATTCACTATTTCAAGGATTTTTTTATTATTTTACAATTTTTACATTAAATATTTAATCATTTGTATTTTATATCATTTGTAAGATACTATTTATAGCCTTTTCTTCATTATCATATATATAAATACTTACAGCTTCTTTTGTATTATCTTCATATTCATAAGTAAAATACTTACCATTATCAGCCTTAAATACTGTAACAATAGTATAATTATTCTGAGAAGGAACACAAGTAAATATTGGCTCAAGTTTTCCAAATTTACCTAAACTATCTATTTTATTTAGTCCATTAGTATAACCTTCACCAATTTTTTGAGATGTTAATACACCTCTTTCACAATTTCCAGTTTTGCTTATAATTTTATCAATACTCACTAATTCGCCGTTTAAAGAGTTTAATTTAATGAAATATGTTGTTGTTTCTTTTTCAATCATTATATCACAAGTATCATCATTATAATAAGTAACATCAGCCTTATTATCATTTATATTTTCCTTATAAAACTTATTAACATAGGCTGTTGCAACACTTAAAGCACTATCCTTTGAAATATTATTTTCTGTAGGCTCAATCACTTCTTCATCACTATAAACTGGTTTTTGACTTAATTTTGTTATATATGAAAACACATCACTATCCATATATGTGTTGCCATCTTTTAAAGTAATACCATTATTAAAATAAAATTTACCATTAAAATTAATTATATTGTCACTAGTGTCAATATTAATATTGTTATCTTGGTTATTTAATGATACAGTTTTTGTGTCATTATCCCAATTAATACTGTAACCCAAATCAGAAAAAGTTTTTCTCACCTGCACATTATCTCCAGCAAAAGCTGAAACTGCCATTGATAATACAAATAATGTTGTTAATACTTTCTTTTTCATATAAAAACCCCCAATCAAAATCACACACAACGAAAAGTATTAAATAATACTTTCGATTGTATGTTTCACTTTTTAATATTTCAATATGTAATCATTATATCAATCGTTAGTATCTTCTGTCAAGTACATATATGCAATATATCCAGTTTTTCCTGTTAATGGTGAACCACACTTTACTTTTAACCAAGTAGTACCCTCATTTTTAAAAGGAGCCCCACTTGAATACACCACATCTCCAGCATTCATCTTTCCTAAACTCTTTGAACTAGTTGATGCCTTTTCTCTTACATTTACATTATTTGCATTTACTCTATATTTATAAATTGCTCTTGCAACATTATCTAAATCAATTTCGCTATCTGTGCTATTTACTGAATCTTCAGTTAATACACCATCTGTTTCAGTTTCTGTATCAAATAAATTCTGTGCAAAAGCTGATGTTGAAATCATCATAGAAGCAATTAATGTAAGTGATAAAATTTTATTTTTCATAGTATTTTCCTCCTAAATAAAAACATAAATTATTAATATAGTTATTCTATTACTGGCTGCTGCAAAGACTTTTACAACAGCCTACCCAAATTGGTGGACTCAACTCTTTCATTAAAATACCACCTTTTTAGTAAACTATTGAATCACTATATGTAGTTGAGCTTTCTATGATAGTGCCGTTACTATTTAGTGCATAATGTATCACTTTTAATCTATATTTACCCTTTGTTACATAATAATTTTGAGATATTGCAGCAGTAATTCCACCTGTATTACTCCACGATTTTATAGTCTTCCACCCTAAGTTATATTTTTGAAGTTCTGCCTTAACCATTGCTTTATAACCAGAAATCGTTTTTGTATAACCGTAACAACTTGCTACTCCATTAGAGGCAATATTAAAGTTATTTTTATTTTTTGTAATAGCTATAAATCTTGAATTTTCTATAGAATAATCAGATAAAGTATTTGATGTATTACAATTATCATCTGCCAAAACATTACAATTTAACATTAAAACAGCACCAATAACTAATATAAATTTTTTCATAATTAATCCTCCTTAATTTTAATATATTTTGTTTACATATATTAAAACAATTAAAAAGAGGAAATGTGACAACTTTTTTTAATTAATTTATATTTTTTGCAATATTAATAAGTTCATCATAATTTATATTTCCATCTACAGAATATTCAATTTCTCCATTTATCCAAGAAATTATTGTTATATTTGTTTTTTTACTAACAAATGCTCTATTTTCGTTTATATCTGTATATTGCGTTATTGCCTTTTCAGTATCTATTTGCTCAATTTCAGCTATTGTACCCTTAGATACTGAAAAATATTTATCAGCATTTTTATATGTTATATCATAATTATTATTGGTATAGCTAACATCATCTATTACATAACCATTAGGAATATAATGCAACACAGCTTTGTATTTATTTTCAATTCCATTCGGTTCCGTTTCCGTATATTTGAATTCTGTATATTGATTTTTAATATCAAGCATAAAATTTAGCAATTTAACTTTTACACCACTTACAGATAATACCGAACCTGCTGTAAAAATCATAACTACAACAGCAACAAAAAACATTTTCTTATTAAATTTCAAAGGTCTTTTTATCTTTATATCATCTTTTTTATACTTACCTTTCAAAATATAATCAACATTTTTTTGATGTTCTTTAGAAAACACAATATTCTCATCTTTTACAGTCTTTTCTATTTCATCAAACATTTCATCAACATATTGTTTAGAAGCCTCTGTTATAATATCATCAATAACCTTATCTATAAATTTATTATTAGACATATTAAATTTCCTCCTTTTCAAAGGCTTGTCTTAATTTTTTTCGTCCTCTTTCAATCCTTTTTCTAGCAGTTTCTGATGAAATACCAAGAGCATTTGCTATTTCTTTAGAATCATAACCATCAGCTGACATTAAGATAGGGATTTTATATAGATTATCAAGTTCAGCTATATATTTTTTTAATCTATCTACGGTTTCTTTTCTTATTATAATTGCTGGCACTTCAAAATTTTCTCCTGCCTCTATATCATCTTCCATATCCATTGTTTCTCTTTTACCACTATTATACATATTTATTGCAATATTTCTTACAATAAGACCTATATAATTTCTCGTTCTTTTACTTTTAATATCGTCTATTTTATTTATATTTTCAATTATTTTAATTAATGCCTGCTGTATAGCATCTTCAGAATTATGTACATTGTTTAAAATATTATAAGCTACAGCAAACATAAATTTTGAATACTGTGTATATATTTTGTTTATATTTTCAGCTTCTTTTTTATCAAGAATTAAAATAATCACATTATCACCTCAAAATCTAAATGTTTTATTTATTATACAACAATATATAAATAATATCAAGTAGTTGTTTATTTTAAAGCACATCTAATGTATTGACAAACCCACCCAAAATTATGTAATATATTATTAGAAAAGGAGGTATAATTTTGAATATATTTAAACAAATTATAGCAATAGGTGTTTCTGCTACATTTACACTTCAAGCTATGCCATTAACGGCCTACGGCGAAGATGAAACAACAAATAACCAATTAACAATAGCAGAAATATCTTCAACAAACACCCTTATGTCATCTGAATACTGGGCTAATCACAGAATTAGCACCAATACTTCTGACGACACTTACATTGCATCATACACAAACAATGCAGGTCAATATTACTCATCATCATTAGACAAAGCCTTTGACGGTAACTGGTCAACCCACTGGGAAACAGGCAATGGTAATACTCACAACTATGTTGATATTACATTTAACAAAGCTGTTACTATTGACCGTATGCTCTATGCCACAAGACAAGACGGAGCTAAACCAAAGGGCTATCCTGAAAATTTAACTATCTATAGTTATAACAGCTCTACTGAACAATGGGACGAAGTTGCCAACGGCACTTCAACAAAAACAGGTGGTTATGTGTTAATTACATTACCACAAGCAACTACATTTGAAAAACTTAGATTTGACTTTACTCAAGCCTATAACGGTTGGGCAAGTGCATCTGAATTTGTATTTTTACGACCAGATAACACAGTAATTGACGGTAGCATAAATATAAATGGTACTCCCCTTGTTGGCGAAACATTAACTGCCATTCCCAATTTAACAGTTGGTGACAACAACAATATTAATTATCAATGGCAATATAGTGACAATGGCGTTGATTACTATAATATTGAAAATGCAACAAACAGCACTTATAAAATAACAGAAAAGAAAAATTATTTTAGAGTAAATGTTACTGACAGCAATAAAAATTATTATGGTACATTATCTTCAAATTCATTAGACTATTCAAAAGCTATAACAACAGGTTCGCCTCAAGCTAATGCCACATTAACTGCATCTATTTATAATGTAGACAAGAAATTTACTTGTAAGTGGCAAATTAGCGATAGTCAAGACGGTACATACACCGACATTGAAAAGGCAACAGCTATTTCATACACTTTAACTGAAAGTGATGTAAATAAATACATAAAAGCTATATTAACATTAACAGAAACTGGCGAAACACTTGAAACTGAACCAAAACTTATATCAGCCGATGGAACTTACAATGTTTATACCAGTGATTATGTTAATTTATCTGAATTGCCTTCAAGTGCTTTAATACAAAGTAGTGTTGGATATGATAAACTTCGTTACAACGAAAATATAGATGGTAACACTATTTCCCTTTTAGTCAATAACACTGTTAAAAAGTTTTCTAAAGGTCTTTCAGCTCACGCAGCAGCTACATTAGTATACGATGTATCTTTCTTTACTGAAAATTATCAATACAACAAACTTACAGCTTGGCTTGGTGTTGACAAATCAACTCAGCTTGTTGGTGACGGTGTAAAGTTTTATGTATATACATCAAATGATAATTCAAACTGGACATTAGTTGAGTCAACTGATGCCTTAATGAGTAACAGCGAAGCAGTATATATAGATATTAATATTAAAAATGTTAAATATGTTAAATTTTATATAAGCTCAATTAGTGGCAATTCTAACGACCATTCAGTTATTGCCGGAGCTAAACTTTCTAAATCAGATTATACAGAAGGCTCTGACAACTATGACTTTATAAAAACTATTAGTCAATACGACAAAGAATTGAGAACTTATGAAAATTCTAACAGTTATGAAAGTCTTGTAAATAACGAAGATTATAGAAAATTGCTTTATCAAAGAACATTTGTAAACTATGTTGACTATGATGTTTTACAATCTATTGCCCATGACAGTGATTCTAACAAAAAAGCTCTTGAATGGTTTATGAATGACTTTGAAGCACTTGACTACTATATAAATGGTGGTCCAATAGTAAAGGGAACATCTTATCAAAGGTCTGTTAATGCTCTTATTAATTTGTACACTGCTTATTCAGGTGATATGGATAACAGCCTTTACAAAAGATTATTAATAGCCCTAGCCCTTGTTAATTCTGAACCTATAACTAGCTGGGTTGATTCATCAACGGTTTCTGACCCTGTAAGAAGATACGGAATATTCAAAAAACTTTATAACAATGGCTATCTTGTAAACAATATATTTGAAAATCTTAGTGTTGCAGAAATGAAATGGGTTGTAAACAACAGAATTTCAGATGAAGAAATTGAATGGCTCAATTATTTTCTTAGAAAAGATTACTACAAAAATGTTGAGGCTGACAGCGACAGCATTTATGACAGTATTGTCAACAATAAATTTGTAAATCCTTATAATTACATTACTTATGGTAATGGTTATAACTACTCTTTAGATAAATATTATTCAGAAGAAAACAAAGCTAAATGGCAAGAAAAATATCATCTAGTAAATACTGATGATACTGATGACGATAATTTCGATATTAGTGTTACTTATGAAAGCGGACACCCTAGACTTTGGATAGTTTTTGAAGAAGGCTCTGTGTGTGGTGGTATCGCCGGAACAGGTGCAAACTTCTCAACTGTTTTTGGTGTTCCTAGTATGTTAGTTGGTCAGCCTGGTCACGCAGCTTATTTCAGATATAGGCACGACCCCGGTGACAACGGACAATACAAATTAGGTATCTGGGAGCTTTGGAATGATGTTTATGGTTGGTCTAAAACTTGGATTGCTGGTGGTCTTATTAATGGCTGGGGAACTGAAAGCTGGTGTAGTGCATATCAAGGAAATTATTTACTTCTTGTTCAAGCTGCACTTAATGATTATGACAATTATATTAAGGCAGAAGACTTTGTTAAAATGGCGTCAACTGATACAACTGACACTGACAAAGTTATAGAGCTTTGCGAAAAGGCATTAAGTGTTCAAAACTTCAATGTTGACGCTTGGGAATTACTTATTAATGCCTATGTATCTGCTGGTAAAAGCGAAGATGAATTTTTGAACTTAGCCCAAAGAGTTACTACTGACTTAAAATACTACCCTCACCCAATGAGAGATATTGTAGTCAATTTAATACAGCCTAATATTTCTACTAGTTCATTGTTAGCTGATTGTGAACTATATTTAAACAGCTCACTTACTGAAGCTACTAAAGCTACTAAAAACGATACCTTACAGCCTAGTTACTGTAAAGATGTTGCTAACTATATATTAGGTAATGAAAATCACACATTAGCAAGTTTTTCATTTAGTGGCGATAGTGCAAATAAAATTATGCTTACTGACACTTATAAAGACAACGGCAATGAACTTTTATACAGCATTGACGGTGGAACAACTTGGATAAATGCCGGTATGGTTAATGAATATCAACTTTCTAATGATGAAATTAGCAAAATAACAGCAGATAATGATATTTTAGTTAAACTTCAAGGTAGCTCAAATTATTACACTATTGACATAAAAACAAGTACAGCACCAAAGAGTTTATTCTCAAATGATAACGAAAACAAAATCTTTGGTACTACCGATACAATGGAATGGTCAACAGATAAAATAACTTGGGAAAGTTTTAATAATACATTGTTTACTGGTGACAAAACTGTTTATGTTAGAACTAAAGCAAATGGAACAACACTCCCTAGTGATTCTGTTTTATTTAATTTTACTGCTGATTCAAGCTCTGGTGAAAGAACATATATTACTATTGATAGAATAACAGTTGATAAATACTCCTCTGCTCACCAAAATGACAAGGCAGAAAATACTATTGACGGTAATATTAACACAATATGGCATTCAGAGTATTCTAATTCAACATCAACAGATAGTGAAAGATATATTTCATACAAATTCAACAAGCCAATTTATTTGTCTGCTGTAGACTACACACCTAGACAAAGTGGTCAAAATGGTATATTTACAACTTGCGAAATATACACTAGTTTAAACGGCACTGATTGGAAACTTGCCACTACTGCTACTGGCTTAGCAAACAACGCAAGTACAAAATCTATTGACCTTGATACACCAGTGTATGCAAATTATGTTAAGGTTGTAGGTAAGGAAGCTATTGGAAACTTTGGTTCAGCTTCTATGATTGAATTTTTTGAAAACACAACAATTGGTAAAAATTCTGCTGATTTAAACAATGACGGCGAAAACAACAGTATTGATGTTGCTACACTTTTAAAATATGTTTCAGAAATGACAAATGTAACTATTGATGAAAGTAAAACAGATATAAACGGTGACGGTAAAACAGATATTGCCGATGTTATCGCTTTAGCTAAGTATATTGAATAAGCAAATAAATATATCGAACAAGCAAAAAGGTGAACACTAAGTTCACCTTTTTTGTGTATTAATTATTTATAATTATGTTTGGATTATCCTTTCCCTCTGCCATATCAAGAACACACTTAATTGTCTTTTCAGCCATATTAGACACAACTATGTCAGAATAAAATGCAGTATGTGGTGTCAATATAACATTAGGGAATGACCTTAAAACAGCCATTCTTCTATTTACTATTACATCACCCATTCTATTTGCATAATAAAGACCGTCCTCGTGTTCAAGCACATCAAGACCAGCTCCGCCGACCTTGCCACACTCAATAGCATCAATCAAAGCATCTGTATCAATCAATCTACCTCTAGCTGTATTTATAATAATAACACCATTTTTCATTTTTTCAAAGGCTTCAGCATTTAAAAGATGATGATTTTCATCAGAACCTGGTGTATGTAATGTAATTAAATCACTTTCTCTAATAAGTGTTTCAAAATCTGTATATTCAGCATATTTTTTAACACTATCATTTTGGTAAATATCATAGGCTAATATTTTACTGCCAAATCCTGCAACCCTATTAATAACAGCTTGACCAATTCTACCAGTGCCAATAACGCCAACTGTGCAATCTCCTAAATTTTTACCTATTTTACCCTTTAAGCTATAATCTTGAACTTCAGACCTTTTTAAAATATGTCCTATTTTTTTGCAGCTCATAAGCATAAGCATAAGTGTAAAATCAGCAACTGTATCTGGTTGATAGCTTACATTAGATACTCCTATTCCCTTTGACTTTGCATATTCAATATCAATGTGGTCAAAACCTATTGAACGGGTAGCAAAGTATCTAACACCTAAATCATAAAATTTGTCAATCATTGTTTTATCTATATTGCAAGGAGTAAAACTAACTGCATCATAACCCTTTGCTAACTCAACATTTTCAGGGCTAGGATATTCACTTGTGTAACCATATTCAACATTATAGGCTTTAGCAAATTTGTCAAAAAACTCCTTTTCATCAAAATCCCTAAAACAATATACAAATATTTTCATTATTAGACCTTCTTTACATTATTTATTATAACAATATATTATCACATTTTCCATTTATTTTCAATATTAGCAAATTGATATATCCTTCTAACAAAAAACAGCATAGAAAAATCTACACTGTTTTTAACATTTATTATTTTGATAAATCCTTAATAACTTCACCTGCTATAATAAGTCCAGCTATTGATGGCACAAAGGCTGTACTTCCTGGTATATCTCGTCTTTCTGTACATTTGTGCTTAGCTCCAGGTGGGCATATACAATGTGTACGACAGCTAATAGACATATCTTCAAAAGGTCTAGTTGGCTTTTCTTCAGAATAAACAACTTTGAGCTTTTTCACGCCTCTTTTTTTAAGCTCATATCTCATTACCTTAGCAAGAGGACACATTTTTGTTTTGTAAATATCAGCAACCTTAAACTGACTACCATCTAATTTGTTGCCTGCTCCCATACAGCTAATAACAGGTACGCCCTTTTCCTTAGCTCTCATTATTATTTCAATTTTAGCTGTAACTGTATCAACAGCATCAACAATATAATCATATTCCTCAAAAGGAAATTCATCAGCATTTTCAGGCAAGAAAAAACATTTGTGAACCCTTACATCACAGTCTGGATTGATTTCTAATATTCTTTCTTTCATAACATCAGCCTTGTACTGACCAACAGTCTTTCTTGTAGCAATTATCTGTCTGTTAAGATTAGTAAGACAAACCTTGTCATCATCTATAAGGTCAAAAGCACCAACACCACTTCTAACCAAACCTTCACAAACATAACCACCAACGCCACCTATACCAAATACGGCAACTCTAGCATTATGCAATTTTTCCATAGAATCTTTTCCCAAAAGCAACTGTGTTCTTGAAAATTGATTTAACATTTTATCCCTCTATTCATAGTATTTATTCATATTAATCCCATTATTAAAGTAGGTAATGATATTATACATTAATAGTAATATAAAGTCAATGACATATTAAAAAAATCCCCTTACAATCTGTAAAGGGATAATAAATTAAACCACTTGTCTATCTTTCCATTTTCCACTTCTATATCGCCAAATAAAGCAAATAGCTCTAACGCACCAATCCATAATCATTGCTATCCATACGCCAAATACGCCAATGCCAAGATATTCGCCAATAATATAACTGAAAATAACTCGGCATATCCACATAGATATTATTGATGTAATCATACTAAACTTAACATCACCAGCAGCTCTAAATACACAAGGAAGTGTAAAAGCTAACGGCCAAATAACCAAAGCACAAGAGCCGTGTAACATAAGAATATGTGTTGCCTCTGTTGATGCCATATCTGACAAATTATACAATCTTAAAATAATTGGAAGAACTAAAAATGTTATGCCAACAGTAATAAAAGTACCTACATAAGCAAATAAATGTAACTTTTTGGTGTAATACTTAACCTGTTCATAATCTCCAGCACCTATACACCTTGATATAACAGTAATCATAGCCAAATTAACAGATACGCCTGTTAAAGTTTGAAAACTTGCTACAATGTTACTTATGGCATTAGCTGCAATAGCAAAAGTACCAAAAGTTGACACAAGGCTTAAAACAAGTATCTTACCTAACTGAAACATACTATTTTCTAAACCATTAGGCACACCAATGTACAAAATTCGCTTAACCATTTTCCACTGTATTTTATACTGTAATGTTTTCTTAATATGTAACTGTAATGATTGATTACAAGCTAAAACAGTAATTACAACACCAGCAAATATTCTGGATACAAGTGTAGGAATGGCAACACCTTCTGTGCCACACTTAAAGCCATAAACAAGTATCGCATTACCAACTACATTAATACCATTCATTATGATTGATATTTTCATTGATACCTTTGAATTTCCCATTGAACGGAAAATAGCTGCACCACAGTTATAAAGAGCAAGAAATGGTATTGACGCTGTAACTATAAGAAGATATGTATTAGCGTGACCCTCTACATCTGCATCAATTTGACCAAATACTCCATTAAGTATAAGTCCCTTGCATAAATAAACTATAGCCATAATTGCAATTGATGCTAAGGTTACAAACCATACTAATTGATTAGCTGCCTCTCCTGCATTTTTCTCATCTTTTAAACCTAAATATTGCCCTGCTACTACTGCACCACCTGTAGCTAAAGCAGAAAATACCTGTATAAGCAGTATAAAACAACTATCTACAAGAGAAACACCTGATACTGCAGCTTCACCAACTGATGCTACCATTATTGAGTCTGCCAAACCAACTAGTATAGCAAGCATCTGCTCAACAATAAGCGGAATAAGTAATGTAATCAAGTCTTTTCTTGAAAATAAATAATTTTTTGTGTCTGTGCTTTTACTCATTTAATCAACTCCTAAAGGAGTATTATACACTTTTTACATAGATTTTACAAGGTGAAATTATGTTAGATGTACTTTTATTTGTTAAATATATGTAAGTTTGCACCATTTACCTTCCCTTATAGGGAAGGTGGCAACCGCAGGTTGTCGGAAGGGTTT
>OLNW01000158.1_pt1 | contig 88761 bp, 75 predicted proteins | sample 1672121 | NCBI WGS metagenome assembly OLNW01 (sample SAMEA3136648, study PRJEB25190) | human gut metagenome
TGTTTCACGTGAAACATTTTATTGTTTTAATTAGTTTATATCTATCATCTTAGACTTAATTAAACCAACAATTCTGTCTAAATCATCAACACTACTGTATTCAATTTCAATTTTGCCATTGCCTTTATTTTTGTTATTTTTAATATTTACCTTTGTGCCAAAAATATTCTTAAGTTCATTAGATATTCTTAAACACTCTCTGGCAACTTCTGGATTAACAGTTACCTGTTCTTTTTCTTCCTTTTCTACAACTGGCTTATTCAAATTTTCAATAGTAGTTTTTACAAGTTCTTCTGTTTGTCTTACACTTAAGCCATCGTCAATTATTTTTTCAGCCAACTCAAATTGTAACTCACTATCATCAATACTTAAAAGAGTTCTGCCGTGACCATTTGACAACTTACCCTCTTTAACAAATACTTGCACTCTAGGGTCAAGATTAACAAGTCGCATAGAGTTGGCAACAGCTGAACGGCTTTTGCCAACCTTTTTGGCAATTTCTTCTTGGCTTAAGTTAAACTCATCAGCAAATCTAACATAAGTAAAGGCTTCTTCAATAGGATTTAAGTCCTCTCTCTGTACATTTTCTATTAATGCAGCTTCAAGAGTTTTTAAATCATCATAATCCTTTACTATAACAGGCACTTTTCTAAGACCAGCCATTCTAGCTGCCCTCCACCTTCTTTCACCTGCTATTATTTCATAAAATTCACCATTTTTTTTAACAATTAATGGTTGTATAATACCAATTTCACTTATTGAGTCAGCAAGTTCTTGCAAAGCATCATCATTAAAGTATGTCCTTGGCTGATTTTTATTTGGATTGATTTTGTTAATATCAATTTCGTGAATTTTATTGCCGGCAGCCTCTAAATCATTTGATGACATTAAAGCACCTAAGCCCATACCTAAACCCTTTTTTTGTAAAGCCATATTATCACTCCTTATTGATTATACCTTCAGCTAATAACTCATAAGCCTCTGCACCCTTATTTTTTCTATCATAAAGGTTAATTGGCAAGCCGTGGCTAGGAGCTTCACTTAATCTAACTGTTCTAGGTACAATACACTTAAATAAATCAGCACCTAAATAATTAGTTACTTCCTCAACTACCTGCATTGACAAATTAGTTCTAGCATCATACATAGTAAATACTACACCTTCAATTTCAATAGCTGGATTTAACTTTTCTTTAACTAAATTATATGTATGCAAAAACTGGCTAAGACCCTCTAATGCTAAAAACTCACACTGGAGAGGAATAAGCACAGAATTAGCACAAGTCATTGCATTAAGAGTAAGAATGTTTAATGATGGAGGACAATCAATAAGAATATAGTCATACTTTTCTCTTAAATCATTGTCATCAACTATATTTTTAAGTATAAATTCTCTCCTATCAAAATTAATTAACTCAATTTCAGCACCAGAAAGCTGAATATCTGTAGGAAGTACATCTATTTGAAATTCATCAAAATTTGTACTTTCAACAGCGTCATAAAATGCCATATTGTTAGTTAAAACATCATAAAAAGTTCCATTTACATTATTTTTGTCAATTCCTAAGCCTGTTGTAGTATTGCCCTGAGGGTCAGAGTCCACAACAAGGACCTTTTTATTCATTTCAGCCAAATAAGCTGCCAAATTAATAGTAGTTGTAGTTTTACCTACACCACCCTTTTGGTTTGCTATTGCAATAACCTTTCCCATATCAATATATCCTTTCATTTAATGTTTCACGTGAAACATTTATTAATTCACTAACAATAGTATAACACAAATTTCCTTTACCTTAAATATCTATAAACAAAAAAAATACACAAATTTCATAAGAAAATTTGTGTATTTTTGTTTTATTGTGTATTTTTATATATTTTTACATCTGTTCTGGAGCTTTTACACCTAAAAGTTCTAAGCCAGCCTTAAGAATATCTCTTACAGCAAATACAATGTTAAGTCTTGCCTTTTTAACATTTTCTTCACTGTTCATAATATTATTTTCATTGTAGAACTTATTAAATGCCTTACAAACTTCAATAACCTGTCTAGCTACAATATAAGGCTCATTCTTGTCAGCAGCTTCCTTAACCTTATCAGGGAAATCATTAATAACCTTGCAAACATTAAAACTTGACTCATCAGATAAAAGGTTATAATCAACATTGTCATAAGCCTTATCAATACCAGCCTTTTTAATTATGCTGCAAGCTCTAGCGTGAGTATACTGTGCATAAGGACCAGTTTCACCATCAAAATTAAGCATTCTATCAAAGTCAAATACAACATTCTTAATTCTGCTGTTAAATAAATCATCAAATACAATAGCACCAATACCAACTTCTTCAGCAATTTCTTCTTTGTTAGGAAGGTTAGGATTTTTTTCTTCTATAATATTCTTAGTCTTATCTACTGACTGATTAAGAATATCTTCCATTAATACAACGTGACCCTTTCTTGTACTTAACTTGCCATCACCAAGGCTAACAAGACCAAATGGTGTATGAACTAAATCCTTAGCCCAATCATAACCCATTAATTCAATTACCTTAAACCACTGAGCAAAGTGTAAGTTTTGGTCAAGAGCAGTAACATATATACACTTGTCAAAGTTGTAAGTTTCTTTTCTGTAAATAGCTGCAGAAATATCTCTTGTTGGATATAATGTACCACCATCACTTCTTAAAATAAGGCAAGGAGGCATTTTATATTCCTCAAGGTCAACAATTTGAGCACCCTGACTTTCTGTAAGGAGATTTTTCTCCTTAATTTCGTCAACAACAGCCTGCATTTTATCATTGTAAAAACTTTCGCCAGCATAGCTATCAAATGTAATGCCAAGTCTGTCATAAATTCTGTTAAATTCTTTCATACTAATTTCGCAGAACCACTTCCAAAGACTTAAAGCCTCCTCATCGCCTTCCTGCATTTTAACAAGCCAACTTCTAGCCTCATCATTAAGAGAAGGATTTTTTTCAGCTTCTTCGTGGAATTTAACATATATTCTTGAAAGTTCCTTAATATCATCTCTTTCAACAGCCTCTTTGTCGCCCCACATTTTGTAAGCAACAATAAGTTTACCAAACTGAGTACCCCAATCGCCTAAATGGTTGATACCAACTACATTGTAGCCTAAAGCCTTGTAAATTTTATATAAACTATTACCAATAGCAGTTGACCTTAAATGACCAATATGGAAAGGCTTTGCAATATTAGGTGAAGAATAGTCAATAACAATAGTCTTGCCTTCGCCAATGTTAGAATTAATGTATTTGCCACCCTTTTCATTTACTGACTTTAACACATTTTCAACAAATACAGTCTTGTCTACATAAAAATTGATGTAAGCATTAACTACCTGTATTTCAGACACAAAGTCTGGTTTAACAATTTTTTCAGCAATGTCATTAGCTATCATAGGAGGTGCTTTTCTAAGTACCTTTGCAAGTCTAAAGCAAGGAAAAGCATAGTCACCCATACCAGCCTTAGGAATTTCAATTGCAGCTTCAGTTTCATTTATATCTAAATCAGCAGCCTTAGCTATTGCTTCAGCTATACCTTTAATAAAATCCATTGTTTTATCTCCTTTGTTATATAATATACCAATTTAATTATATCACTGATGTCAAAATATTTCAATATATATTTGTCACCAAATGTCACTAAATTTGTGCTAGTATGTATATGTATAAAAATACTAAATTCTGCACAAATATTTAGTGGAAAATTTAGTAGAAAAACAGCCCCTTTTGTGATATAATAAAAAAGTCAATTATCTGTAGAGTTATCAACAATTTGTGGAAAACTGTGTGGATAACCCCAAAAATTACACACATTTAACAACATTTTGGTGGCAAAACTGTGTATATGTATACTTATCCACCGTTGTTGATAAAAGTTAATTTGTGGATAATCAACTTTGTATATTACAATATTTTATGATAAATTTAATTCAATGTGAAAGGAGAACACAATGGCAAACATTGATTTGTATTGGCAGCAAATTATTGAAGTTCTTAAGCAGGATATGAACGAAATTACATTTGATGCCTTTATATCACCTATACAGCCTGTTAGGTATACAGACAGCCTTTTTATTTGCTCCATTAGTATGGGAGTTTCTGCTTATAAGGATATTATTAAAAAGAAGTATTCTGACAAGCTTAACAAGGCTATTAGTCAGGTTTTTTCAAAGCCTATGACATTTATATTTGAGGACGAAGTTCCTGATGATGACGAACCTGTAGTCATTGCACAAGAAAAACCAGCTGTTAAACAAGGCTCTAATGGCCTTATTCCAGACTATGTTTTTAGCAATTATATTGTAGGTGCATCTAACAATATAGCTTACGCAGCAGCCGTTGCTGTAGCTGATAATCCTGGTGAAGACGATATGTACAACCCACTTTTCCTTTATGGTGGTGTTGGTCTTGGTAAAACTCACCTTATGCACGCTATTGGTAACCACGTTACAAAGTGTAACCCAGATGCTAAGGTTATGTATGTTTCTTGCGAAAAATTTACAACAGAGCTTGTTGAAGCAATTAGAGATAAAAGAACTATTGAATTTAAGGAAAAGTATAGAGAACTTGACCTTCTTCTTATTGATGATGTGCAGTTCCTTTCAGGCAAAGAAGCTGCTCAGGAGGAGTTTTTCCATACATTTAATGCCCTTTTTGACGCAAAAAAGCAGATTGTAATGTGTTCTGACCGTAAACCTCAGGAAATTAAAACACTTACTGACAGACTTGTTTCAAGAATGTCTAAGGGCCTTATTTTTGATATTAAAGCTCCAGATTTTGAAACTAGAACTGCTATTCTTGCAAAAAAAGCTGAAACTATGAATATTAAAATTCCTAGCGACATATTGCAATACATAGCTTATACTATTACCTCAAACATAAGAGAAATGGAAGGTACTTTAAAGAAAATAGTTATTTATGCTAAGTTTAACAATAGAGTTATTGATATGGACTTGGCCGAAGAAGTTATGAAAGATGTTATTCGTGACAATAAGGCAAATGTTACAGTGGCTTATATTCAGGAAACTGTAGCAGATTTTTATAAAATATCAGTTGACGAGCTTTTATCTAAGAGAAGAACAAAGCCTTTAACTACCTATAGACATATAGCAATGTACCTTTGCCGTAAACTTCTTGAAGACAGTCTTGAAGAAATCGGCGATAAGTTTGGTGGTCGTGACCATTCTACAGTTATGAATGGCTGTGATAAGGTATGTAAACTTCTTGAAACTGATAAAGATAGAGCAGCCGAAATAAAAAGCATAGAAAAAAGGATAGTTGGCAATTAAATTTTCCTTTTAAATCAACACACATTATATATAGTAGAAACTCATATTTTTTTGCTATAGTTTATAACTCAAATTACTCACACTTTTCCACAGGCTTTGTGGATATGTGGATAACTTTGTGTGTATTACTGTTTATTATTTTGGCAAAATGTGAATACTTTTTTTAGGGATTTTTCCACTGTGGATTTCTGTAAATAAAAATTTGATTTTTACACATTCTCTGTTAATTAATTTTTATAGATTTTATCAAGGGTTTGTGGACTTTTCAACAAATTCACACCCTCTACAACAACAACAATTTTATATATAAATATATTATTATATATATATTATATAAACTAAACATTTTAGCTTTTCGTTTAAAGGAGATATATTATGCATATAGAGTGTAACAAAAACAATTTAATCAATGCTGTCAATATTGCCCTTAAAGCAGTTACTACTCGTTCAACAATGGAAATTTTATCTTGCTTACTTCTTGTAGCAGATAGAGATGGATTTAGACTTATAGGTAACGACCTTAAGTTAAGCATTGAAACAGCTAACATTGAGTCAGAAGTATATGAAAAAGGAATGGTAGCTCTTGATGCTAAACTTTTTTCAGACATTATAAGAAGTTTGCCTACAGAAATTGTAACATTAAAGGTTGATGACCACTTTAACTGTACTATTACATCAGGCAAATCTGTATTTAACATTAAGGGTATTGATGGCGAACAGTTCCCTAAGCCAGAAACATTAAATAGAAATATTGGTGAAACTGAAATTGGTGCTTTAACTCTTAAAAATATGATTAAGCAAACTATTTTTTCAGTTTCAGTAGAAGATAACAGACCAATTCTTACTGGTGAGCTTTTAAAGTTTGATGAAAACGAACTTCACATTGTAGCTATTGATGGCTATAGAGTAAGCTGGAGAAAAGCACCAATTGAATATTCAAGCTATACAGAAATTGTTGTACCAGCTAAAACATTAAATGAAATTTGCAGATTATTGCCAGATGATGATGAAACTAAGGTAAAAATAGTATTCTCATCAATGCACATTATGTTTACATTTGACAAGTGTACTATTGTATCAAGACTTCTTGATGGCGATTACTTAAATTATGAAAATCTTTTTAGCAGTGAGTCACCTCTTGTGATTACTACTAATACTCAGGAGCTTTTGACTGCCCTTTCAAGAGCAACTATTGTATCTGATGATAACAAAAAGACTGAAATAACTATTACTATTAAAGACAGATTTTTAAATATTAATACAATTACTTCAATCGGTACTCTTAACGAAGATGTATCTATTAATATTGAACGAGGGGAAGACCTTGTTATTAAGTTTAATGCCAGATATTTAATTGATGTGTTAAATGCTATTGATGAAGAATATGTAAGACTTCATTTCAATACTAACAAGTCACCTTGCATTGCTACTGGTGTAACTGGTGACAGCTTTAAATATCTTGTATTGCCTATTAATCCAAGAGGCTAAAGGAGTGTAATTATGGAATATATTAAAATTCATACAGAATTTATTAAACTTCAGCAGGCTTTAAAACTTGCTAATGTTGTTGGTCAAGGTTCTGATGCAAAGGCTATTATTCAAGACGGCCTTGTTAAGGTAAATGGTGAAGTTTGCACTATGAGAGGTAAAAAATGCGTACCAGGTGATGTGGTAAGTGTTAGTGGCGAACTTTATGATAACGGTGAGGAATTTACTTTTGAAGTTGAGTAAATTAAAGTTTAAATCACAAAAATAAATATAAATATTGTAGGGGCGAACATTCCATTTTTCTTTTAAAAATAAAGGTGTTCGTCCTTACAAAGTATATATTACTTTTTTACTTTAATTTATAATTTTATTTAAAACTATGCAAATCAAAAACATTTCATTAATGGATTACAGAAACATAAAAAAATTAAATATTGAACTATCCCCTAATGTAAATGTTTTTTACGGAAACAATGCACAGGGGAAAACAAATATACTAGAGTCTATTTATATGTGTGCTACTGGCAGAAGTCAGCGTACCCACATTTCAAAAGAGCTTATAAGTTTTGGCTGTGACTCAGCTCATATTCAGCTTACAGTTCAAAAAGAAAGCTATCAAGATAAAATTAATATTCATATTAAGTCAAATAACAAAAAAGGTATAGCAATCAATAACATTCCTGTCAGAAATGTAAATGAACTTTTTGGCACAGTCAATGTTATTTTCTTTTCTCCAGAGGACTTAAACCTTGTTAAAGAAGGTCCCTCAAACAGGCGTAAATATATGGATATTGAGCTTTGTCAGCTTAGCCGAATTTATGCTGACAATTTAAGCCGATATTACAGAATACTTAAAGAAAGAAATTTACTTCTTAAAAAAAATCCGGACCCAGTCACCCTTGATGTATACGACCAGCAGTTAGTTACCTACGGTGAAAAAATCATAGAAGCTAGACAAGGCTTTATTGTGGATATATCAAGGACAGCTAGTGTTATCCACAATGACATTTCCTCTGGCGAAAACCTTGAAATTAAGTATTGTGGAAATGTTTCAGCTAATGAATTTATCCACAAGCTCAAAGCTAACAGAGAAAAGGATATTTACTACAAAACAACATCAGTAGGTATTCATAAGGACGACTTACTTTTTAACATAAATGGCGTTAATGCCAGAGATTATGGCTCTCAAGGTCAACAGAGAACAGTTTGCCTTTCTCTAAAATTAGCAGAAGTTAATATGGTTAAAGAAAAGACTGGCTATATGCCAATTTTGCTTTTAGATGATGTATTATCTGAACTTGATAGAAGCCGTCAGCTTTATATTTTAAAGTCAATTGACGGTGTTCAGACTATTATTACATCAACAGGTGTAGATGATATTAAGGATTGTGTTGAACAGGTTAAATTCTTTTATGTTAAAAATGGTGTAGTTACAGAATAAAAACTATATCTACACAACTTTAACACCTGCCTTAATAAGCCTCTGTAATATAAAAAACACTTTATTTTTACTTTAAACTGTGTTATAATGGATTTATAATTCAGGGTACTGTACCCCTACGAAGGAGTTTTAAAAATGTCACAGCAAGAATATAACGAAAATCAAATACAAATATTAGAGGGTCTTGAGGCAGTACGAAAGCGTCCTGGTATGTATATTGGTTCAACCTCATCAAGAGGCTTACATCATTGTGTATATGAAATTGTAGACAATTCAGTTGATGAGGCTCTTGCAGGCTATTGTACTCATATTGAGGTAACAATACACGAGGACAATACTGTTTCAATTAGAGATAATGGTCGAGGAATTCCTGTAGGTATACATCCACAAAAAGGTATACCCGCTGTTGAGGTAGTATTTACTATTCTCCACGCAGGTGGTAAGTTTGGCGGTGGAGGATACAAGGTATCTGGTGGTTTGCACGGTGTAGGTGCATCTGTTGTTAATGCTCTTAGTGAGTGGCTTGTAGTTGATATTTGCCACGAAGGTAAGGTTTATGAGCAGAGATATGAAAGAGGTAATGTTATTCACCCTCTTAAGGTAGTTGACACTTGCCCAGCAGATAAAACTGGTACTTATGTTCACTTTAAGCCTGATGCTGAAATTTTTGAAGAAACTGTTTTTGACTTAGATACATTAAGACATCACTTGCAGGAAACAGCTTTCCTTACAAAGGGTCTTAAGATTACATTAACAGACCTTAGACCAGAGGACAAGCCAGAATTTGTTTATCACTACTTAGGTGGTATTAAGGAATTTGTAGAAAATATTAATGCTCCTAAAAATCCTATGTATGAACAGGTTTTCTATTGCGAAGGTAGTTACAACGATATTATGGTTGAGGTTGCTTTCCAGCATACAGATAGCTTTAATGAGGTCAACTATTCTTATGTAAACAACATTAACACAGTTGATGGTGGTACTCATATTCAGGGCTTTAGAACTGCCCTTACTAAGACTATTAATGATTATGGCAGAAAATTTGGTCTTTTAAAAGCTAGTGACAAAAATCTTACTGGTGATGATATAAGAGAAGGTCTTACATCTATTGTCAGTGTTAAGATTGAGGACCCACAGTTTGAAGGTCAGACAAAGGGTAAACTTGGTACAAGTGAAGCAACAATGGCTGTTTCATCTGTTTTAAGTGAAAAACTTACTTACTTCCTTGAAGAAAATCCAGAAGTTGGTAAAACAATACTTGAAAAATCACTTCTTGCTTCAAGAGCTAGAGAGGCTGCTAAAAAAGCCAGAGAGCTTGTAAGAAGAAAAGATGTACTTGAAAGTGGCAAACTTCCTGGTAAATTAACTGACTGTTCAGAAAAAGACCCATCACAGTGCGAAATTTACATTGTTGAGGGTAATTCTGCCGGTGGTTCAGCCGTTAAGGCAAGAGATGCTAAAACACAGGCTATACTTCCACTTAGAGGTAAAATACTTAATGTTGAAAAGGCTAGACTTGATAGAATACTTGGCAACGAAGAAATCAAGTCAATGATTACAGCCTTTGGTACTGGTATTCACGAAGATTTTAATATTGAAAAATTAAGATACCACAAAATTGTACTTATGACCGATGCCGATGTTGACGGTGCTCATATTACTACCCTTCTTTTGACATTTATATTTAGATTTATGCCAGAGCTTATTCAAGATGGCTATGTATACTTAGCTCAGCCACCTCTTTATAAACTTGAAAAGGGTAAAAAGGTAGTTTATGCTTATTCCGATGAGGAAAGAGATGCTGCTATTGCTGAAATGGGTCCAGACGGTATGAAGCCAATTCAGAGATATAAGGGTCTTGGTGAAATGGACGCTTCCCAGCTTTGGGAAACTACTATGGACCCTGAAAAGAGAATTCTTGTTAAGGTTACTATTGATGATGCTAGATTGGCTGATGAAATTTTTGATAAACTTATGGGTGATAATGTTGAACCTAGACGAGAGTTTATACAGCAAGAAGCTAAGTATGCTACTTTAGATGTATAATTATTAAAACTGTTGAACTACCTATGGAAACCCCTCAGTCAGCTAAAGCTGACAGCTCCCCTAAAAGTGGAGCCTAAATGTACGCTCCTTTGTTAATGGTGACAATTTAGCTCATTTGAGAGAGCGACTTAAATATTTGCTTATTGTGGGAGATAACAATTTAGCTCCCCTAAAAGTGGAGCTTGAATATATGCTCCTTGTTAATGGTGACAATTTAGCTCCCTAAAGAGCTGAGCTTAAATGTATGCTTGTTATTGATAATGTTAATTTAACTTTATTAAGAGATAAACTTAAGTATTTGTTTATTGTAGGCAACAACCATTTAGCTCCCCTTATAGGGGAGCTGTCACGAAGTGACTGAAGGGTTTCCAGGGGTTTCCACCCAAACCGAGGTGTTAAGTATGATTGACTATGAAAAAGCCAATGTAAAATTTGCAAAACAACTTAGAAAAAATGCAACACCTTGGGAAAATAAACTATGGTATGAATATTTAAGAGGACTTAAAAAACAGGGCTTTAAGTTTGTAAGACAAAAGCCTATAGGTCCGTATATAGCAGATTTTTATTGCCACCAATTAAGGCTTATAATAGAGCTAGACGGTAGTGGACATTATACCTTAGAGCAACAAGCCTATGACAGAGAGCGAACAGTATATTTTAACAATCTAGGTTACAAAGAAATAAGATTCCTAAATACAGACATAAATACAAAGTTTAAAGAGGTCTGCACACTAATACAAGACAAAGTAACTAACAGTTAAGAGGTAAAAAAATGGACGAAAACAACAAACCACAGTATGACAAAATAATTACTGCGGAAATTTCAAAGACTATGAAATCATCATACATAGACTATGCAATGAGTGTAATAGTATCCAGAGCATTGCCTGATGTAAGAGATGGTTTAAAGCCAGTTCATAGAAGAATACTTTATTCTATGAACGAAATGGGTCTTGCACCTAACAAGGCACATAAAAAGTCAGCCAGAATTACTGGTGATACAATGGGTAAGTATCACCCACACGGTGATTCTGCTATTTATGATGCCCTTGTAAGATTGGCACAGGATTTCTCAATGAGATACCCACTTGTTGATGGTCACGGTAACTTTGGTTCTATAGACGGTTACCCTGCTGCGGCAGCAAGATATACAGAAGCTAGACTTGCAAAAATTTCTCTTGAAATGCTTGCAGATATTGATAAAGATACAGTAGATTTTGTACCAAACTATGACGGTGACTTTTTAGAGCCTACTGTACTTCCTTCAAGAATACCTAACCTTCTTGTTAATGGTTCAAGTGGTATTGCCGTAGGTATGGCTACTAACATTCCACCACACAATCTTTCAGAGGTTATAGATGGTCTTGTTAAAATAATTGATAATAGAATACTTGAAAATAGAGATACTGACATTGATGAGCTTTGCTCAATTATTAAAGGACCTGACTTCCCTACTGGTGGCAACATTTTAGGTAAGGCTGGCATTTTAAGTGCTTACAGAACTGGTAGAGGTAGAATAAAGTTAAGAGCTAAGACAGAAATTATTACTAAGCCTAACGGTAGAGAAGAAATTCTTATTACTGAAATTCCTTATCAGGTAAACAAGTCAAGAATGATTGAAGGCATTGCAGAGCTTGTTAAGGATAAGAGAGTTGAAGGCATTTCTGGTATTCAGGATAGCACAAACGATAGAAATGGTATTCATATTCTTATTGAAGTTAAAAAAGATGCTTCTGCTGAAATTGTACTTAATAATCTTTTTAAGTATTCTCAGTTACAGGAAAATTATAGCATTAATTTCCTTGCTATTGTTGATGGTATTCCTAAGGTGCTTAATCTTAAGGAAATGCTTGAGCATTATCTTAAGTTCCAGGAAGAAGTTGTTACTAGAAGAACTAGATTTGACCTTAAAAAAGCACTTGAAAGAATGCACATTTTGGAAGGCTTCTTAAGAGCTTTAGACAATATTGATGAGGTTATTTCTATTCTTCGTGGTTCTCATACTACTGCTGAAGCTAAGTCAAGACTTATTGAAAGATTTGGCTTTACTGATGTTCAGGTTAATGCTATTTGCGAAATGAGATTTAGAAGTCTTGTTGGTATGGAAAGAGAAAAACTTGAAAATGAGTATGCTGAGCTTGAAGGTCTTACTGAACAGTGGAAGGCTATTCTTGCTGATGAAAACAAACTTTTTGCTGTTATCAAGGAAGAAATGCTTGAAACTAAGAGAAAGTATGGCGATGAAAGAAGAACATTGCTTGTAGATGATATGGGCGAAATCAATATGGAGGATATTATTTCAGATGATATGTCTGTTATAACTATGACTCACTTAAATTATGTTAAGAGAATACCTCTTGATACTTATAAGTCACAGCATAGAGGTGGCAAGGGTGTTATTGGCCTTCAGATGAGAGAAGAAGACGGCGTTAAAAAGCTCTTTGTAAGCTCTAACCATAGTTATATTTTATTCTTTACAACTAAGGGTAAGGTTTACAGAAAGAAGACTTGGGAAATTCCAGAGGCTGGCAGAAATGCTAAGGGTACACCTATTGTTAATCTTCTTGAGCTTGAAAAGGACGAGGAAATTTCAGCTGTTATACCAACTAAGTCATTTAGTGAAAACGAATACCTTGTTATGGTAACTAAGTGCGGTATAATCAAAAAGACTCCTGCTGAATATTATAACAATATTAGAAAGGGCGGTCTTATAGCTGTTAATTTAAGAGATAATGATAAGCTTATTTCTGTATTTGTTACTACTGGCAAAAATGATATATTTGTTGCTACTAGAAATGGTATTAGTATTAGATTTAATGAGTCTGATGCCCGTCCATTAAGTAGAACTGCTACAGGTGTTAAGGCTATTACTCTTACTGATGATGATTATGTAATTGGTGCTGATGTTATAACTGATGATAGTAAGCTCCTTATTGTATCTGAAAAGGGATATGGTAAGTGTACTGCACCAGAGCATTACAGAATTCAGTCAAGAGGTGGTAAGGGTCTTAAGACTTATAAGATAACTGATAGAACAGGTTACATTACTGCTGCTGCTGCTGTTAATGATAGTCAAGAACTTATTATGGTAAGTAGCGAAGGTGTTGTAATTAGAATTAAGGTTAGAGATATTTCTACTGTTGGTAGAGTGGCACAGGGTGTTAAACTTGTAAACCTTAATGAAGGCGTTACAGTTATTAGTATGGATACTATTGATGAAGAATATGTTGATAGTGAAAATGCTGAAGTTACTGATGAAAATTTGGTAATAGATGAAAATACTGTAAATACTGAGGAATAATTAAATGTTTTTTTTGAGAGCTGTTGCTGTTGCAACGGCTCTTTTTTTGACTATAAAATGAAAACGATTTTCAATTTACTTGACAATATAAATATGTTGTGATAAAATGAAAACGATTTTCAAATTTGAAAGAAGGATACTTAATTGAATAACAAAACTAATTATAAAACAAAACAAAAAAATGAGATTATAGAATACTTGAAAAAGATGAAAGGTAAACATATTACTGTTAGTGATATTTGTGCTTACTTTAAGGATAATGGAATATCTGTAGGAACAACTACTGTTTATCGTCATATTGAAAAAATGGTTAGTGAAGGTATTATAGCTAAATATTTTGTTGATAGCAATACTAGTGCCTGTTTTGAATATATAGATAACGAAAATAATTGCAAAACTACTTGTTTTCATTGTGTGTGTGAAAAATGTGGCAAACTTATACATTTGCATTGCCACGAGGTTGAGCATTTAATAAGCCATATTGAAGGTAATCATAATTTTAAAATAAATGGAATGAGAACTGTATTTTATGGCTTGTGTAGTGATTGTAGAAATAAATAAAAAAATTAGGAGGGATAATATGTATACAACAAAACAAAGATTTATAGCAGGTTTTATGTGTGTAATATTTTGTGCTGTTATAATATTATCTCTTGTTTTTTTAGCTGAAAGAGTGGAACATACCTGTGTAGGAGATAATTGCCCTACTTGCACCTGTATTCATAAAACTCAACAAACTTTAAATGAATTAAGTACAGGTGTTGTTAGTGGTATTGTTTGCTTTAGTGTAGTTGTATTTAACACATTTTCTAAATTTATTTATAAATTAATTTTGCTTACAACTACCCTTGTAAGCCTTAAGGTTCGGTTAGATAATTAAACTCTGTATTAAGTTAAATATAAAAAATGTATATTTGAAATTACGGAGGTTTATTATGAAAAAAATTATATATTTATTGTTAACAATTGTTTTAATATCTGTTTTTATGTCAGGCTGTAGTAGTAATGATAAATTAACAGAATATAGTGCCAATAGTAATAGTCTTAATATTGTTACAACAATTTTTCCTGAATATGACTGGGTTAAAAATGTTGTAGGTTCAAATACAAATAATGACAATATAACTATGCTTCTTGATAATGGTGTTGATTTACACAGTTATCAACCTACAGCAGAAGATATGATGAAAATATCTAACTGTGACCTTTTTATATATGTTGGTGGTGAGTCAGATAGCTGGATTGATGATGCTTTAAAAAATGCTGTTAACAAAAATATGAAAGTTATAAATCTTATGGATATTTTAGGAGAAACAGTTAAAGAAGAAAAAATTGTTGAAGGTATGGAAGATGATAGTGATGAAGATGAAGAACATAGCGAAGTGGAATATGATGAGCATATTTGGCTATCTTTAAAAAATGCTCAAGCTTGTACTATTGAAATTGCTAATACATTAGCTGAAATTGACCCAGCTAAAGGAGATAATTACATTGCTAATGCTAAGGATTATAATGAAAAATTGGCTAATCTTGATAATGAGTATAGAAACATTGTTAATAACAGTAGTGTTAAAACTCTCGTATTTGGAGATAGATTTCCTTTTAGATATTTAGCTGATGATTATGGTTTAACATATTTTGCTGCTTTTCCAGGTTGTTCAGCTGAAACAGAGGCTAGTTTTGAAACAATAACATTTCTTGCATCTAAAATTGATGAGCTTAATTTAAACTATGTTATGACTCTTGAAAAATCAGATAAAAAAATAGCTCAAACTATTATAAATAATACAAAGTCTAAAAATCAGAAAATTTTACAGCTTAATTCAATGCAATCTATTACATCTGACGATGTGTTAGGTGGTACTGATTATATATCAGTTATGGAAAATAATCTTAGTGTGTTAAAAATAGCATTGTACTAGGGAGGATTATATGTCGCAAATTATTTGTAAAAATTTGACTGTAGGCTATGAGGGAAAGGCTGTTTTAAGCAATATAAATTTTAGCGTAAATGAGGGAGATTATTTTTGTATTGTAGGTGAAAATGGTTCAGGAAAATCAACCTTAATGAAAACTATTCTTGGTTTGCAATTACCTATAAGAGGAAGTATAACTATGGATAGTAAATTAAGTAATAAAGATATTGGCTATTTGCCTCAGCAAACCTTTATTCAAAGAGATTTTCCTGCTTCGGTGTATGAAATTGTTATTTCTGGTTGTCAAAATTCTAGTAGATTTAGCCCTTTTTATACTAAGGAACAGAAAAAAATGGCTTTTGAAGCTATGAAAAAAATGAATATTGATACACTAGATAAGAATTGTTATAGAGAATTATCAGGAGGTCAACAGCAAAGGGTGCTTTTAGCAAGAGCCTTATGCTCAACTAATAAAATCCTGCTTTTAGATGAGCCTGTTTCTGGTCTTGACCCAAAGGTAACAGCAGAAATGTATGATTTAATAAAAAAATTAAACGAAGATGACAATATTACTATAATTATGATTTCTCACGATATAGAAGCCTCAGTTAAGTATGCTAGCCATATACTTTATATTGGCGATGATGTTTTCTGTGGAACAAAGGAAGATTTTTTACACAGTAACAAGTCAAAAGAATTTAATATAGGGGGTGTGTTAAATGATTAATCAATTAACTTTATATTTCCAGTACCCTTTTGTTAGATATGCTTTAATTGTTGGTGTACTTATTGCTTTATGTTCATCTTTGTTAGGAGTTACACTTGTTTTAAAAAGATTTTCTTTTATTGGCGATGGTCTTTCTCATATTGCTTTTGGAGCTATGGCTATTGCGACAATATTTAATTTAACTAGTAATATGGTTTTGGTTTTACCAATTACTGTTATATGTGCTGTCTTGCTCTTAAAAACTGGGCAAAATACTAAAATAAAAGGTGATGCAGCCATTGCTATGATTTCTGTAGGTTCTTTAGCTATAGGTTATTTAATAATGAATATTTTTTCAACTGGTCCTAATTTGTCTGGTGATGTGTGTAGCACCCTTTTTGGTTCAACATCTATTCTTACTCTTAATTTAGTTGAAGTATGGCTTTGCATAATATTATCAATTTTTGTTGTTATCTTTTTTGTGCTTAATTATAATAAAATATTTGCTGTCACATTTGATGAAAATTATGCCAGAGCAACAGGAACTAAAGTTGATTTATATAATTTTATTATAGCTATTATTATAGCTGTTATTATAGTTTTAGCTATGAATTTAGTAGGTTCATTGCTTATATCTGCTTTAGTTATATTTCCTGCTATATCAGCTATGAGAATATATAAAAGTTTTAAGTCTGTTACAATATGTTCAGTGCTTATATCTGTTTTCTCTGCTTTTGTAGGCATTATAGTGTCTATATTAGCTGGTACACCTGTTGGTTCAACTATTGTAGCTATTGATATTGTTATGTTTTTGTTGTCTGTATTAATAGCTAAAATTTTAGGGAGGTAATTATGAAATATGTATTAACAGCTATGGTAATGGCAATTCTGATGTTTACTGTAGCGTGTAGTGATAATGTAAATAATGTTGTAAATGAACAAATAAATAGTTCAAGTGAGCTTGAAACTTATGAAATAAGTGAAAGTACAACAAATGTTGAAATATTGACTAAGTCGGATAATTCAAGTGTTGATATTGATTTGGGTTCTATGACTAGTGAAATGATTTATTCTAATGTTTATCAAATGATGATAAATCCGTCATATTATGAGGGGAAAACTATTCGTATGATAGGCAACTACTCTCCTTCATACTATGAAGATATTAAAAAACAATTTCATTACTGTGTTATACAAGATGCTACAGCTTGCTGTTCTCAAGGTATTGAGTTTGTTTGGGACGATGGAAGTCATATTTACCCTGACGAATATCCAGCAGAAAATGCTGAAATTGAAGTTGTAGGTACTTTTGAAACATATAATGAAAAAGATGGAAACACATATTGCAGATTAAAAAATAGTAGTATGACTGTTTTAAATTAGCCGTATATTGCCTATTAAAAACTATGCTTATTACACTTAAAAAATTCAACAATTATTAATAAACAATTATTGACAACTTTACATAATTGTTGTATGATTAGTATAATCCTTGTGAATGGAGGAAGAATAAGTATATGAATGATAATGATAAATACGCGGATAATGTAGACAAGGAAGAAAAGAAAACATTTATGCAGGAAGTTATGAGTTGGATTGGTACTATAATTTTTGCTTTAATAATGGCTTTTCTTATTACCAAGTTTATTATTGTCAATGCTGTTATTCCTTCAGGTTCTATGGAAACTACAATAATGACAGGTGATAGAATTATTGCAAACAGACTTATGTATGATTTTTCATCTCCTGAACGATATGATATTGCAGTATTTAAGTTTCCAGACCATACAGATACCCTTTATATTAAGAGAGTTATTGGTATGCCTGGTGACAAAGTAGAAATTAGGGATAACCAAATTTATATTAACGACAGCCAAGAACCTTTAATTGATTCTTTTGTAAATGGTCAAATGAGTACACCAGATGCTGTTTACAATGTACCAAGCAAGGGCGATAGCTTAAATGATTACAGTGCTTTCATTAGTGACACATCACTTTATGATAAGGACGGTGACGGTCTTTTTGATGAGGACTGTTATTTTATGATGGGTGATAACAGAAATAATTCTGCTGACTCCAGACTTTGGAACAACAAATTTGTTCCTGAATCTCTTATGCAGGGCAAGGCAATATTTAGATACTTCCCAGTTAATGAGATGAAAGTAATTAAAAATGACTTTAAAGGAGAGTAAATATTATGGCACAGACAGTAACTAAGGATATGATTATTGGCGAATTAATTATGATTGATAGAGGTATTATACCAATTCTTATGAATGCTGGTATGCACTGTATTGGTTGCCCTTCTTCTCAGGGTGAAACTCTTGAAGAGGCTTGTATGGTTCACGGTATGGATGCAGATGCTTTATTAAAGGATATTAATGATTACCTTGCATCTAAGTAATTTTGTTTACAAAGTATTTTAGCATATACGCAAAAAGGCAGACCAAGAAATTGGTCTGTTTTTTTTATTTATATTAATGGTGTAGAATTTTTATTGTAATAAAAAAATAACCGACTTGACCCTAGGAAAGTTAATCGGTTATTTTTATAACTATTAATATTTGGGGCTTGCAAGTAATAGGTTGCTCCCTCTTGTATATTAATATTACCCCTTATTATAGGTGTAGTCAATGCTTAAATTGAAAATTTAATAATTTGTTATTGACAATATATTGGCTGTATGTTAAAATAGCAATTGTCAGCAAAAAAAGTTAATTTAATGCTTGACATAGATAGCTTGATATGTTATTATGATAAAGACGCGTATCGTCTTTTTTTTGTGTGGAATTTTCACACTAACAAATTTAACAAATAAAATTTAATTATTCAGAAAGAGGTGGAAGTCTTGAGAACAAGAATTACATTAGCTTGTACAGAGTGTAAGCAGAGAAATTATGACACTATGAAGGACAAGAAAGTACATCCTGACAGAATGGAAACAAAGAAGTATTGTAAGTTCTGTAAAACACATACTTTACACAGAGAAACAAAGTAATCCATCATTGGATTGCCTGCATTTTACCTCATGAAAGGGGAAGTCAGAATGGAAGAAAAGAAGTTCAGTTTTTCCGATTGGGTAAAGGTTCATATTGCTGAATTTAAGCGTGTTGTATGGCCTTCCAAGGAAGAAATTATCAAAGAAACCCTCTCAGTTATTGCAATTTCATTAATTTTTGGTGCTATTATTATAGGCTTTGACTATATTGTAGAATTTGGCTACAATGCATTAGTAAATTTATTAGGTTAATGAAGTGAGGTTATAACAATGTCAGAGGAACTTTCAAAACAGCTTAGATGGTATGTTATTCATACTTATTCTGGCTACGAAAACAAGGTTAAAACCAATATTGAAAAACTTGTCGAAAACGGCGGTCTTGAAGATTTCATTCAAGAAATTTCAGTACCAATGGAAGAGGCAGTTGAAATCAAAAATGGTGTACAGAAGACAGTGCTTAGAAAGAAATTTCCAGGTTATGTTCTTCTTAAAATGATAATGAATGACGATACATGGTATGTTGTAAGAAACACTAGAGGTGTTACAAGCTTTGTTGGTCCCGGTAGTAAGCCAGTTCCTCTTACAGATGCAGAGGTTATGTCTATGGGACTTGAAGAAAGCTCAGCAATAACAGACATCGACATTGCAGAAGGTGACTATGTTACAGTTACATCTGGTGCATTTGCAGAAAATGTCGGCGTTGTTAAAGAAATCAACTTTACTAAGAAAACAGTTACAGTTGCTATTTCTTTATTTGGTCGTGAGACTCCAATGGAGCTGGATTTTACACAAGTTCAGCCATTAAATTTGGACAAGTAAACTGATATTTATTGAGGATATAATCCTCAGTGGGAGGGAAAACCCCATTATCCCGCTAATTACCACATTATAGGAGGTGCCTTAAAATGGCAAAAAAGGTTGAAGGTTTTATTAAGTTACAGATTGCTGCTGGTAAGGCTACACCAGCACCACCAGTTGGTCCAGCTTTAGGTCAGCATGGTGTTAATATTATGGGCTTCTGTAAGGAGTTCAATGAAAGAACTGCTAAGGACGCAGGTCTTATTATTCCAGTTGTTATTACAGTATATCAGGACAAGAGCTTTACATTTATTACAAAGACTCCTCCTGCAGCTGTTCTTTTAAAGAAGGCTTGTAAGATTGAGTCTGGTTCAGGTGTTCCTAACAAGACTAAGGTTGCTACTATTTCTAGAGCTGAGGTTCAGAAGATTGCTGAATTAAAGATGCAGGATTTAACTGCTGCTTCAATTGATGCTGCTATTAGTATGGTTGCAGGTACAGCTAGAAGTATGGGTATCGTTGTTGAGGACTAATTTTAGGACTATTTGTTGTTGATGCGTGGGAGGGAATACTCCCGATATTACCACTTAAGGAGGAACTATTGTGAAAAGAGGAAAGAAATATCTCGAAAAGAGTAAGCTTGTTAATAAGGCTAATTTATATGATGTAACTGAGGCTTGTGCTTTAATTCCACAGGTTAGCACAGCTAAGTTTGACGAAACTGTTGAGGCTCATATCCGTTTAGGTGTTGACAGCCGTCACGCTGACCAGCAGGTTAGAGGTGCTGTTGTTCTCCCTCACGGTACTGGTAAGACTGTTAGAGTTCTTGTATTTGCTAAGAATGCTAAGGCTGACGAAGCAACTGCTGCAGGTGCAGATTTTGTAGGTGCAGAAGATTTAGTAGCTAAGATTCAGCAGGAAAACTGGTTTGACTTTGATGTAGTTGTTGCTACACCAGATATGATGGGTCTTGTTGGTAGAATCGGTAGAGTTTTAGGTCCTAAGGGCTTAATGCCTAACCCTAAGGCTGGTACTGTAACTATGGATGTAGCTAAGGCTATTGAAGAAATTAAGGCTGGTAAGATTGAGTACAGACTTGATAAGACTAACATTATCCATGTTCCAGTTGGTAAGGTTTCTTTCGGTGCTGAAAAGCTTCAGGAAAACTTCCAGACTCTTATGAGTGCTATCGTTAAGGCTAAGCCATCTGCTGCTAAGGGTACTTACTTAAAGTCAGTTGTTCTTACAACTACTATGGGTCCTAGCGTTAAGGTTAATGCTGCTAAGATTTCAGAGTAATATTGAATAATTAAATTTGTTAATAGAAAGAGTCACTTTGTGTGGCTCTTTTTTTGTTTGTGGAGCAAAAATGCTGATGTTCGCCCAAAGGTATTCACAAATAGTTAAATCGGACGACCAATGGTCGCCCCTACAAATAACTTGTTTATTATATTTAAAAGCACAATTGAGGGATAACCATTAAGCTCCACTTGAAGTAAAGCTATCAACTTTATCTACCTAAGGGATTTCCATTCTTTCCCACAATAGGCAGCAGTTTACTAACACCAACAAAATCCACACTATCTCCCACCTCATTTAAAACCTCCCTTATAGCTTCAGCAGTAACCTTGCCACCTTCAGCCCCAACGTGACCAATAGCAACACTATAGCCCTTTTCATTAGCAATTTTAATAGCCTTTCTTAAATTATCTTTTATTTTATCCTTACTTTGGGTGCTATCAAGAAAAACATCTCTTTTTACTGCAGGCACACCAAGCTCAATAGCAGTATCATAGGCAACAGACTTTCCTGTTGTAACACTGTCAACATAGTACCAGCCCCTTTCTTTAGCTATTTTAAGTATTTCAGTCATTTTTTCCTTATCCTCTGTTATAAGAGAACCCATATGGTTATTAAAGCCGACAGCCTTATTTATTTGGTCAGCATTTTTACTAAATGTAGTTTTGACTTCATCAATAGACATATTACCTAAAATAGGAGTAGCACCAAGCCAACTTCTTTTGCCTGTATGAGCTTCCATAGGCTGATGCAATATAACCTCCTTACCCTTTTCAATTAGCTTATTCATTTCATCTTCACTATTAGGCATATAAGGCATAACAGCTCCAGTAAAGTCAATAGGAAGATTAAGCATTTCATAAGTACCCTCTTGATTATTGCCAAAATCATCAATTACTATAGCAACCTTTGGCTTTTCATTTGCTACTATTACTAGCCTTGCAGTAAGGGCAATAAATATAGACAAAAGTATAAATTCAATAATGGGAGTAGCAAATTTCATATTTACACCTTTCTTTATTTTTGATATTATTAACTTATAATATTACTATATTTTTTAAGGAGAATAATTATGAAATTAATGTTTGCATCTGATATTCACGGTTCATTTTATTATGCAGAAAAAACAGTAAATGCTTATAAAGAAGAAAAGGCTCAAAAACTTATTTTATTAGGCGATTTGCTCTATCACGGACCTAGAAATGATTTACCTAAGGATTATAACCCAAAGGCTGTTATTGCTCTTTTAAATGGCATTAAAGAGGAAATATTAGCAGTAAGGGGTAATTGTGAAGCAGAAGTTGACCAAATGGTTCTTGACTTTCCTGTTATGGCAGAATATTGTACAATGTTTGTTGATGATAGAATGTGGTTTATTACTCACGGTCATAAGTTTAATACAGCCAATCCACCTATGGTCAAAAAGGGTGATTTGCTTATTCACGGTCACACTCATATTCAAGCTATGGAGGAACAGCCAGAGGGTTATATTTATATTAATCCAGGCTCTGTTTCTATACCTAAAAATGGTAATAAAAATAGCTATATGATTTATGAAGATGGCAAATTTACAATAAAGGATTTTGAAAACAATGTTATAAAGGAGTATGAACTTTAATGTCAACTCTTATATTTTCATTTAATGCTGTTGCACCTATTATTCTTACTATATTTGTTGGCTATTTTTTGCAAAAAATAAAGTTAGTGCCAGAGGAATTTTGGGCACAAGCTAATAAAATTGTTTTTAATTTAGCCATACCCTCTTATCTTTTTTATTGTGTTTACAATATAGATAGTTTTGATAATATTAATTGGAGATTAACATTAATTGCAGCAGGACTTGTTGTTGTAATGTGCCTTTTAGCTACCGTTTTCTTTTGTATTTATACTAAGGATAGTGGCAAAAGAGGTGTACTTATACAATGTGCCTTTCGTTCAAATTATGCTATTATTGGTATACCTCTTGCAAGGGCTATGGGTGGCGATGATGTTATGGGTACAGCAGCTGTTATATCGGCTATTGGTATACCGACTTTCAATATGTTGGCTGTAATTGTATTGACTATTCATAGTTATGATAATAATGGTAAAAAGATTTCAATATTAGGTATATTAAAATCTATTTGCAAAAATCCTCTTATTATAGGCTGTTTTTCAGGCCTTGTGTGCCTTTGTGTGAGAGATTATGTGCCTTTTACTATTAAGGATAATGTGCCATTTTTATATGAAACTATTAAGGATATGGGAAATTTAGCTACACCTCTTGCTTTGCTTGTTTTAGGTGGCAGATTTAAACTTTCTGCTGTTAAAGAACTTGCAAAGGATATTTCTTTAGGTGTTTTGTGGCGTCTTGTTATTACGCCAGCTTGTTGTTTAGTTGTGCTTATACTTCTTAGTAAATATGGAGTGGTAAATGTAACATCTGGTGACTTTCCGGCTTTTATAGGCTTTTATGGCTCTCCTGTAGCTGTTAGTTCTGCTATTATGGCAGAAAGTATGCATTGCCACGGTGAGCTTTCAAGACAGCTTGTTATTTGGTGTAATGTAGTATCAATTTTTACTGTTTTTGCTCTTATTGTTATTTTTAAGGGATTTGGTATGATATAGGGGGAGTAATAGGTAAAGTTACCTCTTATTTGTAGGGGCGAACAGTGTTCGCCTTTTGGAAACCTTTCCGACAACCTACGGTTGCCACCTTCCCTATAAGGGAAGGCAAATGGTACAAACCTACAAATAATTAATAGTAAAAGTACAGCTTGATTGTAGGGGCGATTACTAATCGCCCGTATGATAATTATTTGTAACTGTTACATCGGGCGAACAACTAAAAATTGCCATTAAGCTCCACTCATAGGGGAGCTGTCACGAAGTGACTGAGGGGTTTCTATTTAGGTAATAAATAATACGGACGACCAATGGTCGCCCCTACAAATAACTTGTTTATTATATTTAAAAGCACAACTTAGGGATTGCCATTAAGCTCCACTTGTAGGGGAGCTGTTACGAAGTGACTGAGGGGTTTCTATTTAAGTAATAAATAATATGTAATAAGTAATAGTTAAAATTGGAAACCTTTCCGACAACCTTTGGTTGCCACCTTCCCTATGAGGGAAGGCAAATGGTACAAACCTACAAATAATTAATAGTAAAAGTACAGCTTGATTGTAGGGGCGATTACTAATCGCCCGTATGATAATTATTTGTAACTGTTACATCGGGCGAACAACTAAAAATTGCCATTAAGCTCCACTTGTAGGGGAGCTGTCACGGAGTGACTGAGGGGTTTCTATACTTTAATCTATTCAACAACCTTTAATGCCTTAGGCACAAAATTACCCTTTTTAAATCTATTTTCTTGGCTATGAATAATAAGGTATGTAACAATAACTAACACAATACCAGCCACAACACCAACAACCTCACTATTATTAATACTCATTTTTAAAGCACCATAGTAGCCACCAAAAATACCAGCCATAAAGGCAACAAAAGGAATACCATACATAATAAGAGTTGCTTTCATAAAGTCTGCATTATCAAGCACAACATCTACCTTATTGCCAACCTCAGCATTACAAACATTTTCTGCTCTAATTATCATATCCTCTTTTTTCATACCAGCAGTGCAAGCTCTACATTTAGCACAAGCCTCTTTTCTTTCCATACGGACAATGAGCTTGCCACTTTCCTTGCCAATAACTTCGCCAACTTCGCCTAATATTTGATTATTCATTTTTTTCACTCCTTAATATTGACCTAGCAATTATCATTAAGCCTGCTAACACAAGTAAAGCTGTTATTATAATATTGCCAGTGCCATTTATATTAACAAATCTAAATATAACATCTCTAAGACCTGCTATAATAAGTACAAAGCCTATAATAGTTTGAGGTGTATTCTTTTGTTTTTGAGTATATAAGCTATCAGTAACAAGGCTTGCACCAATACCTGATAATATACCACTAAAAAATCCTGCACCTAATGCTATGCTTAATCCTGCCATAATAAAGGAATTACCAGCAGTTAATTGATTTGCTTTTCTCTCTCTTATATATATTATATCAAATATTGCTCCAGGGCAACATAAAAATCCACCTAATATTAAATTTCCTGAATTAAGAGCAAAAATAATTGAAAATATTCTTATAAGGCTTAAATAAATAAAATATATGCCTATAACCAGAGTAAACTTGCTGTTTTTGTTAAAGTATATAAGTACAAAACCTATGCCAGCAATAAGCATAAGTATAAGCCCTATATTTAATGCAATATTTTGCCTAAAATAAAAAAGGACACCAGCCAATATTAAAATTATGCCAAATAAAATTTCTGTAAATTTATCCTTCATTTTTATCACCTCGTTATTATATACGATTTGGTGCTAAATTGTCTGATTATTGACAGGTATTTTTAGCTGTGATATACTTTTTACTAATGTAAATATGGTAAATTTTTCAAGGGAGGAATTATTATGAAAGAGCTATTAGAGCTTTACCTTTTGTTTGCCAAAATGGGAAGTGTGTGTTTTGGTGGTGGTTATGCAATGTTGCCATTACTAGAAAGAGAGTTAGTACAAAATAGAGGTTGGTGTACTAAGGAAGAACTTATTGATTACTATGCTATAGGTCAGTGTACGCCAGGTGTTATAGCTGTCAATACTTCTACATTTATTGGTCATAAGCTCAAAGGAATACCAGGTGCAATATGTGCAACCTTTGGCTTTGTCACTCCTTCTATTGTTATTATATCAGTGCTTGCCACTATTTTGCAGCAATTAACAAATATGCCTATTGTTGAATATGCTTTTGGAGGTATTAGAATTTGTGTTTGTGTACTTATATTAAGTGCAACAGTTAATTTATGGAAAAGTGCTGTAAAGGGTAGATTTGGTTTAGCAGTTTTTGCTACAGTATTTTTGTTGTCTGCTATATGGGGTATTAGTCCTATTATTGTTGTAATTTCAGCAGGTCTTTTTGGCTTTGTTTATAATTTAATATTTAAAAATAGTCAGGAGGATAAAAAGTAATGATATATTTAACATTAATATACGAATTTTTTAAGATTGGTCTTTTTTCTGTTGGTGGTGGACTTGCCACATTGCCTTTTTTGCAAAATTTATCATATCAGCACCCAGATTGGTATTCTATACAGGATTTAATGAATATGGTGGCTGTTTCTGAGTCAACTCCTGGACCAATGGGTATAAATATGGCAACTTATGTAGGCTACAAAACAGCCGGTGTACTTGGTGGTATGTGTGCAACATTTGGTCTTGTTACACCATCTATTATTATTATTGTTATTGTTGCTTCAATTTTTGTTAAGTTTAAAAATAGCCCTACTGTTGAAAAGGTTTTCTTTGGTATTAGACCTGCTTCTATGGGACTTATTGCTGCTGCTGGTTTTCTTGTTATGAAAGAGGCTCTTTTAAATATTCCTGCATTTCAGTCAAGCCATAATATTGCTGATTTGTTTAGATTAAAGTCTATTTTGTTTGCTGTGGTTCTTTATTGGGCTTTTGTTAAGTTTAATAAACACCCTATTTTTTATATTGCTGTGGCTGCTGTTGTCGGTATAGTGCTTAAATTTTAGAAAAATCCCGTTGAAATATACTAAATATGTGTATATTTCAACGGTTTTTTTATTTAATATTGCTTTTTTGCATAAATATAATATTTCTTTGTACAATTTACACAAAAAAATAATTAATTGTAAAACAATGTCAAAAACTAAATAAAATTAACTGTGGAAATGTTCTTAACTTTGTGGATAACTTTGTTGAAATACCCACAGTAAAAACAAGCTAAACAAGGTTATTAACAAAGTTTTCCCACTTATCCACAATAGTATTGTTAAGATTATCAACAGATTTGTTGTTAATTAATAGACTTATCCACAAAAATCACAATATTCACAAAATCTCTCAAAAATGGCTTAAAAAGTGGTTTTTTCGTTTTTGTGAAAAATTGTTGTAAAATTTGTTTAGCAAATGTATTAAAAAATTTTTTAAAAAAATAAAGGAAATCATTAACCTGTGTAGAATACTAATATTAAGAGAGATGTAATTGTATACTTACTTTTATCTCACTCGTGTTAATACAAAGGAGTTGGTTTTATGCGTTATTCATTTATTGGTAAGAATTTTGATGTAACTGACAATTTCAGTAATAAGATTACTGCTAAGCTTGATAGAATTGCTAAGCTTTTCCCAGCAGAGTCTGAAGCCAACATCGTACTGACTGAAGTTAAACTTGATAAGAAGGTTGATGTTACAATAAGCCTTCCTAATAAGAGAATTATTAAGGCTGAAGTTGTAAACAGCGACTTTATGGCAGCTGTTGATGAGGCTGTTGATATTCTTGAAAGACAGATGGTTAAGTATAAGAATAAGCTTCACGATAGAGCAAAGAAGAGTCCAGCTTTTGCTGATGAGCTTAATGCTATTGCTCTTGATGCAGATGAATATACTGACGAGGATACAGTAAATATTGTTAAATCCAAGAAGTTCTTTGTTAAGCCTATGGATGCTGAAGAGGCTTGTATGGAAATGGATATGATGGGTCATAATTTCTTCGTTTTCAGAAATGCTGAAACTGATGAAATTGCCATTGTTTATAAGCGTAAAGATGGTGCTTATGGCTTAATTGAACCTGAAATTTAAAATTTTTTTATTGTTTTTTCTTCATAAAGAAAAGAAGTGGTTTCGTGCCACTTCTTTTTTTGATTAAAAATGAAAATTAGTAAGTAATAGGTATTAGATAAAGTTACATCTTTTTGTAGTGGCGAACAGTGTTCGCCTTTTGGAAACCCTTCCGACAACCTGCGGTTGCCACCTTCCCTATAAGGGAAGGTAAATGGTTAAGCTCCACAGGTATTAATAAATAGTTAAATTGGTGCAATATGGTCGTCCGTATGGTATAAAAACGAACAACTAAATATTGCCATTAAGCTCCACTTGTAGGGGAGCTGTCACGAAGTGACTGAGGGGTTTCTATCTTTAGGTAAAAAGTAATAGGTAATAGATAATAAATAAAAGTATGGACTTACTTGTAGGGGCGACCATTGGTCGTCCGTATGGTATAAAAACGAATAACTAAATATTGCAATTAAGCTCCACTTGTAGGGGAGCTGTCACGAAGTGACTGAGGGGTTTCTATTTAGGTAAAAAGTAATAGGTAATAGATAATAAATAAAAGTATGGACTTACTTGTAGGGGCGACCATTGGTCGTCCGTATGGTATAAAAACAAACAACTAAATATTGCCATTAAGCTCCACTTGTAGGGGAGCTGTCACGAAGTGACTGAGGGGTTTCTATCTTTAGGTAAAAAGTAATAGGTAATAGGTAATAAATAAAAGTATGGACTTACTTGTAGGGGTGACCACTGGTCGTCTGTAGTAAACATTCCATATAAATAAACTATATCTATTACTTATTACCTATTCAAATTTATCCCAATTACTCCTCCAAGTCCGCCACCGGCAACAGCTAACATTAAACTAACAATTAATTTAGATGTAATACTATATTGAGGTATAAGTACAAATCCAATTACACACATAATAACAACATATATTATACCAGCAAAAATTCCCCACAATAGCCCTCCTTTTTTAGCAGAACCAGCAGTAATTAATCCACACAAAATACAAACTACGGCAGTTGTAACCCTTATAACAGTATAAAGATGTTTTTCGCTTACTTCAGTATATGTAATAAGAAGTGCAAACACAAAAAATACAATTAAAGTAAGAATATAACTAACAAGAATACCTTTAATTAAAGCAAGCACTGGTGAACTTTTGGATTTGAACATAAAAATACCTCCCACATATCTTTTATCTTTTTCTATCTAAGATATGCAGAAGGTTATTTTATTATGATTAAAAATCAAGAGTATTTATAAGTTCTTTGCAGGCTTCAGTTATGTTGTCTTGAGCAAATACAGCAGAAACTACAGCAATGCCACTTACACCATAGTCCTTTAATTTAGAGGCGTTTTCCTTATTTATTCCACCTATAGCTACAGTTGGAATATTAACAGTTTTATTTATTTCTTGAGCTAATTCTTTAGTCATACGAGTTGTACCAGATTTTGTAGTTGTGTTAAATACTGCCCCTATTCCTAAATAGTCAGCACCTTCATTATATGCTTTTATGGCCCTTTCAAGGGTTCTAGCTGTACCACCAACTATTTTGTTTTCCCCTAAAATTTCTCTAGCTTTTTTAACAGACATATCATCAGCACCAACGTGAACACCGTCAGCATCTATTTCTTTGCAAAGCTCAACATTGTCATTTATTACAAAAGGTATGTTGTATTTATCTGTTATTTTTTTTACCTCAATGGCAATAGCTTTAAATTGGTCATAAGGTGTGTCTTTTTCTCTTAGTTGTATAAATGTTGCACCACCTTTTATGGCTTCTTCAACAGCCTGTGGCAATGTTTTGTCTTTGAGCCATTGTCTGTCTGTTATGGCATATAGCTTTAGCATATCTTTGTTAAATTTCATTTTAGTCATCTCCTGATACTTGTTTTAATTATCATAGCATTTTAAATGAGTTGTTTCAAGTGTTTGTAATAATATTGTTAATTGTTATCAAGTGATTATTTTTGTTGTTTTTTCAATCTTTCAATTTCCTTTTTCAATCTCTCTATTTCTTCTTGATTTTCATTATTTACAAAGGGGCAAAATCTAATGTTATAAGGACAACAAACATCATTTAAAAGTTCTGTTGCACAAAATACATCAGGACTTTGTCTATTATAATCAATAAATGCAACTTTATTAAAAACAAAATTATCAATACTCTCCACTCTATTAAATGTAATACCCATATCATAAGAAGCAATTTTCATATTTCCTTTAATAGTGTTAAATGTAATTAATATTTTGCTATTTATTATAGCTATATGACAGCCTTTAATAATTCCCTCGTAAATTGTTCTAGCCTTAGAAAGGCCATTACAGTCCTTTTTTATATAAACAAGTTTATTTAGTCTATTTGTGGCTATTAAAATACACAAATGAATTTCATCTTCTGTTAAAGCAATGGAATAATCTAATATTTTATATCCTGTAGCATAAAGCATTTTGTAGTCGCCTGTTTGATAAGTACCAATTTCTCTATATCCTATTTGCTGTTCAGGAACTTTTTTTGAGTAAAAAAGTATGTAATTATTATTTACAGCAACTAACTTTGTCATATTAGCTGTTGTTGTATATTTATCAAGTATTACTGGTCTTGACCAACTGCCGTCATCATAGCGGTGTTGTTCAGTTAAATAGCTTTCTTTTATATATTCTTTATTATAAAAAAGTCTTATAATATTATCCTTTATCATACCCTCCATATTAATAGGTATAGGATTGTGGTCATTGTTTCTAAGTACCATTCTATGAGGCTTTTTACCCTCAGCCAGCATTAAATTTTTATCTTTATCGCCATATAGAATAATAGGGTCGCCGTTTTTACTATGTATAATTGAAAAACTTTTTTCAGTAGTTTGAGCTATAGTCATTGGTTCGCTCCATTTTTCATTAACAAATTTTCTTTGAATTATGGCATTATGACTTAAATATATAGCATATATGTCCTTGTTTTTTATTATACAAGTTTCCATTTTAATCCACCTCTGTCCCTTTTTAATTTATAATATTCACTATTTATCTTTATATGCAAATTAACTGTTTAAAATTTCCTGTATTTGTGATATACTAAAGAAAAAATTACATATCTAAGCCAAAAGGAAGGAAAGCTAAGTATGGGAAAAAATTTGGATTTTAACAAAATTGTTTATACAGTTATAGGTGTTTTGCTAGTTGTTATTGTAGTAGGTGCAGCTATAATAGGTGTAAAGAGTTTTAGTAATACTAAAAAAAATTATGAATCTGCTGGTCAAGAGGAAATGGTATATAAAGGCGGAAAATATGAGGCAAAATATTCACAAATTGATGAAGGAGAATTGCCAAAAGATAGTGAGCTTGCAGAGCTTGGACTTGAAAATGTTAAGCAAACAAGCAAACTTAATAACCAATTTAATTTAGATACTTATGAAATAAATGACGGTGGTATTCGTTATAGTTATTTAGCTAATGCTGTTACATCAGGTGAAAGATTATATATATATGCTAAGAAAATGACAGAAGATGAGTACAAAGCAATGTTGCCAAAGGCTAAGAGCCAAAACATATCAGTTGATGGTATTAATGGAGTTTTTAATGATAGAACTCTTTATTACACAACTGATGAAAAATCTGTGCCTCAGAATGTAAAAGATAATGAGGCAAAGGGTAATGTGGTAGTTAGATATGGCAATTCAACAGCAGAGCTTTTGCCAATGACTCAAATTATGTGGTATGAAAATGGTATATGTTACACATTAGAGTCAATTTCAAGAACATATACAACTGATGATATGACAAGTCTTTTAAAAGATTTTATAAATTCAACAAAATAAATTTTAAGGGGATAGATACAATGTTATTAAAGGATTTTAACAGAATTCATTTTATTGGTATAGGTGGCATAAGTATGTCAAGCCTTGCAGAAATACTTCAGCACAAGGGCAAAAAAGTAAGTGGTTCAGATGGTGTTCAATCTGCTGTTACAGATAGCCTTGTTAAAATGGGTATAAATGTAGTTATTGGTCAAAAAGCAGAAAATATAACAGATGATATTGACCTTGTTGTTTATACAGCTGCTGTTAATGAGTCAAATCCAGAGCTTGTTGCAGCCAGAGCATCTAAGGCAACTGTTATAGATAGAGCTGAGCTTGTAGGTATGCTTATGCTTGAATATAAGCACCCTATTTCAGTAGCTGGTACACACGGCAAAACAACAACATCTTCACTTGTTACAGAGATTTTACTTCAAGCTAATGTAAATCCAACTGTTTCAATTGGTGGTATGCTTCCTAGTATTGGTGGCAATTACAAAATAGGTAGTGACGATTATTTTGTCCTTGAAACTTGCGAATACTGCGATAGTTTTCTTAAGTTTAACCCACATTCTGCAATTATTCTTAATGTAGATAAGGACCACATTGATTATTTTAAGAATTTAGATAATATTTATAAGTCATTTAATAAATTTGCTAACAGACTTCCAGCTGACGGTTTTCTTGTTATAAATAATGAAATACCTAGATTAAGTGAGGTTATAGCTGGCATTAAATGTTCTTATGAAACTTATGGCAAGGATAGCAAGTCAGACTGGTATCCAACTGATGTAACTTATGACTCAATGGGTCACCATAGCTATACTGTTAATTATAAGGGTCAAAAGATTGCAGAGGTTAGCCTTTCTATTCCTGGTGACCATAATGTTTATAACTCACTTGCAGCCTTTGCTCTTTGTTATAAATATGGTATTCCTGTTAATGCTATTGTTAAGGGTATTGACAACTACCACGGCACAGACAGAAGATTTCAGTATAAGGGTAGCTTTAATGGCGTAAAGGTTATTGATGACTATGCTCACCACCCAACTGAAATTGCAGCAACTATTAATAGTGCTAGAGCTAATGATATAAACAAATTATGGATTGTGTTCCAGCCACACACTTATAGCAGAACTTATGAACTTTTAGACGACTTTGCTAAGGTTCTTGCAAAGGCTGACAATGTAGTTCTTGTTGACATATATGCTTCAAGAGAAAAGGATACAGGACTTGTTAGCAGTAAGGACTTAGCAGACAAAATTGTCGAACATAAGGGCAATGTGGAGTATTGTGGTACATTTGAAAATGCAGAAAACTACATTTTATCCCACTGCAATCCACAGGATATGTTGATAACTATGGGTGCTGGTGACATAGTAAAATTGGGAGAAAAACTGGTATCAGAGGAGTAATGCACAAAGTTATCCCAGTTATCCACAATTTTAAGGTGTAAAAAGGTGTGGACAAAGTAAAGTTATCCACAAAGTTTGAAAAAATCGAAAAAATTATTGATTTTGCAATTTTAAATGTAAAATTTAACTTTCATTATCTATGTTAATATTTAACAAATATGTTACGAAACAAAAATATGTATTGCTTTTTTTGTCAATATAGGGTATGATATAAAATATATAAATATGTTTATGATTTTTAAGGAGGATATTATATGATTTCTGCCGGTGAATTTAGAAACGGTGTTACTATGGAATATGAGGGTAATATTTACCAGATTATTGAATTCCAGCATGTTAAGCCTGGTAAGGGTGCTGCTTTCGTTAGAACTAAGTTAAAGAATCTTGTTTCTGGTGCTGTAGTTGAAAAGACTTTCAGACCAACTGAAAAGATGCCTAAGGCTCACATTGATAGAAAGGATATGTCTTATCTTTACAATGACGGCGAGCTTTACTACTTTATGGATGTTGAAACTTATGACCAGATTCCTATTCCTGTTGCTGAAGTAGGCGATACTTTAAAGTTCGTTAAGGAAAACGAAGCTGTTAAGGTTCTTAGCTATCAGGGTAAGGTATTCGGTATCGAGCCTCCTATTGCTGTTGAGCTTGAAATTATTGATACTGAGCCTGGTTTCAAGGGTGATACTGCTACAGGTGCTACTAAGCCAGCTACAGTTGAAACTGGTGCTACTGTTAATGTACCTTTATTCATTAATCAGGGCGAAATTATCAAGGTTGATACTGCTACAGGCGAATACCTTGGTAGAGTAAATAATAAGTAATATTTCATTAAAAGGGCTTTTATGCCCTTTTTTTGTTACCTAAATATATTGGAGGTATATTATGAATATTAATTGGGACGCTCAAAATTATAGTAAGGATTTTCAGTTTGTACATAAATATGGTGAAGATGTTATGGAGCTTTTGCAGTCACCTAAGGGTAGCAGAATACTTGATTTAGGCTGTGGCAATGGCAATTTGACTATTAAACTTAAGGAAAAAGGTTATAATGTGACTGGTATTGATGATTCTGAGGCTATGCTTAATATTGCTAGAGCCAACTATAGTGATATAGAGTTTAAAAAGGATAATGCCCTTACATTTAAGGGTCAGCCTTATGACGGCATATTTTCAAATGCTGTTTTGCATTGGATTGATAAAGACAAGCACTCTGCCCTTTTAAAAAACATTGCTTCTAATATTAAAGCAGGCGGAGAATTTGTTTGCGAATTTGGAGGTTTTGGTTGTGCTGAAACTGTACATTCTACATTAAGAAGGCTTTTTAATGAAAAAGGACTTGAATATAAGTTTAATTTTTACTTCCCTACTATTGGAGAGTATGCTCCTTTAATAGAAAATGCAGGCTTTAGCCTTAAATATGCTATCCTTTTTGATAGACCTACAGTGCAACAAGGTAATAATGGACTTGAAAATTGGATAAGAATGTTTGATTTGTTGCCATTTAAAGGTCTTAGTGATGATTTGACTAATGAAATTATTAATAATGCTTGTAATGAGCTTAAACCTGTGTTATATAAAAATGGAAATTGGTTCGTTGATTATGTGCGAATTAGATTTAGGGCTGTTAAATGCTGAAAAAATAGTGCAAATTTGTCGAAATTTTTGGGTTGCTTAAATCTTACGGATATATTACAATTGTGTTAAGTAAATGTGAGGTGGTACAATTGAAAATTATTAGTCAATTTAGCAAAACAGAAGTAGAAGGCTTAGATTTATATATTGCACTAGTAAATGATGAATATAAATCTTCCGTTGTTGGCATATTAAAAAATAAAGAAAAAATATTAGAATACTGCCAAACTATAGATTTTCCTAAAAATAGTTTTATAAAAACGATATACGAAAAACTTAGGTTTTATCAGGTGTTTCCATCTCATTTTTATAATGTAATTGATGATAAATAAAAAAAATTAAAAAAAATAAAAAAAATGCTTGACAAATGACACAAGTTACTGTATACTATTATTTGTCGCTGGTACTTAACAAAAAACATCAGCACAAAATAATAAATAAATATTTATTATTTCCATTATGGCTCGGTAGCTCAGCTGGTTAGAGCGCTGGCCTGTCACGCCAGAGGTCGAGGGTTCGAGCCCCTTCCGAGTCGCCATTATGGGAGCATAGCTCAGCTGGGAGAGCATCTGCCTTACAAGCAGGGGGTCACAGGTTCGAGCCCTGTTGTTCCCATTAAGATATTGTTCCCAGCAATATCTAAGCCCGGGTGGCGGAACTGGCAGACGCACAGGACTTAAAATCCTGCGGGAGTTAAATCCCGTACCGGTTCGATTCCGGTTCCGGGCAGTTAATGAAGGAGGGCTTCGATTGATTTCGGAGTTCTTTTTTGTTCTAAAAATACTATCGAAATTATTTTTAAATTATTTTAAAATAATTCTTGACATACTACACATTGTGTGGTACAATAATTTTGTTGGTGACAACTGACAATAATCCTCGATAGCTCAGTGGTAGAGCAATCGGCTGTTAACCGATGGGTCGTAGGTTCGAGCCCTACTCGGGGAGTTATTTTTTGGCTCGTTGGTCAAGCGGCTAAGACGCGGCCCTCTCACGGCTGAAACAGGGGTTCGATTCCCCTACGAGTCATTCTTATTAATTTAATAAGATATTTATGGCGACATAGCCAAGTGGCTAAGGCATCGGACTGCAACTCCGCGATCCCCAGTTCAAATCTGGGTGTCGCCTTAAAAAACCTGCTTAATTCAAGCAGGTTTTTTTATTGCCTAAAATTGTTCGTGGTTTTAAATTGCCTTTTATTGTGCATTTTATAAAAACAAAAGACACATATTATACATTACTTATTACATATTACCTATTATTTTGTTTTATCTCCCCTTCTATTTAGCAATTTAACTGTATTTCATTAAAATTTAATAAAAATTTTCCATATTATTGTATTGCATTTTTCGACTATTGATATTATAATTAAGCTAATATAATATTATCAAAAATTCAAGGAGGCTCTTCAATGAAAAAGAGAATCATTTATGCCGGTATGGCACTTGCTATGGCATTTTCAAGTGTAGGCTCAATTCCTGCTCTTGGTGCTATTGACAGTAGCTGGATTGTTGACTGGACTGGCAAGGACGGCGATATTAACTACAATGTAACTTCCACAGCTGATAACAAGGTTGTTATGGAAAACACAAAGGCAAATAACGGTAAATTAAGCGATGGCGAAGATAGCATTATTTATTATGCTAAGGAGCTTGAAAATACCGAAGATTTTGAAATTAGTGCAAAGGTTACTATTAATGAGTACAACACTATGGCAGAAAGCAGTAACCCACAGCAGGGTTCTGTTGGTTTAGCTGTTTTAGACTCACTTTATCACAAGACAGATAGTATGACTTATGATGACGGTGTTTTCTTAGGAACTTATGCAAAGGATAAAAAAGCAGATATGGCCTTCACTGCCCTTTACAGAAATTCATCAAATAAGAAAACTGTAGGCGAGGCACTTTCTGACCCTATTAAGAACACAGGTAGCAATTTAGGTACATATTCTCTTTCTATTAAGAAGGAAGGCAATGCTTATACTCTTACTTGTGGTGATAAGAGCCAAGTAGTTGAAATGACTTCATTTGAGGACACAATTTATCCTTGTTTATATATTGCCAGAAATGTAAAGGCAACTTTTTCTGATGTTAAGATAACAAAGCCTACAAAGAAGGCTGTTTCAATGGAGCTTAAGGGTAGCTGTAAGACTAACTATATTTACGGTGAGGACTTAGACTTAACAGGTATTGATGCTATTGTTACTTACAATGACCTTTCTAAGGCAAGTGCAAAGGATTACCTTGTTAAGGGCTATAACCCTAATAAGGTTGGCAAGCAAAAGGTTACTCTTGTTAAGGGTGATGCTACAGCTTCAATTGATGTTGAGGTTAATAATTTAGAGGTAAAGTCTATTAATACAGACTTTATGCCAGTTAAGACATCTTATGCTAAGGGTGATGTTTTCAAGACAGAGGGACTTCAAGTAAGTGCAGAATATTCAAATGGCACAACAGAAATTCTTACTCCAGATAAGTATATTCTTAAAATAGATGGCAAAACTGTTAAAGACGGTGACAAACTTACTGCTATGGGTAAAAAGCAGGTTAAGGTTTATAGAGCTGATGAGGCTGGTTATGCTTCTAAGGTAGTAGGTTCTTTCTATATTACTATAAATAAAAATCCTATTAACTCAATTACAGTTACTGAACCTAAGAAGAAGATTTATTACTTAGGTGATAGCCTTGATACTTCTGGTATGACTGTTACTTCAACTTTTGTTGACAACAACAATAAGGAAGTTAAGGAAGTATTAAAGCCTTGTGATTATGAAGTAACTGGCTTTAGTAGTGATGCAGAAGGCGACAAGACTATTACAGTAACTTCTGTAGCTAACCCAGATGTTAAGGCAACATTTAAGGTTAATGTATTTAAAAGACAGGCTCAAAAGATACAGGTAACTGATTATCCAAGAACAACTTATGCTGTTGGTGAAAACTTTGACAGCAAGGATATGGTAGTTTCTATTGTTTATGATAACGGTGATGTTGAGCCTACAGAGGCTTACACACTTGATACTTCTGCATTTGACTCTAGTGCAGTTGGCAAGACTTCTGTTACTGTTAGTGCTGACGGTTTTGATAGTGTAACACTTCCAATTACTGTAGTTGCTGAATTAAGTAGCCAGTGGAGAGCATCAACATTTGGTCAAAGTTCTAGCTTTGGTGTTGATGAGGGTGTAACTGGTGTTAAGGCTGAAAATTACGGCACAGCTCAAGGCAAGATTAATGTAAGTGCTTGGAATGGTGCTGGTAAGATTACTCAGGACCACGACGGTATGACTTACTACTACACTCAGATTAAGGGTGATAGTGGCTTTAAGATTAGTGCTGATATTACAGTTGATAAGTTCCTTGAACACGATAACGATGATACTAAGAGAAGTGGTCAGGAAGCCTTTGGTATTATGGCTAGAGATGTAGTGCCTTTAACAGCTACTGACGGCACACTTACAATTGACCCTACTGCTGCTAAGGTTGATGATGATGGCGTTGTTGTTCCTATGGATACTGACAAACTTTTTGCATCTAATATGACTATCTTAGGTGGCTATTCAGGTATGGCTTGGCCTAGTGACAAGACAGACGCTGCTTATGACAAAAAGACAAAACTTAATAGAATTAACCTTATGGTTAGAGAAGGCGTAACTGCTATTGACGGCGGTGGTAAGAGAGTTGGTCCATTTGCTGTTAGTTCAGACTTCCCTAAGGAAGGTAATAAATACAGAGTTACTCTTGAAAGAGTAAATGGTGGTTTAGTAGCTAAGTGTTATAACTACCAGACAGAGGAAACAATGGAATATTCTTATCCAGATGATAGTTTCCTTACTGTTCAGAACAAGGATTATGCTTATGTAGGTTTCTTTGCTGCTAGATGGGCACAGATTACTGTTGAAAATGTAGAGTTCTACGAAACTGACAAGTCAACAGCACAGACTATTACTTCTGCTGACCTTGATGATGCTAAGACACCTAGCTTTACATTTGAGCAAAGCCCATATTCAACAAACCCTGTTTATGACTTTGACCTTAACCTTTCTAAGGCATCAGGTACAGTTACAGTTAAAATGAATGACAAGGTTGTTGCTCAAGATGTACCAGTTAGTGGCACAACTCATTTCCAGGCTAACCTTAAGACTAATAGTCTTAATAAACTTGTGGCAGTTTTCACACCAGATGACAGCCTTAATTTAACAAGCTATGAGCCTATTGTTATTAGAGAAAATATTTATCATAGAAGTGTAAATTCTGCTGTAACTACAGTATTTGCTTCTCCTTATGGTACTTACAAGGGTGACGGTACAGAAAATAACCCTTACGATATTTATACAGCTATTGGTTTCTTACAGCCAGGTCAAACTCTTGAGCTTTTAGGTGGTACTTATAAACTTGATAAGCCTATTGAAATCCTTTATGGCAACAATGGTACTGCAAACAAAATGAAGACTGTTGAGGCTTACAAGGGTGCAAAGGTTGTTGTTGATGGTCAAAGAGAAACAGCTAATTTATTAATGAATGGTGATTACTGGAAGTTTAAGGGTATTGAATTTACTCGTTCTGCTAATAACCAGAAGGGTGCTCACTTAGGTGGTAGCCATAATATTATGGAAAACTGTATCTTCTCTAACAATGGTGATACAGGTCTTCAGATTAGTGTAATTGATGATAAGAAGCAGGATACTTTTGATAAGAGACCTTCTTACAACTTAATTCTTAACTGTGAGTCTTACAACAACTGTGACCCATCTATGATTAATGCAGATGGTTTTGGTGCTAAACTTACTGTTGGTGTAGGTAATGTATTTAGAAATTGTAAGTCACACAACAACTTAGATGACGGTTGGGATTTATATACTAAGGTTAATTCTGGTGCTATTGGCCCTGTTACTCTTGAAAATTGCGAAACTTACAGAAACGGTTATAGATTAAATGAAGACGGTACAGAAACACCTTATAATGCTGGTGGTAACAACGGCTTTAAGTGTGGTGGTGAAAATGTGCCAGTTCAGCATATTCTTATTAATTGTAAGTCTTGGGGTAATAAGGCTTGTGGTTTAACTACTAACTTTAACCCAACATTAAAACTTGTAAATGTAGCTTGCTATGACAATGAAAAGTCTAACTTCTACCTTTACAGTGATTACCCAGAAAATTATAACTATGATGTTCAGGGTGTTTACTCAGCTAATGGTGGTGCTGCTGATTATATTGGTACAGTTACTCACTCTACTGAATATACAAATGCTAGCAAAACTCCTCTTGTTAGTCCAATTAACTACTGGGCTAAGGATAAGGGTCAGGTTGGTGTCAACTCTCTTGGCGAAACTCCTTCTAAGGCTGTAGCTGATAAGTTAAAATAATTTTTGATAATATGTTGTTAAGTAGAGTTACCTTTTTAGGTAGCTCTACTTGTTATTTAATTTTTAGGTGAATTATGTCTTTTAATGGTTTTAATGAATACACAAATGAATATTTGGTAGGTATTAAATTTAATAATAATAAGCCGTGGTTTCAGGCACATAAGGAAATGTACACAGAAAATGTGCATAATATTACTATTGAATTTGCTAATGAGCTTTTGGCAAGAATGGTAGATTTTGACCCTGATTTTACAGAACAGCCTAAGATTTCACGAGCTAATAGAGATATAAGATTTTCTAAAAATAAAGCACCTTATAAGGTGTGTAAGTGGTTCTTTTTTAAAAATCCTTTGACAAAGGGTTCTATGCCTCATAATGCTCCAGGCTTTTTCTTTGAAATGTCTGCTGATTGGTGGAGGTATGGACTTTTCTTTGGTGACAATCCTCAAACTATGTCAGCTCTTAGAGCCAAAATAAATGCTGACCCTGCTGGCTGTAGTCGTATTGTGGCTGTTGGCAATAAATCTCGCTTTGATATTGAGGGTGAAGATTATAAGAGAATTTTTAATAAAGAATTGCCAGATGATGTTAATAGTCTTGCACAGAAAAAATGGATAACTTATGTTCGTTATGAGGACTATGATAATATGGACTTTTATTCTCCTAAGTTGGTTGATACTGTTTTTGGGGGTTTTAAGGAAATTTATGATGTTTATAAGTATTTGAAAGTGTGAGATAGAAACCCCTCAGTCACTGAGTGACAGCTCCCCTAGAAGTGGAGCTAAATGGCTAATTGTTAGTTGTTCGTTTTTATACCATACGGACGACCAATGGTCGCCCCTACAATTAAGCTGTACTTTGCTATTAATTATTTGTAGGTTTACACCATTTACCGTCCCTCATAGGGAAGGTTGACGGAATGGCTTCCGATATTACTTATTACTTATTATTTATTACTTATTACTTGAGAAAACCCCTCAGTCACTGGGTGACAGCTCCCCTAGAAGTGGAGCTAGGTGGCTAATTGTTAGTTGTTCGTTTTTATACCATACGGACGACCAATGGTCGCCCCTACAAGCAAACTGTACTTTTACTATTAATTATTTGTAGGTTTACACCATTTACCGTCCCTTATAGGGAAGGTGGCAACCGGAGGTTGACGGAAGGGTTTCCATTAAAAAAGTATTTTACTTTCAAAAACTTTAATTTATATTTATTGAGATTAATTATGAAAAAAACAATAGGCATACTTGCCCATGTAGATGCAGGCAAAACTACCCTATCAGACCAATTATTATACATAACAGGTAGTGTACGCACAATGGGTCAAGTAAACAACAAAACTTCAAATTTAGATACAAATGATATAGAAAAAGAAAGAGGTATTACTATTTTTGCAGACCAAGCACAGTTTGATTACAATGGCAATACCTATTATTTTATTGACACACCTGGGCATATTGACTTTTCACCAGAGGCTGAAAGGTCACTTTTGGCTCTTGATTATGCCATACTTGTTGTTAGTGGCCCAGATAGTGTTCAAAGTCACACTACTACCCTTTTTAATTTACTTCAAAGATATAACATTCCTACATTTATATTTGTAAACAAGGCAGACAGACAAGATACCAATATTGACACTGTTATTGATGATATTAAGTCAAGATTAACAGAAAACATTATATACATTGATAACATAATGGATTGTGCTGAAACTGTGGCTGAAAACAGTGAGGAATTTTTAGACAAATATTTGGCTGGTGATTATACTCAATTAGATATTGAAAATACTTTGTCAGCTCTTATTAAGTCAAGAGAAATTTACCCAATTATAAAAGGCTCTGCCCTTGACGATAGCTCTGTTACAAATTTCCTAGAAATTTTTGATAAACTTACATTTACAAATTATGACGAAAATGCTGATTTTAAGGCTGTTGTTTATAAGATTAGGAATATTGATACCCGTCTTACATTTTTAAAGTGTTTAAGTGGTACTCTCAATGTTAAAGACGAGCTTAAGTTTGATGAAAGTGAAAAAATAAATGAAATTCGCTTTTATAAGGGCTTAAAATTTGATAGTGCCAAAACTGCTAAGGCTGGTGATATTTTTGCTGTAACAGGCTTAAAAACACCTATTTGTGGCAATATTATAACCCTTGAAAATGAAGATATTACATCTAATGCCTATTATTTAAAGTCTGCTCTTGAGGCAGGTGTCAATATTTTAGATGATACAGATGTTCATACTGTTATGAAAGCTTTTAGGCTTGTTGAAAGTGAAGAACCATCTCTTGCTGTTCACTTTAATAGTGAAGCTAAGGAGATACTTATTTATGTTATGGGTAAAATACAGCTTGAGGTACTTCAAAGACAGATAAAGGATAGATTTAACATAAATATTGAGTTTAAGCCACCGAGGGTACAGTATAGGGAAACTATATCAAAGCCAGTTATTGGTTATGGTCATTTTGAGCCTATGCGTCACTATGCAGAGGTTAGATTTAGGCTTGAGCCAGGTCCTAGAGGCAGTGGCATTACTTATGAAAGTGTGTGTGACAAGGAAAGATTGGCAACTCATTGGCATAAGTTAATTGAAAAACATATTTACGAAAAAACTCATATTGGTATATTAACTGGTAGCCCAATTACAGATATACATATTGTTTTAACTGACGGCAAGGACCACCTTAAGCACACAGAGCCTGGAGATTTTAGAGAGGCTACTTATAGGGCAATCCGTCAAGGTCTTGAAAAGGCGGATAATGTGCTTTTAGAGCCATATTATACTATTGAAATTTATACTGACTCTAACTTTATTGGTAGAGTTATGTCTGATATTCAAAGAAAAAGAGGTACTTTTGAGCCTCCTATGCAAAAAGGCAATATTGTGTATTTAAAGGCACGAGGACCTGTTAGTGAGTTTATGGACTATAATAGTGAGTTCCTTGCTTTCACTGGTGGTACAGGCTCTCTTAATATGTTTTTTGACGGTTATGAACCTTGTGACGATGTTATAAGAGATAAGGTAATTGAAGAACGCAGTTATAATAAGGGTGCTGACAAGGCAAATCCATCTAGCTCTGTTTTTGCTGCAAAGGGAACTAGCTTTGTGGCTGAATGGTATGAGTGCGAACAGTATATGAGAACCTTTAAGGAAGAAAACTAAAAAGGCATAATTTACATTTAAAAAGGCAAACATTCTTTAATTTCAATGTTTGCCTTATTTTTATGCTTCAGCTAATTCAGTATTAACTTTTCCTTTGTTTTTTCTTCGCATATAATATATTCTTAAGCAATATAACAAAATTCCAACAGGTATCCAAAATAATGAAAATTTGATACTTGAAATAATATCAGGCATAAGCACATCAAGACCTACACCCTTTAAATTAAGAGCCTTTATAGCCATAGAAAGCTGTGATGTAGGCATAAATGAGTGTACAAACTTATTAAGCCACAATGGCATCATATGGAATGGATAGGCTGCTCCAGTAAAGAAGGAAAATGTTGTAGAGAGCATATAATAAACCCATCTTACAATAGTGCTTGACCTCATAAATGAGCAAATAGCAATACCTACACCTAAGCAATTTAATAAAAATAATGCCATAAGCAAGAAGAAAATAAATATGTTACCTCTTAATGGCAAGTCGCTTACCTTACCTACTAACAAAAGTGATAAGAAACTAACAATAATTGTGCTTACAAAAACTACGCCAATTCTAACTAAAATATCCTTTATGTTATCCTTAACTATGTTTTTGTTGCCATATACAAAGGCAGAGCGTTTGTTTGTAAATAAAGGTATTATAAAGTTTAAGAATATTGTCTGCTGTACAATAAGTGCCACAAGGGCATACATCATTCTTGGGGTATATCCGCCTGTTGGTTCGTATACACCTCTGTCAACTACAGTAAATGAACCTAAGGAGGTTTGAGCTGCTGTAGGGTTCATACCACTACCCTCAAGTATTTTAAGCTGTGTACCAGCACTTAATGTGCTTAATACTGTAGCACAGCCGTTTAAGGCGTTACCACTTATCATCATATTTGAACCGTCTGTTACAACAAGGCAATCTGGCGATTTTTTGAGAGAAACATCTTTGCTAAAGTTTTTAGGTATAATTAAACCACCATAAACCTTGCCTTTTTTAATAGAGTCCTCAAGCTCTGTTTCAGATGACGGATAATAATTTACATCAAGGTAGTTGCTTGTTTTTACAAGTTCAGTTATTTTTCTTGAAAGAGCAGAATTATCCTCATCAAGTACAGCAAAGGATATGTGTTCAATATAAGGGCTTTTCCAAATATAAGGGAAAAGTAATACTACTAAAACTAGAGTAAAAGCTAATGCTATTATTACTGTCTTTTCTTGTCTTATAGCTTTTCTTATACCCAATTTAATCACCCACCCTTTCATTTAAAATCAAATTTTGTTGTTTTGCCTGTTTTTTTAATTTCTTTTTTTCTGCTACCTTAGGGCTAATAAAGAATTTGTAGCATACACCACCAAATAAAATAAGTATAAATACTACAAGCCACAATATATCACCCTTAATATCGTCAAAGCCACAGCCTAACAAGGCAACACTTCTAAGAGGTATAATAATGTGTCTATTAGGCATCCAAAATTCAAAGTGTGAAAATACCTTAGGCATAGCAAACACAGGGAATGTATAGCCAGAAAATAGCATTGTTAAGTTAATAAGACCTATAGAGCCAATTACCTGTTCAGGACCGTGCTTAGCCCCTAAACTTACATATATGCCTAGCAAACTAAAGCCTATTGCTGTAAGGGCAATAATAAGTAAACCTAATGCTATAGAGCCGTTATAAGGTGTTTTAAACACAAGGGTTTGAACAACAACTGTCATTACTGCACTTAAGAATGTAACAAAAGCACATATAAGCACCTTGCCTAACATTGTGCCAAATTTCTTTTTGCCTCTTATAAAGGCTGTTAAACCAAACATTGTCATTTGGCAAGTTGTAAGCAAAACGCCTTCAACCATCATATTTGCAATATTTGATGTAGGGTTGCCTAATATTCTAGTTTTGTAGCTAAAGGGTGAAACAACATACTTAGCTGTTTGAGGTGACATATTAAATGTACCCTCTGCTACTTTTATCATATATCCAGCTTTTATAGTGCCTAATGTTTCAGACACCTTTGCTCTTATTGTACTACCAGAGCTTGATAATGCACCGTCATTAAATACCATTATTTTGGCTTCTTTACCGTGAGTAATGTTGTATGTAAAGTCATCTGGTATTATTATGCCAGCCATAGCTTTTCCAGTTCTTATATATTCTTTTACATCTTCGTTTTCTGTGCTTTCAGCAATAACATTAAATGTTTCGTTTTCCTTTATCATTTTTACAAGAGCTAGGGCTGTTGCAGACTCATCGTGGTTGACAATTATTGTGTCAACATTTTTAAAGGGATAATTGCTGTATTCAGCACCAAACAAAAAGCCTAGTATGTTTGGCAAAAGTATAACAACTAGCATAGGCACTATAATATGCTTATGGCTTTTAAATGCAGATTTAAACCAATGAAAAAAATTCATTTTAATCACATCACTTTCCAAAGTCTACAAAGGCTGTCATACCTGCTCTAAGTACAGACTGTACACTTTCTTCATCATCAAATTCAACCTTAATAGCATAAGTAAGTATGTCAAAATTGCCGTTTAACTGTGATGACTTTTTAGTTGCAAAGTCAGCCTGCTTATTAATGTTTACAACTGTACCGTCATAAGTTTTGTCACCAGTAGCTGAAAGTGTTATTTTAACAGGCATTTTGTAGTCTACCTTGTCAAGCTGATTTTCGTCAATGTTGCAAGTAATGTAAGGGTTGTAAACATCAGTTACTACTACTGTTGGAAGTCCTGATGTTACCATATCACCTTTTTTAACATTTACTGTTGTTACAACGCCGTCAACAGGTGCTTTAAGAGTACACTTTTCAATATTTTTTTCAATATCGCCTAATGAAATTTGAAGTTGCTTTATAGAAGCCTCTGCTTGCTCAACAGCAGTCTGTGCAGCAGCAATTGATGTATCTGCTTGAGAAACGCCTGCTGATGCTTGAGAAACACTAGCTTGTGCTTGTGCTACGCCAGCCTTTGCTTGGTCAACACCTGCTTGTGCTTGGCTTTTATTTTCTTGTGTTGCACCGTTTTCTGTGTCTTTAAGTTTGTTTTTAGATATTTCAAGGTTTTGGCTTGCATTATCTAAGTTGTTTTTGGCTGTAGTGTAAGCTGTCTGGACCTTGTCAAAGTCAGCCTTTGCCATACCACCTACATTGTAAAGCTCCTTTGCTCTGTTAAGCTCTGTTTCAGCATCGTTAAAGGCTGTTTGTGCTGTTGCCTTGTTAGTTTCAGCTATTTTAACAGCAGAACGAAGCTGTTCTAACTGTTCTGTGTTAGCACCCTTTAAAACACTTTGATATGAAGCCTGTGCTGATTTTACAGATGCCTCAGCTTGGCTCTTTCCAGCCTCTGCCTGTTCAACAGCAGCTTCAGCTTTAGCCTTTCCAGCCTCAGCTTGAGCCTTTGTTGCCTGTTGCTGTTTAAGGGCAGCTTGAGCCTTTTCAATGTTAGCAAGGGTTTGCTCCTTTTGAGCATTAAGTGTATCACTGTTTAAAACAACAAGAGGGTCGCCTTTTTTAACAAAGTCGCCTTCTTTAACATATACTATGTCAATTTGACCAGCAGATAAAGCATTTACATTACTTTCGTCCATAGTTACTGTACTTTGAACATTCATTTCCTCTTTATCTTTACCTAAAATACCATCACCAGTTGCATTGCAACCACTTAAAAGGCTAACAGCTGTAGCAAGGGCTACAAATTTAAAGCACTTCATAGTTTTAATCACTCCTATATTGTAAAATTTTCTAAATTGTTTTTAATTCTGTCAATGTAGCTAAGAAATACATTGATTTCATCATTGTTAAAGCCTTCAAAACAAGCCTTACCCCAATCTTCCATCCATTTACAGCACTTGGTGTAAATAGTAGTACCCTCTGGGCTTAATACTACCTGTTTTTCTCTTTTGTTATTAGGGTTAGGCTGTCTTAATATAAGTCCTTTTTGCTCCATAGTAGCCAAAAATTTGGCAGTTCTGTATTTGTCGACCCCTGACAAATAAGCAAGTCTTTCTTGATTTACACCAGGATTTGCACCTAAGTAATAAACCATAAGCCCTTCAACAAAAGAAAGGTTTACTTCACTAAATCTGTTTTTTAAATATTCGCTTTTCTTTTTCATAATATAGCTATAATTTTCGTTTACCAATAAAAATTCACCTCATTTTTACAAAAAAATAATAGTTGTCAAAAACAACTGTTGCTTTTGACAACTATTATAGCAATTACAAATTTTTTTATCAATATGTTTTTTTTACAAATTTTGTATAGTATTAAAGTAGTATGTTGGTAATTTTTACAACAATATTTATTACAAAGGATTTCGTTCTATTTTCTTTGCTCGTCTAGGATATTTTTCTGGTGTGTTGCTTACTTTTTTTATTACAACAACTGTGTGCTTTAAGTCTGTGTCTGGCAACACTGCTTCTTCAACCTTAACAATTTCTCCGCCTAATTCGGCTACAGCATTTTTGGCACTTTCAACCTCATCATAGGCATTAGGTCCTTTCAAAGCTATCATTAAACCACCAACATTAACAAAAGGTAGGTCAAATTCAGCCAATACATTTAAAGGAGCAACAGCTCTTGACACGGCAATATCATATTTTTCTCTATATTCATTATTTTGACCAAGTTCTTCGGCTCTGCCGTGTACAAATTCTGACTCAACCCCTATATTTCTACAGACTTCATCAAGAAAGTTAAGTCTTTTTGTAAGAGAGTCAAGGAGAGTAAGTTTAATTTGTGGTTCGGCAATTTTAAGAGGTAAGCCAGGAAATCCAGCACCAGTACCAACATCAATAACACTTTTGCCTTTAAAATCTACACTATTAAGTATAGTAACACTGTCGGCAAAGTGCTTAATACAGACTTCCTTGTCCTCTGTTATACCAGTTAAATTCATTACCTTGTTCCATTCAACAAGAAGGTCTTTATATATAACAAATTGGTTGCATTGTTCATCGTTAATATTTATATTAAGTTTATTAAAATATTCTGCAATAAATTTTTTCATTATTCTATATTCCTAACTTTTTTAAAACCTTTAATTATTATCTTCTTGCATTCAATAGCCTTAGCCTTGTCCATAGCCTCAATACCTTCAAGAGGGTATTTCATACCGAGGGCTTCATACTTTTTAGCACCCATTGTGTGGTATGGCAACACATCAAGAGCCTTAACATTTTTAAGAGAGCCAATAAATTCTCCTAGTTGAAAAAGATATTTTTCATCATCAGTTATAGTTGGCACAACTACGTGTCTTATCCACATTGGTATATTATTATTGTCAAGATACCTAGCAAAAGCAAGTATATTATCATTCTTTTGTGATGTCAAATCAATGTGTTTTTGTGGGTCAATATGCTTTATATCAAGCATAACAAGGTCTGTGTATTTAATAAGCTGGTCAAATTTATCAGTATTGTTTGGCGTAAATGTTATGCCAGATGTATCAAGGCAAGTGTGTATACCCTCTTGATGACATTTTTTAAATAACTCTGTTACAAAGTCTATTTGCATTAAAGGCTCGCCACCAGTAGCAGTAATGCCTCCGTTTTTGTAAAATGACTTGTTTCTGTTGTAACCAGCAATTATTTCGTCAACTGTCATTTCCTGACCACCAGTCATTTCCCAAGTGTCAGGGTTGTGGCAATATTTGCAACGCATAGGACAGCCTTTAAAAAATACTACAAATCTTATGCCAGGGCCGTCTACACTGCCAAAACTTTCTATGGAATGTATTTGTCCTTTCATTGTGTCATCTCCAATCATATTACTACATTATACCTAAAAAAAGGCGGTCATTCAACCGCCTTTAAATTTTATTTAATTAAAACTTGTCGTGGAAAGTTCTTGAAATAACTTCGTCCTGCTGTTCCTTAGTAAGCTTGTTAAAGTTTACAGCATAGCCAGAAACTCTAACAGTAAGCTGAGGATACTTTTCAGGGTGAGCCTGTGCATCAAGTAAAGTTTCCTTAGTAAATACATTTACATTTAAGTGGTGGCCGCCTTTTTCTGCGTAACCATCAATAAGATTAACTAAATTATCAATCTGCTGTGAATTAGCCATTTTAAATTCCTCCTATAATATTAATCGTCTGTTCTATCCATACCCTCAAAGAGAGTTGGAACTTGGCAAGCCAAGTCGCCCTTAGCACAATCAAGGGAAACTGTCTTGTCAACTTCTACGCTGTCAGCCTCAACCTTACCTGTTTCGTCAACAGATACATTAAGGTGACCGCCGTTATTTGCCATAAAGCTGTCAATCATATTAACTATTTCATCAATTTTAGACTGACTCATATTATCACTCTTTCTTATTTGTTTAAGTCAAGGTCAACTTCAATATCACCGTGGAAAATCTGGTCATCCTTACCTAAAGCACCAGGAATGATTGAGAATGTATCAGAAATACCGTCCTGAGCGTCCTTAAATGGAATCTTAGCAACAGAAGCAAGTGAAGCTACTGCACCGTGAGAATCTCTGTGATGCATTGGGTTAGCACCAGGAGCAAATGGCTGACCAGCCTTTCTACCATCTGGAGTAGAACCAGTGTTCTTACCATATACAACATTAGAAGTAATAGTAAGTACAGAAGTTGTAGGAATACCATCTCTGTAAGTGTGGTTCATCTTAACATACTGTAAGAATGTATGAACTAAATCTCTTGCAATATCGTCAACTCTGTCATCATCGTTACCATACTTAGGGAAATCACCCTCAACCTCGTAATCTGTAACAATACCGTCAGCATCTCTTACAGTCTTAACCTTAGCATACTTAATAGCTGAAAGTGAGTCAGCTACTACAGAAAGACCAGCAATACCAGTTGCAAACCAACGAGTAATGTTCTTGTCGTGTAATGCCATCTGTAATCTTTCGTAAGAATACTTGTCGTGCATATAGTGGATAATGTTAAGTGCATTTACATATACACCAGCAAGCCACTTCATCATATCCTTGTACTTGTCCATAACTTCGTCATAGTCAAGGTATTCAGCTGTAATTGGTCTAAACTTAGGACCAACCTGCTTCTTAGAAATTTCATCAACACCACCGTTGATAGCGTAAAGTAAACACTTAGCAAGGTTAGCTCTAGCACCGAAGAACTGCATTTCCTTACCAATTCTCATTGAAGATACACAACAAGCGATTGTGTAATCATCACCGTGGTATACTCTCATTAAGTCATCGTTTTCGTACTGAATAGATGATGACTCAATAGAAGTCTTAGCACAGAATCTCTTAAAGTTCATTGGAAGTCTTGTAGACCAAAGAACTGTTAAGTTAGGCTCTGGAGCTGTACCTAAGTTCTGTAAAGTATGAAGGTATCTAAAGCTCATCTTTGTTACCATATGACGACCATCAATACCAACACCACCAATAGACTCTGTTACCCAAGTAGGGTCACCTGAGAATAAAGCATTGTATTCAGGAGTTCTTGCAAACTTAACAAGTCTTAACTTCATAATGAAGTGGTCAATAAATTCCTGAATTTGGTCTTCAGTAAATGTACCGTTCTTTAAATCTCTTTCAGCATAAATATCAATGAATGTAGAAGTTCTACCTAAACTCATTGCTGCACCATTCTGCTCCTTAACAGCTGCAAGGTAAGCAAAATAAGTCCATTGAATAGCTTCCTGAACATTAGCAGCAGGTCTTGAAATATCAAAGCCGTAGATTTCACCAAGCTTGATTAATTCCTTTAATGCTCTAATCTGCTCAGAAATTTCTTCTCTATTTCTAATAACATCTTCTGTCATTGTCTGACGACAGCAAAGCTTTTCGTTTTCCTTGTCCTCAATAAGTCTTGCTACACCGTAGAGGGCTACTCTTCTGTAGTCACCTACAATACGACCTCTGCCGTAAGCATCAGGAAGACCAGTGATAATGTGTGCTGTTCTACAAGCTCTCATCTCTGGAGTGTAAGCATCAAATACACCTGCATTATGTGTCTTTCTGTGAGTAGTAAAGAATTCAACAACTTCTGGGTCAACTTCGTAACCATTGTCCTGACATGCTTTAACTGCCATTCTAATACCACCATAAGGCTGTAAAGAACGCTTAAAAGGCTTGTCTGTCTGGAAACCAACGATAGTTTCTTTGTCCTTGTTAAGGTAACCAGCACCGTGAGAAGTGATAGTAGATATAGTCTTTGTATCCATATCTAATACGCCACCAGCTTCAAGTTCCTTCTTAGAAAGGTCCATAACCTGCTCCCAAAGTTCCTTAGTTGCCTCTGTAGGACCTGCAAGGAAGCTGTCATCTCCGTCATAAGGTGTGTAGTTTTTCTGGATAAAATCTCTTACATTGATTTCTCTTTGCCAAACGCCATTGACAAAGCCGTTCCATTCCTGATTCATTTTTTTCCCTCCATAGTTCTCGTTAAAAAATAAACTAATAAATTTGCTGCCGGATTTTGTTTCCGACAGCATCATAATAGCACATTTGTTAATATTGTGTCAATATGAAAAGTTTAATACTTAATAATAATTATTATTTAAAGTGATTAGCTTAAGCTAACACAGAGTAAAACCCTCGGAAATTAATTTTTTTAAGTGGGTGTTTTAATTATATTATATCAGTAATAAGTAGAAAACAATAAGGAAAATTTTGTAATTGTTAGTAGTTCGTTTATATCCACCAAAATAATGAACATCATTATTTTATGGACGAGCAATGCTCGCCCCTACAAGTAAAAATATAGCTCCCCTAAAAGTGGAGCTAGGTGGTTAGCCAATAAGTGGAGTTGCACCATTTGCCGTCCCTCATAGGGAAGGTGTCAACCGAAGGTTGACGGAAGGGTTTCCAACATTATATTTAAAAATTTATGCTACATAAAATATTAACCACCTTTTTGTAGGGGCGAACATTGTTCGCCCGATGTAACTATTTGTTAATACTTGCGGGCGAACATCAGCATTTTTGCTATGCAAAAACAAATCCTACAGATTTGCCGATAAATCTTTCGGTGCAATCTGTTCGCCCCTACAAGTAAAAATATAGTTTAATAACAAATGGAGCTAAATTGTACCCCTTACAAATGTAATATTACCTCTTACTTATTACTTATTACTTATTACCTATTATCTATTATCTATTCCCTTTTTCCCTCTCAATCTCTCCACCTATCAACTCTATCTTACTACAAATTCCCTCATAACCTCGTTCAACATATTCACTACCCCACACCTTACTTTCGCCCTCAGCTCCAAGTCCTGCAATTATAAGTCCAGCACCACCTCTTAAATCTTTTGCAAATACCTCATTTCCAATTAACTTATTGACGCCTTTTATTTCAAAAAAGCTGTCATTTAGCATAGTAATGTTAGCCCCCATTTTATTTAGTTCGGGGATATGCTTATTTCTAGCTGAAAACAAGGTTTCTTTTATTCTTGATGTTCCGTTAGCTATGCTTAATAATGCTGTCATTTGAGGTTGCATATCTGTTGGAAATCCAGAATAAGGCTTAGTTATTATTTGAGGTATTGAGTATAGTTTTTCCGGTGCATCAATATATATACTGTTATTTTCAGTTTTTATTATACAACCTATTTTTTTAAAAATAGATATAATATTCCACATATTATTAGGGTCAATATTTTTTATAAATAGCTCGCCACTAGTTATTGCAGCCATAGCCATAAAAGTGCCAGCTTCTATTCTGTCACCCATTATTTTGTGATTATTATATTTTTCATTACTACTTTCTTCAATAGTTATTACATTTTTTTCCTTTTTTATGTTATGACCACAACTATTTAGATATTTTATTAAGTCATCAATTTCTGGCTCTTTAGCACAGTTATTTATTATTGTAGTTCCTTTTGCGTTTATACTGGCTAATATAATGTTTTCTGTTACGCCTACAGATGGTATTGGCAGTGTCAATTCTGTGCCTTTAAGTTTACCTTTGCATATTATTTTGTCATTGTCATAGCATATATTAGCACCCATTTGCTCCATTGCCCATATATGCAGGTTAATAGGTCTGTTGCCTAATTGGCAACCTCCCGGTTGGTATATGGTACATTCTCCGTACTTGCCTAATAATGCACCTAAAAATAATATTGACGACCTCATTTTGCTATTTAGTTCTTTATCTATTTCAGTAGAAATAATGTTGCTAGATGTTGTTATTGTATTACCCTCGGATTTTATTTTGACGCCTAGTTTATTCATTATTTCTAGGGTATTTGCCACATCTGATAAAAAAGGTATATTTGTTATTGTGGTTTCCTTTTGCACTGTCGCTCCTGCTAATATTGGTAATACAGCATTTTTACTTCCACTTATGTTGACTTCGCCACTTAGTCTGTTGCCTCCCTTTATAATGTAGCACCCCATAATTCACACTCCCTAATCATAATGTAGTGTATGCTATTTTTGATACTTTGCTACAAAATAAATGATTTATTTAATAGTTGCAATATTATTGCCATAATTAAATAGTATTGCACTGTGAAATTTACTTTTGTATTAGGCACTTTTAGGGGATTTTTAAATCATTTTTAATAATAAAAAGGTTTACATATTCTTTAAAAAAGGGTATAATTATTATGTATAAATATGTCTGGACTTGGAGGTCATTATGGACAACAAAAACGATAAAAATAATATAAATACAAATGAAAAAAATAAAAATACAGAAAATAAGCCTACAGAAATAAAATTTGAGGGTTCAGCTAAAACTCCTCCAGAAATTAAGTTTGAAGGCTCTGATAAAAAGGCTCCTGAAATCAAAAAAACACCAACTAAAAATCAGGAAAAATCACAGCCTAAAGATGAAAAACCTAAGGAAGAAAAGCCAAAAGAGGAAGAAAAAGCTCCTGAAAATAAAGAAGAAACTAAGACTAGTGAAAAAGAACCTGAAAATAAAGAAGAAAAGCCTAAAAAACCAGAATTAAAGGTTATTGACGGTAAAAAGTCTGAAAATAAAAAATCTGGCAAAAAGAAATCTAAAAAGAAAGTTGAAGCTAAAAAACCAGAAGATAAAGGTTCTGAAGAAAAGGCTGAAGAAAAATCTGATGACAAGGAACAAAAACTTGTTGCAAAAAAGGAAGAAAAGCCAAAGAAAGTTAAAAAGAAAAGAATAAAGCCACCTAAAAAAGCCTCTAATATTAAAAAACTTAAGGCTATGCGACCAACTAAAAAACAGTTAGGAAGATTTGTTAAACAAAACAGAACTTCAATTATTGCTGTTGTGGCTATATTTGTACTTATTTTCCTTTCTTTCTTGTTTAATGCTAAAAATATAATTAAAATTGGCGAAAAACAGGTTATGTTTTCTAAGGAATATAGTATGAGTTCAAAGTCTGATTTTTATGTAAATGGTGATGACATTTACTATGTATCTAAGGACGGTATGCTTTATCTTGATAAAAAGGGTCAAACTCTTTGGTCTGACACATTTACAATGGCTGCTCCTTATATGCTTAATGATGGAGGCTATGCTGCTGTAGCTGATAGTAGTAGCAAAATTATTAATGTTTATGACAAAACAGGCAGAATTTATCAAATTACTGCTGCTGGCGAAATCACTACATTTGCAATTAACCCTTTAGGCTGTTGTGCTGTTGTTTGTAAGTCTGGTGATGATTATAGAGTTGATGTTTACTCTAACACTGGTGAAACAATGTTTGAGTGTGCCAGAGCCTCTAAGGACGGTATTCCTTTAGGAATAGATGTGTCTGACGATGGAAGTATTGTGTCTATTTCACTTGTAGACTACAATGATATTAAGATTAAATCTAGCATACTTTTCTATTACACTGCTAAGGCTGACGCTCAATCAATAGAGTCAAGTGACGGCTTAGTTAGTGCTATTGAAGTACCAGAGGCTATTGCAGCAATTGTTAAATTTACCCCAGACAATCATTGTATTGTAGCAAGTGATACATCAATGATGAATATTGACTGCTCAAGTAAAAATGCCTTTAAAAAAGATTGGGAAAAGACATTTGATAATTATGTTACAGCCTTTAATATTGTAGATAATGAGGAAATAGCTATAGCTTATGGCGAACCTGTTGATATTACTAACGAAAAGGCTCAAGTACAAGAGGACTCTGTACATTGGTATAACTTAAATGGCAGAGAAATAGGTTTAGTAAAGGTTGACGGTAGAGTTGATTATATTTCATCATCTAGCTATGGTACTATTGTAGCAGTCAATAAAGACTTTGTAGCATATAATTCAAGAGGTAGAGAACTTTGGAGATACTCTGCTGTTCAGAATATTAAGGCTATGGAGTTTTATAATTCAGTTGATAGAGTGTTGTTAATAGGTACTACTAAGATGCAGCTTCTTGATGTTAAAAAAGGTGTAACTATGCAGGAGGAAGGTGCTGAGGAGGAAACAGAAGTAACCACTCAAGCTAATACTCAAGCAACAACTACTCAAGTTGCAACTGGAGCTTAAGGAGGCATTATGAACTACACAGTTGACATTATAATTATAATCATACTATTGTCATCAATATTTTACTTTGCTCACAAAGGACTTATATCAAGTATATTAAAATCTTGCTCTTGGCTTATTTCTATACTTGTAACATATTTGTTGTATCCTTTTGTTAGTAGCTTAATAAGAAGAACTATTGTATTTGATTTTTTAAGAGAAACAATTTACACAGTTATGGGACTAGATAGCATATCTGCTACAGGTGGCTCAAGTCAAATTACAGCTATTAATGCTTTAACATTGCCAGAAAGTCTTAAAACAATGCTTATTGACAATAATAATTCTGTTATATATGACCTTCTCAATGTAAATAGTTTGCAGGAATATATAGCAGGCTATATTGCTAACATTATTCTTAATATTGTTATTAGTATACTTGTTTTCTTTATTATTAAATTTGGTATGAGGTTTGTTATTACTGCCTTAAACATTGCTGTCAAGTTGCCAGTTGTTAGACAGCTTAATAGCCTTGGTGGTGGCTTGCTTGGACTTTTTTGGGGCGTTGCCATTATTTGGAGTGTTATGGCAATTACAACCCTACTTATTGCATCACCAGTATTTAATGATTTAATTGACGCAATTAATAATTCCTTCCTTGGCAGTATACTTTATGATAACAACTTTATTATGAATGTGCTTTTGTCAAAGTTATTTATATAATACGAGGTAATTTATGGATAAATATATAACGGTAAAAGGCTCTGGACAGGCAGAAATTGTAGAAAAAAAGTCCAGATTTATTGCCCACATTAAGCCTATAACTTCTGAAGATGATGCCACAGCATTTATTGAAGAAATAAAAAAGCAGTATTGGGACGCTAGACATAATTGTTATGCTTATCAGCTTGGTGACAGAAATCAGATACAAAGATATTCTGATGACGGAGAACCAGGTGGAACAGCAGGAATGCCTATTCTCGATGTATTAAGAGGCAAGGATATTAAAGATACAATAGTTGTTGTAACTAGGTATTTTGGTGGTACATTACTTGGTACTGGCGGTCTTGTTAGAGCTTATAGCCTTTCTTCTAGAGAGGGTATTAAGTCTGCTGGACTTATTGAAAGAATACCCCACATAAGACAACACTTTATTGTTGACTATACTCTTTCTGGCAAGGTTCAGTATGAAATATTAAATGGCGGACACATTTTAGAGGACACTATTTATACAGATAAGGTAGAGTTTATAGCTTTAAGTCAAGTTGAAATGGCTGATAAGCTAGTTGAAAGCATTGTTAATATCACTGGCAACAGTGTAAATGTTGTTAAAGACGATGCTGTTGTTTATGTTGATAAGGATATTGAGTTTTAATATGTAAGATTTGAAAGGAGAATTTATATGAAAAAATTATTTTTTGTTTTAGCTATGGCACTTGCTGTCAATACTACAGCTTTTGCTGCATCTACTAATACTATTTCAAAGGTACAGCACGTTAGAGATGGTGCTTCCCTTGCTAATGCAGAGTTTGAAATTGTGCCTCATTCAGAGGTAGAAACTGGTTCATCAATTATTATTACATTTAACAATGCTACTGTATTTTCACAGGCTGTTATTGATGGTACAAGCTCTGATACTAAGGAGGAAGGTTACAAGGCTGGTGGTTATCAGTACAATGAAAACGGTGTAACTTGGAACGGTAGCGACAGCTTTGCTCAAGTTGTGCCAAAGACAGCTAGTGGCAAACTTCCATATCGTATCAGAAGAATAAATGATGTTCAGATTGAAGTATATCTTATGTCATTGCCAGACACTTATGTTGGTGATTCATTAAAGGCTGTAAATGGTTCAACAAGAACTCCTTATTATTCAATACCTATGGTAGCTTATGCTGATAGTGATGCTACAGCTAATGTTACTGTAAGTATTGATAGCAATGGTACTTCAATTTCTAATACATTAGGCAACACATTAAATAGTAGTCTTGCTACATCATCAACTTCTACAACTGTAACAACTACTGAAGCTACAACAGAAACTACAACTGAGGCAAACAATGATAGTAAAGATAATAATACTAGCCTTGATAATAAAGTCAGTGTACAGATTGGTGCTGATACAATCACAGTTAATGGCAAGTCAGTAACTATTGATGCCCCTGCTTATATTCAGAAAAGCTCAAGTTCAACAATGATTCCTTTAAGAGCTGTTAGTCAGGGTGTTGTTGGCAATGAGGAATGTGTAAGCTGGGACCCTGAAACTAAGACAGCAACTATTTCATTTAAGGGAAATGTTGTTAAGTTTACAGCAGGTTCTAATGTGGCTGTTATTAATGGCAAGTCAGTAACAATGGATAATGGTGTTAAGGCAGAAATTACTAATAGTAGAATGTTTGTGCCATTTAGAGCCTTAGGTCAGGCACTTGGTGCTAATGTAAGCTGGAATGGTGAAACAAAGACAGCATATTTTAACTAATAATTTGTGGTGATTTAATGAAAAAGATTATTTTAACTTTAGTTTTTATACTTGCTTTTTCTTGTACCTCATTTGGTAGTTCCAGAAATATGATTAAGGAGTCTGGCAGTGTTAAAACTGCCGGCACTCCTGTTAATGCTAAGCTATTGATTGAGCCAAACGATGAGGTTACAACAGGAGCTTATATTGAAATACAGTTTGAAAATGCTATTGTTTTTTCAGCCAATGTTATTGATGGCAAGGGGCTTCCTAGTGCCATTGGCTACAATAGCAGAGGTTATCAATATATAGGCTATAATAATTACAAGTGGGACGGCAAAAACGGCTTTTATGATGTTATGGCTGACAGACCAACATCAGAAGTGCCTTATAAAATTACAAGACTTAGTGATTATGCCATAAGAGTAAGCCTTTGTAACATTCCTAAGGCTTATGTAAATCGCAATATTTCATCTTTTAACAATGGCACAGGTATTGCTCATTATGCTATACCTCTCCCAGTTTATGTTAAGGATAATGGTCCAGTTAGGGTTAAAATGTCTGGCAGAGTAAATGACAAGGGTTTAACCTATGGCAATTACATATTTAATGAAAGCAAGACAGAAGTTACTACAGAGGCTACAACTAATGCTGAAAATAATAATATAACATCTAATAAAACTGATAATTCTGTTAATAAGGTTGAAGTAACTGTTGGCAGAAGTATTATGGTTGTAAATGGTGAAAGTCATATTATAGACTCACAGCCTTATATTCAAGCTGGCACTGGCTCTATTCTTATTCCATTAAGAGCTGTAACAATTGCTTTAACAGACGGCTATACTGGCAAGGGTGATGTAAATATTGTGTCTTGGGACGCCGATACTAAAACTGCTTATATTAATTATAAAGGCAATAAAATATCATTTACGGCTGGGTCAGATATAGTTGTTGTTAATGGTCAAAATAAGGTTATACCTAATGGTGCTAAAGCTGAAATTAGTAATGGCAGAATGTTTGTGCCTTTTAGAGCCTTAGGTGAAGAATTAGATGCTCAAGTCAACTGGGATAAAGATAAAAAAAGTGCCTATTTTAATTGATTTTAATTTTAGCAGTTAGTTTTGTTATGCAAATATAATTGCCCTTACTTGATTATTGTGGCACATTCTGCTATAATGTAACAGAATATATTAAAACTAGGACAGGGGATAAAAAAATGTCAGATAAGGTTATTGCTATTGACGCAATGGGTGGAGATAATGCTCCTATAGAAACCGTAAAAGGTGCTGTTGTGGCAAGCAAAACAGTTAAATACAATTTAGCTTTAGTAGGTAAAGAGGATATTATAAATTCTGAACTTTCAAAGTATCAGTATGATAAGAATAAAATACAGGTAGTTAATGCTACTGAGGTTATTGAAAATTGTGATACACCTACAGAGGCTATAAAGAATAAAAAGGATTCTTCAATGGTAGTTGGTATGAATATGGTTAAGGAAGGTAAGGCTGTGGCCTTTGTTTCAGCTGGTAATACAGGTGCTCTCCTTACAGGTGCTACTATTATTGTTGGTAGAATAAAGGGTGTTAAAAGACCTGCTTTAGGTACAATGCTCCCTACAGAAAAACAGCGTGTGCTTATGCTTGACTCTGGTGCTAATGTTGATGCTAAGCCAGAATATCTTTTGCAATATGCACATATGGGTTCAATATATATGGAATATGTTGAAGGCAGACAAAATCCTAAGGTTGGACTTGTAAACATTGGTACAGAAAGTGAAAAAGGTAATGCCCTTGTTAAAGAGGCTTATCAACTTTTAGACCAATCAGAGGGTCTTAACTTTGTTGGCAATACTGAGGCTAGAGATATTACTTTAGGTGATGTAGATGTTATTGTTTGCGATGCCTTTGTTGGTAATGTTATACTTAAGGTAATGGAAGGCTTGGCAAATACTGTACTTAGATTACTTAAAAAAGCACTTCTTTCTAGCTTTATTACTAAAATTGGTGCTTTACTCTCTGTTCCAGCCTTTAAAAGACTTAAGAGAGATTTCTTTGAATATGACGACATTGGTGGTGCTCCTTTTTTAGGACTTAAGGGTTTAGTAGTTAAGGCTCACGGTAGTTCTGATGCTGGTGCTGTTGCTGGTGCAATTAAGCAATGTGAAAAGTTTATTGACGCTGATATAGTCAACAAAATAGCTGAAAGAATGTAGTACAAGTTTTTGTCGTTAAAATATTTATTAATTTTTTAAAAATATACTTGTAAATTTTATAAATATCTAGTATATTATAATAAACAAGCAATTATGGGTTGTTTGAAAAATGTTAAGGAGGATTTTCAAAATGGAAGAAAAGATTATTTCAATTATCGCTGATGAGTTAGGTAGAGATGAGTCTGAAATCACTCTTGATACTACTTTTGAGGAATTAGATGCTGATTCTTTAGATTTATTCCAGGTTATCAACACATTAGAAGAAGAATTTGATGTTGAATTTGATAATGATGAGTCTGCTGAAATTAAGTCAGTTGCTGATGTTGTAGCTTGCATTAAGGCTGCTCAGGAATAATATAAAATTTTTAACTAAGGCTGCTACAAATACTTTGTAGCAGTTTTCTGTTATTTAATAGATATATTAGCTTAATAGGTGTGGAGTATTAAGCTAAGGTATCTATGACTTTAATAAGTTATTTGTGGAGGTACTTATGAATATTAATTATACATTTAAAAATGAAAGACTAATTTCCACAGCTCTTTCTCACAGCTCTTATGCAAATGAACACAAAAATGAGGGTGTAGAATGTAATGAAAGACTTGAGTTTTTAGGCGATGCTATACTGGGCTTTGTAGTTGGTGAGTATATTTATAAAAAGTTTAGCCTTTGGCCAGAGGGTAAACTTACTAAGTTGAGAGCTAGTGTTGTGTGCGAAACAATGCTTAGTAAAAAAGGTAGAGAACTTGGCATAAATAATGCCCTTAAACTTGGTAAGGGTGAGGAACATACTGGTGGTAGAGAAAGAAACTCTATTATTGCTGATGCTGTTGAGTCTGTAATCGGTGCTATTTATCTTGACGGTGGTATGGACGAGGCAAGAAAGTTTATACTTAATCTTCTTGTTGGGGAAATTGATGAAATTTCAAGTACAGTCCATATTTTAGATGCTAAGACAACTTTGCAGGAAATTATACAAAGAGATAGTCAAGAACCTATTGAATATGTTATTACATCTGAAAGTGGTCCTGCTCATTGCAAGTCTTTTGCTGTTGAAGTGCGTCATAAGCAAAAGGTTCTTGGTAAGGGTGTTGGTCATAGTAAAAAGGAAGCTGAACAAATGGCTGCTATGGAGGCTATTAAGGCTATTGGAGGAGTTAAGTAGGTAATAGGTAATAAGTAATAGATAATAGTTAAAGTTACCTATGAAAAAGGCGAACATCAGCATTTTTGCTACGCAAAAACAAATCTTTCAGTGCAATTGTTCGCCCCTACAAATGACATATTCGTATATGATAAAAGAATAGTTGAGAATTAACAATTTAGCTCCACTTGTAGGGGAGCTGTCACGAAGTGACTGAGGGGTTTCTATTTAAGTAATAGTTACTTTATTTATACAATCTAATTATCTTTAAATGACCATATTCGTAAAAGTTAAAAAGGACGACCAATGGTCGCCCCTACAATTTATCTGCTCGTTATATGTAAAATTAACATTTGTATTGGAAACCCTTCCGACAACCTAGGGTTGCCACCTTCCCTATGAGGGAAGGTAAATGGTGCAAACCTCACTGTTGGAGCAAGCAATTTAGCTCCACTTATAGGGGAGCTGTCACGAAGTGACTGAGGGGGTTTCCAATTTATTAAAATTCTACACTTTCAACAACAGCACAAATACCCTTTTCTGTCATACTTTCATTATAAGAATCTAAAGAATAAGTATAATCTCCCTTAGACCATACAGCAACATTATATTTGCCGTCATTACCCTTTAATGTAACCTTTGCACCCTTTATTTCAACAGTTTTAGTGTCATTATACACATTGTAATCACCGCTTATATCATCATTTCCTTTAGCCATTCTATAAGTTATTTCGTTACTTCCATTGTTATACACAACCTGTGCCAAATCGTCGCTAATATCAGATATAAAAGTTATTTTGTAATCATTGCCAAACTTTGGAAGTTTAACATCAAAGCCAACAACACTATTAAGCTCCTCAATAGTTTTATGTTCTGTAATAGGGTTTGGTATTTCTGTATTATCAAGTACATTTGTGTTAATAACAACATTGTTATCCTTTACACTTAAAATACTGTCATCATTGCCTAAAAGAGGAACAAATATACCAACAGGAACATAAGCACTACCATTAATTATCTTTGGAGCTTGACCTAATGCAAATGGAGCAGTTGTGCCAACCATACCGTCAATACTTGTTGATGCAATATAGTTATCCTCGTTAATTGTAAGAGTTGCGTGCATAGAATTGTCATCTAAGAAAATAGTTTTATCCTCTGGATTCCACACTACTTTAAAGCCTAATGCTTCGCCAACGGCTCTTACTGGCACAAGAATACCCTTATCTGTGTTGCTTTCTTGATAAGCATTGTCACTTACTTTTTCACCGTTTACAGTTACAGTATAAATACCTTGAGCTAAAGCTGATACAGACATTGTAAAAATCATAGTTGCAGTTGTTAAAATAGTAAATAATTTTTTCATAGTTAATACCTCATTTCATTTTAGTTGTTTATTTTACAGAGTTCACAATATTTAACATAGTTTCTTGATTTACAGGTGTAGTAATATCAATAGAGTAGCTGTAGCCATTAGCAGACCATATTGCTAATGAATATAAATTACCATCACCCTTTATTGTTACATTTCCAATTGTTTTTTCGTTATTAAATACATTGTAGTAGCCACTTATATCACTATTGCCCTTATCCATTCTAAATGTAAGAGTATCTTTGTCATTTGAGTAGCTAATTTCAGCCATACTATCAATGTTAAAGTATTCTGTCTTTATTGTGTCAAAAGGTATGTAATTGACTGTTTTTACAGTATATCCAACCTCTTTTGAAAGCTCCTCAACAGAATTAAATCCATCTAAAGCATAAGGCGATGTAACAGGTGGCGTACCTTCAAAGTTATTTGGAATAGATGGCGTCATAATGTTGTGTACAGATAATATACCTATAACAATTACGGCACAGGCAGCCACAGAGGCAAATGCTTTGTAATATATTTTAATAGGAGAATACTTTTTATCTATTTCAGCATTGACATTTTCAAGTATTCTTTCTTTCATATCAGGAGTAACATATATTTTATCCATTATTTCTTTATATTTCAAAATCGTATGCCTCCTTTAACTGTGTTTTTAACAAATCTCTACCTCTTTTTAATAGAGAGCGTACAGTTGCTTGATTTTTTTCTAATATTTGAGCAACTTCAATTGAACTATAGCCTTCATAATAGTACAGGTGAATTACCTCTGAATACTTTTCAGGGAGATTTTTAACTGCTTCCCACACAAAGGCAAGGTCATTTTTTTCTGGTGCTGGTATAGTTTCATCAAGTTCTGTATAATTTCGCACTTTGTTATATTTAAGTTTGTTTTTGCTTAAATTTGATGCTACTTTTAATAGCCAAGCCTTTTCATACACTTCAGAGTCAAACTCTTTTTCTGCCTTTATGTAGCGTATTAGTGTATTTTGCAGTATATCTTCTGCGTCCTGAATATTGTGCAAATATGAATAAGCCATTCTAAGTATTGAATTGCCATAGTCATTAAGGACTTTTTCGGCTTTTAGCTTTGCTTCTTCCTTAGCTTTGATATTTCTAGCCACAGGAGATATAATACATAGTATTTTTTTGAAAAGGCTTTTGAAACTCACTTTTTCTAATACTAATGCACTAGTCACAGACATCACTTGATATTGTCATATATCCACTTCCTTTCTTCTTTTTTTGCCTCTCTGTAATATAAACAACTGAAAATGGTGAAATGTTGCATAAAAATAAAAAAATTTTAAAAAAATAAAAAATATATTTAAAAAGGCTATTGCTTAAGTAAAAATAGCTTAAGCAATAGCCTTTCTTATGTATATCAGTATATTAAATCCGATAATTAAGCCTCGTACTTACCTAATGCAGCCTTAATTGCCTCGTACTGAGAATCATTCTGAATGTCAAGACGAAGAACAGAACTTACATCAAGTGAGAAGATACCCATAATAGACTTAGCGTCTACTACATATCTGCTTGAAGCTAAATCAAAGTCACCGTCAAAAGTATTGATAATGTTTACAAAATCCTTTACCTTGTCGATAGAATCTAACTTAATATTTAATGATCTCATTTAAAGTTACCTCCCTTTATTTGTTAGTCTTTTAGACTTACTTTTATTTGTTACAACAATATAATAACTTGATTTTAATATTTTGTCAAATATATTTTTTATGAACAGAAATTATAGCTTTTAAACATTTTTAATAAAAAGTCTTTAGGTTTGTTGTTAAAAGTGACGGCAGAATTTTAAAAATAATTTAAAATGGGATTTAAAATTAATAAAAAAACATTTTTTTGGTGATAATATACAAGTTTTAGGTATTATTTTTGTTAAAAGCTACCAATTCATTTAAGTCTAAAGTTGGTTTTGACTGCATATTATTAGTGTAAGAAATAGTATGGAGGTTAATTATGAATAGCTTTGATATATATAAGGATATAGCTATGCGTACTAAAGGAGATATATACATAGGTGTTGTTGGTCCAGTCAGAACTGGCAAATCTACATTTATTAAAAGTTTTATGGATAAGCTAGTTATTCCTAATATTGAAAATGATTATGTTAAAACTAGAACCTTAGATGAACTGCCTCAAGCAGGAGAAGGTAATGCAATTATGACTACTGAGCCTAAATTTGTGCCTAATGAGGCTGTTAAAATCAGTTTGGAAGGTGGCATTGACTTAAATGTAAGGCTTATTGACTGTGTTGGTTACATAATTGATGGTGTTAAGGGACATATTGTTGATGATAAACCTAGAATGGTATCTACTCCTTGGTCAGAGCAAAAAATGCCCTTTGCTCAAGCAGCAGAGCTTGGCACTCAAAAGGTTATTAAGGACCATTCAACAATAGCTGTTGTAATTACAAGTGACGGTACAATTACTGATATTCCTAGAGAAAATTACATTAATAGTGAAGGCAGGGTTGTAAATGAGCTTAAATCCTTAAATAAGCCTTTTGTTATTGTTTTAAATTCTGCACAGCCAGAAAGCGACAAAACCCTTGAAATTGCTCACCAAATGGAGAATAAATATGGCACAAAGGTTATACCTGTTGATTGCAAAAATTTATCTCAAGATGCTGTTAATGATATTTTAGAGGAGGCTTTGTATCAATTTCCTATTGGTGAAATTGATATTACATTTCCTAAGTGGCTTGAGGCTATGCCTATTAATCATTGGCTTAAGGAAAGCATTATTTCATCTGTGAGAGAAATGGCATCTAAAATAAATGGTATAAGAGATATTAATAAAAATATTTCTATATTGGAAAACAATGAAAATGTTAAAAAGCTGTATGCTGAAAATATTAATTTGGGAGAAGGCAAGGCTAATATTGATGTTACCCTTAATGATAACCTTTTTTATAGCATACTTTCTGAAACTACAGGTATGGAAATAACAAGTGAATATGAGCTTATATCAATGATGAAAAATCTTGCTGAGGCTAAAAGAGCTTATGACAAAATTAAGTTTGCTCTTGATGAGGTCAATAAAAAGGGCTATGGCATTGTTACTCCGTCTGTTGAGGAAATGACTATTTCTGAACCAGAGGTTTTAAAACAGGGTAATAGATTTGGCATAAAAATTGATGCAGACGCTCCAAGTATACACTTGATTAAAACTAATATTAAAACTAGTGTATCTCCAATAGTAGGCAGTGAGGACCAGTCTAAGGAGCTTGTAGGTTATTTAAAAAATCAGTATAAGGAAAATCCTGAAAATATGTGGGACTATAATATCTTTGGCAGAAGCCTTAAGGAGCTTATAACTGATGACTTAAATTCAAAACTTATGCGTATGCCTGAAGATACACAATATAAGTTTAAGGAAACTTTGCAAAAAATTATTAATGAGGGTAACGGGGGACTTATTTGCATTATGTTATAGTATAAAATTGTCGAAAAATATACTATTCTTATAGTAATTGTCAAATATATTTAAAAAATTGTTCACAGTTTTTTTATTTACAATAAGCTCTACATCATATATAATCGTTTACAGAATGTAAGGCTGGTCTTTACATCTAGGCTCTTTCAAAAGCTCTCCCCCTACCCTTTCTGGCTTTTGGAAGAGTCTTTTTTTATTTTTTGTTGACTACATAAAGGGGGGCTGTTTAAGTGATAAATAATAGGTAATAAGTAATAGATAATACTGGAAACCCTTCCGACAACCTATGGTTGCCACCTTCCCTATGAGGGAAGGCAAATGATGGGTCTTTTTGTTTGTAGGGCGAAGCAATTTAGCTCCACTTATAGGGGAGCTGTCACGAAAGTGACTGAGGGGTTTCTATTCTCATTATCAGTAAATTATTATTGCCCCAACAAACAATATTATATTTTGTAAAAAAAATTCTTGACAAACATCAATTTATATGATAATATATTATCTGTTAAGTGTAAAACTTCATATTATTCCTTTTTTATTTGCCCAGATAGCTCAGTCGGTAGAGCAGAGGACTGAAAATCCTCGTGTCGGCGGTTCAATTCCGTCTCTGGGCATCCTTTTTTTGTCTGCCTCATTTTGAGGCAGTTTTTTTATGCCCTATTAAATTTTTTGTAAATCCCTACTATTTTACTTGACATTATATTCCTTAAGTGTTATTATAACAAATGCCGAGGAAAACACTCGGAAATATGAAGCTAAAGACGGTGATATATATGAAAATATCCACACGAGGAAGGTACGGACTTAAGGCTATGGTGGATATTGCAGCTAACTCAAAGGAAGGCTGTGTGTCACTTAAATCTATTGCAGAAAGGACGAACCTGAGCGAAAGCTATTTGGAACAGCTTATTGCTCCTCTTAAAAAGGCAGGTCTTTTGAAAAGTACAAGAGGTGTCAATGGTGGTTATATTTTAGGCAGAAATGCAGAGAATATTTCTGTAGGGGACATATTGAGAGTTGTAGAAGGTCCTCTGGAGCTTGTTGAGTGCGGTGGTGACTCCTGTGGTATGAGTGATTGCAGCTGCTGTACTACTAAGGGCGTCTGGGCTAAGTTAAGTGACAGTGTTAGCGAAACTGCTGACAATATAAATTTATCAGAATTAATTTAAGGAGTTGAATATAAAAATGGAGTATTATTTTGACAATGCAGCAACTACACCAGTTAGACCTGAAGTTGCTGAGGCAGTATTACCATATTTTACAGAAAGCTATGGTAACCCATCAAGTATCTATAAAATTGCACAGAAAAACAAAATTGCTGTTGAACACGGTAGAGAACAGGTAGCTAATGCTATTGGTGCTGATACTAATGAGATTTACTTTACTGCTGGTGGTTCAGAGGCTGATAACTGGGCTATTAAGGGTGTTGCTGAAAGCTATGCTTCTAAGGGTAAGCACATTATTACATCTTGCATTGAGCATCACGCTGTTTTACACACTTGCGAATATCTTGAAACTAAGGGCTATGAGGTAACTTACCTTCCAGTTGATGAATATGGTATGATTAGCCTTGATGACCTTAAGAAGGCTATTAGAAAGGATACTATCCTTATTACTATTATGTTTGCTAATAACGAAATAGGTACTATTCAGCCTATTGCTGAAATTGGCAAAATTGCTCACGAAAACGGTATTTTATTCCACACTGATGCTGTTCAGGCTGTTGGTCACGTTGAAATAGATGTTAAGGCAATGAACATTGATATGCTTTCTATGAGTGGTCATAAGTTCTACGGCCCTAAGGGTATTGGTGCATTATATATTAAGAAGGGTATCAAGCTTAACCCACTTATTCACGGTGGTGCTCAGGAAAGAAGAAGAAGAGCTGGTACTGAAAATGTGCCTGGTATTGTAGGTATTGGTCTTGCTGCTGAGCTTGCAAATAAGGAGCTTGCTACAGAAATTCCTAGACTTACAGCTTTAAGAGATAAACTTATTAAGGGTATTCTTGACAAGGTGCCTTATGCAAGATTAAATGGTCACCCAACTAAGAGATTACCTGGTAATGCAAATATTTCATTTGAATTTATTGAAGGTGAAAGTATTCTTCTTTTACTTGACTACAAGAATATTTGTGCATCAAGTGGTAGTGCTTGTACAAGTGGTTCTCTTGACCCATCTCATGTACTTCTTGCTATTGGTTTACCTCACGAAAAGGCTCACGGTTCAGTTAGACTTTCAATGGGTCACTTTACAACTGAGGAGCAGGTAGACTATGTAATTCAGGAATTACCACCTATTGTTGAAAGATTAAGACAGATGTCACCATTATACGAAGAATTTATAAAGAACAAAGGAGATAAGTAATTATGCAGTATAGCGAAAAGGTTATGGACCATTTTATGAATCCAAGAAATGTAGGCGAAATTGAAGATGCTAGTGGTGTTGGTACAGTAGGTAATGCTAAATGTGGCGACATTATGAAGGTTTATTTAAAGATTGAAAATGGCGTTGTACTTGATGCTAAGTTTAAGACTTTTGGTTGTGGTGCTGCTGTTGCTACTAGCTCAATGGCTACTGAAATGATTAAGGGTAAGACTATTCAGGAAGCTATGGAGATTACAAACAAGGCTGTTATGGAGGCTCTTGATGGACTTCCACCTGTTAAGGTTCACTGTTCATGTCTTGCAGAGGAGGCTTTACACGCTGCCCTTTGGGACTATGCAGAAAAGAACGGCATTGTTATTGAAGGTCTTAAAAAGCCAGTTAATGATATAGGTGAACACGAGGAAATTCCTGAGGAGGAATAATATGTCCAAGGTTGTTGTAGGTATGTCCGGAGGTGTAGACTCCTCTGTGGCTGCTTGGCTTTTGAAGGAACAAGGATATGATGTTGTTGGTGTTACAATGCAACTTTGGGACGGCGAAGATGTAGAAGGCAACTGTTGTGGACTTACTGCCGCAGAAGATGCCAGAGCTGTTGCTGCTAAAATTGGTATACCTCACTATGTACTTAATTTTAAAGATGTTTTTAAAGATAAGGTAATTGATTATTTTATTAAGGAATATCTTGATGCAGCTACCCCTAACCCTTGCATTGCTTGTAACCGTTATGTTAAATGGGAGGCAATGCTCCACAGAGCATTGGAAATAGGAGCAGACTATATAGCTACTGGTCATTATGCCAATATTGTTAAGCACCCTGTTACAGGACGATTAACTCTTAAAATGGCTGATAATAAGGACCAAAGCTATGCCCTTTATAACTTGACTCAAGAACAGCTTTCAAGAACTCTTATGCCAGACGGAGCATATCCAAAAAGCGAAATAAGAAAAATAGCTGAAAAAATCGGTCTTAGGGTTGCCCATAAGCCTGATAGTCAGGATATATGCTTTGTTCCAGAAGGCGATTATGGCACCTTTATAAAGGAAAACACAAATGCTGTTATTCCAGAAGGTGACTTTGTTGATAATATGGGTAATGTTATTGGTAGACACAAGGGAATTACAAACTATACTATAGGTCAGCGTAAGGGCCTAGGTATTGCTCTTGGTGTACCTGCTTATGTTACTGCTATAGACAAGGCTAACAATAGAGTTGTCATAGGTAGTAATGATGATTTATTTAAAAAATCTGTACTTATTAAAGATTACAATCCAATGGGATTTGGTGAAATAACTGAGGAAGTTCGTTGCTTTGGCAAACTTAGATACAATCAGCAAAAAGCTCCTTGCGTTATTAGACCTAAGGGAGAATATATTGAGGCTGTTTTTGATGAGCCTCAGAGAGCTGTTACTCCTGGACAGGCTGCTGTTTTCTATGATGATAATTATGTTGTAGGTGGCGGTGTTATTGTAGGTGCAGAGGACTAATAACTTTTTGACTTGTGAGATAGTTTATATCTCAAATATTATGTAAATCCTTAAAATCATAAATATATTATATAGAGGCATTGGCTTTAAAAAGTTGATGCCTCTATATTTTTGTGTAATTATATTGTAATATTGCACAAAATAATGAAAAATATGTTGTATAAACTGCTATTTTTAAGGTATAAAATTTATATGGGTTGCTTTAAATTTACAAATAATGTATAATAAATTGTAATTTGGATGTGCAATATCCATAAAAGGAGGAAATGCTTATGAAAACTAGCTCTAAAAGAGTTTGGAGCAGAGTTTTATCATTTGTTATGATAGTTTCGGCTATGTGTACAAATCTTATTGTAGCAAATGCAGGCTCTGGCTCTGCAGACTCAACTAATGTTGAGTCAGGTAGTTCAGTTGATGTAGTTTCATCAGGGGGTTCTGTATCAGTATGGGACTTTGGTGCTGTTGAAGAAAGTGATACTGAACTTTATACAAATGTTATTACAAGAAACTTCCTTGATAATTGGGAGGAAGTTGGTTTAAGAACTGGCTCAAATGGTGGTAAGTTCTTAAATGGTGGTACACTTGATTTAGGTAGTGGTTTAACACTTACTACTAATGCAAATGACCGTTTATTCTATGATGGCACAAATGGTGCAAGAAGTTACGGTGATAATGCTAAGGCTACAACAGCCTTTGATGATGGCTATACTGCAAATGGTATGTGGTATGCAAACGGTACTGGTAACAATGTTAGAAGATTTTTCCAGTTTGACAATTTAGATGCTGGTACTGAAATCAAGGTTTATACAGGTTCATCAAATTCTGGTAACACTATGGTTGAATTTTCAAGTTTAGATGGTACTCAGGCTGATGAGGTTGTGTTAGCTGGTGGTACTCCTGGCATTGTTAAGTTTGTTACTAAAACTAGTGGTGCTTACAAGGTTTGGTTTAACTCAGCAGGTGGTAAGCCAATTGTAAACAGAATTGTTAAGACTGTTCCTGTAACTGTTACAGCAAACATTGACTTTGCTGGTTATGACATTAAAAACTACAGTGTGCAGTTTAAAAACAACACAACAGAAGATGTTATTGATGCAACAGTTGTTAATGGCAAGGCTACAGCAATGCTTACACCTGGCTATAGCTACACTGCTGTATTAAAGGGTGCTACAGGTTATGGATTTACAAGCAATACTAAGACAGTTGAGGTTACTTTAGATGACTTAAAGGCTGGTTCTAAAACAGTTGACTGTAAGGTTGAAACAAAGCAGACTTTTAAGGCTACAGGTAAAATAGTTGGTTTTGATGAAAAATATGATACAACTAAGTTAGTTCTTACATTTGTTCCAGAAGAAGGCTCAAATGTTGAAAAGGCTGTTGCTACATTAAATGGCTTAAGCTATACAGCAATTTTAGAGCCTGATGTTAAGTACACAGCAACTCTTGCTGGTGTAAACGATTATGAAGTTTCTGCTAATGGCGAAATTAGTGGCAATGGTAATATGAATAAGGATATTACTGTTGCTTTAAAGGCTACATACACAGTAAAGGGTAACTTTGTTGGTGGTGCAGATGTTAAGAGCATTGCCTTTGTCAACACAGAGGACGGTTATTCTTATGGTGGTGTTGTAAATGATGACAACACATATACAGTTTTATTAAGAACAGGTTCTTATGAAGTTCAGGCTGTTGCTGACGGCTTTAAGACTTCTGGTCACATTGTTGTTGAAAATAAAGATGTAACTAAGGATATTTTATTTGTTCCAGTTACTCCTATTCCACCAACAGTAGACACAACTAAACACGACATTTATGTTGGCTGTGAAGGTCAGGTTAATAACTACTATACAGTAGGTGAGGCTTTAGAGGCTGCTGCTGTTATTAATCCACAGTCTGAAAGTGACAGAGTAACTATCCATATTGCTCCTGGCACTTACAGAGAACAGCTTAATGTAACTACTCCATATATTACACTTGTTCCAGAGGGTAATGGAGAGGTTAAACTTACTTGGTACTATGGTATTGGTTACAGATATTATTCTGTAGACAAATTGGGTTACTACAATATAGAAAATGCTTTTGATAAGTATGACAGAGATACTGAAGCTGCTAAGTGGGGTGTTGGTACTTATGTTACTAAGACTGCTACAGGCTTTAAGGCTGAAAACATTACTTTCGAGGCTTCATTTAATAAGTATATTACTGATGAAGAAATTAATGACGGTGTTATTGCTACAGGTGCTTTACCTAACAGAACTTATGCCCTTGATGTAACAAGCAAGGCAGCTACTGAAAGAAGTACAGCCCTTATTGTAGAAGGCGACAAGTCAGAATTTAATAATTGTAAGTTTATTGGTTCACAGGATACTCTTTATATGGGTGACTCAACTCATACATATTACAAGAACTGTATGATTGAAGGTAACACTGACTATATCTTCGGTTCAGGTAATGCTGTATTTGACGGTTGTGAATTAAGATTTTGTGGTTATAGTGATACTGCTATGGGTGGTTATATTACTGCTGGTAGGTCTAACAACAAGACTGATTACGCAGGTTACTTATTCAGAGCTTGTACAATTACTAATAAAGATGGTATGCAGCACACAGGCGGTTACTTCGGTAGACCTTGGGACGCTGGTGCAGATATTACTTTCTTAAATACTGTTATTGCTAATAACGGTGCTATTACTGATGGAGGTTGGACTTCTATGAGTGGTGTTGCTCCAACTGCTGCTAAGTATAAGGAATTTGGTACAACTTATGCTGACGGCACTGCTGTTGATACTTCTAAGAGAGTTACTGGTGTTATTACTGCTGAACAGGCAGCTAATATTAATGCTATGTCTTACTTAGGTTGGACTCCAACTTATTATGTTGATGATACATTACCTGTTGCTTTTGCAACTGAACCATACTTCTCAACTGATGGTGATGTATTACTTCCACAGACTGGCAACACATTTACTGTTAAGTATTCAATTGGTGCTAACGATGCTAATGACGCATCTAAGATTGTTTATTCTTTAGTTAAGGACGGCACAACAACTGTTATTAAGTCAACAACAGCTGCTGCTAATACTGGTGTTAAACTTACTAAAGATATGATTGGTTCATTCTTACAGGTTACTGTAACTCCTTGCACTATTTTAGGCAATGTTGGTGAGCCAAAGACTATTGTAACTGAAAAGGAAATTACTTTAGGTTCTGGTTCTCTTGATGTAGACAGACCAAGTGGTAAGTCAGTTATTTTCCTTGCTGGTGACTCAACTGTTAAGGATTATGCTGCTGGTGCAATCAACAACTCTGGTGCTAACAGAGCTGAAGGTTCTTGGGGCGAATTCTTAAAGTACTTTGTTGACAACAGCAAGTATGAAGTTATGGACTATGCCGAAGGTGGTAGAAGTTCAAGAACATTTATTGATGGTACTAAGTCTGACGGTAGCGACAAGTTCTTAGATAAGATTAAGAGCCAGATGGTTAAGGGCGACTACTTATTTATTCAGTTTGGTCACAACGATTCATCTGCTAGTTATGCTGACAGATATGTTCCAGTTGGTACTCCTGATGCTAATGGTGTGTTCCCTGCAACTGCTCCAACTACTGAAGGTGGCACTGATGGTACATTTAAGTATTACTTACAGCAGTATGTAGATGCAGCTAAGGCTGTAGGTGCTACTCCTGTTATGGTTACTCCAGTTTCAAGATTATACTTTAATGCTGACGGTACTATTTATCCACATCACGGTAGCAATGACGAATATGTAACTGCTACTAAGCAGGTGGCTGAAGAAAATGGTATCCTTTGCATTGACCTTTACAATGTAACTAAGACAATGTATGAAGATGCTTACAAGGTTGACGGTGCTAATGGTGCATCTAGCCTTGCATCAAGATTATTTGCTGCTGGTGAAAAGACTCACCATTCTAAATTAGGTGGCTTTGACATTGCTGCTAGATTTGCTAAGATTGTTCAGGAGTCTAGCTTAGGCTTTGCTAATTCTATTGTTACTCCTAAGTCTATGTACATTACAGATGACAAGGGTAATGCAGAATTTGTTATTAATAATTCTGGTATTCTTACTGCTTATGGCAGAAATGCTAGTGGTGACTTTGATACAAGTGTTCCTTGTGAATACTTAGATACAGTTGTTAATGCTGATATTGCTAAACTTAAGAATAATGCTGATGTAACAACAGAAACAACAACAGTATCAACAACAGAGGTAACTACTGAGGCTACAACAGAAGCTACAACAGTATCAACAACAGAGGCAACTACTGAAACTACAACAGAAGGTACTACTTCTGCTCCAGAGGGTTCAATTGCTATTGTTCCTACTGTTAAGTCAAATGATGGCAAAACAGTTGTAATTGATTATAATGTTAAGGGTAACACTTCTGGCTTTAACAATTACACAATGTTCTTTACATTTGACCCAGCTGTATTATCTCCAGTTGATGTAACAGAAGGTAATATTACTATTGAGTCTAAAGATGCTTTAGGCAATAGTACTAATATTAACGCAGCTAATGCTGGCAACATTAAGGCTCAGTTTGCTAATGTTCCAGCTAAGGATAACAAGGACTTTGCTGGTGCTGATGGCACTAAGACTCAGGCTCAACTTGGTAAAGTAAAGGTTTCTTATTGTATCTATGATAAGGACTTTGGTACTGCTCCAACTGGTGCTTTAACTAAGTTTACTGGTGAGGGTACTTTATTCACTGTTACTTACAATGTAACTGGTAATGTAATTGGTACTTCAGTTGCTACAGATATTTCAGTTATTAATTCTGTATCTTCTGACTTGAATATTGCATCAAAGCCAGCTACTGTTGAAAATGGTTCTTACACATTTGTTGCTGAAACAACAGAGGCTACTACTGACAAGACTACTGAAACAACAACAGAGGCTACAACAGAAGTAACAACTGATAAGACTACTGAAACAACAACAGAAGTTGTAACTAAGGCTACAGAAGCTACTACAGAAGCAACAACTGAAGCCACTACAGAGGCTACTACTAAGGCTCCTGTGAGAAATTCTTCTGGTGCTGGTGCATCTTCAATAACTGTTAAGAATTATAGCCCTAAGACAACAGAAACAACAACAGAGGCTACTACTAATGATAGCACAAAGGATAATGATAACACTAATACAGGCTTATCAGCATCTGTTAAGGTTACTATTGATAGTAATGAAGTTGTTGTAAATGGTGAAACTTATCTTATTGATGTAGCTCCATATATTCAGTCTAGTTCTAATTCAACTATGGTTCCACTTAGATTTGTAGCTGTAGCTATTGCAGGTGGCGATGTTGATAAGGCTGACTCAAGTGATGTTGTTGTTTGGGATAACGAAAATAAGACTGCAACAATTAAGAAAGACGGCGTTACTGCTGTATTTACTGCAGGTAGCAACACTGTTGTAATTAATGGCAATAGTATTTCAATGAACTATGGCGTTGTGGCTGAAATCAAGGATTCTAGAATGTTTGTACCATTTAGAGTTATTGGTGAGGCTTTAAATGCACAGGTTGATTGGGACCCAAATACTAAGACAGCTTATTATAATAAGTAATAATTTATAAAGAAAGAAGGCTCTGAAATGGAGCCTTCTTTTTGTATGCTCTCTACAAAAACATTTGTCCTTGAATTGTGGAATTGCCTATTGACATAATGTATAATTTTGTATTATAATATTTATTAAGCTATATTATAAAATAGCTGTTTTATTTTTAAATTGGAGGATGGAAGAAATGGAAAGAGTTTACAATTTTTCAGCAGGTCCGTCAATGTTACCTCTTGAGGTGCTTGAACAGGCTCAAAAAGATATGCTTAACTACAATGGTTCTGGTATGTCTGTTATGGAGATGAGTCACCGTTCCAAGTGGTTTGATGACATTATTAAGGAAGCTGAAGCTGATTTAAGAGATCTTATGCACATACCTGATAATTACAAAGTAATGTTTTTACAGGGTGGCGGTTCGACTCAGTTTGCTATGATTCCTTTAAACCTTATGGTTAAAGGTACCTGCGATTTAGTAAACACAGGACAGTGGTCTAAAAAAGCAATGCAGGAAGCAAAGAAGTTTGGTAAGGTTAATTTAGTAGCTTCCTCCGAGGATAAGGTATTTAATTATATCCCAGCTTTAGATAAGTCCAAGTTTAATCCTGACGCTGACTATTTCTATATTACATATAACAACACTATTTACGGTACAAGATATACTGAACTTCCTGACACAGGCAATGTTCCTCTTGTAGCTGACCTTTCTAGTATGATTATGTCTGAGGAAATTGACATTAATAAGTTTGGTCTTGTTTTTGCTGGTGCTCAGAAGAATATTGGTCCTGCTGGTGTTACAGTAGTAGTTATGAGAGATGACTTAATTGGTCACGCTAAGGAAAACTGCCCTACTATGCTTGATTACAAGATTCACGCAGAAAAGGATTCACTTTACAATACACCACCTTGCTATTCAATTTATGTAGCTGGTCTTGTATTTAAGTGGTTAAAGAAAATGGGTGGTGTTAAGGAAATCCAGAAGATTAATGAAGAAAAGGCTGGTATCCTTTATGACTTCCTTGATAATTCTATGATGTTTAGAGGTACTGTAGTTCCTAAGGACAGAAGTTTAATGAATGTACCATTTGTTACTGATGATGACGAGCTTAATGCTAAGTTTGTTAAGGAAGCAACAGCTAATGGTCTTGTAAACCTTAAGGGTCACAGAACTGTTGGTGGTATGAGAGCTAGTATCTACAACGCAATGCCTGTTGAAGGTGTTAAGGCTCTTGTTGAGTTTATGAAGAAGTTTGAAATTGAGAATAAGTAATATTTGATACTTATTGAAATTTGTTTTAATAATTTGTAAGGTCGGCTTAAAGTCGACCTTGTTTTAAATGAAAGGTGACGCACAAAATGTATAATGTATTAACTTTAAACAAGATTTCTAAGGTTGGTCTTGGCAGACTTACTGATAACTATACTGTAGCTGATGATATGGCTAATCCAGATGCTATTTTATTAAGAAGTTTCAAAATGCACGATATGGAGCTTCCAGCTAGCTTAAAGGCTGTTGCTAGATGTGGTGCAGGTGTAAACAATATTCCTCTTGATAAGTGTGCTGACAAGGGTATTGTTGTTTTCAATACTCCTGGTGCTAATGCTAATGCTGTTAAGGAGCTTGTTTTAACTGGCTTACTTTTAACTAGCAGAAACATTGTTGGTGCTTACAAGTGGGCTCAGGGCTTACTTGGTGAAGAAGGTATTGCTGCTAAGGTTGAAAAAGGCAAGTCTAACTTTGCTGGTCCTGAAATTAAGGGTAAGACTTTAGGTATCGTTGGTCTTGGTGCTATTGGTGTTCTTGTTGCTAATGCTGCTGTAGCTTTAGGTATGGATGTTATTGGTTATGACCCATACTTCTCTATTAAGAATGCTTTAGCTCTTGATAGCAAGGTTAAGTTTACTGCTAATCTTGATGATATTTATGCTGTTTCTGACTATATTACAGTTCATGTACCAGCAACACCAGAAACTACTAATATGATTAACACAGAAAGCCTTGCTAAGTGTAAGGACGGCGTTAGAATTCTTAACTTTGCAAGAAATGAGCTTGTTGATGTTGACGCTGTTAAGGCTGGTCTTGAAAGTGGCAAGGTAAGCTACTATGCAACAGATTTCCCTAATGAAAACACAGTTGGTGTTGAGGGTATTATTACACTTCCTCACTTAGGTGCATCTACTCCAGAGGCTGAGGATAACTGTGCATCTATGGCAGCTGAAGAAATGATGGAATATCTTGAAAAGGGTAACATTGTTAATTCTGTAAACTACCCTGCTGTTTCTGCACCTATGGTTGCTGGTTGCGAAAGAATTTGTGTTCTTTCTAAGGCTGATGCTATGGACGCTGTTAAGAATGCTATTACTGGTGCTGAACAGTTTAATGCTAAGACTAGAGGCAACTATGGTTACACTATTGCTGATGTTAAGTCTGCTGATGTTGCTAAGGTTGAGGCTATTGACGGTGTTCTTGGTGTAAGAGTAATTAAGTAATTTAATATTTTAGTTAATTTGGGGCAATATTGTTATATATTGCCCTTTTTAATATGTTTTTGTAATTTTTAATATTCTGAAATTTGTTAGCTAAAAGAAAATTGGGTTTATTATATTAAATAATTTAATGATATAATTTGTGCATTATAATGAATATTAGTATATAACTATGGTTAATATTACTAAATTTTTAAAGAGAATATGTAAAAAATGACGAAATTGTTAAAATATGAATTTTTTGTGTTCTCTTACGCCCTTTGTTGTGATATAATTAGGTATAGCTAATTAAGGACAACTAAGGGGGAGATTCCAATGGACATAAAATTTGTAGAAAATGCATTAATTAATATAGTAAACAACCCTATAGCAGGTATAAAGGCTTTAAATAGAGAATTGCCTTTGCCAACTATTATTATACCAGCTATGGATATTCTCCATTGGGACAATGTTGCTACTTTTAAAGGTTGGAAGGTGCAGTTAAATAAAACTAATCAGCACGCTAGAATTTTAAATGATTGCAATATTCGTTTTGCTTGGGGTACAGTTAAAGATGTTTATAAGGCTTTGCAGGCTGTGTGTGATACAGAGGTTGAACAGCTTGAAGTTGGCTAATATTAAATGGTTTTAAAGGACGGTTTTCCGTCCTTTTTTTGTGGAAATGTGGAAACCTTTTCGACGACCTAAATTTGCCACCTTCCCTATAAGGGACGGTAAATGGTGTTGCTCTACATATTATTAATATATAAAAGTATACCTTGCTTGTAGGGGCGATTATTAATCGCCCGTAGTATAGTTATTCGTTACTGATAAAAAGGACGAGCAATGCTTGCCTCTACAATGTACCTGTTTGTGTGTGTAAACCATTTAGCTCCACTTGTAGGGGAGCTGTCACGAAGTGACTGAGGGGTTTATATAAGTAAATAGGTAATAGATAATAAATAATAAGTAATAAGTTAATAAGGGCGAACACTGTTCGCCCCTACAATTTACATATTTGTTATAAATATCAGCAATATTAATAATGTTTAATATTGGAAACCCTTCCGACAACCTACGGTTGCCACCTTCCCTATAAGGGACGGTAAATGGTGTTGCTCTACATATTATTAATATATAAAAGTATACCTTGCTTGTAGGGGCGATTATTAATCGCCCGTAGTATAGTTATTCGTTACCGATAAAAAGGACGAGCAATGGTCGCCCCTACAAATAACCCGTTCATTATATAACAAGTATAACTAAGAATTTATCATTTAGCTCCACTTGTAGGGGAGCTGTCACGAAGTGACTGAGGGGTTTCTAAATAAAAAAATCCCTGTAAAATAAAAAAATCGGCTCAAAAACTATTGACAAAGCCGAAAAATGGTGATAAAATAATATACTGTATCTTTATGAAAAGACACTTTAACACATAAGAAATTATAACACGAAAAACAATCATCTGTCAAGGGTAGAATGTAAATAAAATGTTAATAATATAGTCGAATGTGTATAAAGTGTGAACTAATATAATTATAAAATTTTAAGAAGGAGTGAAAGTGCCAATGGAAAAGAACAGATTACGCCCTGTACAAAGTGGTGACACTATGCGTATGAGTTATGCAAGAGTTGATGAAGTTTTAGAAATGCCTAATCTTCTTGCATTACAGAAGGACAGCTATCAGTGGTTCCTTGATGAGGGTTTAGCTGAGGTACTTGATGACATTTCGCCAATTAGTGATTACAATGGTAATTACATTTTAGAGTTTGTAGACTTTAGACTTGATAGCGAAACTAAGTACACTATTGCAGAATGTAAGGACAGAGATGCTACTTATGCAACACCACTTAGAGTTAAGGTTAGACTTCGTACTAACGGAGATATAGCTGAGGTTAAGGAGCAGGAAATTTATATGGGTGAATTTCCTCTTATGACTGAAACTGGTACATTCGTTATTAACGGTGCAGAGAGAGTAATTGTATCTCAGTTGGTGCGTTCACCTGGTATATATTATGATATAGCTAAGGATAAGGACGGTAAGAACCTCCTTACTTCAACTGTTATTCCTAACAGAGGTGCTTGGCTTGAGTATGAAACTGATAGTAATGATGTATTCTCAGTTAGAGTTGATAGAAACAGAAAAGTACCTGTAACAACTCTTATTAGAGCTTTAGGTATTGGTTCTGACCAGGATATTATTGACCTTTTTGGTGAAGAACCTAAGATTCTTGCTACACTTGAAAAGGATACAACTAAGTCTCACGAAGAAGGTCTTATTGAAATTTATAAGAAACTTCGTCCTGGTGAGCCTCCTACAGTTGAGTCTGCTCAGACTATCCTTAACAATATGTTCTACGACTACAAGAGATATGACCTTGCTCACGTAGGTAGATATAAGTTTAATAAAAAGCTTGCTTTTGCTAACAGAGTTGCTGGTTACAAGCTTACTGAAGATGCTATTGACCCAATGACTGGTGAAGTTTTATGTGAAGCTGGTACAGTTTTAACAGAAGAACTTTGTGACAAGCTTCAGGATAGTGGTATTGACGCAATCTTTGTTGATGTAAATGGCAGAGGCGTTAAGATTTTATCTAACAAGGCTGTTAAGATTGATGACTATATTGCTGGTCTTGGTCTTACTGCTGATGATTTAAAGATTAAGGAAAGAGTTTATCTTCCTGTTCTTATGGATTTATTAGAGGCTAATGATGATGCAGAGAGCTTTAAGGCTGCTGTTAAGGCTAATATGTTTGAGCTTGTTACTAAGCATATTACTCTTGAAGATATTATGGCTTCTATTAATTATTGTATACATCTTGATTATGGTATCGGCGAAAAGGACGATATTGACCACCTCGGCAACAGAAGAATTAGAGCCGTTGGTGAACTTTTACAGAACCAGTTTAGAATTGGTCTTTCAAGAATGGAAAGAACTGTAAGAGAAAGAATGACTACTCAGGATACTGATAGCGTTACTCCTCAGGCTCTTATTAATATTAAGCCTGTTACTGCTGCTATTAAGGAATTCTTTGGTAGTTCTCAGTTATCTCAGTTTATGGACCAGAACAACCCTCTTGGTGAGCTTACTCACAAGAGAAGACTTTCAGCTTTAGGTCCTGGTGGTCTTTCAAGAGAAAGAGCCGGCTTTGAAGTTCGTGATGTTCACAATTCTCACTACGGTAGAATGTGTCCTATCGAAACTCCTGAAGGTCCTAACATCGGTCTTATTAACTCTCTTGCAACTTTTGCAAAGATTAATGAGTATGGTTTTATCGAAGCTCCTTACAGAGTTGTTGATAAGTCTGGCGAAACTCCAGTTGTAACTGATGATATTATTTATATTCCTGCTGATGAGGAAGAAAAGTATACTATTGCACAGGCAAACGAGCCTTTAGATACAGATAATCACTTTACAAATGAAAGAGTTACTTGTCGTTTTAGAGAAGATAATATTCAGGTAACTCCAGATAGAGTTGACTTAATGGACGTATCTCCTAGACAGCTTGTTTCTATTGCCACTGCACTTATTCCATTCTTACAGAACGACGACGTAACAAGAGCCTTAATGGGTTCTAATATGCAGCGTCAGGCTGTACCTCTTTTAACAACTGATTCTCCTATTGTTGGTACTGGTATGGAATACAAGACAGCTAAGGACTCAGGTGTTTGTGTTGTTGCTAAGAATGACGGTGTTGTTACATTTGTTGACGCATCTAAGATTGTTGTTAAGAAGGATAATGGTGAAACTGATAAGTACGAATTAATTAAGTTTAAGCGTTCTAACCAGTCTAACTGTATGAACCAGATTCCTATTGTTGACAAGGGTCAGAGAGTTTATGCTGGCGATGTTATTGCTGATGGTCCTTCAACTAAGGGTGGTGAGCTTGCACTTGGTAAGAACCCACTTATCGGCTTTATGACTTGGGAAGGTTATAACTACGAGGATGCCGTTCTTTTAAGTGAAAGACTTGTTATGGATGATGTTTATACTTCTATCCATATTGAAGAATATGAAACTGAAGCAAGAAATACTAAGCTTGGTGATGAAGAAATCACAAGAGATATTCCTAATATGAGTGCTGAGGCATTAAAGGACTTAGACGAGTTTGGTATCATTAGAGTAGGTGCTGAAGTTCAGCCTAACTCTATCCTTGTTGGTAAGGTTACTCCTAAGGGTGAAACAGAGCTTACTGCTGAAGAAAGACTTTTAAGAGCTATCTTTGGTGAAAAGGCTAGAGAAGTAAGAGATACTTCATTAACAGTACCTCACGGTACAAGTGGTATTGTAGTTGATGTTAAGGTATTCTCAAGAGAAGATAATGACGAGCTTCCACCAGGAGTAAATAAGTCAGTTAGAGTTTACATTGCACAAAAGAGAAAAATCTCTGTTGGTGATAAGATGGCCGGTAGACACGGTAACAAGGGTGTAGTTTCAAGAGTACTCCCTGTTGAAGATATGCCTTACCTTCCTAATGGTAGACCACTTGACATCGTACTTAACCCATTGGGCGTTCCTTCACGAATGAACATTGGTCAGGTACTTGAAATCCACTTAGGTCTTGCAAGTAATGTACTTGGTTGGAAGGTTGCTACACCAGTATTTGATGGTGCAAACGAAAACGATATTATGAATACCCTTGAAATGGCTAACGATTATGTAAACACTTCTTGGGAAGAATTTAGCGACAAGTGGAAAGATACATTAAGAGATGATGTATTTAGCTATCTTGATGAAAATAAGGCACACAGAGCTGAATGGGCTGGTGTACCTATTGATAGAACTGGTAAGGTAAGATTAAGAGATGGTAGAACTGGTGAAGAATTTGATAATCCAACTACTATCGGCTTTATGCACTACTTAAAGCTCCACCACCTTGTTGACGATAAGATTCACGCTCGTTCAACTGGTCCTTACTCACTTGTAACTCAGCAGCCTTTAGGTGGTAAAGCTCAGTTCGGTGGTCAGAGATTTGGTGAGATGGAAGTTTGGGCATTAGAGGCTTATGGTGCTTCTTATACACTTCAGGAAATCCTTACTGTTAAGTCTGATGATATTGTAGGTAGAGTAAGTACTTACGAGGCTATTGTTAAGGGTGAAAATATCCCTGAGCCAGGCGTACCTGAGTCATTTAAGGTTCTCCTTAAGGAATTACAGGCACTTGCTCTTGATATTGAAGTATTTAACGAAGGCGAGCCAGTTGAAATTGACGAATTTGCTGAAAACAGAGAAGTTTCTGTTGGGGTAAACATTGAGGGTAACGAACCTGATGAGGCTGACGATGCTACTGATGTTGATGACAAGCTTGACGACCTTTTAGGTGGTATTTCTCTTGATGATGTTGACCTTGATGCTGTAGATGATGAAGATTTTGTTATAGATGATGACATTGAAGGGGAAGATGATTTACTTGGTGGATTTTCTGACCTTGAAAAGTTAATTGATAAGGAGGGAGAATAATAATGAGTAATGATACTGAAAAGCAGATGGTTTTTGACTCTATTAAAATAGGTCTTGCTTCTCCCGAAAAAATAAGAAAGTGGTCTTATGGTGAGGTTACAAAGCCTGAAACTATTAATTACAGAACTTTAAAGCCTGAAAGAGATGGTCTTTTCTGTGAAAGAATCTTTGGACCTACTAAGGACTGGGAGTGTGCTTGTGGTAAGTACAAGAGAATTAGAAACAAGGGTATGATTTGTGAGCGTTGTGGCGTTGAAATCACAAAGAGCAAGGTTAGAAGAGAAAGAATGGGTCATATCGAACTTGCTGCACCTGTTTCTCACATTTGGTATTTCAAGGGTATCCCATCTAAGATGGGTACTATCCTTGGCAAAAGCCCTAAGGAGCTTGAAAAAGTTCTTTACTTTGCTAACTATATTGTTCTTGATTCTGGTAGCACAAACCTTGTTTACAAGGATGTTATTACTGAACAGCAGTATAGAGAAACTATTGAAAATTATGGTCCAGGCTCATGCCGTGTAGGTATGGGTGCTGAGGCTGTAAAGGAACTTTTACACGATATTGACCTTGATAAGGAATCAGAAGAATTACAGGCAGAGCTTGTTGATGCTTCTGGTCAGAAGAAAGCTAAGATTATTAAGAAACTTGAAGTTGTTGAATCTTTTAGATTAAGTGGCAACAAGCCTGAATGGATGATTATGGATGTAGTTCCAGTTATTCCTCCAGAGTTAAGACCTATGGTTCAGCTTGATGGTGGTAGATTTGCAACTTCTGACCTTAATGACCTTTACAGAAGAGTTATTAACAGAAATAACAGATTAAAGAAGTTAATTGAATACGGTACACCTGATATTATCATTAGAAATGAAAAGAGAATGCTTCAGGAAGCTGTTGACTCACTTATTGACAACGGTAGAAGAGGTAGACCTGTTACTGGTCCTGGTAATAGAGCATTAAAGTCACTTTCTGATTTATTAAAGGGTAAGCAGGGTAGATTTAGACAGAACTTACTTGGTAAGAGAGTTGACTACTCTGGTAGATCTGTTATCGTAGTTGGTCCTACACTTAAGATTTATCAGTGTGGTTTACCTAAGGAAATGGCTATTGAGCTTTTCAAGCCTTTCGTTATGAAGAAGCTTGTTAGTGATGAAATCGCTGCTAACATTAAGAGTGCTAAGAGAATGGTTGAGCAGTTAAAGCCAGAGGTTTGGGATGTGCTTGAAAGCGTTATTAAGGAGCATCCAGTTATGCTTAACAGAGCCCCTACTCTTCATAGACTTGGTATTCAGGCTTTTGAACCTGTACTTGTTGAAGGTAGAGCTTTAAAGCTTCACCCACTTGTTTGTACAGCATACAATGCCGACTTCGATGGTGACCAGATGGCGGTTCACGTACCTCTTAGTGTTGAGGCACAGGCAGAGTGTAGATTTTTACTTCTCTCTCCTAACAACCTTTTAAAGCCATCTGATGGTGAACCAGTTGCTGTACCATCTCAGGATATGGTCCTCGGTATTTATTACCTTACACTTGCTAAGGACAGTGAGCCTGGCGAAGGTAAGATATTTAAGGATGAAAACGAAGTTCTTCTTGCTTATGATAACAAGGTTATTAGCCTTCACGCTAAGATTAAGGTTAGAAGAAGCCTTGAAATCAATGGCGAAGTTAAGACTGGTTTAGTTGATACTACTTGTGGTAGAATTATATTTAACGAAATTATTCCTCAGGACTTAGGCTTTGTTGATAGAACTAAGGAAGAAAATGAGTTAAAGTACGAAATTGACTTCTTAACTGGTAAGAAGGAATTAGGTAAGATTATTAACAGATGTATACACAAGCATCCTTCAACAGAAACTTCTGAAGTTCTTGATGATATTAAGAGTCTTGGTTACAAGTTCTCTACTAGAGCATCTCTTACAGTTTCTGTATCTGATATGAAGATTCCAGAGGCTAAGTATTCTTTACTTGCTGAAGGTGATGAAGAAGTTAATAAGATTACTAAGATGTACAGAAGAGGTCTTATGACAGACGAAGAAAGACATAACAAGGTTATCTCCGTTTGGGAAAAGATTGATGATAAGATTACTAAGGCGTTGATTGACAACTTAGGTCAGTACAACGATATTTATATGATGGCTCTTTCTGGTGCCAGAGGTTCTAACAGACAGATTAAGCAGTTAGCAGGTATGAGAGGTTTGATGGCATCTCCAAGTGGTGAAACTATCGAGCTCCCAATCAAGGCTAACTTCCGTGAGGGTCTTTCAGTTCAGGAATACTTCATTTCTGCTCACGGTGCTCGTAAGGGTCTTACTGATACAGCCCTTAAGACAGCCGACTCTGGTTACCTTACTAGAAGACTTGTTGATGTTGCTCAGGATATTATTATTAGAGAAACAGACTGTGCTGAACACCTTGACCAAATTCCTTATATGGAAGTTGAGGCATTTATGGACGGTCAGGAAACTATTGAGTCATTAAATGATAGAATTAGAGGTAGATACTCTGCTGAGGATATTTTAAATCCAGAAACTGGCGAAGTTATCGTACCTAATGATACTCTTATTACTCCAGATATGGCTGATGCTGTTATTGCTGCTGGTGTAACTAAGGTTAAGATTAGAACTATTCTTAGCTGTAAGTGCCACAATGGTGTTTGCTCTAAGTGTTATGGTTCAAATATGGCTAGTGGTAGACAGGTTAGAATTGGTGAAGCTGTTGGTATTATTGCTGCACAGTCAATTGGCGAGCCTGGTACACAGCTTACAATGAGAACTTTCCATACTGGTGGTATCTCTGGTAACGACCTTACACAAGGTCTTCCAAGAGTTGAGGAACTTTTCGAGGCTAGAAATCCAAAGGGTCGTTCTATTATTGCTGAATTCGGTGGTAAGGTTACAGTTAATGTAAACAAGGTAACTAAGAAGGAAGATGTTACTATTACTGCTGCTGACGGTACAGTTAAGGATTATTCAATTCCTTACGGTTCAAGAGTTTGTGTTCTTAATGGTGATGTAATTGAAGATGGTGACCAGATTACAGAAGGTTCTATTTATCCACAGGATATTTTAAGAATCAATGGTGTAAGAGGTGTTCAGGATTACATCCTTAAGGAAGTACAGAGAGTTTACCGTTTACAGGGTGTTGATATTAACGATAAGCATATTGAAGTTATTGTTAGACAGATGCTTAAGAGAGTAAGAGTTGAAACTGCTGGTGATACTGGTCTTTTACCAGGTTCACAGGTTGATTGGCTTGCTTATGAGGCTGCTAATGAAAAGGCTGCCCTTGAAGGTAAGGAAGAAGCAACAGGTTCAAGAACTCTCCTTGGTATTACTAAGGCATCTCTTGCAACTGATAGTTTCTTATCTGCTGCATCTTTCCAGGAAACAACTAAGGTATTAACTGATGCTGCTGTTAAGGGTAAGGTTGACCCACTTGTTGGTCTTAAGGAAAATGTTATTATTGGTAAGCTTATTCCAGCTGGTACAGGTATGAGCCTTTATAGAAAGGTTGACTTAAAGCTTGATAAGCCTGATTATTCAGAAGAAATTGACGATTTATTAAATGATGACTTTGAAACAGTTGATAGTGATATAATTGAAACTGCTGATGATTTTAGCGATGAAGTTATTGATGCTGCTGTTGAAAGTGTTGATACAACTGAAGAATAATGATTAAAGGGAGCGTAAGCTCCCTTTTTTTGTGGTAGGTTTTAGGTAATAGGTAATAGTTAATAAGTTAATAAGGACGACCACTGGTCGCCCCTACAGATAACCTGTTCATAAAATATACCATAGACGACCTCTAATCGCCCCTACAAATAACCTGTTCATAAAATATACCATAAACGACCACTGGTCGCCCCTACAAATAATCTGTTAGTATATAATAAAAAACAGTTAAAAATTAATTATCTAGCTCCACTTATAGGGGAGCTGTCACGAAGTGACTGAGGGGTTTCCATATTAAAAACAAACCTTTTCCAATGCTTCCCCCACAACCTCAATACTATTTAGAGCTTCTTCATAAGTATTGGTTTGGGCTCCAAGTTCAATAAGCATACTTTTATCCATCATATGGAGGGAATACCTATAAGCATTAATATATATTTTTCTAGGAAGATTGCCATTAAACCCATAAACCTGTTGAAACATTTGATAGCTAAGAGCAAGGTTAGTTTTAACATAAGGATTAACAAGGTCTGGAATATCTACAAGTTTACCATTGTCCCACTTTTTACAAATACCATTAAAAAACATAATTTTGGCATAATTTTTGCCGTCAATATTTGTAACAAGTCTTAAATTGTTATTTACACCGTCACGATGTAGGTCAATTACCAATTCAATAGAGGGATTTTCTTTTAAAATTTGTCTAACTACAGGTTCAGCCCTTTCATAAGCCCCATTCCTTTGAAGTTTACCATTAACCATATCAAAGCGGTCAGTTAAATGTATACATTCAATGCCGTATTTATCTTCAATCATTGCCTTTAGATGCTCTCCTACACCAATAACTCCCTCATTAATATTCTTGCTATCTGCATATAATTCACTGCCGTGAGTATGAAAGATTAAAATTTTAGGTCCCTTACCCTCCTTTTTTATATGTAAATTTGCTTTAGACATAGCATTTATATCAAAAAGTTCATTAGTAATACCCGTCTTTTTATCAATAGCATAAATTGATTTAAGTGAATTGTTAAAGTTCTGTGAACTTTTGATAGCTGTTGAAAAATTAACTTGATTATCAATAGAAACCTCACCCATTTCATAAATTGATACAGAACCTAGAGTTTGGCTTTTATGGCAAAGAATAAATATTATAAAAAAAACCACAATAAAAAAAGCAGAAAAAAATATAAAAAAGTGTCTTTTATCCATTGAATATCCCCTTTTATTACAAAAATTACAACCTAATTACAACAAGAGCCAAATATTATTAAAAATGCTTACTACATAATTACTAAAAAAACTTTAATAATTATGTAAGAATTTAACAAATTTATAGGTTTTCTAATTATTTCACCACAAGTTCACACTTTGTTCATATATATGA
>OLNW01000171.1_pt1 | contig 85004 bp, 68 predicted proteins | sample 1672121 | NCBI WGS metagenome assembly OLNW01 (sample SAMEA3136648, study PRJEB25190) | human gut metagenome
ACGGGCGGAAAACCGCCTGCTCTTGACATGCCATTCAACAACTGTTATATATAAAACAAGGGTGAGAAGCCTGATTTTCAGGCTTGCCACCCTTGCATATCATAGAAGAATCTTATTTACAGACTTTTTCTCACAGTCTCACATTCTAAAATCTAATTTATGAAAATCAGATATGCATTTTTTAATTTTTAACTATTCTCAAACACGCTTTAATTTATTTTAAACTTGCTTTTCTGAAAAACAATCTCTCTCTCTAAACACATACTGTTATATATCTGAAAAATATCTTATTTCTCTTTTAATGTCAGAAGCACAGTTTCTCCAGCCTGAACTTTTCCTTCTGTGCATATAAGCTCTCTTTCTTCAAGACCTGAACCGATGATAACCGGTGTGATAGAACTTCTGCCTGTTTCTTTAATAAACTCCAGATCTGCTTCTGCAACCAGATCACCGGCTTTTACTTTATCTCCTTCTTTTACATGAATCTGAAAGCATACACCATTTAAAGCTACTGTCTCAAGACCTACATGAACCATAACCTCTACTCCATCTTCTGTAGTAAATCCATAAGCATGTCCTGTCTCTGTTATTTTTGATACAACTCCGTCAACTGGGCTTACAATTTTTCCATCCTCTGGAATAATTGCGATCCCATCCCCAAGGATCTTTTCTACAAAAATAGGATCCGGAACTTCTGCTAATGTAATTACTGTACCAGTCATCGGTGCTAAAATTGTTTTTTTCATTTTCTGAACCTCCATTAAATTTTATATATCCCCGCGCCAAAGCTTGTTTGAAAGCAATTACTGTAATCATAATGTAATTGCAAAAATTATGTTTTCATACAAACCCCAGCCTGTTTTATCGCCTGTCACACAGACGATTTGTAACTTCTTGTGCCAAGTTTGATATTATAATCATTGTTTCCTCTAATTGCAATTATATTTTTTAATTTACCTGTTAATTCTATGTTTTGCATATTTTTCCACGCTGGTTTGCTTTATTATTATTCAGAATTACACCTGCAAAACTCATTTTCATTGCTGTTTACAGATTACCCATAAACAGTAATATATCGTCAACATACCATGAAAATCTTCAAAAATTATAGCACTTCTGAAGATTGATAAGACGTCATTTCTAACTGGTTAAAGTTTGTATTTCTTAAACATTTCCAGATATTCCTGCTCAACTTCTTTAAATTCCCGCACTGTATAATCAATCTCCACATGTACTTCCGGTCTGTCTGCCTCTTCTCCCTCATCCAGGAGGTATTTCAGATCATACCATAGCACTACATCATCGATTTCCTTGATCATTCGTTCTTCCTGCTCATTCAATGGTGAGCTGAGGAATTTTGTATACAGTACATCCAGCAAATGATCTTCCTGCTCTCTGTATACATTCATCAACTGCTTTAATGGACGCGGTACGTCGGACATATAGCACTCGCTTGCATCATGCAGAAGTGCCGCTAAAATCAAGCGCTGACTATATCCTCTTGCCACCGCTTCTTTCGCACATAGAATGCAATGTTCTCCCACCGACCAGAATGTACTGACATGTCCATTTCCCCGACAGATCATAGGAAGTGCATGTGCAATGTCCTCAATGCAGATTAACTCCGGATCAGGATGTACCGGATCAAAATGTTTTCTTGTGTATGTTGTGATGTAGCTCATAACTCTACCTTCCTCTCGTAACATATATAACATTCATACGTTATAATTATCTTCACGCATTATATCCCTCAATATGACTAAATCCAAATCATCCTTTTGCCTTGGGAACGCTCTTTCCGGCTGATACGTAAGCGCTCCCATTCCCGATTTTCCAACAATTGCCAGACATTCTAATATCGTCAGGTTATCTGGATTTTACTTATGATCCAGTTCTTCCGCTGTTTCCCATACAAGCTGTCGCATTTTTCGTCTCCCATCTATAGATAATATTTTATCATTTATTCCTTGTAAGAACAATATATCTATCACCTTTTATTTCGTATAATCTAGTTACTGGTTACTGTTCACAGCATAGCTGTAAACAGTAACGTACAGACACCTGTAAGCATAAAAGCGTGAAATACATTTTCTAAAATTTTTCCAATGTACTTCACGCTTTTTAATTCTCACACATCCCCAAATATGTCTCTGTTTATTTTATAAAATCACTGCATTATTTTTCTTCTACCGCATCCCAGTTCATTCTTCCATATCTGAGTGCCATTGCGCAGATTTCTTTCTGCAGTTTCACAGACAGCTGTCTTGGATTTACTCTCCATTTCCAGTTCTTTCCTACCGTGGACGGAGTATTCATACGGCACTTGTTATCCAGTCCGAGGTAGTCCTGCATCGGAACAACGCACAGCTTCGCGCTGCTTCTCATGATCAGACTGATAAATGATTTGTACAGCTCCTTTTCCGGCGTATACTGATCACACATATAATCTCTCGCCAGCTTCTGCTCTTCTTTTGTGATACTGCTCCACCATCCGACAATTGTCTCATTGTCATGAGTTCCTGTATACGCCACACTGTTCACCGGATAATTGTGCGGCAGATAATCATTGGCACATCCTGAATCACGGGAATCAAATGCAAATTCCAGTACTTTCATTCCAGGGAATCCACTTTCATGTACCATCTCACGGACAGAATCTGTCACATATCCAAGATCTTCCGCGATAACCGGTTTCCAGCCAAGTGTCTGCTCCACTTTGCGGAACAGATCGATTCCAGGTCCTTTCTCCCAGTGTCCGCCGATGGCATTCTCTGCACCATACGGAATGGAGAAATACTCGTCAAACCCACGGAAATGATCAATCCTCACAACATCATACATCTGGAATACATAATGCAGTCTGGAGATCCACCATGCATATCCTGTCTCTCTGTGATAGTCCCAGCGGTACAACGGATTTCCCCACAACTGTCCTGTTGCAGAGAATCCATCCGGCGGACATCCTGCTACAGCAGTCGGAATATTCTCCTCATCCAACTGGAATAATTCCGGATGCGCCCAGGTGTCTGCACTGTCCATGGCCACGTAGATCGGGATGTCTCCGATGATCTTGATTCCATTTTTATTTGCGTAGGCTTTTAACTTCATCCACTGCTCATGGAACTTAAACTGCATATACTGCTGGAATTCAATATCATAGTACAGTTCTTCTCTGTAATAATCCATTGCATTTCCCCAGCGCAGACGGATATCCTCTGCCCACTTTGTCCACTCTACATCATCAAATCTGGATTTCACTGCCATGAATAATGCGTAATCAGCCAGCCACCAGCTGTTCTCTGATACGAATTTCTGATAATCAGGGTTCTCACTGATCTTACTTCTCTCGTAAGCTTTTCGAAGCAGTGGATAACGTCCTTTATAGATCTTCTCGTAATCAATACTTCCCTTTGTCTTTCCCCAGTCTGTCTTCTGGCATTCTGCGCGTGTCAGAACTCCTTCTTCAATCAGTTCATCCAGACTAATAAAGTATGGATTTCCCGCAAATGTGGAGAATGACTGATATGGAGAATCTCCATAACTTGTCGGTCCAAGCGGAAGGATCTGCCAGTAACTCTGACCAGCTCCTTTCAGCCAGTCTACAAATTCATATGCACTTTTTGAAAAACTTCCAATTCCGTACTCAGACGGTAAACTACTGATTGGCATTAAAATGCCTGCGGCTCTCTCACTCATTTTCAATTCTCCTTGTCTTCCTGATTTTTACCCCCAGTGTACTGTGTCATTCACTTTCAGTATAATGAGACAGTACACTAGTTACTTTTTTACTGTTCACCGTATATCTTGAGTCAGTAATTTTATCTCTTCTAAATTCAAATTGCTGTTCACAGTACTCTCATGTTACGGTTCAGACCATATCTAATCACCTTGCTGATTAGATAATATGAAGATGCACGTTTTGGCTTGAATGCATCTCACAACCAATGCTACACCAGAGCCTGTCTGAAAAAGGTTTTCTGTAAGATATATGTCATAATTTATTGGAGCGTCTGCCTGTTACCTTACTTCAATCATAACTCCATAATGATCCGACACCACCGGATAATTCGTTCCATTACAGATGACATTGGACAAAGCAATGTGCTTATCCTTATTACAGAAAATGTAATCCAGACGCTTTGACTCCTTCGCCGCATCTCTTCCATCTTCCGCACGCCAGCCATCGATTTCTTCTTCTACCGTAATTCCGGAATCTTTCTGTCCTGCCAGATGATAAGTATCCTTCCATCCACTGCTGCAGATCAGCTCGTATCCTTCCTGCTTCACATCATCCAGACTGTTGAAATCTCCCATAAGCCAGATTGTTCTGTCTTTTTTCTCCAAATTCTGTGTGAGCTGTTCAATCTTCTCCCACTGCTTCTTCAGTGGCTCTTCCTCATCATTCCACCAGCCCATATGCACTGTAAAGAAAATATCATCACTGCCTTCTATCTGCATTCCGAGAATCTTTCTGGTCTTCCAGTTATTATAGTCATCCGTCTGACTGATGAGAAACTGACGCACTCTTTCAATCGGCTTCTTTGACAGAAGTGCCATTCCTTCATCATATTTTCCATACCCGATCTTCGCAGAAGACCAGGTCCAGTAATAATACATTCCCCTCTCCCGGAGTGCTTCAACAACTGCTTTTGCATGATTGTCTTCTCTTACAGGAAGCCCGAATTCCATACATCTTTTATACCCCGGCAGCATAACATCCGGGATGACTCCCGCTCCTGCTGTCTGATTCACTTCCTGCAGCGCAATCACGTCCGGCTGTTCTTCTGCCAGCATCTCAATGAACTTTTCTTTCTTCTCTTCATAAGATGGTTCTACAAGACTGTGTGTATTTAATGTCACTAATTTCATGCTCGTCTCACTCCTGTAAAATGACAGGAGCATATGTCCTGCCCCTGTCGAATCTCTAAATTTTCTTAATTCAATCATACTCTGATTTCTGCAAGATGCCTATTATAAAATATCATTAATATCTGATTTTAATACATCTGCCTTCGGTCCGTAGACTGCCTGAATTCCATTATCTTTTTTGATCAGTCCCATGGCTCCTTCCGATTTCCATGCAGGAAGCTCTGCAACCTTATCCAGATCTTTTACTGTCACACGAAGTCTTGTCATGCAGGCATCTACAAAAACAATATTCTCGCGGCCTCCAAGCAGTGCGATGATACGTTCTGCCTGACTGTCTGCTCCCCCTTTGTTTCCATTTCCGGAACCGGATGCAGCGGATGTTGAACCTGCTGTTTCATCTGCATTGTCATCCATATAGTTTCCAAGTCTTCCCGGTGTAGCAAATTTAAATTTGCCAATCATGAAGTATGCCACAAAGTATCCGATCACAAAGAATACAACAACACAGATTACAAAATTCAGTATATCTCCTGCCAGCCCGGCCTTAATACTCATTGGAATTCTTGTGATAAATTCCAGATTTCCAAAAGAGTGTACTCTCAGATGAATGATTCCTGACATTGCGAATGCACATCCCTGAAGAACTGCATAGACAATGTACAGCGGCAGTGCACAGAACATAAACATGAACTCCAGAGGCTCTGTAACTCCTGTAAGGAATACTGCAAGTACGGTTGAAATAAACATGGAACGATATTTATCTTTCTTGTCTGCATCAACTCTTCTGTACATTGCAAGTGCAACACCAAGCAGAAGACCTGTTGCTCCGATCATCTGTCCGACTTTGAAACGTGCCGGTGTTACAGTTGTAAGCAGATTTTTGTATGCTTCCATATTTCCCGCATCTTTGTAGTTGATCAGGTCAGTTACCCATGCAAGCCACAGCGGATCCTGTCCGAATACTTCTTTTCCTGCATTGATTCCTGTTGCAATTGTATAAGTTCCGCCGAAAGAAGTATAGTTCATCGGGATAGTCAGCATATGGTGCAGACCAAATGGCAGCAACAGACGTTCCAGTGTTCCGTAAATAAATGGTGCTAGAATCGGTGATGTAGAGGATGAGTTTGCAATCCATACACCAAATGCATTGATTCCTGACTGTACAACCGGCCATACAACTGCAAGGATCAAAGAAATAATCACAGACCATGCAATACATACCATTGGCACAAAACGTTTTCCATTAAAGAAGGAAAGTGCCTCCGGCAGTTTCCGGTAGTTGTAATATTTATTGTAAATAATTCCTCCTGCAAATCCGGCGATGATTCCGACAAACACACCCATGTTCAATGCCGGTACGCCTAATACAGAAGTGAAATATCCATTAACAAGGATTTCTTTTCCAAACAGTGTATGTGTTACTGCTGTCGTATCATTCAACATGTCAGATGTAACACCGAAAATTGATCCTGTAATCTGGTTGATCAATATAAATGTAATCAATGCAGCAAATGCACCGCCGGCACGTTCTTTTGCCCAGGAACCACCGATTGCAACTGCAAACAGAATATGCAGGTTATTGATGACTGCCCATCCAATATTCTCCATGGTACTTCCGATGGTCATAATAACAGAAAGATCTGCACCTGCCATCTGTACCAGTTTTCCTAAACTGATCATCAGTCCTGCTGCCGGCATAACTGCGATAACCGTCATCAAAACTTTACCGAGTTTCTGAAGGAAATCAAAGTTGAAATGGAATTTCTTCTTTTCAGTTTTCTCAGAAGCTGATGTTTTTTCTAAATTTGCTTTCCCATCAGCAGATGTATTTGCCTCAGATGTTCTCATTTGCTTTGTTGCATTTTCTTTAGATGCTTCTACTGTCTGGTCTTCTTTTGCTTCTTTTACCGTCAGCACTTCTATCTCACCTGCTTTTACCTGACCTTTGGCACAAACAAGTTCTTTCTCTTCAAGATCTGAACAGATCAGAACCGGTGTAATGCAGTTGAGTCCTGCTTCCTTTATCTTCTCCAGATCTGCTTCTGCAATCAGATCTCCTGCTTTTACTTTATCTCCTGCTTTTGCATGAATCTGAAAGCAATCACCTTTCAAAGACACTGTTTCAAGACCTACGTGAACCAGAACTTCCATCCCATTGTCTGCTGTAAAACCATAAGCATGACCTGTTTCAGCGATCGTAGTAATCTCTCCGTCTACCGGACTTACAATTTTTCCATTCTCCGGAATAATCGCAAGTCCGTCTCCAAGTACCTTATCTGCAAATACCGGATCCGGAACTTCTGACAATGCAACTGCTGTGCCTGTCATAGGTGCAAGAACTATTGCATAGATGTTTTCTATTTCCTGCTTTTTCACTTTCTAATCCTCCCTTAGATCACTTACATCTGTCCAGCCTCTGGATAATAACCCTTTGCTGAACGGTTATTCGTTGCTCCGTGTTGCATTGTTTTATGCAACCGTTTGCATTAATTATATTCATAGTTTGCATGAATTTCAATTCTATTTTTAAATATTTCTTTTCTTTCTCTCTTTTCCACAATTCAGAAACCTGTTTTTTGTGCATTTTTCCCATAACATGGTATCTTCTATACATTCATCCACCTTTCCGCGAAATGTCATAATCTAGTATATCGTTTTGTAAATAGCTATACTAATCGCGCAGGATGCGGATTCGAGTGTTACTGTTCACAGGTAACCTGCAAACAGTAACTATTTTATGCAATTTTCATGCAATTCATTGACATTATTTCCTAATTTATTTACAATTATTTTCATATATTATGATATGAGTGTCAAAAAGTCTTTTGCCACTCATTTGATACCCCGGATTGCTCCATAACTTTATGTATCTGAAATTATTTATTAGACATATTTGAAAATGAAACGTCGGCAGGAGGAATTTATTTATGGCAGTAACAATCAAAGATGTGGCAGCTTTGGCAGGTGTATCTCCTTCCACTGTATCCAGGACCTGCAAAAACAGCCCATCCATCAGTGATGAAACAAAGGAAAAAGTCCGTAAAGCAATGTTGAAGCTTGGATACGAGCCTAACTTTCAAGCAAGCAATCTCGCTTCTCAGAATTCCCGTACAATCGGAATCATTCTTCCAGCATCCGCCCGGGAAGTATATGAAAACTCATTCTATCTTGAAGCAATCCGTGGAATCAGTCATTACTGTAATCAGATGCAGTACATGACTACAATTGTTACCGGACAGGATGAAACAGAACTTTTGCAGGCTGTTCAGTCCATGTCCAGAAGTGGAAAAGTAGATGGATTTATCGTGCTTTATTCCAGAAAAGATGATCCCGTTATCGATTATCTGTTCAATGAAGGACTTCTTTATATCCTGATTGGAAAGGCAACACAATATACAAATCAGTCTATTTACATTGATAATGATAATCTGCTGGCCGGGGAAGAAGCCGCAGAATATCTTTATCAACTCGGTCATCGCAGAATTGCATATCTCGGAACTGACAGCTCCCTGATCTTTTCCGCAGACAGAAAGAACGGATATCAGCTCGCACTTGCAAAGCATGGATTGTCAATCCGTTCAGAATATTGCGTAGAAGTTCCAAATATATCACAGGGCGGCACAGAGAAGATTGCTTCCCTGCTGCTGCAGGAAGAACCGCCAACTGCAATTGTTGTAAGTGATGATATTCTTGCCGTATCCCTTGAAAGAGTCTGTATGCAGAATCACGTATTGATTCCAGATAATTTATCCATCATCTCTTTCAATAATTCTTTGTTTGCAAGACTGACTTCACCACAGCTTACTTCGATTGATATTAATTCCCATCAACTGGGAATTGAAGCAGCCACACAGATGATCAGCCATATCGAAAATCCAAAACTGGTAGCAACAAAAATTATTGTGCCGCATCATCTGATTGAACGTGACAGCTGCTGTAAAATTTCCACTGCCTGTTCTTCGTCTGATAACATTCGATAGATTGATATAGGAAGCATATATCTCAAACATATCTGAAAAACATTTTCTGTACGATGTATGTCAGTGTGACACGATTTACAGGAAACTTTTATCTGTATTATAAAAGCTGCGATTTAAAGGAATTTTTCCTCAAATTGCAGCTCTTATATTTCATTGCTATTTCTTCTTATTATTAGTCAATACACCTTAAATTATTCTCTATTAATGCTTACTCATTCCTTGTAACTCTAAAGAATGTACCCACAAATACAATTCCTTTTATCATAGATGTTGATGCAAGTGCCCACCAAATTCCATCAAGTCCCAACGAAGTTCCGCCAAGAAGAATTGCAAGTGGAATTCTTGCACTTGTGAGCGCAATACTGATCACACTGCAAAGGTGTGTTTTTCCAAGTCCTGACAGTGCACCTACGGTCATCAGTTCTACGCACATAAACGCTTCACTGAAACCAATGATCACAAGATAACTTACTGCTATCGCAATTGCTTTTGGTTCATGGAAGAAAATCTTTGCAATTGCATTTGGCTCAAAGACGAACAACACTGTAATCAGCAATCCCCAAAGTCCTACTGTCCATAAAGAAGCTCTGTACCCTTTCTTTACCCGGTCCATCCTGCCTGCACCATAGTTCTGACCAATAAATGCATTCAAAGCTGCTCCGAATCCATCTGCTGTATTCCAGGAAATAGATTCGATCTGGCCTCCTACCCTTTGTGTTGCAATTGCTTCTGCTCCAAAACCTGACACCATACGAGTCAGAACCATGGAGATTCCACAGTAAACCATTCCCTGTATTGCCGTCGGAATTCCAATTTTACAGATTCCCTTTAAATATTCCATCGGAATCTTTGCAAACAGATGAATTCCTTTTAATACATTTTCTTTTTTCTGTATGATAATTCCAAGAATCATAATACTCATAACAATCGCCTGTGCTGTCACAGTTGCAATTGCAGCTCCTGATACGCCCAGTTTTCGGAATGGTCCCGGTCCCAGAATTAATACAGGATCCAATATCATATTTGTAACAAGACCAACCAGATTTGCCAGAAATGGAGTTCTTGAATCTCCCTGAGCTGTGTAGATCCCTGTTAACGTCACTGTTAAAAATGAAAATACAATCAATCCGCAGGCTATCTTTGTATAAGATAATGCCGCTGTCAGAGATTCTGCATCCTGTAATTGAAAGAATCCAACCAATGGATGGACAAACACAAGTATCAGAACTGCGTAAGCCAATCCCATAATCGTAGCCAGCTGGATTGCTGCCTGTGCATATCTATGTGCCATTTCTTTTTCACCACGCCCAATGCATTGAGCAACCTGCACCTGTCCTCCCATCCTCGCCATGGATGCAAGACCCTGCGACAGCCAGGTAAACATACCGCCGACTCCAACTCCTGCGACAGCCTTTGATCCAAGCAGTCCGATCCATGCCATATCTGTAATATTATATAAAGTTGCAAGAAACGAGGACGCCATAATCGGTATCGCCAGTTTCGTCAAGGTTTTTAAAATCGGTCCTTTTGTTAAATTTCCTTCCATCTCTTTTCCCCAATTCATCTATTTTGTTTATTATCTTACATAACAATCTATCTCGTTCTTTTAAATTGCCTTTACTACATTTCTACGCGTGCAAGTTTTGTCAGCTTCTCTTTTGTAAAATGATTAAAGATCGCAATTGTTCTTCCCACCCCAATTACAGCAAGAACCGTTCCGATACCAACACCGTGCAGTCTTCCGGTACAAACCAGACTTATGATAATCGTAAGTGTTACATTAAACAAGTCAAAGCAGTTTTTCGTAAATCCCACACTTTTATGAATACAGTCTGCAATAGCCTGTACAATTCCATCTCCAGGATTTGGAACAATCCTCATATTCAAAGACATCGCCGCTCCGATTCCAGTAAGAATTAATGCCAGCAATAGTATGAGAAATCTCAGAATCCATTGTTTCACTGTATGATCATACTGTTCTGAAAATGCAGGTAATACCGCCGAAAATAGATTCAAAAATCGTGTAAAAATGATACTGAGTGGAATCTGAAGAAGATCCATTATAAAAATCAGTTTTCGATCTACTTTGTTTGCATGCTCCAACATGTTATGGCTTTCTTTTTCATACCGTTTTTCCCTGAACAAATGCAATATAATTTCTACTACAACAAAAAAACAATACAGTAACATAGTCATATTTCCAAAATTATGATGTGTAATTTCAGAAATACTGTATGAAACTGAAATAATTGGTGATACTCCTAATCCTGCTTTTGTATTTAGCGTCAGTCCCATTGCGAGAATCAACATTCCTGCTGTATAAATAAGTATTCTGTATATTGTTGATTTTTTCATTTGTCATCCTACCTCCCCTTTCGACAATTAATATGATACTGCTTTTCTGTTATTTTGCAAAGGGAAACCTCTTTGTACCCGTTTGAAAAAATTTTCTGCGGATGTATATCAGCACACTGATTGCAGAGATAAATTTTCAGACATATAATCTGAAATGTGTCTGAATAAAAGTTAAAAATAGATATTAAAAAGATTTTTGTGATATTTATTATGCTTTTTCAGTCCCGGATATGATATCTTATAATAGATTTTAAATACAGATTATGCTTTTGTCTACGTGATGGAAGGTAAAGGGGAATTAAATAAAACCTGCACCATCATCAATTCCTCCGGTGTCATTGCAGGGGAGAATAAGACTTTGATCTGTTATGTAAACTACTTTGAACTTCAAAAAGTGAAAGCAATTATTTCTGAGAATAAGGGAACTTTCAGTACTGTTTCAACGATTGAGGAGATGCTGAGATAAATTTGCCAAATAAATGATTTTATTAAAATAAGCAAGCTATGCACTCTGTTTTTAGGTTCTTTCTTAAGCCATATTTCTCTTTTTAGATGCTAAAAACGTCACTATAGTAAAACTCCCTCTACTATAGTGACGTTTGTTATTAATATAATATTCTATTTAAAACTGCGATTTACTCTGCAGCAGCTTCGCCATCTGCTTCTTCATCAGCGAGATCAGAAGCTTTTACATGAACCTCTGTAACTGTAACGACCGTTGCTTCAGGATCTGTCATAAGATCGACATCTTTATCTTTTGCAATTGGAAGATCAGCAACTCTGATTGTATCTCCAACTTTAAGATCTCCAACATCAACTTCAACCTTCTCAACCAGTGCAGCCGGAAGAGCTTTGAATGAAATCTCATGCAACATCTGCTGTGGTACTCCAGCGGCAAGTTTGTCCAGATTTACAAGATGTACCTCTGCTGTAGAATGAACTTTCTCATCGCTTACAAGTGCCTGAAAATCTATTTCATCTACGTAACCTTTTAATGGATTGTAATCAACCTCTTTAATCAGCGCGTCATAAGTCTGTCCATCGACTTCCAGCATAACCTGTCCACCTTTGTTCTCAACTTTCAACAGCTTTTCTATTTCTGCTTTCTCAAACTTAAGTGGAATGGATTCCTCAAGTTCACGACCAAAAAGAATTCCTGTTACAAATCCTTCGCGTCTTAATTTTTTTGCTTTGATTGACATGTCTCTTTTTTCAGCTTTTAAAGTATTCATTTATCTTTTCCTCCAAATACTGAATCTTGCTTAGCAGCCTTCAACTTGTCAAAATAATAAGTAGGTTTTGTTAAGTATTTGTTTTCCTTGCTACAGTTACACTATAGCACCTGTTGTCAAGGGAGCATAGCAAAAATATAAATGAAACAAAATAAAGAAGGGTTAAAATTTGAGACTTTGAAAAACTAAAATGGTACTGAAAATGACAAAATTTAAAATATATGATCTGTGTAGAAAAGTACAAGAGTAAAAATGATGAAAAAGAGACTTTAATAAATCAGGATTGGAAAAAAAGTGACGAAAATAAATTTGTTCCAGTATTTTAAATATGATAATATAATTCATAAGATAAATATAATTATAATTCATAAATTCTTTGTGATAATTCTTTTAAACGGATATAAAAAGTACATTTGTGATATAAACTCTGTGTAAGAAAACAAACGAATATACTACACAAAAAACATATAAAATGAATGTACAAAGTTTTTAATATTGTTATGAAGAATTACAGGAAAGGACGGGTGTCATATGAGAATATTCTGGATCGTACTGGACAGCGCGGGAATTGGAAAAGCACCGGATGCAGCACAATTTGGGGATGAAGGAAGTGATACATGGAAACGATGCTATAATTCCGGTAAACTTGAAATTCCAAATATGAAGAAACTGGGATTTTATAATATTGATGAAATGGATTATGGAATGCCAGAGGAAGTACCAATGGGATGTTACGGAAGGCTTCATGAAAAATCTCAGGGGAAAGACACGACGATTGGTCATTGGGAGATGGCTGGCATGATTTCAGAAAAACCATTTCCAACTTATCCAAATGGATTTCCACAAGATGTGTTAGATGAATTTACCAAACAGACCGGAAGAGGCATTTTGTGTAATAAACCATATTCAGGAACAGAGGTAATTCGTGATTTCGGGAAGGAACATATCGAAACAGGAAAACTGATTGTGTACACTTCAGCAGATAGTGTATTTCAGATTGCAGCACATGAAGAAATTGTTCCTGTAGAACAGTTATATGAATATTGCAAAATTGCGCGTAAAATTCTTATGGGAGATCATGCGGTGGCAAGAGTCATTGCACGTCCATTTATCGGATCTTATCCAGACTTTACAAGAACAGATCGAAGACATGATTTTTCACTGGTACCGCCTAAAATTACGATCCTGGACCAGTTACAGATGGCTGGAAAAGACGTGATTGGTGTTGGAAAGATTTACGATATCTTTGCTGGAAAAGGCATTACCGAGACAACACCAAATCATGGAAACACAAAGAACATGGAGAGAGTCTTTGAACTTCAGCAGAAAGAGTTTGATGGTCTGTGCTATATTAATCTGGTTGATTTCGATATGAAATATGGTCATCGCAGAGATATTGAGGGATATACGAATGCGCTGAATGAATTTGATATACAGCTTGGAGAATTTTTTAAGAATATGAAAGAAGAGGATATTCTTTTTATTACGGCAGATCATGGATGTGATCCGGGATACAAGGGAACAGATCATACAAGAGAATCTGTACCACTGCTTAGTTATGGTGCAAAACTGAAACAGGGAGTCAACATCGGAACAAAGGATACTTATGCAGATATTGCAGCAACAATAGGAGAATTGTTTGACTTGAAATATCAGGGTGATGGTAAAAGTTTTGCAACAGATATTATTAGAAAAACATTTAGAGAAAAGAGAAAATTATGCAGGCATTTATGGTATTACTAATTGAGTTGATAGGGACGGTTGCATTTTCCATATCAGGAGCTATGGTAGGAATAAGAAAAAAAATGGATATTTTCGGAGTACTGGTTCTTGGAGTTGTAACTGCTGTTGGAGGCGGAATGATGCGAGATGTCATACTGAGGAAAACTCCAAGTGCATTTCTGAAACCGATTTATGTGGAAGTGGCCGTAATTTCAGCACTTGTTCCATTTATTATATTGTATGTGAATAAAAAGATGGTTCACAGTAAATATCAGGATTTTTACGCAATAGTCATGTTTTTGATGGATTCACTGGGACTGGGGATTTTCACTGCAATGGGAATCTCTACCGGTGTGAATGCCGGATACGAGGACAATATGTTCTTCTTATGTTTTCTGGGAACACTGACCGGTGTCGGCGGAGGACTTCTGAGAGATATGATGGCCGGTGTCCCGCCTTACATTTTCGTAAAGCATGTCTATGCATGCGCTTCTATTGCCGGTGCAATCTGCTGTGTCCTTGTGTATCGAAGTTACGGACAGCTTCCTGCACTGATTGTAGGAACCGCAGTTGTGCTCGCCATTCGAATTATAGCGGCACATTACCGGTGGAATCTACCGTGTGTGAAACTGGAGGAATAGGAATAAATGGATTCCTCTTCATTTTTATTGTTACTCTATGGCTAATTAACAAGACGATTTGTTATAATCTATAACAGTAACACCTCCATAACCATGCGCAGGAAATACAATTTTTACAATACCAGTTTACAAAAGACAGGAGCAGGCAGATCTGCTTCTGTCTCTGGGGCGTCAGTATGCTCAGGGCTACTTTTACGCAAGGCCACAGCCTGCGGAGGAACTGCTTGAGAAAATATAGGCTGATCCACTTAAAAAATTTGTATAGCTATTAAAATAGTCATTCCCGAATCAGATTTTTACACTTAATTCAAAAATGACTATTTTGTTGCTTAATTTTCTATAATGCTTTTTTATAAAGCTCAATCATATCCTTCAGATTTGTCTGTCTTGGGTTTGCCAGAACATTTGGATGAACAACCGCATCTTTTGCCATCGCTTCTATCTTATCCTCTGTCACCCCTACTTCTGAAAGTGATTTTGGAATTCCCAGATCCGCATTCAGCTTCTTGATCTCATCAATCAACATCTGTGGTTTAAAGTCAACAGCCGGTTCTTTTTTCTCCCTGATATAATTATAGATTTTCTCATAACGTCCGTGATCTGCAAGAGCGTTATATTCTATTACGGTTGGAAGAAGAACTGCATTGGCAACTCCATGTGCCACATGAAAATATGCACTGACCGGATGGCTCATTGCATGTACATTTCCAAGTTTTGCCCAGGCAAATGCCATTCCTGCGAAAGTAGAACCGATCATCATGGCGCATGCTGCTTCCTCGTCCTGTCTGTTTGCTACAAATCGACGGATATTTCCACCGATCAGTTCCATTGCTTTTTCTGCCATCGCATCCGTAAACGGGGATGCAAAATTTGATACATATGCCTCCAGCGCATGGATCAATGCATCTACACCGCAAGATGCTGCAATTGATGCAGGTGCTGTCATAATCAGTTCCGGATCCAGCACTGCATATTTCGGAAGCATTTCATAGCTGATAACAGACATCTTATAATTTCTGGACTCATCTGTCACAACTGCAGACGCAGTTACTTCACTTCCAGTTCCTGCTGTTGTTGGAATCGCAATGATCGGAACAATTGGTCCTGGTACTTTATAGAGCCCTTCATAGTCTGTAATCTGACCACCATAAGTTGCAAGTACTCCTGTTGCTTTTGCCACATCCATGGAACTTCCACCGCCAAGTGCAATGATGCTTGTGGCACCTGATTCTTTGTAACACATTGCAGCTTCATTCACAACGTCAACTGTTGGATTTGGAATTACATCCAGATAGGTTGTACATTTCAGTCCGTCAGCCTCAACAATATCCTGCACTTTCTTAACAACCCCAATACTTTCCAGTCCCCTGTCTGAAATAAGGAAAACATGCTCTGATTTATTATCATTTAAAATTTCCGGAAGTTTCTTCAGGCTCCCAACTCCAAATTCAATGTTTTGTGGTACTTTAAATTTAAAATCTTTCATAATCGTTTTGCTCCTATCTATCACCATATCTAATATTTAGCTGTTACTATATTCTAAAACTTCTTCACTCTACATCATTATGCTGAAAATGAATGAGACAGTTATTTATGAACCACTCTAAAAATGCAATTCTGTACGCTGAATCAGATCCTTCTGCAGTGGCTTTCCAAGTTCAACAAAATATGCGCTGTATCCTGCCACACGTACCAGCATGTCCTTGTAATCTTCCGGTTTTTTCTGTGCTGCTCTCATTGTTTCAGAACTCATGATATTAAACTGTACATGCATTGCTTTCTTCTTCATATATTCATCTACAAAACTGATCAGATTATCTCTTCCTTCAATTCCTGCAACCGCTTCCTGTGGGAATCTCAGATTCATCAGTGTTCCATTCGTTGCAAGACTGTGATCTACTTTCGTAAGAGAATTTGCCAATGCTGTCGGACCGTTGATATCATGAGACCCTGCTTCTGTATGAACCGGTCCCATATTATCAGAAATCGCTTCTCCTTTTTTACGTCCATCTACTGATGCATTGGTATTCAGTCCCATCGCTACATTGGCATTTACAGAATATACTCCCGGACTGAAGTAGCCGCCTCTTGTATTTTCTCTTCCACTGATATGTCTGCAATAACATTCAAACATAAACTTAAACAATTCATCTGCATAATCATCATCATTTCCATAGTGATGCACTTTTGAACTATTCACAAGGGCATACAGTTTCTCATAGCCTTTCCAGTTGTTCTTCACAGCTTCAAGTAACTCTTTTCCTGTTACTTTCCTCTCTTCAAATACAAGCTGTTTGATTGTTGAAAGTTCGTCGGCACAGGTTGCGATTCCGGATGCCTGCGGTCCTGTTCCGTTGTATTTTGCCCCACCTTCTGTAAGATCTTTTCCTAATTCCATACAGTCTTCAAAAAATGCAGATACATATGGAAGCGGTTTTAATTCTCTGTGAGCTTCTTCAATGATATTCAGACTGCTACACATCTGGTTTGTCCAGTATTCAAACTGCTTGTCCACACTTGCAAGTACTTTATCAAATGTCTCGTATGTATCTAGACTTCCTGTGTCAGGTCCAAGCTGAACTCCTGTATTCATAGAACGTCCACCATTGATTACCATCTCCAGCATCTTCGGTGTATTTACATAAGCTGCATCATGCCAGCCATATTCTTTCCCCGGAAGATCGATCTCTACACAGCCAACTACACAGTAATCACGCGCCTCTTCCAGCGTCATTCCTTTTCTCATCATACCCTTGATCGCCGGATCATCATTGAAGAGCTTCGGATGTCCATATCCTGCACGGATACACTCAATCGCCTTTACTTTCAGTTCATACGGAGTATTTTCATGCATACGGACGCATACCCACGGATTCATCATTCTTGTATGCGCTGATCCTTCTAGCATCAACATTGTCAGATCATTCGTGGCATCATTTCCATCCTTGTCAACACCACCGATCGTAAGACTCTCTCCACCAAAGCCACGTCCGTTTCGTACTGCCATACTTCCCTTATCTTTCAGCTTTGTCGGATTGTTCATTTTTACATATTCAACTTCAATTAATTCCAGTGCAAATTCTTTTGTAATGGTTCCGTTTTCAATATCTTTTTTATAATACGGATATAGCCACTGATCCATTCTTCCATAAGAGATAGAATGGCCATTACTTTCTACCTGAATCAATGTAGTTGCGATATTAAACAACTGCATTGCCTGCCAGAATGTCTGCGGTGCTCCTCCGGCAATCTGTCTACAGTTATCTGCCATAAGTTCCAACTCTTTTCTTCGCTGTGTATCTGTCTCTTCTGCCGCTTTCTGTACACAAAGCTCTGCATAACGCTCAATGTATTTCTTTGCTGCTTCATGCATGATGATCATCGCTTCGTAAAAATCACGTTTGTCATTATATTCCGGATCTCTCATACTAAGCTGTTCCAATTTTCCCTTTGCTTCACTGATTAATCCGTCATATCCGACACGCATTAATTTTGCATAATCAATTGCCAGATGACCGGTTCCCGCATAATGATACAGATTCGTCTGGAAGATTTTTTCTCCTGTTTCAGACCCTTTTGACTGGTCATAAGAAAGTCTTCCTTCAATCCGGTCTGCCACTGTCTTTCCCTGCCACCATGCACACAGATCTAGGATCTCCTGACGTTCTTCCTCACTTCGAATATAGAACTGATCATGTTCACGTTCTTCAAATGGTGAATGAAGAATTTCATCGATAATCCATGCCACTGAAAATTCTGGATAAATTGGGGATGCTTTCGCCGGTGCGGCAATTTCCCCTAAGATCAGATCTTCATCATATACATAAAGTGATGTATTCAGAAGAATCTTTTCAAATGCATAAGCACACTGCAATTTACGCGGTGCAGTCGGATGTTCTTTGTATGCTTCCGTAACCAGACGGAGTCTCTCTACATCAATCTCGTACGGTCTGTCGAGAAAGGTCTGTCTCAAATGATTTACTCTTGGAAATGGAGACCAGTCTTTATGATGTACCTCATATCCAAGGCTGTATGTCTTGTCATACGCTTCTGTTCCACATGCATTCGTGTGATTTCTGTTCATTTTTTCCTCCTTGCAATCATTCTGTTTTTTCTTTTGTTCCTATCAGACAATGAATTCCTCTACTGTTAAAATAGTCTGCTGTCTCTTCTACTTTTTTCTGAAATAACTTTCTGTTCATTCTTACTTTTCCCATCGGATAAGGAATTCCGAGAGATTCATATTTTTCTTCTCCCAGTCTCATAAAGCTCAGAAGTTGAAGTGTTCTTACGCTGCTGCCAAGCTGACTGTTAATAAATTCTGCCGTTGCTTCTATATTTCGTTTATCATCATTCACTCCCGGAATAACCGGAATCCTCAGAATCATCTCTCTTCCTTGTTCTGCCAGATATTTAAGATTCTTCAAAATCCTTTCATTCCCAACTCCCGTATACTTTCTGTGAACTTCTGCATCCATCGATTTAATATCTGAGATAATCAGATCTGTAAATGGAAGTACCTCTTCAATTCTTTCTATTTCTGCATGGAAAGTGGATTCCAGACAAGTGTGAATTTTTTCTTCCCGACAATTACGAAAAAGTTCTGTTACGAATTCACTTTGAAGAAGTGGTTCGCCTCCAGAAGCTGTAACCCCTCCCCCGGAAGATTCATAATACCCTCGGTCCTTCCGTATGATTTCCATACATTCTTCCACTGTCATACACTTTCCCCACTGTTTTACTGCCTCAGATGGACAGACATCTGCACAGGTAAGACAGTGCATACATTTTTCCCGGTCTATTGCTGTCAGTTTTCCCTTGAAAAACTTTAAGGCACTTTCTGACGGACAGGAATCCAGACATTCCCCACATTTTCTCTCTGAAATACATTTACTGCGATATACTCCCGGCTGGATCAGTGACATCCAGCTCTCCGGATTACTGCACCATCTGCATCGGAGCGGACATCCTTTCAGAAATATTTCTGTTCTTAGTCCAGGACCATCATGGATGGTAAAACGTTGAATATTAAAAACAACACCTTTCTTTTCCACTTCTTTTCTCCTAGTCACTTTGTAGTTCTTGCTCACGCCCAATCTAGTTCCTCTACAAATCAGATCAAAAGATGTGCGTTTTAGTTTTTTGAATGTATTTTTATAGATACAATCTATGTTGAAATTATATCAATTCGTAAACTTTATAACAGTGGCTACCTGGCCTATTTCTTATAGGGAATTCTCCCTATTTTGTTGTCGTGATTTATTCAATGCAATCTGGAGTGTATATAAAAAGTGCTTTCCACAAGATATATGTCACAATTTGTAGAAGATTTTTCCTGAATTTTGACAGCAAAAACCTCCCGAACAGGCAGTGCCCGGGAGGTTTGACTTAAATATTTTCAGGGTTGATTTTATTTGTAAATTGATTGGTTTATATTTTGGCTTTCATTTTGGTTATTTTTGTTAATTATCCATCCATTTATGAAGTTCATACCGGCTGTTCACGCCACATTTCATATAAATGTTCTGGACATGTTTTTTCACTGTGTGATAACTGATCACAAGTGTATTTGCTATGGCCTGATACGTCAGACCATCATCCAGCAATTCTGCCACTCTGCGCTCCGCCGGTGTAAGAGGCATACCTGCTGTTTTCTCTGAAGAGACCTTTCCTTTCTTGGGTGCCGAAATCGTAATCCAGTGATACCGATCTACAATTCCATTTGAATAAGTCTGATCATAAGTATAAATTTTAAAAATATAATTTTTAATTACCCGCGTCTGCACCCGTTCTGCGGTAAGTTTACCATCTTCACTTCCAAGAAGAAATGGAAGCCAGCTACATGAGACAGTACTGCTGATCTGTTCTGCTGCCGCTGTTCCCAGAATATCTTCCAGATATTTTCTTGCCTGCACATTACAACTCATAATATGCATAAAATCATCTGTTACAAGATACGCTTTTTCACCGGAAGCGATCACTTCATTCTGAATATCTGCTACAATCTTTGCCTGTTCGTATTTCTTAAAATTTTTATACGCACTTGCAACATAAACATAGATTTCCTGCAATTCTTCCAGCTCTTCTTTTGTAAAGTCTCCGTCTTCTTTACTTTTCAGAAAACTGATCTGTATATAAGCATTGATTCCAAATGCCATGGTCACGCTGTAATGGCTTTCAAAGTTTTTCTCCAGGAACCGTACAAAGCCAGAGCTTTCATAGTCTTCGTCCGGAATCATCTCTGTAGATTTATAAAGTCTTGGCTCCACATCAAAATAAGTAAGATGATCCCGAACTGCTTCTTCATGAATTCTGTACCGTACAATATCATTCGATGCGAATGCACGATAAGGATGATTTTCACAATCCGGTTCTATCCCTTTCCAGCTTGTCCAGGAAAGGAATTTTCCGTATGTATCAAAATATGAAATTACTGCTTTCTGCCATCCAAAACTTTTATTCAGCGAATCCAACAGTACTGAACTGAAAAATTCTCTTGCCGAGAGCTGATGCTCTGAAATCTCTGAATAAAACTGGATTTGTCCTTCATTCACAGCCTTCATCTTTTCATTCCTTTTTTGTTGTACCACCATTTTCAAAAAAGCAGGTTCTTGCAATCAACGCTGTTCCACCTATATAGGAGATTTTTTTACTGAGTTCTGATCTGTGAATATATTCATCTGTATAATGTTCATCATACTTTTTACAGAACTGCATGAACAGATTGTAAATCTGATTGTTCTCCAGCATTGGTCCGAAAACGATCGTATGATCCGGAGCCAGAATTGTCATCACGTTAACCGCTACTCTGGCAATTCTTTCTACTGCTCCTGCCATAATATCTGCTACCACCGGATCCATCCTTGTCAGATAGTTGTCCACTTCTTCTGACTCTGCCCATTCTGTGATCAGTTCTCTTGTAATTTTCTGACTGTCACCTCTTGTCAGCTCATACAGGGCCGGTGTATTTTCTTTCGAATACTCCTGTTGGATTCTTGCTGCCAACGCATCTACAGACACTCTTGTCTCAAGGCATCCTCTTCGTCCACAACGGCACTCTATTCCATCCGGTTCTACAATGTAATGTCCGATTTCAGCCGCATTGTGCTTGAATCCTTCATATAACTCATTTCCAATCACAATCGCAGATCCGACTCCGGGACCCCATTTAATAAATAACATATTGTCCCCGGATTTTCCGACACCGTAGAGCATCTCGCCTTCTGCAAATGCTTTTACGTTATTTTCCACGATAACCGGACACTGAATATACTGCTCCAGAATCTTCTTTACTTCTACTTCCTGTTTCCAGATTCCATAAGCATGAATACTGATTCCTTTACTGCGGTTTACAATTCCCGGAATACAAATACCGACTCCAAGTACATCCGAAAGCTGTATCTCCTGCTCCCATAAAAGAATCTTGATTTCTTTTGTGAGATTTTTCAGAAATAGCTCCGGACTTATTGTTGTATCTGTCTTGATTTTTACTCCTGCACGACTGCATCCCTTAATATCCGTTACCGTAATTCTTGTATAAATTGCTTCGATACTGACAGACACAATGTATTTGCAATTATAATTAATATCTACCAGCACTTTTCTGCGGCCTGCGCGTTTTGCTTCCTGAAGTTCTCCTTTTTCTACAATGATATTTTCTTCGATCATCGCATTACACAGCATTGTTACTGCTGCCGGTGTGAGTCCCATGCGAGCCGCAATATCTTTTCTAGACATCGCTCCGTTCTTCTGAAGCATCTTAAGAATTTCAGATTTATTATTATATTTTACATTTTCCAGTGTAATACCCGGCTTGCCCATTGCTCTCCACCTCCTAAAAAGCCTTTTAATTCAGTATATCATTTTGCAATTTCCCACGCAATGATTGCAGTATTGATATTCTACTCATCACACAGTACGCGTATCGTCCAGGCCATAGCTAATCACTTTGCTGATTAGCTATGAATATGCACGTTTTGACTTGAATGCATCCTTCTATTTTAACTGCTTTTAGCGATGAGGCATGCCAATCAACAATATGATCAGCATGATTGAAACATAATTAATATTCACACACTTCAACTTCCAGCATATGACCAAGAATCTTTAATTCTTCTTTTACATCTCCGTAAATTACTACGAAATGTGGCTCCCATCCATCTGTTACACTACGGTTTACAATATCATAAGAAGATCCTTCTGTCTGAACTACGATAGAAGTTCCAAGGAACTGTTTTGGTTTATCCAGTGCTTTTCCTGTTGTCAGGAAGAAACGGAATGTGCCATCGGCTTTTCTGCCAACTCTGAATACAGTTACTTCCTCTGCCGCCTTGCATCCAAAGTCCATAACCGGTCCAATCTTTCTGTTCGGATGTACTCCGATCACTGCTCCTGTATCCTCTCTTGCAATAGAGCATGCTGCTGTTCCGCAGTGCCAGAATGTGATCGTATTTTCCTCCTCATCCAGTGAAACCGGATCTCCAAAGAAAACGGCTGATTCTGTCAATTTCATTCCCATGTACATAGAAAGCGCTCCATAGGTATCCGCCTCACAACTTGCAGCAATACCAAGGTCATTTAACATTGCCAGCACACCACAGACAGGTGTTCCGAATGCGGTAAAGAAATCCGGCCAACATCTGGAAGACAGTGCTCCGATACCGTTTTTCTCTACATATTCTTTATATGCTTTGCAGAGTCTTGCAAAGTCTTTTCTGTTTTTGTCCGGTGTCTGTTCCATACCGACAGTGCAGGCTGTCATCTCTGCAAGATAAGATTCACATTCTTCATCTGTATAACCTTTTGCCATATCGATCAGCTCGCGTGCCTCGATGGATTCCAGAGATGCTCCAAACACATTCAACAGATCCAGATCCATTGCCCGGCCGAATCCAAATCCTTCCGGAGTATGTCCTACAGATGCGATCTTTAATGATTTCATTTCATTTTTCAGCCATGCTGCGCTGATGCATGCATGAATCTTTTTCTTTGTCCGTTCTTCTTCCGGACTTCCGAAAATATATTCAAAGTTTCCATTTCTGAATGCTGCAAGTGCGTTTCCTGCGGAATATGCTCCTGTCAGAGAATTCAGTCTCAGCCTTCCTCCGTCAATTACAGGTTCTCTCAGTGTCCAGAGAAGTACCGGACATTGGAATCTTCTTAACACCTCACTCGCATAAGCTGCATTAGCAAATGTAATATTCTGTAATACGATCAGTGATGGATTGATCGTATCCAGAAATGCATTCAGATCCGGGATCGATAACAGCATCTTCTCCGGAACAGCCACTGCATCTGTTAAGTTCTTTAACAGGTCAATGGATTTTTCAAATTCTTTCTGTGCACTTTCCAGGTGGAAAGTCGGAACTCCCACCGGAATGTATGCTACCTGAAATTCTGACATAATTCTTCCTCCTTTTTTCTGGAACCCCAGAACGTGTTTCCCTTACAACTTACTCCGACTGTGGTTCCACATTTGTTACTGTTTACAGCTATACTGTGAACGATAACCTTTGTTTCCTTCATACATTTTCTGCGAATCTTCCCCATTCGCTTTATTTCTTAAGTAAGTCCCCTTTTACCCATTGCTTTATTTCATTGAAACAGGGGACATACTTGATTTCATAGCTTCTGACAATTCTGTAAAGATCACTCCAAGTGCATAAGCTCCTGCATCCGGATAACCAATACTTCTGTCTCCAACCGTTCCTGCTCTTCCCATTCTTGCTGCAATCTCTTCTGTTTTCTTTGCTCCTTCTACGGCAGCTTTGGCAGCTTCTTTAAATGCTTCTTTCAGAGAGCTGTCTTTCTCCGCACATGCTGTCCATGCATCTGCACACGGTACCAGTGCATCAATCAGTGTCTTGTCTCCCACAACAGCTCCACGTCCAAAGGATCTTTCTCCTGTTGCCTGAATTCCTTTCACCGCTGCCTGAACCATCTCAGCAAATTCTGAAATATTCAGTTCTTTCTTACCTGTGGTTGTCTTTCCTGCTGCACGGAATGCAGATCCCCAGATCGGGCCAGAAGCTCCTCCGCAGTATTCCATAATTACGATCGAGCAGGCATTCAGGAAAGTTCCGATATCCGTAGATTCATTTTCCATAATTTCATCCCATTCTCTCTTCAGCTGGCGGAAACCTTTTGCAACACTCATTCCAAAATCTCCGTCTCCTGCATGGGAATCAAGTTCACAGAATGGGACTTCATTTTCGATAATACAGGTACTCATCCTGTCCACAAGATACTTCATATTATCAAGTGAGATTTTTTCATCGGAAATTTCAGCTCCTCTTTCATCCGCTCTCATTTCATAGCTGACTTCTTTGTTCTCCTCACTTTGCTCAGTCAGATTCACATATGGAATCTCTGTCTGACAAGGTGCAACTTTGAATGCCGGTGCTTCACTCTCCTGATTGAGATACTGTTTTAACTCATCATCCATTTTCATGAGGGAAACCGATGCGCCCTGCATGTCAATGCTTGTCATGTAATTTCCAACAAATGTTCTGTGAATGGCAATTCCTTTTTCATCCAGTACTCTGCATACTGCATTGTTCAGAAGATATAGTTCCTGAAGTGGAGTGCTTCCAAAACCATTCACAAGTACTGTAACAGAATCATCTTTTCCTGCTGTAAGTTCTTCTGTCAGAGCCTCTGTCATTCTCTCTGCCAGTTCATCTGCACTGATTACAGACTCCCTTCGGATTCCCGGCTCTCCATGGATTCCCACTCCATATTCCATTTCCTCGTCCCCGATTTCAAAGGTCGGAGTCCCTTTCGCCGGAACTGTACAGGATGTAAATGCAAATCCAAGACTTCTTACATTTTCTACTGCATGTTCTGCTGCTTTCTTTACTTCTTCCAGAGACAGTCCAGCCTCTGCAGCCGCTCCTGCAACTTTATGTACAAGAACTGTTCCCGCAACGCCACGGCGTCCTACTGTATAAAGACTGTCCTGAACTGCAATATCATCATCTACTTTTACATAATCAACTTTAATTCCATCTTCTTCTGCAAGATACGCTGCATTCTTAAAGTTCATCATATCTCCACTGTAATTCTTGATGATCAGAAGTGTTCCTTTATCACTTGCTGTCTCTCTGATTGCCTGATAGACCTGGATCTGGGAAGGAGATGCAAACACATCCCCGCATACTGCTGCATCCAGCATTCCTTTCCCGACAAATCCTGCATGTGCCGGCTCGTGACCGCTTCCTCCTCCGCTGATCAGGCTGACTTTATTTTTATTGATTTCTTTTTTGCTTATTACTTTAAATTTTCGGTTAAATTTCAGCTCCGGATGTGCCATGACAATTCCATTACACATTTCAATTACTACGGTTTCCGGACGGTTGATAATCTTCTTCATCGCAATTCCCCTCCGTCCTTTTATGCCTGATAGCTTTCTTTGAAGCTTTTTCCTGCCGCATCTGCTGCAACAATTGCTGCCATTACACTCTCAACTGTTACCGGGAACGGCATTGCATAGATGGATTCCTCCGGAATGCATGCTTTCTCTGCAACTTCACGAAGCTCTTCTTCTGAAATTTCTGTCACTCCGATGTCTTCCAGGCATACCGGAAGTCCAAGGCTCACGCAGAACTTGAGAACTTCTTCCAGTTCTTCTGCCGGTGCATTTTCAAGAACAAGCTGTGCGATTGTTCCAAATGCCACTTTCTCGCCATGCATATATTTATGTGTTCCTTCAAGAATTGTCAGTCCATCATGAATTGCATGTGCTGCAGCAAGTCCGCCGCTTTCAAATCCAAGTCCTGACAGAAGGATATTTGTCTCAATAATATTTTCCAGTGCAGATGTTACTACATTTTTATCACTTGCCTGTTTTGCTTTTACTCCATCCTCAAGAAGAGACTGATAACAAAGTGTTGCCAGTGCGAATGCTGCTTTTGTTCCTCTTGCTTCCGGGCAGAGACCTTCTCTTACACCACACGGAAGTCCTGCATTTACTTTTGTAAAGGATCTTACATTTGCTCTTGCCTCAAAATAAGTAGATAATGCATCTCCCATTCCGGAAACAAGGAAACGTGTCGGAGCTTTTGCAATAACAGAAGTGTCGATCAGGATTACACTCGGACTCTGTTTGAAATAAGCATAGTCATCAAATGCTCCGTCCGGTGTATAGAGAACTGCGGAATGGCTTGTCGGTGCATCTGTGGCTGCAATAGTCGGAACAATGATCAGTGCTTCACCTTCTGCTACGCATTTTGCTGTGTCAATTGCTTTTCCGCCACCAAGACCGATTGTGCATTTACAGTTTTTCTCTTTTGCAAGTTCCTGCAGACGGGCTACTTCCTGTCTGGAACACTCTCCACAGAATCCGCTCTCTACAAATGTGACACCAAATTTTTCAGCCGTCTGATCCAGTTTTTCTTTTACTCTTGCTGCATCATCCGGATGTGCGATCAGCAGTGCTGAATCTCCGTAAGTCTGAACAAAATATCCGAGATTTAAAATCTCATCTTCACCCTGTACATATTTAGTTGGACAAATAAACGCTTTTCTCATATCGATAATTCCTCCGAATTCTATCTCCACGCTCTTTTCAGAGCCTCTACTCTTTGTTCTGTATGAATCAAAATTTATAATTATATGAATTTTATAGATTTAAGTGCTCCAAAGCCCATCTGAAAAATGCTCTGCTGCCTAAATCATTTACTTAAACATCAATAATACTCCCGATACAAATAAGAGTATGTAAGTCAGTTTCATAAATACTTCCTGACTCATGCGTTTTACAAGTACAGATCCGATTATCATACCTGCAATCATAAATGGAATCGAGATAAGCTGTGTCGTGATCAGTTCCGGTGTCCACATCCCTGTACTGATATCCTGAATCAGAATAATTGTATTCAGGATGATCCAGATGGTTGAAATCGTAGCACGGAAGCTGGTCTTCTCTTTGATTGCTCTTGATAAATATCCGATGAGCAGAGGGCCACCTGAAACAAACATTCCATGAACAATTCCTGAGCTGACCAGCAATGCCACTGATTTTACTTCTTCCTGTTTCCCCGGAGTCTCTTCTTTTTCTACCATCTCTGTTTTACGAACAGCCTTCCAATATCCCTGGATTGCCAGCAGAATTACAAAGATTCCAAGGGCTTTGTATAAGATTCCATCATAACCTGTAAGCAGATGTTTGAGGAAAAATCCAAGAAAGATGCCGACTGCCATGATCAGGACTACTTTCCGCAGCTCCTTCCAGTTCACATGCTTTCTTTGTGTAAGAAATACATAGATTCCCGCCAGAATCCCAAGCAGATTCAGAATTGGTTTTGCTACATCATATCCTACCAGCATCAGTCCCGGAGGCATTGCGAGGATGGTCCCCGCAAAACCTGTAATTCCCTGTATTACATTTGTCAAAAATATTACTATGTAAAACGCAATGTAATTCATTTACTTATTTCACTCCGTATTTCTCTCTGATCTCAGAGAACAGTTTCGCATACTTACTGTCTTTTCTGTAGAATACCGGTGTATAACCAAGTTCTGCAGCCACAGTGACTGTACCGCCCTGATATTCTTCTCCTGTCCAGAGATGAACCCACTCATCTTCTGGAAGGTAAACTTCCCATTCATGCTTCTCTGATTCATAAACAGGAGCTACCAGCATGTCTTTTCCAAACAAATATTCATATTGAATCTCATATGCTTTTTCATCATTTTCATAATGCATGAACAGTGGTCTCTGTACCGGATGACCGCTCTGTGCATTTTCTCTTACCAGCTCTTTCGTGTATGGAGCAAGCATTGTGTAAATATCAACCAGTCGTGCCAGCTGATCCATTGTATCTTCGTCATCATAATACTGGAAGTTTGTATCCGGTCTGTTTCCTTCATGTGTTCTCATGAATGGAGTAAACATTGCCATCTCAGCCCATCTGAGGAATAATTCTTTTGTTCTTGTATTATCAAACAGTGAAGTGTATCCTCCGATGTCGCTGTGTGTCAGACCGCATCCCATCATACCTGCACTGAGTGCTCCGCAGATAACAGAAGCTAATCCATCATGAATGGTAAAGTCTACGGACTGATCTCCTGCCCAGAGAAGTGTACAGTACTTCTGGCTTCCGGCACCGCCTGCTCTCATGAAATAAACAACATCACCAAGTTTTCCGGATTCTTTTACTGCTTCGTAATTACATTTTGCCCACAGTACCGGCCAGTGATTGTGCTCGATCATCGGTGACTTCTTGTTATACAGACAGATATCATCTGTCGGAAGATACTCTCCAAAGTCTGCCATCCATCCGTCAATTCCAATATCCAGTGTATATTTCTTAATAACCCCTTTGAACCATTCAAATGCTTCCGGATTGGTCAGATCTACAACTCCACAATAGAATTCTCCAAAGTCTACCAGATAATCACTTCCATCTGATTTTGTGGCAAAGTAGCCTTTTTCTTTTCCTTCTTTATAGAGTTCCCCATCATTTACAAGATATGGATTTACATATCCAAGGAAACGTACTCCTTTTTTATTTACTTCCTTAATCTTTTCCGGAAGATCAGGATACATTTCTTTGTGATATTTCCAGTCCCACTGAAGTCTCTTTCCAAAAGATGTCACACGCTTTCCACACCAGTCCTGACACCAGATACCGGATACTTTGATTCCTTTTTCCATAGTCTTATCCAGCAGTCCAAAGGATCTTTCATTTCCACCCTGAACCCCGATGATCAGGCCGTTATATACCCAGTCTGGAAGTTCCGGCTGTCTTCCAAAATACGCAGTCAGTTTCTCTACCACTTCCAGATAATCCGCTGCCGCCTCGATCCGGATCTGTTTTGGTACTTCCCAGATCTGAAGTTCATGGAATGTATCATTTTTAAAATCAAAATCTGCATATGCAGTAGAATCTACATGAAGGTAATATTTCTTTGTAGATACGAACGTTGGCTGTGGGAAATTCGTATTGTAATAATCTCCACCTGCCTTATTCTCTACATCAGAACGCCAGGTTACATAAGTTGTCTTGTCTCTTCCCACTCCAGGCTCAGAAGTCCAGATCGGGAAGTTTCTTCCACGCAGATTAAAGTAAGACATCTGTTCACCACAGCCATAACATTTCTCATCCTTGTCCGCAGCAACCCGGAACCAGAAACGGTTGATGCGATCATCTTTCTGTTCAAAATCTAACGTGCATACATCATTTTCACATTTTACATTTACCTGAATGCGGTTTTCAAAATTCAGTTTTACCCCATCCGGTATTTCTGCCGCCTCTGTCAGAGTCAGCGGATAACGCTCTGTAACATAATCACTGATTTTAAAATTTCCGCGGTACATATCAACATCTTCCTGACCGACTCCCACATAGATCATAGGTCTTTCTTTACCGTGGACAAGAATCTCTTTTCCATTTGCTGTAAGCTGAAATTCATCACTCTTAACTTTAATCTGCATGTTTAAACCTCCTTTGGCAGGCAGCTCTTACGCTGCCGCCTGACGCTTTTTCATTTCTTTTATAATCAGTACAATTGTTTCAATTACGAGAATTGCTGTTACAACTGCAATTCTTGTAACACTTCTGTCTGCCGTTGCGATTCCTGCCGGTGAGAAGATGAAGTACTCATACACAAGGAAAGAAATCAGCCATACAGCAAATGCGTTTTTATGTTTCCATGGTGTCATGTCATAACCGTCTGTACGGTGTGAACCTTTGTCAAATTCCTTTGTATTTGGAGCGATCTTGCTGCATACAAAGATGATGATCAGCATGATGATAAAGGAAATTGCATAAATGTTCATGTAGTTGATTCCACATACTGCATTTGTAAAAGGTGTATCAATTCCCGGGAAGATAAATTTATAGCATGCGTAGAACATAATATGGAAAACAGTCGCGCATACAGCTCCCAGTGTTGATCCTTTTTTAGAGAACATTCCAATCAGTACCATTGTGATGATCGGGATATTGTAAAATCCTGTAAAGCTTCGTCCAAAATCATACAGTCCTGTGCTCAGTACATCCAGGAATGGTGTGAAGATAATTGCAAATGCTGCGAATCCCCATCCAATCTTCTTTGCCAGTTTAACAGTTGCTTCCTCTGACAAAGTTGGATTAAAAATTGGTTTATAAATGTCAATCATGAATACGGTACTTGCTGCATTCAGGAATGAGTTATATGTAGAAATAATAGATCCGAAAAGTGCTGCACAGAACAGACCTGTGATCGGCCATGGAAGTGAGTGTGCAACCAGTGTCGGATATGCAAAGTCTTTGCTGGAAAGTCCAGGTACAAGTCTTGCTGCGATAACTCCCGGAAGTACCAGAAGCATTGGAACCATCATTTTCAGAAGACCTGAGAGAAGTACTCCCTTCTGTCCTTCTTTTAAGTTCTTTGCTCCAAGTGCTCTCTGGATCAGCACCTGGTTTGTGCCCCAGTAGAACATGTTTGCAAGTAACATACCTGTAAAGATACACATAAACGGAACCGGATCATTCTTTCCACCGATTGCATTCAATTTCTCCGGCTGACTGTTGATTACATCAGCAACACCTGCTGCGAATCCGCCACCGTTCATTTTTCCTACTGCGATAAATCCAAATACAACAACAAGAAGTGAACCTACAACAAGCAGGATTCCGTTGATTGTATCAGAAACTGCAACAGCTCTCATTCCACCAAGTACTGCGTAAAGTGCTCCGATGATACCTACAAGAACGATCAGGATTGTAAGAGCCGTTCCTTCGCTGATTCCAAAGATATCTGCAAATCCGAAGATCTGTTCAAATGCAATTGCTCCTGCGTACAGACATACCGGAATTCCAATCAGCAGATAACCGATCAGAAACAGGATAGAAACCATTCTTCTGACACCGATTCCATAACGTTCTTCCATGAACTCCGGAAGTGTTGTATAACCTTTTCTTAAATATAATGGCAGGAATACGAATGCCATAACTACTGTTGCGATTACTGCGGTTGCCTCCCATGCCATACCAGACATGTTAGCTGCATAGGATTGTCCCGACAATCCTACCAGGTTTTCTGCGGACAGGTTTGTCAGCAGCATGAACCTGCGATAAATGTTCCCCCCAGTCCGTTTCCTGCAAGGAAGTATCCTTTTGCTGTCTTCTGATCATCACTTCCGCTGACGATCTTTCCGGAAATGATTCCAACCAGTGCTGTAAAGAAAACGAACGTTACAATCGTAAATACTAAATGTTCCATTTTTCCTCCATTCCACAAGAATATTATTACCGATTTGTCTAATCTACCTATTCAACAATTTAAAAATCTGTGCTACAATATTCTCGAAAATTGTTATTTTCAATTCCACGTAACCGAGAGCATTGAAATATTCCCAGTATTCCGCTTTCGGTATGCGTGGCTTTTTTCTGTCTTTTTTCTTATTTTATACATATACCTTTTAATAATAAACAGTTTCTAATAAGAAAGCTCTTTATTCTCTCCGAGTAATCCCGGATATGCTCCCTGACGGATCAGAGGCTCTCGTTCCGGATGTGAAATTACCCATTTATTCTTCTGAAGAAGCAGTCGTTCTTCCCCGGTTTCACGCTGATATTGCTTTTTGTTTTCAAGCGGTGTGTTTGTTCCTCTTGGTAAAATTACAATATCTTTAAATCCTTCGTCACATACTCTGCAGGGTGAAAGATGAAGTGTAGTCTGATACATCTCAATTGCTGTACCTTTTTCAACAAAGAATACTTTTGCATCTTCAACTTTGTAAGTATTATCTTTGATCTCCCAGGTGTGTCCCAGCACCAACATAAAATCTGTAACTGCAATATTGATCTCACTTCCCTTATGGTATTCAAATCCATTGTAAGTTGTATTTCTTCCATTGCAGTAACCAATCTCAACCGGCATCTCACCATAGATCAGATTCTGTACTTTTTCTGCAACCTCCGTATGCTCCATCTCTGGTACAGAAGCAGTATAGACATTTCCATTCTCAGGAATCTCTGTATGTTCTTCCATATACTGGATCAGTTCAGAGAAATCATATCCTTCAATAATTCTTCCATAGCTTTTGAAGCAGGAATCTTTGACACTGAAGATCTCAACATCATTTTTTTCATTTAACTGTTTTAACATGATCTCCCAACTTTCTATTTCTGCATCTCGCGAACTGCTTTGATTGTTGCACAGAAATCTTCTTTTCCACAACCGATCTCCATTGCTTTATCGTAAACTGCTTTTGCTGCAGCTTCTCCTGCAAGATTCATTCCACACTCTTTTGCCATGTTCATGCAGATATTCACATCTTTGTACATATTTTCTACAGAAAACGCTGTTGTGTAATCTTCATTTTTGATTGGTGCATTCTTAGAATCCAGATAGAAGTTCTGGCCTCCTCCGTAGGAAATTGCTGTTGTGTAGCTCTCAATATCAATTCCATATTTACCTGCCAGTGTCAGTGTTTCATTTACACCATTCTGAATCTGGGATACAAGTGCATTGTGACAGATTTTCATAACAAGACCTTTTCCGTTTCCACCCATGCGGATGATATTTTCGCCCATATATGCAAGAATCGCTTCTGCCTTTGCACATGCCTCTTCATCTCCACCTACATAGATTCCAAGTTTTCCTGCAATTGCTGCCGGTTTGGATTTTACAACCGGAGCATCTACAAACTGAGCACCTGTTTTCTTTACCATCTCAGAAATCTCAACAGATACAGACGGATCGATCGTACTCATGTCAATGCAGAGTTTTGTCTCATCCAGTGCCGGAAGCACTTCCTTATAAACCGACATGGAATGTTCTGACTTTGGAACCATGGAGATGATTACATCTGATTTCTGTGCAAGTTCCAGTGAACTGCTACATCCGATTCCACCTTTGCTTTCAAGAAGCTCTACTTTTTCTTTTACAAAATCAAAAACATATACCTGATCATCATGTTTTTTAATGATATTCTCGCTCATGGATTCGCCCATGATTCCAAGTCCAATAAATCCTATCTTCATTTCTATCTCTCCCTCTCCCGAAGTTCTCCTCCGGGCAGCTTCCTGCTGTCCGGTCTGCTCCGTCTTAGCGTTTCCGAATTACTCTGTTACTGTGTTATCCCATGCATTTCTGAATGTTTCAAGTCCCTGATTTGTATATGCATGTTTGATGCTGTCTTTATATACTGCAAGACCTGTTGTGATGATATCTGCTCCTGCTACTGCACAGTCAACGATCTGTTTTGGAGTTCTGATTGCTGCGCAGATGATCTGTGTTTTTCCTTTGTATCCGTAGTTATCATAGATATCGGAAATTGCTTTAATGTAAGCTTTGCAGTCTTCTCCGTTTGCCTCTTTCCATCCGATGAAAGGAGAAACAAATAAAGAATTGTTCTTTGCCGGAAGGATTGCCTGTGCCGGTGAGAATACCAGTGTTACATTTGTTCTTACTCCCTCAGCTTCAAGTCTGCGTGCTGCCTGGATTCCAGCTTCTGTACAAGGAATCTTGATTACAAAGTTGCTGCAGATTGCTGCGATCTTTTTACCTTCTGCAACCATCTCATCTGCATCATCAAGATGTGGATTGATTTCTACTGAAATCGGGAATTTTTCATATCCTTCAATTCCTTCTTCTTTTACCCAGTCAGCCATTTCTTTGATTACTGTGAGGAATGGTTTTCCACTTACCATGATGTGACGTGGATTTGTTGTTACTCCATCGATACCGAATGTGTGATATGCCTCTTTGATCTCATCAATTTTTGCACTGTCCAGAAAATACTTCATTTTGTTCTCCTCCTTGATATTTGATTAATTTTGTTAATCAATTGTTTTAAAAAAATTTCAGCCGTGCTTTTTCTGAGATTATTTTATCAATTCTCTCTTTTATCTTGGCTATGTCTGCATTATATATCCACTTTTCTTGCTTTTCAATAGCTTTTTATGCTATTTTTTTATTTTCGTCCTTTTGATTAAAACTGTTAATCAATTTTTGTATAAAGTGACGAAATATATTTTTTTACTTATACATACACATAAGAAATAGCCGCCCTGCTCTCTGGTAAAGTTTTAGGAACGGCTATCTCTGTGATAACTTAATTATTAAATTCGTCGGGTCGGGTGATGGCACTCACCTTCCGGCTGCCTCGTTACATGAATATAATACGGAACCAGTGGAATCAACGCTGCAAGCCATGCCGCCGGGTCGGAAAGGCACACGCCTGCAAAAGTGGTTCGCCCTGCAACAAACATTACAATCGCAGATCTTGCCACCAGTTCGAATACACCTCCCAGCATCGGTACCAGACCATATCCAAGTCCCTGCAGTGCATTTCTGTATATGAAGATACTGCCAAGAAACGGATAGCACCAGAACACCGTACGGAAATATAACACTGATACATTTACAACTGCTGTCTCTGACGGACTGATGAACAGCCAGGTCATATATTTACTGAAGAAGAATACCACGAACATTGCAAATACAGAATAGATAAGCACCATAATCTGAGTGTATTTTACTCCCTGTTTTACACGCTCGAGCTTGCCGGCTCCCCAGTTCTGTCCTACATAAGTTGCCAGCGTTGCTCCAAATGCTATGTATATAGTCGCTACAATATTCTGCAATTTTCCTGCTGCAGAAAATCCTGCCATATAATCTTCGCCATAGACATTTACCGCTCCCTGCACTATGATTGTTCCAATCGCTGTAATCGAGAACTGCAGTGCCATCGGAATACCAAGTGCCAGAAGTCTTCCACATGCCTGAAATGAAAACTGGAAATTTTCCTTCTTCAAATGAAGAATCGGGAACTTCTTTACTATATAAATAAAACAAAGTACGGCTGAGATCCCCTGTGCGATAACCGTCGCATATCCGCACCCTTCAACGCCCATTCCGCCATAAATAATCAATGCAACATCCAGAAGTACATTGATCACCGCTGAAATAATCAGAAAATACAGTGGGGATCTGGAATCACCTAACGCACGCAGAAATGCTGCCAATGAGTTATATGCCGCAGTAACAATCAAACCTGCATAAATAATTCCCATATATGCCTTTACATCCGGCATAATTTCATCTGAAAAGTTCATCAATCTCAGAATCGACTCATTTGCTGTTCCAAGACCGATTGTCATAATAAACGCAAACCCAACAGAAAGATAAATTGACATTGCCACATAATGTCTCATTCTGTCATATTGCTTTGCCCCAAACCACTGTGCTACTAAAATTGCAAATCCGCTGCTCAGCCCGTTCAGCCATCCTGTTACAAAAAACATTAAAGATCCTGTACTTCCAATCGCCGCCAGTGCTCGAACTCCCAGGAACTGTCCTGCTATAATGGAATCCGCAATATTATAAAACTGCTGAAAGATATTCCCCAGAAACATCGGAATCATAAACTGTATGATCAGTTTCACCGGACTTCCTTCGGTCATATCATGCATCGTTTTCGTTGCTTTTACTTTTGTATTCTCACTCATATTTCGTCTCCTTTCTCTGTCATAAACTGATTCTGTCACCTGCCGTTCAGACAAATGGCAGTAAAATTTTATGGTATATATTTTCAAACTTCTGATAGTTTCTGCCTTTTAAATTTCACAGAAACTATCTGTTTACATATAAAAATCGTAAAGCAGACATTGCATTCTGCTTTACGATTTATACTCATAAAATAATACTGTTTTCCTATTATAACGCATTTAAAATGGTTTGCAAGACAAAACTAAAATATATTTTAAAATTTCTCACAGAGTGTTACTGTTCACAGCATAGCTGTAAACAGTAACGTATCTCGCCATTTAGAATCGCCTTTGGCGATGGGCGAGATACATTCAGGACAAAACGTGCATCCTCCATGCCAATCAACAGAGTGATTGACATGGGAGTGAACAGTAACCACAGAGTTACTATTCACAGGTAACCTTACAGATACCTGATCTTTATCAACTGTGTATCACATTTCTGTTCTACACAGATTGCAATAATCCAGTCCCCTGCAATCCGGTACTGTTTGAATTGTAAATCCGGCTCTGTGCATTGCACTTCTGATAAGGGGACACATTCTGTACTGACAGAGTCAATTTTCTCCTGAGTGGAACCTTCTTTTCTTAAATCTTCAAAAACCAGTACTGTTGTCTCATTCTTTTCTCTCTTCTCTGAAAAAGTGTTCCACTCTTCAAATGTAAAAGAGAAGTCTGTCAGAGGCATGGACATTCCCGAACCGTTCTGTTTAATCCGGCTCTCTTTCAAAGTCCACAAACGATAAAAACTTTCTCTGTATTCTTCCTCATTCTCTTTTCGTGATTTCAAAAGTTCCTGTTCTGACGATGTAAAAACCCGGCGGAAGATTTTTTCATTGACCTCATCCTTCTTCTCCGCATCCACACCGATCTCTGTATCAGCAAATGCACATACTGCCATTTCTTCACAATGACTGATGTTAAAATGAATCTTCGGATGTTCTCTCAGATATGTTTTTCCGTACTCGCCTTTTTCAATCTGATTCGGAAGCTGCTCTGCTGAAAAATCCAGTTGATACATTTCTTTCAATCCATAAGACAAAAGCTCCAGTCCTTTCTGATGTTCCGTTCTGTACTTTTGCTTTACAGGTACCTGAGGAAGATCTGATAGATACACTGAGATCATAATTCTTCCTCCTGCTTTTCCTTTTCCTGCGCTTCTGGCAGCTTTACTTCCTGATTCTTTTGTGCAACTTCATCTTCCTTTTCTCTCTGCAATTCATTCTGAAGCTGATTCTCTTTAACTTGTTCTTTTTCTGACTTCTCTATAATCTTCTCGTTCTCTTTCTGTTGTCTCTGTGAATCTTCACTACTCTTCCTTTGCTCTTCTCTTTTTGTAATTTCCGCTCCTTCTACCATCGCCAGTACAAATTCTTTCATTTCACGTTTATCCCAGATTTCGGGAACCGGATACAGTGGATTTGCTTCTTTTTGTGCCCATTTTACAATCTGACCTACATCTTCTCTGCGGATCATGTCCGGATATTCCGGAATATCCAGTTTTCGTTTCAGCTCTTCCATCCAGTTCAGGAAAGCCTCGGCACGCACTTCTGCCGGGATCATTCCATCCGGTGAGTCCACCTCTATTCCACAGATGTCACACAAATTCGCCAGTTTATCCTGTGCTTTCTTACCATAAGCTCTCATCACATGTGGAAGAAGGATTGCCACTACCAGACCATGAGGTGTTCCATATAATCCGCTCAATGAGTGTGCTATTGCATGCACATATCCCACACCACCTCTTGTAAATGCTCTTCCTGCATTAAATGCAGCTTCCTGCATATTGCTGCGTGCCTCAAGATTATTGCCATCTTTATAGGCTGTATACAGATTATCATGTATCAGGCGCACTGCCGTTCTGCACATCTTTCGTTCAAAATCTGTGTTATATCTGTCGTTTGTATATGCTTCAACCGCATGACACAGTGCATCCAGTCCTGTCACCGCTGTCGCCTGTGGCGGAAGTCCGACTGTCAGTTCCGGATCCAGCACAACATAACGCGGCATCAGATGCAGATCATTGATCGATGCTTTATGATGTGTCTTCTCTTCTGTTATAACCGCTGCAATGGTAGCTTCTGAACCACTTCCTGCTGTAGTCGGAACTGCAAAGATTACAGGAATTGGTCTTAACACACGGAACTGTCCCTGCAACTGCCTTACTGATTTTTTCTGTCGCGCAATTCTTGCACCGATTGCCTTTGCACAGTCCATCACAGAACCTCCGCCAAACGCAATCATACAATCACACTGTTTCTTCTTATAAAGTGCTGTTCCCTGCTCTACTTCCTGATCCGTAGGATTCTGAGATATATTATCAAAGATAGCATACTGCAGTTTCTTTTCCTGCATCACCTCAAGTAAGCTGTCCAGAAGTCCTCTGCTTCGGATTCTTGGTCCTGTCACAATAAGAACTTTCTTGAATTCTCTTCCTGTCACCGAATCCGGGAGCTTCCGGATTGCTTCAGGACCGCTGAGCACTTTGGGAGTTCTCCATGGAAGTAAATCCATCATAACAGCCGCTCCTGCCTGCCACATTCTGCAGTATTTTTTCATCAGATCTGATCCGATTTCCAGATTAAATCCAGGCTTTTTTTGCATTTTTTTAACTATCTTGATTTTCTTCATACTCATCTCTCTTACTATCAAATTAATATTTTCACTAAAATCATCTATATGTTACCTTCCGACTAAAAAGCGTATCCAAAAACCATTCCTGCAATCTGTACGCCCTACTTTACAATATATTTTAAAGATAAAGATTTTAATAAATACCTTTATGTTACTGGCATTTTAGCGCACTTAAAGAATTAAAGCAATGCAAAAAAGCCTGAATGTACATTTTCTACCAAACGTATAACAATTCAAAGAGAATCTATGAATCATTATGCATCTTACCTTTTTCAGCCATCTGTGATGACAGGTAAGATACCGCTTATAGTACATTCAGGCTATTTTTTCATTTTTAAAAATTACTACTTACAGTAATCGGAAGCTGTGGTGTATTATTATTCTTCTTTTAATAATTCCACAACAATCTTCTCTGTCTTTTCCAGTCCATCTACAGTCGTATATTCCTGGCAGCTGTGCATCTGATACATTGCACTTGCAAGCACAATACCTTCGATTCCGTGCTCTGCAAAAATATTGTTATCGCTTCCTCCGAAAGTTGTTGTCAGCTCTACCGGAATGTTCAGTTTTTCACATGCCTGTCTGAACGCTTCCACAACCGGACTGCTCTGGTCTGTTTCATAGGCTTTAATATGAATCTGTTCTTCCCATTCTGCCGTTGCTCCTGCCTCTCTGGCAGTCTCCTCCAGAATCTTCTTATATTCCTCTGCCACGTGAAGTGCAGTCTCATGCTTCATACTGCGGATTTCACCTCGCAGGACGCAGCGTTCCGGCACAATATTGATTCCCGCCCCGCCTTCAATCGTTCCTACATTTGCAGTTGTCACTTCATCAATATACCCCTGCGGCATCTGGCTGATCGCTTTCGCAGCAGTTACGATCGCATGAATTCCTTTTTCCGGAGTCATTCCTGCATGTGCTGCCTTTCCATTTACAGTCGCTTTAAATGAAATCAGTGTCGGTGCTGCATATGCTGCCGTTCCGATTTCTCCGGTCAGATCCAGCGCATATGCATATTTAGATTTCATCTTACGGTAATCTAACTTCTTTGCTCCTTCGCAGTACAATTCTTCTCCTACTGTAAAGAGTAACTCAAAACTCTTATGTGGAATCTGATTCTTTTTCAGATATACAACTGCTTCCAGAACCGCTGCAACCGCTCCAAGATCATCTGCACCAAGTACTGTCGTTCCATCACTGGTAATTCTTCCATCCTCATGCAGAATGGCTTTCTTTCCTTTGGATGGTTCTACTGTATCCATATGTGTCCCCAGAAGGACCGGCTCTCCCGGAAGTTCTCCTTCCACATAGGCATAAAGATTTCCTGTATTCGATCCACACTCAATTCCTCCCTGGTCTTCTTCCAGATGAATTCCGAGTTCCGCAAAGCGTTTCTTCAGATATTGCGCCACTTCCCGCTCTCCATATGATGGACTGTCTATGCTGACCAGCTCTTTAAATGTCTGGATTAATTTATCTTTCATTTCCATCTCCTTATTTTCCTATCAGCTAAGTATGTTTTCAACATCTTATGATATTTTCCCATAATTGTCAAGTAATGATAAACGCTGCATAGCATCCAACAGGTGACTGGTTACTGTTCACAGGTAACCTGCAAACAGTAATGTATCTTGCCATTTAAAATCCCCTCTTTTTCCTCTTTGGTGAGATTTTCCCTGTGACATGTAAAATCTCTTAATAAAATTCCTCAATTTTGTGGATTTTCCAGCCAAAAATATAGCAAAATAGCACAAAAAGTAGTATACTAAAAAGGAAGTATATGAAAGAGAGGGCTTATTATGAAGCAAAATAACATGTTGGCTATGATTTTGGCCGGTGGTCGCGGAACTAGACTCCATGATTTGACAAAAAAAGTGGCAAAACCAGCTGTATCATACGGCGGAAAATACCGCATCATCGACTTTCCGCTCAGCAACTGTGCAAATAGTGGTATTGATGTGGTTGGTGTTCTTACACAGTATGAATCAGTTCTCCTGAACAGCTATGCTGCTGCAGGAAGAAGATGGGGGCTTGATGCTAAAGACAGTGGTGTTTACATACTTCCACCACGTGAGAAAGCAGATACAGGACTTGATGTGTACAGAGGAACAGCAGACGCTATTTCACAGAATATTGACTTTATTGATTCCTATTCACCGGAATATCTTCTGATTCTTTCCGGAGACCACATCTATAAGATGAATTATGACAAAATGCTGGAATATCATAAAACGAACAACGCTGATGCTACAATCGCTGTTATCGAAGTTCCAATGAAAGAAGCAAGCCGTTTCGGTATCATGAATACAGATACTGAGACAGGACGTATCGTTGAATTTGAAGAGAAACCTGCTCAGCCAAAGAGCAACCTTGCATCTATGGGTATCTATATCTTCAACTGGAAGCTGCTTCGTAAGATGCTTCTTGCAGATATGAAGAATGCAGATTCCAGTCATGACTTTGGTAAGGACATTATCCCTACAATGCTCAATGACGGAAAGAGTCTCTTCGCTTACAAGTTCAAAGGTTACTGGAAAGATGTTGGTACAATTGACTCTCTCTGGGAGGCAAATATGGACCTTCTAAATAAAAATAATGCTCTGGATCTGAATGATTCTTCCTGGAAGATCTATACAGAAGATGTGACAGCACTTCCGCAGTACATCGGAGCTGAAGCTAAGATTGACAGCGCATTTATTACACAGGGTTGTGTCGTAGATGGAGAAGTAAAACATTCTGTTCTTTTCACAGACGCAAAAGTAGCTGCAGGCGCAAAAGTTATTGACAGTGTCCTGATGCCAGGTGCTGAAGTTGGAGAAGGTGCAGTTGTAACACGTGCCCTTGTAGCCGACGGAATTAAGATTGGCAAGAATGCTGTAGTCGGCAGCGCAGACAGCGAGACCATCGAACTCGTTGCAAAACGTGTAAAGGGGGAAGAATAAGATGAGTAAAGCATTTGGAATTATAAACTTCGCAGGAAATGACATACAGGTAAACTCCATGCAGGCTTATCGTCCGATCGGAGCTTTCTCTTTCCTTGGAAGATACCGTGTAATCGACTTTCCTATTTCTAATATGAGCAACAGTGGAATTGATGTAATGCAGGTTTATGTCCGCAGAAAACCTCGTTCTCTTGTAGAACACCTTGGAACAGGACGTCATTACAACATCAACTCCAAACGTGGGAAACTGAACGTTCTCTTCTCTGACAATAATAATGAGAATAACGTTTATAATACAGACATCGCAGCATACATGGAAAACCTTGACTGCTTCGATGAGATTGATTCTGAATATGTTGTAATCGTACCAAGTTACATGGTATATACATCCAATTACAATACATTCCTTCAGGCTCACATTGAGTCCGGAGCTGACATTACTTTAATGTATCACTCTGTAGACAATGCAAAGGATCATTTCCTGAACTGCCAGACTCTTGATATCAACAAACAAAAAGGTGTTCTTTCTATTGAGCCTAACCATGGAAATACAAAGAACAGAAATATCTTCATGGATACTTATGTAATGAAGAAAGATCTGTTCCTTGAGCTTGTTCAGAAAGCACACAAGCTTTCTTCCATGTACACACTGGCAGATATCGTAAATGAGATGTGCGGAGAAATGGATGTCCGTGCAATTCCTCATCGTGGATATTTTGCAACAATTACTGATTTCAACAGTTATTTTGAAGCAAACCTTGACCTTCTTAACCTTAAGAAAGCAACAGATCTGTTCCATGATAACTGGCCGATCTATACACGTACAAATGATTCCTGCCCGACACATTACTTCAGCGGAAGCAATGTTACTTCTTCTGTCATCTCTAATGGATGTCAGATCGAAGGAACTGTTGAAAATTCCGTTATCGGACGTGGTTGCGTAATCAAAGAAGGCGCTGTTGTTAAGAACTGTGTTGTGAATGCAGATGTTGTGATCGGTAAAGGTGTTCATGCTGAAAACCTTGTAATCGATAAACACGCAAGACTGATCCGTGGTAAGAGAGTCATCGCAGCTCCGGAGAAACCAGGATATATCAAGAGAGGCGATCGTTTATAAGCTTCTGCTGTCAGAATGATTTATGAAATCATCTCACTCAGAGCCGACGATATCAGGGGTTTTAATGTCTGACTTCAAGTCGTATTTAAATTGAATTTGTTTTATACATATTCGTTAAAAGCCGGAGTTCCTGTTAATGTTTCAGAAACTCTGGCTTTTTGTAATTCGGCAAATCCTTATACTATTACTAAAAATCCCATAGCCCCTGTAATAATATTACAGAATTCCATGGGATTTCTCACATCTCAAACTGATTACAATATGCTGTAAACAGTAACCTTATTTTTACTCCATCTTATTTCTTACGATTCTTCCGGTAAATCACAGCAAGTCCTTTTAACAGAAGATCATCATCTATAATGATCTCTCTCCTACAATGTGGCACAATCTTCTTTGCAAGACCTCCTGTAGCCACTACGGTTGCTCTGCCTCCCAGTTCTTCCTGCATACGGTCAATAATTCCATCAATCGCTGCAGCACTGCTGTAAATGATACCGCTCTTCATACATTCTACGGTATTTTTCCCGATGATATGCTCCGGAGCTTCAATGCTGATACCGCCAAGCTGGGAAGCATTTGCTGTCAGAGAATCCAGTGATACTCCGATTCCCGGATAAATCATTCCACCAATGTAATTGCGATTCTTGTCAATCACGCTGACTGTATTGGCTGTTCCCAGATCCAGGATCACCAGCGGAACCGAATATTCCGAGATTCCTGCCACAGCATCTACTACCAGATCGCTTCCAAGAGAAGCAGGGTTATCCATACGGATATTTAGACCCGTTTTAATTCCCGCTCCTACAACCAGTACTTCTTTTTTCAGAATCTTCTCAGCCGCAAGTTTTACAATATTCGTAATCTGAGGTACTACTGAGGAAATGATTCCACCCTCAAGATCACTGCGGTGAATATGATAAATATCAAGTACATTCTTAATATCTATTGCATATTCCAGCTCTGTTTTTGTTCTCACTGTAGAAAGGCGCTCTACAAAAAGACATTTATCCCTGTCTATACATCCAATTACAATATTGGTGTTTCCCATATCAATTGCTAAAATCATTTTCTAACCTCCAGAATATGGTCAAGAATCTTCGCTGCCGTATCCTCTTTGGACATCTTGCCCAGCTCTTCTTCTTTCTCTTCCGTAATAATCGTTACTACATTTGTATCGCCGCCAAAACCGGCTCCTTCTACTTTCAGGCTGTTTGCCACGATCATATCCAAATTCTTCTTTTTCAGCTTTTTACGGGAGTTCTCCAGCATATTTTCTGTCTCCATGGAGAATCCACACAGAAACTGTTTCTCCGGCTTGTGTGCGCCCAGATAAGCGATGATATCATCTGTTCTCTCCATCTCCAGTGCCATATCATCCTCTTTCTTTTTCATCTTCTGATCGCTGACATGCTTCGGGCGATAATCTGCAACTGCTGCCGCTTTGATGATAATATCCTGCTCCGGTGCTCTGGAAGTTACTTCGTCAAACATTTCCTTTGCAGAAGTAATCGCAACCGTCTGAACAAATTCCGGCTTCTTCAACGCAGATGGACCTGTTACAAGTGTTACTTCCGCGCCGCGCTGCATACACACTTTGGCAATTGCATAGCCCATTCTTCCGGTTGAATGGTTCGTGATGTATCTCACAGGGTCTACTGCTTCCTGAGTCGGTCCTGCAGTCACCAGAACTTTCAATCCTTTCATATCCTTTTCACGAGCGATTTCTTTTAAAATATATTCTGCCAGCACTTCCGGCTCCGGCATCTTTCCTGCTCCTGTATCTCCACATGCAAGATATCCGACCGCCGGGTTGATCACCTCATATCCATAATGTTCAAGGGTTTTCAGATTATCCTGAACGATCGGATTCTCAAACATATTCGTGTTCATTGCCGGTGAAATGATCTTTTTACATTTACATGCCATAACTGTTGTGGTAAGCATGTCATCTGCAATTCCATGCGCCAGTTTCCCAATCACGTTCGCACTTGCCGGCGCGATCAAAGCTACATCTGCTTTTTTTGCCAGTGATACATGTTCAACACTGAACTCAAAATTTCGGTCAAATGTATCTACAAGACACTTATTCCCCGTCAATGTCTCAAAAGTGATCGGATTAATAAAGTTAGTTGCATTCTGTGTCATCAGAACATGTACATCTGCATTCAGTTTTTTCAATGCACTGGCAAGATATGCAATCTTATATGCAGCAATACTTCCTGATATACCCAACAGAACAGTTTTTCCCTTCAACATTTCAGAAACCTCCCATTTTTGCACTCTTCGTTTCTTCACTTTATTTTAACTGTTCGCAGGCATCTGTAAACAGTTACACTTATTGCCTTATTATATTGCATAAAAATTGAAAAATCAACGATTCTGCCTGTGTAGGAGGATGCTTTTCCTCATGTATGTCAAAAAATACAGGCTTCTGATTCTGTTGAAACTGATGAATTACTTATCACTAACGTATCTTTCTCATACGGTATGTATAGTTTTAAAGATTTGGGAAATTCTATCTTTGTAAAAATTTCATTCTAGAGTTTATCTTAAAACGCTTTCTACCAAGTCTCCATAAACTATAACATACAGATTACTGAAATAGTTTTTCAATCAGACGATGGCAGACTCTAGAATCAAAAATTAAAGGAGTATTTTATCATGGATGAACAGACCCGCAAACTTCTTGAAGAATGTACCAATGGCTGCCAGATGGCCATCGACAGCATGCAACAGATCAAATCTTATGTCAAAGATAAAGATCTTCATCAGTTAATTGAACATTATATTGACCAGCATTCCCGCCTGAACGGACTTGCCAAAGACCGTCTGATTGATGCAGGATGTGAGATAAAGGAACCCGGACTTATGGCTTCTGCCTTCTCTTGGTTCAGCACAGAAGTAAAACTGACTGTAAATGATGACAACTCACAGATCGCAAAACTTCTGATTGATGGATGCAGCATGGGAATCAAGACATTAGGAGAGCACACTAATACACTTTGTCAGGCAGACCGGCAGGCTGATTCTGTATCACGCAAGATCATCAAACTGGAAGAACAGATGATCCGGGAACTGGAAGCCTATTTATAGTTATATATGGCTTGAGTATGTTTTCTATAATCTGTATCACGCACCATCCTGCGGTGTATCTTAGTTATCGTTCACTCCCAATGTCAATCACTCCGCTGATTGGCATGGAGGATGCACGTTTTATCCTGAACGTATCTTATAGAAAACTTATAGAAAGCTTTTTAAACATGTTTTAAATCCTGTCATTTTTCCATAAAATGTATTATAATTCAGTAAACGACCATCCGCAGTTTTTCCTGTATTTTCATCCGGAAATTCTGTGGACTATACTAAAGCCTGTCTGAAAAGGACTCTGGAAGAGTTTTTTCAGACACATTCTAAGAGAAGGAGCAGTTCTCATGCTGAAATCATACATTGCATTCGACCTGGAAACAACCGGTCTGAAGCCACAGGAAAATGAAATTATTGAAATCGGAGCCTTAAAGGTCAGAGAGGGGAAAGTAGTTGACCGTTTTATGGAATTCATTCATCCACTCTCTCCAATCTCTTCCGCTATATCTGAACTTACAGGAATTACAAATGATATGGTTGCCACCGCACGCTCCTGTGAACAGGTGCTTCCTGATTTTCTTGATTTTTGTGAAGATGATGTCCTTATCGGACACAACGTCATGTTCGACTACAGTTTTACTAAATGCAGCGCATCAAAATGTGGACTTCCATTTGAAAAGAACGGACTCGATACATTGAAAATTGCAAGAAAGGTACATAAAGACTTCCCATCCAAAAGTCTGGGAGCCCTGTGCGATTACTATCACATTGAAAATAAATCCGCCCACCGTGCCTACCACGATGCACTGGCCACCGCCAAACTTTATCAGACACTGGCACATTATTTTGAAGAATCTGATCCGAAATTATTCAAGCCGTTGCCCCTGATATATAAAGTAAAAACCGTCCAACCGGCCACGCCGAAACAGCTTGCACTGATTGAACGACTCATACCTCAGAAAGAATATATCGGAGAATGGGATCCTGAGACAATTACAAGAAGCGATGCTTCGCGGTTAATTGATTCATTACTAAAAATGTAGATTGCAGGAATGATTTATTGTTCAAAACAATTATCAATCATATATGCAGGACAGACCAAAATTCAGCATTTTTAAAATGAACAAAGAATGTGCCTTGGCACATTCTAGCGCCTGCGGCGGTCGCTTGCGACATCTTCCTTGTACGCCGCAGTGCGCATCCTCGCGGAGCGTTTTTATATATTAGGAAAGAGCACTTTCCTAATATATAAAAAACAGAAGCCACAAGGTATTTTCCACTGTGACTTCTGTTTTCTATTCTAAGAATTGATGTTGCAGAATATTTCTGTTTTTTATTTTTTAGCTGCTGCTTTTACTTTCTCTGTACGAGCCTTATATTCTGCATCATATTCCTTTGCAAGATCATTCCATTCACTGTATTTCACATCATTTCTGTGATCTTCAAACGTATAATTCTCTGCAAGATATTTTCCAAGATACTCTGTTGCTTTTTTCGCACCAAAGATATTCAGATGATCTCCTTTATCCAGACTGTCTTTTGACCAGTCCAGACCGATCTCATCCAGTTTACTGTTGAAATCAATATACGGAATATTCTGTTCCTTTGCATAGTTCTGGACAGCTGTTAATCTTTTTCCGTTATAGTTAACCGGTGAAGGAGCACTGATAAACAGAATCTGCGCTCCATTCTTATCACAGAGTTTCTGAATCTTCTCCATATAGATTTCTGCAAATGTAGAGATCTCTTCTACTTTCTTGGCTTTATCCAGATAATCTTTTCCCGTGTATGCTTTCGTCTGCTCTCTGATACGGAATCCCTTGTAATCTGTCCTTTCTTCTACCGGATCATCAAACAAAGTCTTCCAGATATTGTGATAACGAAATACCGGGAAATAATATCTCAACGGTTCAGCCAGCGACATCTGTACATTCTTGATGGTTCCTTTATCTCTGAACAACATATTTGTTTCAACGATCACCAGCTTTGGAGACTGTGTTCTGAAAGCTGTTTTTAATGCATAATAAGCCTCCTGAATTCTCTGTCCTGTCTGTCCACAGTCAAAGGTTGTAATGCCGTACTGCTCCCACAGTTCCATTGTAGAAACGGTATTATAACTCTCACTGTCTCCCACTACAACAATATCCAGTGACTCAGCCGGTTCCGCTGTCATACTTGCAATCGGTTTACTTCTTCCTTTGATCTGATCTCCGTTGCTTCGCAGCAGTTTATTAATCCACATAGAACTTCCGGCTAACAGGACTAATAAAACGAGGAAGAATACACCGATCCTTTTTACTATCTTCATATTCATTTTTCCCAATCTCCTTAAAATCCTGCATAGATCAGATCAATTGCCTGATATCCATCACCATAAGCCGCAAGAATAATGACCGCAAAAATCAACGCATAATACAATGCCCAGCGGATTGGTACTGCAAGTGTTCCCATACGGTCTAATACAGGAATTCCTCTTTCTTTCAGAGATCCTACGATACCAACTACAATACATCCTATGATGATCGCAACATAATCTGCTTTTCCAATTCCAAGTTTCAATAAAGTTCCGTCTGTCAAAATGTTCAGGCTGAACTGATCAAAGATACTGCGGAACATATGTAAGCCTGCTTTCAGGCCATTTGCACGGAAGAATAATTCTCCTGTAAAAATGATCACCCATGTTTTGGCGATCTGAATCACTCTCCACCAGCGTGTCTCCGGATTAATATGACACACTCCCAGAACCTTGTCTCTTATCGGTTCTACTGCCATGCCAAGCATGATCAGCACAAAATAATACATTCCGTAAAAGATATAGCTCCATCTTGCACCATGCCATACACCGTTGGCAAGCCAGACAGGGAAAAGTGCAAGAGCAGATGTTACCAGTCTTGTCACATGTTTTCCTACGTGTTTTCTTCCGTACTGATTCCATTTCTTTACAGCACCGGATACAGATACCGGATAGAAAATATATGCCTTGAACCATGCACCAAGTGTAATATGCCATCTTCTCCAGAACTCGGACGGGTTCTTCGCACAGAACGGCTGTCTGAAGTTTTCCGGAAGAAGAATACCAAATACTCTTCCGCTTCCAATTACAATATCCATACATCCTGAGAATTCCATATACAGCTGAACTGCATAAGAAATTGCTCCCACAACGATGATCGCACCACTGTAATTTGTATAGTGATCGAAGATCGCTGCCACCACTGTGGCCAGACGGTCCGCAACTACTTTCTTCTTAAACAGTCCCCAGAAGATACGGACATAACCGTCACAGACATTCTTATACTCCAGTGGTTTGTCTGTATACAATGTATCTGCTACATCTGTGTAACGTGCGATCGGTCCTTCCATGATCTGAGGAAAGAAACCTAAAAACAGTGCTGTTCTCCACAGTTCTCTTTCTGCCTTGACCTTACCCCAGTACACATCTACCATGTAACCGATTGCCTGCAGAGTATAGAAAGAAATACCGATCGGCATCAGCATTTTCTTCTCCTGCAAAGTCAGAAGCGGCAGACTCACGCTTCCCAACAATGTGGTTACATTTTTTACAAAGAAGTTGTAATACTTTAAGTATGCAAGTACGCCTAACAACACAAAGATTCCAAGCAGTAATACCTTTCTCCCCTGTTTCTGGTACTTGCTTTTAATTATTTTTTTCTGTTTTCTGTCAACTCCCTGTAATTCTTTACTCTCTTCACTCTGAATTAAAGTAAGCCAGATTCCTATGCAATGTGTAAATACTGTTGTTCCCAGTAAATAGACAATCAATTTTCCACTCAGCATATAAAAGAAAATCCAGCTAAATGCGAGCAGTACTTTACTGCGCCATTTCGCCGGCGCCAACTGATACACCGCCAGACATACAGGGAGGAACACAAACACATAGATCGACGAATGATATCCCATTACCTAAATACTCCCGTTATTCCTTCTTAGTCTTCCTGTAATCTCTGTACCATCTTCCAGATTGCTTCTGCAGAGTTAAAGTTCTCCGGCATCATCTCGGAAGCTTCGATGCTGATATCAAAAGCCTCTTCCAGTTCGGATACCAGTGTAATTACACCGAAAGAATCCAGCAGCTGATCATCGATCAGGGCTTTCTCGTTTTCATAATCAATACTGTCATCAATTTCCTTTAAAATTTCAATTACTTCGTTCATTTCTAAATCCTCCATTTTCCTTTGGCAGTCTGACTGCCTGCTTATATTTTTATTTTCTGTTTCATTAGCTGTCGCTTTTTTTATATAATGTCTTAAAACTACTTTCTGTAGGATGTATGCCGCAAAGTAAGACATGCAGATTACAAAAATGATTTTTCAGACACACTCTGAATATCAGACATTTATTTGAGGCATATTTAACTCAAAAGTCTCCTGACGCTCTCTGGCAACTTTCCAGCCGTTCTCTTCATCATAAAGAACGACACCCGGAAGTTCATGACTTAAGAATAATGCCATACCTTCCATTGCCGAATAAGCTCCTGTTCTCTCAAATACAAGAACATGTCCTTCCTTTACCGGCGGAAGAGAAATGTCACTGCACATCACGTCATTTACAGTACATAAAGAACCGCATACATTCCATTTCTTTTCCCCATCAACTGTTCCTTCCGGAATCGTCATTACATAAGGTTCATACATCCCCTTGATCTGACCATCGTAATTGATCTGGTGGTTTCCTCCATCAACAATACAATAGTTTTTCTCTTTGTTTGTCTTTATATCACGAATCTCTGTCAGATAATATCCACACAATGCCGCGATCGCGCGTCCCATCTCGATTGTTACGTGCCCTTTCCACTGCATCTGTCCGATCGCCTCTGCCAGTCCCTGAAATCCTTCGTCCTGGAATGTCTCTGCATCTTTTCCTTTAAAATACGGGACAGCTGTTCCGGAACCATACTCCAGACAAGGGATCTTCTCTCCCAGCTCGTCCTCTATATTTCTGAGGAATTCATCCAGATACATCAGTTCCTTCTGGTGCTTTTTCAGATTTTTCTTTTGAGTTCCTGAGAAATAATGGATTCCACCAACCTCAAGACTCGGATTAACCAGTATCATACGAATTACACTTTTTACTGTATTCTCATCCATTCCAAACTGATTACCACTGGTCAGGCGCGGATACAGATGAATATGTAATTCTTTTTCTATTGAATGAGCATCGCACCATTCAACGATCTGATGGAACTGTCTGACAGATTCCACCGTATAATTGGCCCGGTCTCCGCAAAAATCAAGAATCTCGATCAGATCCTCTTTTTTCTTGAGCACGCCCGAGATGAATAATTTTTCAGGTGCAATCCCCAGTGCTTTGCAGATTCTGAATTCTCCCATAGAGCAAACCTCAATGCGGTCTACACATTTCTCTGCTGTCTGTGTCAGAAATGGATTTGCTTTCATTGCATAACAAATACCGGTTTCTTCTCCAACATTCCTTTTAATTCTTTCAATCTGCTGTCTCAGAATATCCAGATCAAATACATAAAGCGGTGTTCCATAACGGGCCAAAGCATATTCTAACTGCTCTCTCTTCATAATTCTTCCCTTTCACCTTCCTTTATTTTTACAACCTTTTTAGCAATAGACTACAGAATCTGCTGTTTAAAATAATTCCTGTCTGTCTTTCCATTCTTATTCAGCGGCATCTCATCCACCTGTGTTAATTTGGATGGAATCATATAAGCCGGGAGTTTTTCTTTCATCTGCTTACGAACCGTTGATGAATCAGCTTCTCCCATATAGAAACCGACAATCTTATTTCTCTTTGTATCAAAGATACAGCAACTCTTCTCCACACCGTCCAATGCTGTCAGGGCACTTTCGATCTCTTCCAGTTCGATTCGATGTCCCATATGCTTGATCTGAAAATCTTTTCTTCCTGCAAAGATCAAATTTCCTTCCTGATCGAGATATCCAAGATCTCCCGTCTTATAGATTCTCTGCTCTTCGCCCTGATCGACCGGATAAAATACAAATTTCTCAGCAGTCTGTTCCGAATCACGATAATAGCCATTGGCAAGAGATTCACCTGCCACACAGATCTCTCCCTGAACTTCCGGCTGATTGATCTGATGTCCCTCGTCATCCATCAAGAAAACTCTTCTTCCCGGGAATGCCTTTCCGGCCGGAATCTTTTCATTGTCTTCATATGGACGCTCTACTTCAAAATAAGTACAGTTGCAGGTAATCTCCGTTGGACCATACAGATTGACAAATCTTGTCTGTGGAAGTTTTTCCTGCCAGATTCTCAGCTGTTTTGGCGGCATAGCCTCACCACTGAACATAATTCGTTTTACTGATTCTGGCACTTTGTAATTTAATCCTTTCAACGCAGATACCAATGTCAGCGCTGATACTGCCCAGGTCAGATTCGTTACTTCCTGATCACACAGATAATCTAACAGTCTCGGTGGAGTTGAAAAATATTCTTTCGGGATCAGAACCAGTTTTGCTCCTGTCATTACAGAAGAATAAATATCTTTTACAGATACATCAAAATCAAACGGAGCCTGATTTCCAATTCTGTCATCTTCAGTAATTCCAAAGATCTCTGTGAAGTGTCTGATAAACCGGATCACTGCTCCATGACTTACGGCAATCGCCTTCGGTGTACCTGTAGATCCGGATGTGAAGATTCCGTACAGAATATCGGTTTCTTTTCTCTCTTTACGAATCTCTTCCAGTTTCCATACATCTACTTCTTCCTGTAAAAGAGTCTGCGCAGATACTGCAAGTTCACTTTCTTGAATCTCTGCTAACTGATCTTTTCCTTTTTCGTCTGTAACTATTACCTTCGGCTCAAGCTTCTCCAGAATCTTCTTTAACCGCTCCGGTGGGTTGACCGGATTTACCGGCACATAAAAGCAACCGGCATAAGCAATTCCCAGCATCGCTGCAAGTGCTGTCGGACTCTTCTCCAGCAATACCGGAACCGGACTTCCCGGCTCTGTTCTTTTGCTGATCCCACTTCCGATTTTTCTTGCCATCACTGCCAGTTCATGCCAGGTAAGTTCCTGTTTTCCGTCAGTCACAGCTGGTCTGTATTTATATAAATTTTCTGAACGTTCCAGGTAATCAAGTATGCTGACTGTCTGCATCTCTTCCATTATATTTCACCTCTGAATCTATTCCATTTGCTTCCTGCTCATAACCAGATTACTACTTTTCGATCTGCTGTTTATCACTTTTAGCAGTAAAAACAAACCGTTTTTTTCTGGTTAATCTGCATCATCCTCTATTATGAATCCTTCATCTTAATGTATCCCGAACTCTTTCTTAAAATTTTCTTAAATACTCGCAGTTTTTCAGCCCGAAGCGTGTTAAAATAGAATAAATGTATTTCACACTACCGAAAGGAGATTTATATGAAACTAAAAATCGGAATGATCGGTACAAATTTTATCAGTGATAAATTCGCTCTTGCTGCACTCCAGGTACCGGGTGCTGAACTTTATGCTATATGTTCCCGCAGAAAAGAAACCGGTGCTGCCTTTGCAGAGAAATATAAGATTCCTAATGTTTTTACAAACTATCAGGAATTCCTGAACTCTGATCTTGATGCGGTCTATATTGCTACTCCAAATGCACTGCACTGTGAACAGACACTTCAGGCACTGGAACATGGGAAACATGTCCTCTGTGAAAAGATCATGGCTATCAATGAACAGGAAGTTCGTTCCATGATCGACTGCGCAAAAAAGAATCACGTGGTTCTTCTGGAAGCCATGCGTCCTGATTTTGATCCCGCCTTTTCTCTTGTAGATGAACAGCTTCCAAAAATCGGACAGCTTCGCAGGGTAGTTTTCGAATATTGCCAGTATTCCAGCCGATACGATAACTTCCGTAACGGTGAAATTCTGAACGCATTTAACCCTGCACTTGGCAATGCAGCCGTTATGGACATCGGTGTCTACTGCATCCATTCTCTTGTGCGGTTTCTTGGGATACCGAATTCCATTCAGTCCAGCTCCGTAAAATTATCCAACGGTTTTGAAGGTGCCGGAACGGTTCTGATGAAGTATGCCGATTTCACAGCCGAGGCTGTTTACTCCAAAATTTCTGTCTCTGTAACTCCGAGTATTTTACAGGGAGAAGATGGATCTGTCCTGATCGATCAGATCAGCACTCCGCATCACATGGAAGTGCACCTCCGCAAGGGCTGCCGTGACACATTGGACGGTGGCATCATCCAGCCAATTGAGTATACACCACTGGAAAATAACATGGTCTTTGAAATCCGTGAATTTCTTCGTCTGATCGAAGAAAAAGAAATCAATCATAAATATCTGCAGTACTCACTGGATACGATCCGTGTCATTGATGAAGTTCGCAGACAGAACCAGATTCTATTTTAAAAACAGATAAACTAAAAAAACAGAGATTTAATGAACTATGCCGCGCTGTATACGTTACTTTATTTTATTACTCTTATTCTATCATAAGTGCTGCTGTAGGTTTCAGCACGATTGCGGAATGGGATCCCATGTTCAGTACGATCTCTCCGTCTTCCACAATGTACTCATCATAATCTGTTGTATATCCCTGCTCATAAGAATAGATCAGACGCTTCATTCTTCCACTCATCGGAATACCACTGTACCATACCGGAACAGTTACTTCCCTGAGAGAATCACTATTATTGATAATCACAACAATCTGATCATCCTTCTCAAATCTTCCGTATGCAAGAAGATTTTCTCCTGATGCAAGAAGTTTGATGGAACCTTTTCTCAGCGGTTTTTCTGTCTTATGAATGCGGATCATTTCTTTATGAAATTCAAGTAACTCCTTATTTTCATTTCCCCATGGGAATGTCCTTCGATTATCCGGATCTGTAAATCCACAGACACCAACTTCATCACCATAATACACTGTCGGTGCGCCAACCCATGTCATCTGCATTACAACTGCCTCACGCATGACAGCATAATTGATTCCTTCTTCTGCTGCTTTTGTACCATACTGACTGACACGTCCCACTTTACGGTTGGTTCTTGTAAGGAAACGTGAATGATCATGGTTGGATAATTCATTCATCGCCACCTGCAGAGACGGAGTCATCATACTGGACATAAAATGCTTCATCGCTCCTACAAAGTTATCTGCATTTCCCCAGAGGTCATTTCTTTGCTCATCACTGTGCTTCTCCATACCGGTCAAAAACCAGGTCAGCGGCTCCATGAATGCATCATAATTCATGACACTGTCCCATTCATCTCCCTGAAGCCAGTCCTGCGGATCACCATAATGCTCTGCAAGAATCAGTGCATTTGGGTTGGCACTCTTTACTTCCTTGCGGAAACGCTTCCAGAACATGTGATTATATTCATTACTGAAGCCAAGATCAGCAGCCACATCCAGTCTCCATCCATCTACATTGTACGGAGCGGACACCCACTTTTTACCAATCTTCATAATGTAATCTTCCAGTTCCGGTGAATCCTCATAGCCAAGCTTTGGCAGTGTATCATGTCCCCACCAACCATCATAACTTCCATTGTATGGCCATGCTTCATTGCGGTTATCATGAAACATGAAGAAACTTCTATACGGACTGTCCGCACTTACATAAGCGCCCTTTGGATAATCCGGCTGTGGCTCGTAAATTCTTTCTCTGTCCATCCATTTATTGAATGAACCACAGTGATTAAATACACCATCGAGAATTACTTTCATGCCGCGCTTATGCATCTCTTCCACAAGCTGAGCAAACAATTGATTGCTCGCCTCCAGATTTCGGATATCTCCTGTACGCTGCTGGTATTTTGTTGCATGAATGTTATCTTTTGCTCCTTTTGGAAGTACCTCACCTTCATCTACAACAATCTTTCCATAGTGCGGATCGATGTAATCATAGTCCTGAATATCGTACTTATGATTAGATGGAGAGACAAACAATGGATTGAAATAGATTACTTCAATTCCAAGTTCCTGAAGGTAATCCAGTTTATCCATGACTCCCTGAAGATCTCCTCCATAGAAATTACGGATATCCAGTGATTCCGGTGCCTGATTCCAGTCTTTGATCTTCTTGCTCGGTGCACCAATGTAAATATATTCATCGTCTTCTACATCATTGGTCGGATCTCCGTTATTAAACCGATCCACAAAGATCTGATACATGACTGCACCTTTTGCCCATTCCGGTGTGGAAAATCCCGGCATGATAATAAAAGAATAATATTCTTCCGGACGGTTTGTCACACCATAGCGGTTAAAATAACAGATCTCTGATCCCTGCTTTATTTCAAAATAATATCGAAACGCTTCTGTACCTAGCTGTATTTCAACTTCATAAAAATCAAATTCTCCTTTTGTCTTCGTCTTCCACAGACTATAAACATGATTTCCTGTATGTAGTTTTACCTCATCTACATCGTTGTGTGCAGTGCGGAATCTCAGCACTACCTTTTCATTTATATCGGGTTCTGCCGGGAATACATAATCCCATGTTCCGTCACAGAATAGTGCATTTCTGTTCATCTCCTATACCCCTTTTCCTGTTTTATTGTCTGATTTAATATAAGAAAAATATAAAATGCCCTCCGTTCAGCAGAGCCTTCTGCCAACGGAGGGTATAAAGACAAAGCTTATACGTTACTGTTCACGGCATAGCTATAAACAGTAACGTATCTCGTCATTTAGAATCGCCTTTGGCGATAGACGAGATACATTCAAAACAATACGTGCATCCCTCTATGTCAATCAGCAGAGTGATTGATATAGAGGATGAACAGTACTGCTTATTCAGCTTTCACTTCACTGTCTGTTCCTGCAAACAGTGCTTCAAATTCACTTCTTGTTATCTTCTCTTTTTCAAGAAGCAGCTGTGCACACTTCTCGAGTACCGAGTGATACTCCTGAAGAATGCTGCGTGCCTGCTGATAACACTCGTCAATAATACGCTTTACTTCCTCATCAATGGTTCCAGCCACTTTTTCGCCATATCCTCTTGATGTATGACCGAAATCACGGCCGATAAATACCTCATCACTGTCATTGTCATAATTGATCAGTCCCAGGCGTTCTGACATACCAAATTTGGTAATCATAGATTTGGCAATCGCTGTTGCCTGTCTGATATCCTGTGAAGCTCCTGTTGTGATATCATCGAAAATCTCTTCCTCTGCCACACGACCTCCCAGTGATACAGTAATTTCCTGAAGCATCTGTCCCTTTGTGTTGAACATATCATCTTTTTCAGGAAGTGGCATGGTATATCCACCGGCTCCTCCTGTCGGGATGATTGATACACTGTAGACAGGTCCCACATCCGGCAGTACATGGAACAGAATCGCATGACCTGCTTCGTGGTAAGCCGTGATTCGTTTTTCCTTGTCAGACACGATACGGCTCTTCTTCTCAGCTCCGATTCCAACCTTTACAAATGCATGACGAATATCAGACTGCTGGATAAATACTCTGTTCTCTTTTGCCGCAAGAATTGCCGCTTCATTCAGAAGATTCTCAAGATCTGCTCCAGAGAATCCTGCTGTAGTCTGAGCAATCTGTTTCAGATCCACGTCATCACCCAGCGGTTTATTCTTCGCATGTACTTTCAGGATTTCTTCTCTTCCGCCTACATCCGGACGTCCAACTACAACATCTCTGTCAAATCGTCCCGGTCTTAAGATCGCCGGATCAAGAATATCCTTACGGTTTGTTGCTGCCATTACGATGATGCCTTCATTGACACCAAATCCATCCATCTCAACCAGTAACTGGTTCAGTGTCTGCTCTCTCTCGTCGTGTCCACCGCCAAGACCGCTTCCACGTCTTCTTGCAACTGCATCGATCTCATCGATAAACACGATACACGGTGCGTTCTTTTTCGCATCCTGGAAAAGATCACGCACACGGGAGGCACCTACTCCGACAAACATCTCAACGAAATCTGAACCTGAGATGCTGAAAAACGGAACTCCCGCTTCTCCTGCAACAGCTTTCGCCAGCAGCGTCTTACCGGTTCCCGGAGGTCCCTCCAGAAGAACTCCTTTCGGGATTCTTGCACCAACCTGAACGTATTTCTTTGGTGATTTCAGGAAATCTACAATCTCTTCAAGTTCTTCCTTCTCTTCCTTCAATCCTGCAACATTCGCAAATGTTACTTTTATCTCATTCTGATTTGTCATCTTCGCACGGCTCTTACCAAAGTTCATTGCCTTTGAGTTCGCTCCGCCGCCTGACTGACGGTTCATAAGATAAAACAGCAGGAATACACTTCCCAGTGAAATCAGTACTGGGAAAAGCACTGTTATCATCATGGAATCTTTCGGAACATCCGACATTCCATAGTCAATGCCATTGTCTTTCAGCAGTTCTTCCACTACTTCTACATCTGAGACATTCACTTTCCTTGTGCTGTCCTCATCTTTCAACTTCACGGAAACCGTTCCCGTCGGCACTGCACTGTTCTGGTTAATGTATACATCCGATACAGTTTTTCCCTGCACAGCCTCAACAAAAGATGTATAGGTCATCTCCTGCTGATGTACCTGAAACTGATTCGCCATCCAGAGGATCACTACCACAATCACAACAAAGGACAGTATAGACCCTCCGCTGATACCTCTGTATTTTTTATTGTTGTCCAAACCTGTGACTCCTTCCTACTCCACGCCTTCTACTACACCGATGTATGGAAGATTTCTATATTTCTGCGCGTAGTCCAGTCCGTATCCTACTACAAACTCATCCGGAATATCAAATCCTGTATAGTCAACTTTTACATCTTTCACACGGCGGTCCGGTTTGTCAAGTAATGTACACAGACGAAGACTTGCCGGTTTTCTGCGCTGAAGAACGTCCATCAGATAATACAGTGTATTTCCTGAATCAATGATATCTTCTACGATCAGAACATCCTTTCCTTCGATGGACTCGTCCAGGTCTTTTGCAATTCTTACAACTCCACTGGATTTTGTTCCATCTCCATAACTTCCTACACACATGAAGTCCATAGATACAGGTACTGTGATTCTTTTTGCGAGTTCACACATAAAGAATACTCCACCTTTCAGGACGCAGATCAGATGGATCTGTTTTCCTTCGTAATCTTTGCTGATCTTCTCTCCCAGCTCTCTGATTCTTGCATCTACTTCTTCTTCTGGTACTAAAACTCTGATACTTTCTGCCATTGTCTTATTCCTCCATAATTTTTATCTTAAGAATCGTCTTTGTCTTATCTCCAATCTGATAATGAGAACTCATTCTCCGCCCCGGAATCCACACAATATGATTTCCTTCTGCGATCAGCAGAAGTTTTTCCCGCTCTTCTCTCGGGATCTTTTCATCAATAAAATAGGATTTCAGTTTTTTTCGTCCTCCCCGACTGTCAATTGTCAGATAATCTCCGGGACGTCTGTATCTCGCACACAGACTGCTTTTTATTATATCATAATCAAAGCATTTCGTGTAGCTTTTTTGTGACATCTCTTTTGCATTCGTCACATCCTCTGCCGGACAGATCTCACAGACGATTCTCTGACCTGTTTTCTCCAGACATATCTCTCCCGGAATTCTGAGTTCCGTCACCTGTTCTGTTTCTTTTTTCCTGCTGTTCTCTGCTGCATTCCAACTCTTCTTATCTCTGGAAATATCTCTCTGTTCTGCTTCTTTTTTCATCAGAATTCCCTCATAGATTCGTTCTGCTTTGATTCGGTAAGGCAGATTCGCACTTCTTCCAACCTGTCGTTCAAACAGAGACAGGAGCATCTGGACATGAACCAGCTCGATATCTTTTTCCGAACCAGCCACCGTACAGATTGCTCTTCGGACCAGCAGTTTCTTTATTACTTTTGAAAGCTCTGAAATCCTGTCCTCTCTCAGGAATACAGCACCCGATTCTCTTAATTCTGTACAGACTGCCCATGCTTTATCCGTCTGCTTTTCCAAATATTCCATCACTTCTTCGGCCTGCTCTCCAAGCTCATTCAGATGCCGTACTGTTCTCCGGTTGACTTCCTGTTCCAGAACCGGGAGTACATGATGACGAATTCTGTTTCTCGTATATTCATCTTCTGCATTTGTCTCATCTGTACAGAAATGAATCTTTTCTTTTTCCAGATACAGCTCAATTTCTTCTCTGGTCAGACACAGTAACGGACGAATCCGTTCTCCATAAACAGGACGAATCCCGCATATTCCTTTCAGACCTGTCCCTCTTGCAAGATTCATAAGAATTGTTTCTGCATTGTCCTGCTGATGATGAGCAGTTGCAATCTTCGTACACCGGTTCTTTTCACAGATTTCTTCAAACGCTCTGTGACGGACCATTCGCCCTGCCTCTTCAAGAGATTGTTTCCCATTTTTCGCAATTAATTCCACATTTTTCCTGAAAATATGGCACGGAACCTGAAGCTGTTCGCAAACCTGCTTCACATAGGCCTCATCTGCATCCGCATCCGCTCCCCGCAGACAGTGGTTCACATGGCACACTTCTACCTCAAATCCCAGTCTTTCTCTTAATCTGCACAATATAACAAGCAGACAGATCGAATCTGCACCACCTGATACACCTGTCACAATCCGGTCTCCGGGCTGGATCATATTCTGTTTTTCAATAAATTGTTCTACTCTTTTTTCTATTTTCTTCATCATATGTAAACTATAACTCAATTCTCTTTGAAATGTAAAGTAAGAGATACGTTACTGTTTGCAGCTATGCTGTGAACAGTAACGTACATCTCAAAAGCTAATCAGCAGTATTTTGTTAACATCTCCACAGCCCGATCACCAACACTGTCATATCATCCTGCGGTTCTTTCCCGGTCCAGTTTAACACCTGCTGTAATATATGTTCTGCCAGTTCCCGTGGATTGGTGATCTGGCTGCCTTTGATGATCGTCTCAAGAAGTATATCCTGCTCTCCTACCGGAAGTGCATCCAAAACTCCATCCGTCATCATAATGACAAAATCACCATCTGAAAGTTTTCTTTTCACAGAATCAATATCGATTGAATTCATCACTCCGATCGGAAGACTGGTAGAACTGAGATGTTCTACTTCATTCTTTTTTCTGATAAATGTGGACGAAGCACCTGCCTTGATGATCTCGCACTCTCCCGTATACAGATCAAACACCGTCATGTCTACTGTAGAATAATGGATCTCTTCCCGCCCCATCACTAACGTTGTGTTGATCATCTGGATTGCAGTTTTTTCAGGAAATCCCGCCTCCAGAAGTTCTTCCAGCAGCTCGATCACCATCGTACTTTCTTTGCATGCCTCTTTGCCTGAACCCATTCCATCAGAAAGTGCTACACCCTTTTTCCCGGCAGGCATGTCCATCATCGCAAAATTATCGCCTGATATGCTACTGCATCCTTTTCCGATTCTTGCAACCCCCTGCATGGTATAAAAAGCCGGACCTTCTCTGCACACAACCGTCATATAACGAGGTCCCACAACCTGCGCGCTGTCATTTTGTGCCACCAGTCTTCTCCCGCTGATTTCTGATAAGATCCGCGCCAACTCCCGGACCGTTACCTTCTTTTTCTGCAGAGATCTCAGGGTAATATGCACTTCATATTTCCCTTCCTGATTCATAAAAAATCCAGTATACAATACCCTGATGCCCCGTTTCTTTAACTGCGCGATGATCCTTTTCTCCATTCGTTCATCTGTAAAAATGCTTTCTTCCAGTTCTTTTGCCGTATTCTGTATCATATCTGCAAACGTATCCATCTGTATGGCGCACCCTTCCCGGCTTCTTGCCATCCGGTTGATCCAGATCATATTTTGCCTTGCATCATGAAATCCTTCCAGCATTTCACGCAGAAATTTGGGAGCCATAACACAGCGCTGCATTAATTTTCGCTTTGTCTCTGTATTCAGATCATTTCCATAATGATCCACCGCAGATAATATCTCGTAGCCCATCTGATACGTGTGGACGAAATTTTCACCCCAGCACCAGACGCATTTTTCACATTTATTGCATACACGCTCCTTCACACGCTCAAACATTTCATCAATCTCTTCATCCGTAAATGCCTGTTTCTTTTCCTCCAGTCCGAGAAATGTCTGTGAAAGCTGCTTCAGAGAACTGGCAAATTTCTCGATCTGCTCCACATACGGACTGTTATGTATTACCTGTTCATCTTCCATATGATCCTGATACTCCCTTCTGAAAACCGGTAACTTACGGGATGAAATTCCCAGTACTCTTCTTGTATTCTGTTCCCTTTTTCTCAACTATAGCAAAACCAGAAAATAACAGAACAAAGAATGTGCCTTGGCACACTCTAGAGCGTCTTCTCTTCGTTCCGGACGGCACTCCATAATACAGTTTCAGATATAGAAAAACTCCAGGAGTTATTCTTTCTCCCGGAGTTATCTTTCGTAAATTCTATTCCCTGCCACTCTCTGAATACAGCCATTTGCAATATGCGGCAAACACTGTCAGATCATTCACTTGTATTTTACTTTGTTGGTTTAAAAATAATTTCATTCGGATCTACAAGTCCAAGCTTATCTTCAGCGATGTCCTTAATATAATCATCTGTCTGAACATAAGATTTAAACTGTTCCACTTCTTTGGATCTTGCCTGTTCTTCCTCGATCTGTGTCTTCAGTTCAGCTTCCTGAGCTTTGTATTCATCATTCTTTGCCTTTAAAGAAAGAGATCCAAACGCAAGTACACCTGTTAGCAGAACCAGTACCATACCTGTTAGCAGAACTCCACGTCTGTTTCTGCTCAGCTTATTCTGTCTGCCTGCATTCTGACTTCTCTTTTTTCTCTTCTTTGTCATTCACATCCACCTTATTAATCTATTATATCTTCTAATTTAACTCACAATGTTATAGATATTTTAGCCTCTTTTTTTTAACTTTTCAAGGTTTTTCCCGACTTTTGAGGAAAGTTTTTTGATTCTTTTTCCCACAAAATATGTCCCTGTGATGCCTAATACCATACCTAGTATAAAGTACCATCGGATACTACCATAAGTAGTCAGATACATCTGACGGAAAATATATCCACTCATTATCGTCCAGAAAATCAGATCTTCAATTCCCGCCACAAGATTGCTGTGTCTGACCAATTTGCGGAATGCTAAAAGTATGTAATAGCTGACCGGCACAATAATTCCAGTCAGTACGGCATATATAAAAGTCAGCAGTTCAGTTCCTATTCCACTCATCTGATCTCATCCCTGTCATTTAAACAGTCTGGCTAGAAATCCGTCTGTCTGACGTTCCAGCTGATTAGTCCCCGAATATGCAATACTGTCAATATTTCCGGAAAGATCTACCTCGCCCTTCTCAACACTCAGCCGATTCACATGCAGATCTGTTCCTTTTACCATAAGCATCCCCTGTTCTGTCTCCAGAAGGATTTCATTCAGATCGAATGACAACACATCCAGAACGCCTGTCACCATACTTGTTTTTCGATTATTGATCACCAGTTTATGTGTCTTCGCAATCCGCTGTTCTTCCATCCGCACACCTCCTCCTGAAAACATAATTTCCCATTGTTACTGTTCTCATCAATTAACATAGCGATGGACATGAAAACAAACATTTCCGTTATTTCCATGTCCATCTATATATATGCCGGGGTGCGCTTATTTATTCCATTTCAGTCTGCATCAACAAAGCGAAGGTAAATAAAAAGCCCGCAACCGAACTGTGAATCTCTCCACTTTGTCCGATCCGGGCTTTTCTCAGACTGCATGATCCATCTTTGAAAATGAATCAGAGATAACGGAACAGCTCTTTGGCTTCTTCCTTTTTCGTTGTCTCCTGAAGGTCAAGCACCTCCACCTTTACAGTCCTCGTTCCGAACTCAATCTCAATTACATCTCCAGGTTTTACCTTAACCGATGCTTTTGCTGTTTTCCCGTTGACCAGTACACGACCGGCATCACATGCTTCGTTTGCCACAGTTCTGCGCTTGATCAGTCGGGATACTTTTAAAAATTTATCAAGTCTCATATCTGAACAATGTTTCCTCTGTCTGAAACTTCCGAATTAGTTGATCGCATCCTTTAATGCTTTTCCTGCTTTGAATTTAGGAGCTTTGCATGCTGCGATTGTCATAGTCTTTCCTGTCTGTGGGTTTCTTCCCTCTCTTGCAGCCCTTTCGCTTACTTCAAATGTTCCAAAACCAACAAGCTGTACTTTATCTCCAGCCTTTAACTGTTCTGTAACAACATCAACGAAAGCCTTTAATGCTTTTTCGGAATCTTTCTTAGAAATCTCTGCTTTTTCTGCTACTGCTGCGATTAATTCTGTTTTGTTCATGGATTTGTTTCCTCCTTTATTGTACTTATATACAATTCGTTCTTAATTTTTCAAAGGCTTCCAGTCTGCACGTTTACATGGTTATGCCCTTATGTACTGTTATAACGGTTTCCCTGTGGTTTGTCAAGGAATTTCAGCGCAGTCACGCGGTTTCCGGGGATTCCGCAACACTTCATTTTTATTATTCACTGACAATTTAATCTGAATAAAACTGTTTTCAATATTCTTAAAAGACTCGCCTTAGAAACTCTGTTTTCTCTTCTGTCTGCCGGACTGCAAGTTTTAATTTTTCCACACTCTTTTCCGGAAGCCATGCTTTGTTGGATCTGGAATACATACTGGCTGTTTTCCAGAATTTTTCTGGATACGCCAGCCTGAAGTGAAGGTATTCCCGCTCCGCCGGTTCAAGCATTCTTACTGACTCATAAGCGTTCAGGATATTCTGCCCGACTTCCTTTCTCCAATGGCATTTCTCCAAAGATTTCCGGAGAAAATAATACAGATCCTGCACCTGTATCCCGATCTTCAGGTGTTCAAAATTTGTAATTGCCATTCCATCAGACAGCACCAGCACATTGTGGTAATTATAATCTCCATGCAGCAGCTTCTGCTCTCTGACACTCTGCTGATACAACTGCATACAATCTGACTGTTCCATTGCATTCAGTGCATCGCACGCCAGGCTGTACATCTTTTCAAAATATGCAAGATACAAATATTCAAATTCATTTTTTGCAACTTGTCTGCGTATGAACGACCGTACCTTTTTCATCTCTCTGTTATGTCTCAGCAGTTCTTCTATCGGACTTCGCATGACCGGTGGACGGATTTTTGCGATTCTGTGCAGTTCCTGTTCTCTGCTTTCAGGCTGTAATACATTGCTCTGTGAAATCTCCTTTAAATCTTCAGATTTCCCATTTGAATCATTTTGCGGACTGTTTTCCCGGTCTTCCTCCTGCCATTGTTCCTGATTTTCCGCAAAACGTTCCAATTCCTGCTGATCCGGTTCATTCCACTGGAATTTTCTGTGCAGAATTGCAAGCCTTCTTGCCGCTGCCATAACTTCCGATTCTTGTTTCATATCACATTCCCGACCTTCATGCCACTTTTTCAGCATATAATGTCTGCCATCACGTGAAGTCACCACCAGCTCACCATTCGCTGCAAAAACCGGAGTATCTGCCAGCTCTCCCTGCTCTTCCAAACGACTAAGCACAAAATACAACAAAGGGGCGCGCTTCACGGATACTTTCGTTTCCTTCAGAAGCATTGTCCCCTCATTTGTATCGCAAAAAAATGCACCCCTCATCCGCCGGGTGCTGTTTACTTCCTGACTGTACTTTTCCAGTACTTCCAGTTCATACTCTCTCATGGCTGCCCCCTGTTTCCCGTGAACCGGACTGTCGGGATAAGTGCCGACGGTTCTTTCACGTTTAAGTTCGAATTCTTTCTAATGTATGCCCAGGACAGCCAGAGTATGCTATTTTATTCTTTTGTTTCCGGTTCCTTTTGTTCCGCCTCTTTCTGTGCGGCTTCTTTCTCAGCAGCTTCTTTTTCTGCCGCTGAGATGAACATCTTAATTCTTACATAATTACATAATTGTTCTTTGTCATTCTTTGACGGATCATCAATGACATATTCAAGAAGTTCATTGAGCATTGCGCCCATCTCTCTTCCCGGTTTCATTCCGATCTCCATCAGTTCTCTTCCGCTGACTGCAAGATCTCTTAAAGTCACACAGTCTCCGTTCTGCAGCGTCTCCTGATAGATTCTGCGCATTGCGATAATATTTTCAATCTTCTCTCTGCGCTGATAGTTGCTCTGCGCTTTTACATCTGCCATGCGCACCGCAAGATAATACGGGAACAGATCTACTCCGATCCGGTTCATGGTACGGCGAACATTCTGCGGTGTTGCCTCTACACGATAATCATGATAGCAGACCAGTTTTGATACGATCTTGATCGTCTCATTATCAAACTTTAATCTGCGCATAATATCCTTTGCGATCTGTTCACTCGCAAGTGAATGTCCCTCAAAGTGATCTCTTCCATTTTCATCTGTTGTCTTCATGGACGGTTTTCCCATGTCATGGAACAACATTGTAAGACGCAGATATTTATTCTTCTTAATATTCTTAAGAGCACGCAGTGTATGATTTGCAACATCATACTTATGATGCGGTGTATTCTGCTCTACTCCAACCATCGCATCCCACTCCGGCAGGAATATCTTGGTCAGCCCCAGTTCGTATGCATCCTGAATCCGTTCTGGGTGTGGAGAAGTAAGCAGTTTCAACAATTCTGTCTGAATCCGCTCTGCACTGATGTGCTCCAGATTCGGCGCCAGTTCGCAGATTGCCTGTGCAGTCTCCGGCTCGATCGGAAAGTTTAACTGTGCTGAAAAACGTACTGCACGCAGGATACGGAGTGCATCCTCCGAAAAACGTTCTCTCGGATCTCCAACACATCGGATCAGATGATGGTTCAGATCCTGCATTCCTCCAAACACATCGACCAGCCGGACTTCTTCATTGTAAGCCATGGCATTGATCGTGAAATCTCTGCGGCGCAGATCTTCTTCCAGCTGATTCGTAAACTGTACTTCCTTTGGATGTCTGCTGTCCTCATAAGCTCCATCAATCCTGTATGTTGTTACTTCAAACATGTCTTTTCCAAGCAGAACTGTCACCGTTCCATGTTCGATTCCTGTATCCACGGTTCTTTTGAAAATCTGCTTGATTTCCTGCGGCTTTGCCGAGGTTGTAATATCCCAGTCCTGTGGGCATCGTGCAAGGATGGAATCCCGCACACAGCCGCCTACTGCAAATGCTTCATATCCATGATACTGCAGATTATTGATTATAAACAGAACTTTTCTGGGCAGCTCAATCTTCATCTATCTATCTTCCTTCCTGAAAGTCAATCTCCCGTCAGTTGTTTTCGTTCATTTCTCCGGACAACTGACCATTTCTATTTCATTCTTTCATCCTTAAATTTTCTTTTCTGACAGCTTAATATTATAACGTGTCTTTTCGATACGCTCAACTATTTTTAGATAGATTTCATTCTTTTTCTATATAATATGGCAAAATATTCTTCATTCCTGAAGTGTGAATCAGACAATACGATGTCACACACTTAAAACAATAAAATCTGCGTATACTGCATTAACCATTAACTGACTAAAAAAGAGCATTCATGATCTGCTCATGTAAAATGCTGTCGCGTCAGTTCTTCACTGATTCACACGATAGACACATGTTTCAATCTGAATGCTCTTTTCCCCGTAATTTTATTCTTCTTATGACTGCACTTCCTGCAGGAAAGTGCTGAATCTTACACCATCTTCCGCAGCATCTGCAAGATTCACACAGCTGTTTCCAATTCGTTCAATATTATGAAGTATTTCATTAAATGCAGCTGTAAGACCTGCTTTACATTTTCCTTTATGTACTCTCTTGATATGTCCCTTACGGATATCACCATCCATCTTACGGACTTTTTCTTTCATCTTCGCAAGATTTTCTGCTTCATCTTTTTCTTCACTGATGATCATCTTCATGACCATATCATACATCTCACTGACCAATTCCAGACTCTTACAGACGTCTTTCATAGCTTCTTTGGAAAAACCTGACTGCTCGACTTTTTCTCCTTTACCATTCTTCTTTCCACTTTTTATCACTTCTTTCGTATGAAACGCTGTTGCAATGCTCATCGTCATTTCACTGATTCGATCAATATCACTTAACACATACTGTAATTCTGCGGAACGTGCTGCCTGATGCTCTGTCATAACACCTGCAGCAGCCATTTCAGCCAGATAGTCTGTAATCTGTTTTGCAAGTGCTCCTGCTGCTTCTCTGCTCTCCTCAATCATTTTCACTGCACTGAATTCTCCGCTGTCGGCTTTCTCTGCGGCTTTTTTTAGCATAGCCCCAACCTGATACCCACAGTTCATTACTTCACGGACTACAAGCTGCATTGCCGCTGCCGGCTGTGCCATCAGTTTATCATCCAGAAATTTTGTCTGAGCTGGTTTTGCCACTTCTGCTTTTCCATCCGGAATAATGTGCATTACAATTTTTACCATAACACCTACCAATGGAACCCAGATCAGTGTCATTACAATATTAAAAAATGTATGTGCATTTGCGATCTGTCTGGAAATTACTTCAATCTCCGGTCCCTTTGGAGAAATATACTGGATCAGTGCTGCAAACGGTTTAATAAACCAGATAAACAGAAGACATCCTGATATATTGAAAATACAGTGTGCCATTGCTGTTCTTTTTGCATCTTTTGGCTGACCTACACTGGCAAGCAGTGCTGTGATCGTTGTTCCAATATTGTCACCAAACAGAATCGGAATCGCTCCTGCCAGTCCGAGAATACTTGTCACTCCATCAGGACCTGCCTGAGAAGCAAAGTTCTGTAATACTGCAATTGTAGCACTGGAACTCTGCACAACCAGTGTCATCAGAGTACCAACACAGACTCCAAGAATCGGAACATGAGCTACTTTTCCAATCAGATCTGTAAATACCGGACTGGAGGCCAGTGGTTTCATCACGGATCCCATTGTCTCAATTCCAAGGAATAAAAGTCCGAACGCAAAAATCGTCATACCAATATTTTTTACACGTTCTGATTTTGCTACAAAATATACGATAAATCCAATAAAAATAATTACATAAATGTAATCGCTTAACTTAAATGCGATCAGCTGTGCTGTCATTGTAGTACCAATGTTCGCACCAAAAATGATGGAAATCGCCTGTGGCAGTGTCATCAATCCTGCACTTACGAAGCCGATTGCCATAACAGTTGTTGCACTACTGCTCTGTAATACTGCGGTAACAAGCATTCCTGCAAGTGCCCCCATAACAGGATTTCTTGTCAGCATAGAAAGGATTTTTTTCATCTTTTCTCCTGCTGCCTTCTGCAGACATTCACTCATCAGGTTCATACCATAGATAAATACCGCCAGTCCGCCAAGCAGACCAAATACAATCTGGATGTTCTCTTTCATCTTATTTTCCCTTTCAGACCCTCTTAATTACTACTGTTCACAGCTTCTCTGCGATCAGTAACGTCCTTTTCTCCTACATCAACATGTTAAAAGTATCATAGGATTATAAAATGCTTTGTTAAGTTATGTTAAATCTGCGTAAAATTTATGCTTTTTACGGATTTATGAAAAGAATTGATTAAATAAAGGTTAATATTTATAAAAGAGTTCATCTTCATTTGGTTTATATAACGTCTGTGATAATCCCCTGCAATGTCTGCCTTGCAGTGTACATACTGATTGAATTATTTTATATTTATCAGAAAAGGACTTTTCTATAAACAAAAAGGACCTGATTTTGTACCTCCTTAACCTTTCGGAAATTTTATCCGACAATTGATAGCTGATACAAAACTCAAGTCCTTTGATTTACTTTTTATGTTATTGTTCACAGGTAACCTGTAAACAATAACCTTCTTATTTCTCTTATTATTCTGTTTTCTTATAAATTACAAGATTACAGTTCACAGTTATTTACTGTTCTTGGGAATGGAATTACGTCACGGATATTGGACATTCCTGTCAGATACATTACGCAACGCTCGAATCCAAGACCGAATCCTGCATGTCTTGTAGAACCGTATTTTCTAAGATCCAGATAGAATCCATAATCCTCTTCTTTCAGTCCGAGTTCATTCATTCTCGCAAGAAGTTTCTCATAGTTATCTTCTCTCTGGCTTCCTCCGATGATCTCTCCGATTCCCGGTACAAGGCAGTCAACAGCAGCTACTGTCTTTCTGTCATCATTCTGTTTCATATAGAATGCTTTGATCTCCTTCGGATAATCTGTTACGAATACCGGACGTTTGTAGATCTGTTCTGTCAGATAACGTTCATGCTCTGTCTGAAGATCGCATCCCCATGAAACTTTATAATCAAATTTATCATTGTTCTTCTCAAGAATCTCAACTGCTTCTGTGTATGTTACACGTGCGAAATCAGAATTCACTACATTGTGAAGTCTCTCCAGAAGTCCTTTGTCTACGAAAGAGTTGAAGAAATTCATCTCTTCCGGTGCATTCTCAAGCACATAGTTGATGACATATTTCAGCATAGACTCTGCAAGGATCATGTCATCATCCAGATCAGCAAATGCGATCTCAGGCTCGATCATCCAGAACTCTGCCGCATGTCTTGTTGTGTTAGAATTCTCTGCACGGAAAGTCGGTCCAAATGTATAGATATTTCTGAATGCCTGAGCATAAGTCTCACCGTTCAGCTGTCCACTTACTGTAAGGCTTGTCTCTTTTCCAAAGAAATCCTGTGTGTAATCTACTGTTCCATCTTCATTCTTCGGAACATTCTCCAGATCCAGTGTTGTTACACGGAACATTTCTCCTGCACCTTCACAGTCACTTCCTGTGATCAGTGGAGTATGCACGTAAACAAATCCTCTTTCCTGGAAGAATTTGTGGATTGCATAAGCAGCCAGTGAACGAACACGGAATACTGCCTGGAACGTATTTGTTCTCGGACGAAGATGAGAAATTGTTCTGAGGTACTCAAAGCCATGACGTTTCTTCTGAAGCGGATAGTCCGGTGCGGATGCTCCCTCAACTGTAACTTCATCTGCCTGAATCTCAAATGGCTGTTTTGCCTGTGGTGTAGCCACAAGTGTTCCCTTTACAATAATCGCTGCTCCTACATTCAGCTTGGAAATCTCAGCAAAGTTTTCCAGTTTATCATGATAAACTACCTGAAGTGTCTCAAAAAAAGAACCGTCATTTAATACGATAAATCCAAATGTCTTGGAATCACGGATACTGCGGATCCAGCCCCCAACTGTCACCTTCTGGTCCAGATAATTTTCTCTGTTTTTAAATAATTCACGAATTGTTGTCAATTCCATACCATTATTACTCCTTCAAAATATTTCCCGGTCTGCCTGCCGGCAGGTCGTACTGCTCTTTATTATAGCACTTGAATGAGGGAGCGTAAATGCCTATTTTCAGCGAACTTTTTAAAGTGAATTTTTAAACTGCTCAATATGTGGTTTAATCTCTCCTTCTATGTAACTGTCAAGAAATCCTTTCATACTGTTTCTGCTGTATCTGTTACTATGAAGAATCTGTGCAAATCGATTTACTGCCGATGTTACATTGTCATTGATCAATACATAATCGTACTGATTCGCACAAGCAATATCTTCTTCTGCCATATCCATCAATTGTGCAATCTCTTCTTCACTGTACAGTCCTGTGCCTTCCAGACGTTCTTTCAGTTCCGTCCAGGACGGCGGAAGAATAAAAATCAGTGTTGCATCCGGACAGAGTGTACGAATCTTCATTGCACTAGTCGGATCCACATCCAGAATTACATTTTTTCCTTTTGCTCTCGCTTCCTCAACACCTTTTTTCGTTGTTCCGCATCCATAATTTCCAACATAACGGAATTTGTTTGGAGAAGGCTCTGTACAGGAAGCAGGAGAACTCATGCTGAGTCTTGGCGGAAAGAAATCTCTGATTGTAACCGATGCTGCCGCACAGATGGCCATCATAATGATCACACAGTACCTTCCAAAGGCTGTTGCCAACGGTGCTTATATGAAAGCCAGAGATAAGATGGCTTACGGACAGTATCTCGCAGGAATTGCTTTCAACAACGCATCTCTTGGATATGTACATGCAATGGCTCACCAGCTTGGTGGTTTTTACAATCTTCCGCATGGTGTATGTAATGCAATCCTTCTTCCTCATGTAGAAGAATTTAACTTAATTGGAAATGCAAACCGTTTCCGCAATATTGCAAAAGCAATGGGAGAAAATGTTGACGGCCTTTCCACAATGGACGCTGCCAGAAAGGCAATCTCTGCAATTCGCCAGCTCAGTCAGCAGGTGGGAATTCCATCCTGTCTAAGAGAGTTGGGTGTAAAGGAAGAAGACTTTGAAATTATGGCCGAAAATGCGATGAAAGATGTCTGCCAGCTTACAAACCCAAGAAAAGCAACCAAAGAACAGATTGTCGGAATATTTAAAGCGGCTTATTAACAATAAATAAAAGCATAAAAAATCCTGAAAACAAACGTTTTCAGGATTTTCTAGAGGCGCAGACCGGATTTGAACCGGTGCATCAGGGTGTTGCAGACCCACGCCTTACCGCTTGGCTACTGCGCCACAATTTAAAATTGTAATTTACATGTCGCTTTGCTTCATGTAAGTGACCCCGACGGGAATCGAACCCGTGTTACCGCCGTGAAAGGGCGATGTCTTAACCGCTTGACCACGGGGCCATAATCAGTCATTCGTCTTGCGTGACCGTTTTATATGTTATCATATTCAAATGATAAATGCAAGAGGTTTTTTTATTTTTTCTATATTTTTTATTGGTTACTGGTTACTGTTCACTTCCATGTCAATCACTCCGCTGATTGCATGAGGATGCATGCTTTTGTCTGAATGCATCTCGCATTTAAAATTGTCTTTGATATCCATCACTTTTATATTATCACTTCTGCGTCTGTATATTGAAAAAGCAATCTTCAAACAAACACCTTCAAATTTAAACTAACCGCAAAGCGTTACTTTTAAACTTGAAGGTGTATGTTTCTTATTTTTTTAATAAAATCTGACTTTTTCCTGTCTCACAGTCAAGTCATCTATTTCTCTACTTCAAAGTGATCCAGACTCATGGTCGTAATCTTTCCGGTTGAACTGTCAGTATCAATCTCACATCCATTGTAATGACTTTCTCCTGTATACCAGTAATACAGATTTACCAGATCTCCTTCTGATGTGTCATTCGGCTTTCCATAAATCTCAGATACTTTCTCCAGTTTATCGCCGATCTGAACCTCTCCTGGGAACAATACTTTCAGGCTGTCATTTTTGATTGCATATTTTTCCACAGTAATTCCTGCAATCAGACAATCTTTCGCCTGGGCATCATCCTCCCCGCTGTTCAGCAGATCTGCCATAATTTCATTTCCATCGTCATCTTTAAACCAGGTCATCTGATATTCTCCCGGATGAATCTCATAATCTTCCGGGGTATATGTGCTGTCCATCTCCAGTCCTGCTGCCTTTAAATCTGAAACTGTACACGGCAGAGTCACTACTTTATCATTGATCCGCACTGTATAACTGTCCCAGTTTTCTCCCAGCTTTTTGCTCTGCTCTGCCTTACCTGCAAATTCTGTTTTTTCCTGACTGTCGGAAACTTCCGTCTGATCTTTTACGTCAGCTCCGCTTTCTTCCGCATCATCAATTCCAGTCTCTGTCTCATCTTTTTCCTCATCTTCTGCCGAAGAATCCTCTGAATCTTTTCCTGTATTTGAAGATCCCGGAAGTCCGAAGAAAGAAGACAGCGTATCACCTCCGTCAATTGCTGATGCCGCACCTTTCGGTAATTTTATCGATTTCAGACTGTCATACTCAAGGAATGTCATTGTCAGGCTGCACTTTGTTGTATCCGTATCTCCGGTGCCTTTCTGCGCCAGCACCTCTGTCAGATCTATGGTAATCTTTGCCGGTAAAATGCTGTCACGGTAAATGTCAATCGTGCACGGAATGCTGATTCCCTGTGAGACACTTGTTCCATTCTCTGCACCATCCCCTGTTGTCGCATCTGTCACCTCAGAGGTTTCATCCGAATTATTCTCTTCACTGTCTTCGGCACTTTTGTTCTCAGTCAACCCCAGAAGATCACCAGTCTCATTTCCTGAGATTGCTCCTATAATTCCTCCGAAATATTCCTGATACGCTGACAGATTCAACGTTCCATTCATTTCAAAGCATTCTTTATTATTTACACTCGGCAGTTCTCTGGATACTTCAAAACTGGAAGATACCATACGCATTGCAGAAAATAAATTGCCAAGAGTTTCTCCGGATATTGCATCAGATGAAATCTCCTGACTCATCTTAAACCAGATATTCTGCAATTTATAATACATAACATACTGATCATCTTCTTTGATTCTGTAGATTTCTGTATCCATACTTACATCAGAATCACCTGTTACCGTTCTGACCTGCCCGGTACTGTGTATCTCACCGGAATCAAGCAGCATCTCCACATCCATATTGGCTGTCTGTTTCGTCTCTGTTGAACCTGTTGTTGTATCTAATTCAATGATCTGATTGCTCAGTATAGAATTCGTCACTGCAAGATTACGCCCCATATCACGGAACAGATTCTCCGGAGTTGCCCTTGTTCCTCGTCCGCATCCTCCAAGCAACCCTGCTGTCAGCGTCAATACAATTCCTGCTGCAAGCCATCGTTTCCAGTTCTTTTTCATATAAATCTCCATTCTACCGCCAGTTTCTGACTGCATATACTAATTCTTTTCTATAGGTCAACTATCAAGTATACAGTATAGCATTTATCTTCTTTTATTTAAAATGAAAGTTAAATAAATTTTATCCATTTACAGAGAAAACTATAATCGCCTTGACAATTTCCCATTATAGTTTATCATAATAAAGTATTAAAGTGGTAAATATACTAATTTGATAGGAAAGGAACCCGGAATATGAAACTTGAAAATTATGAAGTACATCTGCCTAACTATTCCATCGGCGATAAAATATATGACAAAATCGGACCTGTCTGTGAATCTTATGGAAAGACAGTTCTGCTGATCGGAGGCAAAAAAGCGCTCGCTGCAGCCGAAGAAAAAATTCGCTCCTACGTAGCAAAAACAAATCTTACGATCATCGGAACTGAATTCTACGGAACAGACTGCTCTTATAAAACAGTAGAAGCTCTGCGAAGCCTCCCGGTCTATCAGGATGCTGATATGGTATTTGGAGTCGGCGGCGGAAAAGCGCTCGACACTGTCAAATGCCTGTGTATCGAGGATGATAAACCTGTATTTACTTTCCCAACGATTGCATCAAACTGTGCTGCCTGCACTTCTGTATCAATTATGTATAACGATGACGGTACTTTTCTGAAACCTCATTTCTTCGTACGCCCGGTCATGCATACATTTATTGATACTGAAATCATTGCCAAAGCTCCTTGTCAGTACATGTGGGCCGGTATTGGTGACACTTATGCAAAATATTATGAAGCAACTATTTCTTCCCGTGATGAACGACTGGAACATTTTACTTCGCTGGGTGTTGCAATCAGTCATATGTGCCGTGATCCACTGCTTCAGTATGGCGCTAAGGCTTATGAAGATCACAAAAAGGGACTTTGCACTTATGAGGTAGAACAGGTTGTTCTTGCGATTGTCGTTACAACCGGAATTGCATCTATCTTCTTAACCAAAGATTTTACGCCTGATTATAACAGTGGTCTGGCTCATGCCATTTTCTATGCGCTGACTTCTTATCCGATCATTGAAGAAAAACATCTCCACGGAGAAGTAGTCGGATTCGGTGTACTGCTTGCGCTTCTTGCGGACGGACAGACAGAAGAATTTGAAAAAGTCTATGAATTAAATCAGGCAATTGAACTTCCTGTCTCTTTAAAGGACATCGAAATCACAGAAGAACAATGGGAAGAAAGTATGACACGTATTCCTGAAATGTCTGATGTTGCACATTATCCTTATAAAGTGACACGTGAGATGTTAGAGAATGCTATGAATCAGTTAAAGAACTATTCTAAAATCTAAACAGTAACATAAATATCACCAAAAACAGAGTATATCAATTACAGAAATGATTTTTCAGACATACTCTATTACAGGGGTTTACGTTAAACTGTAACACCCCGGAAAGGATTTCCATGACAAAACAGACAAATTCAGCCCAGGCAAAAGCTGCTGTTTCCGGTTCTTCCATGATCCTTGGAGTAGCTTTCGTCTGGTTTACCACACATTTCGGAGGCGGATTCGCCTCCGGTGCCCAGATCTACAGTTATTATGTACGTTACGGTATCTGGTGTCTGATCATGCCGGTATTCGCTATGCTGTACAATGGCATCTTCTTCGCCTACGGACTTCGCTTTGCGCGAAAACACGAAGTCTATGATTACCGCTCCTACAATAACGCATTTTACGGAAAGTTTGCACCGATTTTTTCGAACCTGTTTGAGCTGTTTTATCTCTGTGTTATGTGCGTTGCACCTGCAGTTGCATTTGCCACAGGAGGAGCTACTTTAAGCACATTGACAGGACTCCCGTATCTACTTTGCACCTTAATCATTGGAATTTTTATTTTCATTGTTGCAATTTTCGGAACAGATCTGGTACGACGTGTTGCTTCTGTACTTTCCATCTGTATTATTGCCGGACTTTTTCTTGTTTATATTCCAAATATCATCCACGGATGGGGAAATATTACAAGTACATTAAATACTATGACTGCCCAGCCTCAGCCGTTCGGAAAAGCTCTTTATTCAGCATTCCTGTACGGAACTTTCCAGCTTGCGAATATTGCAGTGTTCGTCCAGCATGCAAAATCTTTTGAGCAGCCAAAAGATGCTGTGAAAAGTATGGAAATCGGATTTATTGTAAATGCTTTATTGATGATCATGGTTGTTCTTGGAATTCTGACCGTCTATGCCGATCCGGAAATGCTGAACCAAAGCGTTCCGACCTTGTTCATGGTTCAGCAGGGAATCGGAAAAGGATTCCTGACCCCGCTGATCTCGATCCTTATTATTCTCGGTGCCGTATCTACTGCTGTTAATATGGTAGCTGCTATGGTAACAAGAATTAATACCGGGTTGATCAAACAGAAAACAAAAGCACAAAGGACTTCCGAAAATACCGGCAAGTTTTCTGGAAAAATCACTGTACAGGAAATCCTGATCGCTCTTATCTGCTGTATCGCTGATTTCTGCATTGCACAGTTTGGACTGCTCACACTGATCCAGAAGGCTTACAGTGCACTGGCATACCTCGCCATTCCAGTAATTCTGATTCCTTATGTGATCCATATGATTGTAACAAGATTTGACAGCAAAAAATAAATCATTGAAAATGATTTACTGGAAAACAGATAAAAGGATTCAGAGCGTTGCTCGCAGACACGCGCCGAACCCTTTTATCTGTTTTCTCTTTTTATACACACCCCGCCAGAGCATATCTGAAAAATGCTTTCTGTAAGATGTATGTCATAATTTGTGGGGCATTCAGATTTTATTTCATTTTTCTTCTGACATTCCGTGTCCCTGTTTCTGATTGCCTGCTGAATCTTGCATTTCTGCTAACTTCAGTCCACATTATCCAACTTTCCAAATAATAAAATACGTCCATTCGAATCTGCTTCTGCACAGGTAGATAATCCGACAATCTGATCTTTTTCATTTACTTCAATCTCACGATATTGCACTGCTTTTTCTTTCACATATTTCAGAAATATTTTTATCGTTTCCGGTGTCTGTGCATACGGACTGTATATCTGACCGTCTGATGCAGAAGCTTTGATACATGCAAAAAACGTAATCTTTCTGTCGCTGTCATCCGGCAGATACAACGTTCCCGTCTTATGATCTTTAAAATATTTTTTAGAACAGAATTCTGCCACATCTCCGAACATTGCTCCATTACTCATATGATGCCCATAGATCAGATTATAACTGTCTGAAAAATCCGGGTGATTTTGTGAATCAAGAAAAATGGCTCCCGAATAAGCAAAATTTCCATACACATCTTTATTAATATATTCCATATCTGTTTCACCCTGTACAACCGGATAATCAATGTTCGTATCATCCACAGTCAGCCAGGCACATACATCTGGATTTATTTTCTGTAATTCCTGCAGTGTGGGGCTGTTCTCTTCCCCACCTGCAGGTTTATATTCCATCAGCTCCTGATCTGAAAACGCATTGTGATAGATCTGATATGTATCCCATAGGGAATAACCACCATACAGCAGCATCGCCAGAATCAGCAGTGCCGCCAGAATCTCCAGAACTCGATTTCCTGTTCTTGCAACTTTAAATGCAATCCACAGTCTCTTTGATGCTCTTTTTGGTTCTTTTTCAAATCTTTCGGATCTGATTATCTTTTCAGCATATTCCATCTTTTACTCTTCTCTTTTTTTACGGAAGAACAGAACACCTAATGCAGATGCGGCTGCCATTACAAGTGCGTATGGTGTATAAGCTCTTACGATTCCTGTCGGTGAAGCTGTGTTCTTGTTATTTTCAAATACTACGTTGTCATCTCCATCTGCCACATCACCTTTGGCTGTCAGTACCTGACCATTGCCTGCAGTCTCTGTAGTGTCTGCTCCTGTGATCGTTGTTTTATAACCGGAACTCTTATAATCTGCCTCAGTTACTGTGTAAGTATCATCCTCAGATAAACCGTAAATTTTTGCACTTTGTCCATGTTTCAGTGTGAATGTTTTTGATACACCCTCTGTCAGTGTCGCATATTTTTCACCATCAACTGTCATGTAGAAATATTCTCCGTCTGTGTCACCGTCAATTGTCACTGTAAAGCTGAACTCTTTGTTATAATTTTTCTGATTTCCTGTAACAGTTTTTGTGATTGTAAGATCGTGAAGCTTTGTCTTATAATCGTTTGTGAACTCCAGATCTGCTTTGTCACCGTCTTTTACAGATACAACATGACCTGCGTACAAATTTGTTCCGTCTTCATCTGCGTATACATACACATATACATCATAAGATTCCTGAGAATAAGTCACGCCCGGATGCGCCGGTGTCTGATTCTCAGTTACAACATAGTGATATACTCCAGGTTCTGCAAATTTGGAACGGTCAACATTCAGACTTCCGGTTCCTGTATATGATTCCTCTAATGTAACTCCATCAGAACTAAATGTAGCACCTGTTCCTGCTGTCAGACCGCCCGCTACCCCTGCGTATACAACATTGCCTTCAAAATCATCCTGCGCTGCACCTGTTTCCACATGGAAAGTAAATGTTGTGGATGGTGCATAACTGTATCCGTCTGTTGTTACGGTCTTACCTACCGGTACGCTTGTGATATCTTTTTCACCATCTCCTATGATTGGTGCTGCCCCCACATTGACTGCTGCCACTGAAACAATCATTGCGCTTGCCATTGCCATTGCTGATACACGTCCTGCTGTTCTCTTTTTCATATCCATTACCTCTTTCTTTCCTTTGCTTTTATGATTTACAAATTCGAACGCCGGAGCACAGTGATTACTTTGCCCTTTATCTCTTCCTTTTTTACGGCTCCAAACGAGCGGCTGTCTTTTGCTCCTTCCCGCTGATCTTCCAGTACAAAATACTCATCTGATTTTAATTCTACCGGATAGGTTACATCACTCTTATACTGCGGAGTCTCATAAAAAATATCGTTTTCTATCACAATACTTCCATTTACTTCCAGTTCCTCTTCTTCCGTAACTGCTACAGATTCTCCTCCTCTGGCCACAATCCGTCCTGTATACTGTTTTCCTTCTTTTTCAAATACAACGACATCTCCACTGACCAGATCTTTCTCCAGGCGATAATAAAAGAGGACATCCCCTGCACTGATCTTAGGAAACATATCGTTATTTTTCATTGGCGTAATTCCGAAAATCACGCCAAACAGAATCCAGCAAGTCGCCGCCAGGACAAGAAGCCTGATAAGAAAAATCCTGATTTCTTTTTTTGCTGTTTTTCTTTTCACTAAAACTCCATGTAACTTTCACTGTATTTTCTTTTTAAGAACATCCACAACATTGCTCCCATCAGAGAACTAATTCCTGCTGTAAATAAAATCGCAAATGGTGTAAATGAAGATGGATTTACTCCGGTCGGTGGATTCATATTTCTGGTATTTGTAACCGTAATGTTTGCATCTGTCGCTACATTTTCAAGAGTAATCTCTTTTCCGGAACCTGATACTTCATCACTGTTTCCAATAATGTACACATAGGTTGTCACATATTCTCCGGCTCCGATTTCTTCCACTTTCACTTCTGCGCCACGCGGAATCGTAATGCTTTCAGACTCTCCGTCTTTCAGATAGATTGAATCCTGCTGCTCACCATTGACAGCATAACGGAACTCAAATTTTTGATTTACATTTCGCATGTTACCTTCTACTTTTTTCGTAATGGTAACTTTCGCCAGGTGAAGCTGAATTACCGGATTATTATAAGGTTCTGTCTTTTCCACATCATTGTAAACATATGTGACATTTGCAGAATCATTGGAACGCAGTCCCGGTTTTCCGGCAGAAGTAATTCCTGTTTCTGCTTCACCTGTATCCGGATACTTATCACCGGCATCTTTATAATTCTGATATGCCTTTTCTGTTGCAGAAATTGTCGCTGTAACTTTGTAAGTCCAGTATGGCTCCAGTTTATAACTCTCCGGGAAAATCATTCGGAGCTTTCCGTCCTGATACACTGCCCGGATCGTCGCCGATGAATTCTGATCTGTTGCCAGAAGTGTCACAGATTCTGCTGGCTGTACTACATTGTTATTATTTTCATCAGTTACAGTCACAATGAGTTTCTGTGGTTTTCCATTGCTCATTACAACTTGTACGTTTTCGCTCAGCTCATCTGTTACATCCACATGGTCACACAACATGATGCTCTGTTCTGCTGCAATATCCTCAAAGACCTTGTTCAACTCAGTTGTATCCGTTGCCGTATATCTTTTTGAAGTTTCCGCTTTTACATTGGAACACAGTTCATCCAGATTTTTTACTGGAAATGATGTATCATTCGAGAACCATGGTCCTGCACCGATACAGTAAAATGTATCTGCTGTCATGTTTTTTATTGCTGTAACCGCTGCATCATTATTCTTTTTAATTTCTGCTTCATTTATTTTTGCAGGTCTTTCATCCGTATATTCTTGACAAGGAGTTACTTCTTTTCTGACAGTTGGCATTCCATCTGTCAGGAAAATCACAATTTTCTGAGCTTCCTCACGGGCTTTTCCGAGCTGAGTGATTGCTCTTTTGATTCCGGCTTCATAATTAGTTGCGCCTGAAGGCTTAATATTATTTACCGTATTATAAGCATTGGAGGCCTGATTACTCCAATCCAAATCCACACTTGCATCAGAATCTGATCCTTTTGTATAAAAATCATTCGGTCCACTAAAAGTAACTACACTGTATCGTACATCCAGGTTTGTATTTGCTTGCAGCGTATCCGTCAGACCTTTGGTTGCTTTTACTACGGAATCAATCCTTCGATCTCCATCCCGTTTGCTTCCATCTCCATTTCCCGTCATTTTCTTTTTCATACTTCCTGATTTATCTACAACCAGAAGCACGTCCAACGGAACTTTGCCTTCCTTTGTTCCAATAGCACCGGATACGGTCAGATTCAGATCATAGGTGTCATCTGCTTCGTTATACTCTACATATTTTTGATGAGACAGGCTTCTGTTTCCGCTGCCTGTTGAAAATACCTGAATTGCAGATTGTCCACCTGCGAACTGCGGTTCTGCGGAATCAGGAATCTGCTCTTCCGATGCAGTTTCTATCCCGTCTATATTCTCTTCGCCTGCTGCTTTATTCTCTTCTTTTTCCTCCTTTTTCAATTCATTTTTTGTTTCTGTCTGATTTACCTTTTGCTCTGTTTCCTGAGATTTTGCATCGGATTGCACATCTGATTTCGTTTCCGACTTTTGGCTGCTATTTTCTGTCTGCACTTTAGTTGCTGTCTCATTTCCGTTTTTTTCTGTATCTTCTGTTATTTGGAACTCGTTTTTGCTTTCTGAATCCACCGTCACTTCAGATTCATTCTCGTCTTTTAAATCCACTGCATTAACAGAATTTATATTTTTATCCTGTACAGTTTCCTGTTTCCCAGTTTCTTCCTTTTTCTGACTCTGTACTTCCTCTTTTTCTATCGACTGTTCTTCTACTGCATTTTCTTCCTGTGTGCTCTGTACCTCTGTACCGTCTTTACTCTCCTCCTGCACTTCTGTTACGGTCTCTGAGAATGTCGATATTGTATCAGAAGGTCCTGTATCTTCTGCTAATACCTGAACACCCATCACAGACAGCATCATAAGTACCGCCATCAGAAATGCGAGAGGTTTTCTTAGCTTTTTTCGCATTTTACCCTCTCCTGTCTTCAATTGATTTGACTGTACATAGGAAATAACATGCTCTATTGTCAGTTCCTGTCAGAGATGTCAGGTTTTCTGTCTTTTCTACTTTTAAAACTGTCAGTGCCCAGTCATAGAATTCTGTTCACTCCCGTGTCAATCACCCCGCTGATTGACACGGAGGATGCACGTTTTGACCTGAATGGCAACAGCATAACTGTTCTTTGCAGTAAAAAAACGGATACTTTCATCTCTTCTGAAAATATATGTAAGGGCATGGAAAAATATGACACAAATTTTATGAAACAAAAAATCCATTAAAACTGTGTGGATTTCATTCTATGATTTCGCACGATTTTAATGGATTTGAGATTTTTATATCACGTATATTTTATCTCACTTTCGTAAACGCTACTTTAGAATATATCTAAAAACACTTAACACAATTGGAGGATTTTATCATGGGAAATAATATGGATATGAATTATGAAATGTTCTGCTATCAGTGTGAACAGACAGCAAATGGAAAAGGCTGTACCCGCCTTGGTATCTGCGGAAAGACACCGGAAATTGCCAATCTTCAGGATCTTCTTATCTTTCAGCTTAAAGGCATCAGTTGCCTTGCCAAACCATTAGCAGATCAGGGGAAACTGATCGATAAATCAATTATCGCATTTATTGAATCAGTGTTGTTTACAACTTTAACAAATGTAAATTTTGACGCAGATGTTCATATTGAGCTGCTGAAAACATCTCAGCAGATTAAAAACGAACTTCGAAACTCTGCGCCTGACATTCATAACACATTTACTGACTATACGCTTCCTGACACAAAACCGGAGATGCTTCATGATTCTGTAATTGCAGGCATCATGTATGATAAATCACTGGATCCTGATATTCGTTCTCTTCGTCAAACGATTCTTTATGGACTGAAAGGGATCAGTGCTTATGGACATCAGGCAAGAGAACTTGACTATTACAGCGATCAGGTAGATCAGTTTTACATCACCGCTCTTGATTCACTCACCGATGATACCCTTACAGTTGAAGAGCTGATCCGCATGACAATGCGAACCGGCGAAAATGCGATCGAAGTTATGAAAGTTCTTGATGAAGCAAATACAAATACCTATGGAAATCCTTCACCTCATACTGTCAACGTACATTTAAAGAAAGGACCTTTTATCATTGTCTCCGGACACGATTTGAAGGATCTGGAAATGTTATTACAACAAACCGAAGGAACCGGAATCAATATTTATACTCACGGGGAAATGCTCCCTTCTCACGGATATGATGGTTTGAAAAAATATCCACATCTGATCGGAAATTTCGGTGGGGCATGGCAGGATCAACAAAAGCAGTTCGATGGGATTCCTGGCTGTATTCTCATGACTACAAACTGTCTGATGCGTCCCCGCGAATCTTACAAAGACCGTATTTACAGTACGAATGTTGTTGGATGGGAAGGGGTTCGTTATGTGCCTGAAAAAGCAGATGGAACAAAAGATTTCAGTGAAATAATCCGGCATGCGCTGGAACTTGGTGGATTTACGGAAAATCAGGAACCTCATGAGATTTTAGTAGGATTTGGCCATCATACTGTTCTTGGAAATGCTGATAAAATCGTAGCTGCTGTAAAATCTGGAAAACTGCGCCACTTTTTCCTTATCGGCGGCTGTGACGGTGCCCGTCCGGGACGAAATTATTATACTGATTTTGCAAAACTTGTCCCTCAGGACTGTATGATCATGACGCTTGCCTGTGGAAAATATCGTTTTAATAAGCTTAATTTCGGAGAAGTGGCAGGATTGCCCAGATTACTTGATATTGGACAGTGTAACGATGTTTACTCGGCAATACGAATTGCTACCGCACTTGCGGATGCGTTTGACACCGATGTAAATGGGCTGCCACTGTCATTGATTATCTCCTGGTATGAACAGAAAGCTGTTGCTGATCTTCTCGCATTGCTCAGCCTCGGTATCCGTAATATTTATCTCGGTCCGGTGCTTCCTGCATTCTTAAGCCCGAATGTGCTTCAATATCTGGTAGATACGTTCCACTTAAGAGCAATTACAAATCCAGAAGATGATATTAAAACTTGTCTGAAGCAGAATATTGAAGTTTAAGGAGAATACAAAAAAGAATTTCTTTAAAATAAACCACTAAAATTTATCTGAAAAATACTTTCTGTAAGATGTATGCAAAAATTATTTATATAACGAAAAAACACCCCACAGCGCTATATCTGTGAGATGTTCTTTTAGCTCCCCGAGTAGGGCTTGAACCTACGACATTTCGGTTAACAGCCGAACGCTCTACCACTGAGCTATCGAGGATTATTAGTGGTGAATCTTCAAAAGAAGTGTTCCATCAACGAATAATAGATTACCACATTGAGATGGATTTTGCAAGAGAATTTTAAAATTTTTTTATGTTTTTGATTTGTGCAAGTATGATCGGAGCTATTGATTGATTTTGTTTATTGGCTGTGTCCGTGAACACTGCGAGGAGCTCGAAAAGCTTCGCTTTCCTTCGCTCACGGGCATTCGCCCTATGAGAACAGAAAAAGAAACGCTCCGATTCATGCAAGCATGAATCGGAGCGTTTCTTTTTCTGTTCTCGCAGTGTTCACTGCTTTCGTGGAGAATACGAGAGTCGAACTCGTGACCTCCTGCTTGCAAGGCAGGCGCTCTC
>OLNW01000173.1_pt1 | contig 84432 bp, 59 predicted proteins | sample 1672121 | NCBI WGS metagenome assembly OLNW01 (sample SAMEA3136648, study PRJEB25190) | human gut metagenome
TTTATAGGTTTTCTAATTATTTCACCACAAGTTCACACTTTGTTCATATATATGAGTTATCATTAATAATGTTCACTATAAATAATGAGGTAGTTTGGGAGAATGTCATTGTGAAATCTATGTAAGCTCTGTATAAAGTGTGTATAAGTTTTTTGCAGATACATTACTTGTGCATTGTCTATATAATTTTATATTTGATATTTGACTTAATTATTCTCGTTATTATGAAAGAAAAGGAGGATATATTATGAAGAAAAGCTTAAAGAAAATTTTAAGCTCCGTTCTTGCAGCAACAATGGTTGTCGGTACTGGTGCATTTGTAAATGCTCCAATTAACGGCTATGCTGTTGAGAATGTTTATGCAGCAGGCTACTTAACTGAATCTGCTGGCTGGTTTGAGTCAGCTTATGCAGAATGGACAGCTGTTCCAAATGCAACAGGTTATGCTGCGTATGTAAAGGGTGCAAGTGAAGCCGATTCAGCTTACAAAATGCTTGACAATGAGCTTGTCAGAAAGTACCCTACTTACTTCAGAGCAGATGCTGTTGGCTTAAAGGCTGGCGACTATGTAATGAAGATTGTACCTTATGTTAGTGGTAAGGCTGACGAAAGTTTAGCATTTACTACAGGCACTCTTAATGTTAAGGCTTATGACCGTTCAGGTGCTGCCTTTTCATCTAAGTCAACATTTAAGACTGGTTCAGGTGCTTATAATGATGATGGTACATTAAAGAGTAATGCTGTTGTTGTTTATGTAACTAAGGATACAGCTAAGACTGTTAAGGCTACATTTAATGGCATTACTTACACTGGTTTCCAGGACATTGTTTATGGAAAGCAAAAGGGTGATACAACACCTTTAGATATTCGTATCATTGGTACTATTGATTCTACTGATATGGATAGATTTGATTCTTCTGCTGAAGGTCTTCAGGTTAAGGGTAAAAATGCTTACTCTGAAATGAATATGACTATTGAAGGTATCGGTGAAGATGCACAGATTAAGAATTTCGGTATTCTTTGTAGAAATGCCGGTAATGTAGAGTTTAGAAACTTTGGCATTATGCTTTGTATGGATGACTCACTTTCACTTGATACAACTAATGCTAATGTTTGGATTCATAATATGGACTTATTCTACGGCTCAACTGGTGGCGATGCTGACCAGGCAAAGGGTGATGGTACAGTAGATATTAAGGGTAAGTCAACTTTTGTAACTGTTGCATATAACCATTTCTGGGATAATGGTAAGTCATCTCTTTGTGGTATGAAGTCTGAAACAACTGATTGCCAGATTACTTATCACCACAACTGGTTTGACCACTCTGATTCAAGACATCCTAGAATTAGAACTATGACAGTACATATTTACAACAACTACTTCTCAGGTAACTCTAAGTACGGTGTTGGTGTAACAATGGGTTCTTCTGCTTTTGTTGAAAGCAACTACTTTGAAAACTGTAAGCACCCAATGTTAAGTTCTATGCAGGGTTCTGATATTGAGCAGAATACAGTTGGTACTGATGGTACTACAATAACAGGTTACAAGTATGCTACTAAGGGTACATTCTCTGGTGAAACAGGTGGCGTTATTAAGTCTTATAACAACCACATTGAAGGTACTCAGAAGATTGAAAGAACTTGGGATGGTACATTACAGTACGAGCCAGTATACTATGGTGCTTCTGTAGTTGAGTCTGATACTCAGTTTGATGCTTATCAGGCAACATCAAGAAGTGAGACAGTTCCTTCAACTGTTAAGTCTCTTAGTGGTGGCACTACTTATAACAACTTCGATACAGATACTTCTAAGTGGGACTTAGGTGTTGACCCAGCTAATATTACTCCAGTTGAAGATGTACCTACAGTTGTTAAGGCATCTGCTGGTCGTATGAACGGCGGTGACTTCCCAGCTGATAGAAGTCAGTATACTATTATTAATGATGCTTCAAGCTATGCTGTTGATACAACATTCAAGACAGCTATGGCAAACTACAAATCATCTTTAGTATCTGTTGGTGGTTTAAATGCTGGTGATTTACCAGAAACAACAACTAAGAACACTGAATCAACAACAGAAACAACAACTAAGAATACTGAATCATCAACTGAGGCAACAACTAAGAACACTGACGAAAGTACAGAAACAACAACTAATGCACCATCTCCAGCTGGTACTCAGGAACACAATGTTTCTGATAATGGTGTAAAGAGTGATTTCTATACATTCACAAGTTGTTCAGTAGCAACAAAGAATGGTACAATTGATTATGAGGGCTTAACTCTTACAGATTATATTAAGCTTAATTCTCAGGCTAGTATTTCATTTACTAACACAACTACTGGTTCTCTTGAGTTAGCATTTAATAGTCAGGGTGCATCAGTTAAGATTGATGGTACAGAATACACAATTCCATCAAGTCGTGTGTTAAAGATTGAAAACCTTGCAGCTGGTACTCATACTATTGCAAAGGGTGACGGTGAGTCTAACCTTTACTACATAACTTATGCTGACAACTCAAATGTAGACCCAGACCCAACTCCATCACAGGTTAAGGGTGATGCAAATGGTGACGGTAAGGTTACTAGAGATGATATGACTATGGTACTTGATTTTGCTTCTGGCAAGATTAGTGCTGTAACAAATGCTAAACTTGCTGATGTATCAGGCGACGGCAAGGTAACAGCTTATGATGCTTACCTTATTGGTAAGATTATTCTTGGTTAATATAGGATTTCTTCCTATATATGTTTGTTTAATCAAACAACCCCTAAGTGATTTTTTAAAGGAGGATTAAAATATGAAAAAGTGTTTTAAGAAGGCCATTAGTGGTATTCTTACAGCATCAATGCTTTTCTCATCAGTAGCTTTTGTTCCTACATCTACTTCTGTAGTAGCTGCAGCAACAACTGGTTCATTCTCTACTGTTGGTGGCTGGAACGAATCTCTTTATGCAGAGTGGGCTGACCAAAACCCAGATAACACTGCTGTAAAGGTTGGTTACAAGCTTAGTGGCGATGCAAATTACACATATCTTACAGGTGATGACTACACTTACCTTATTAGACCAGTAAACGCTAGTCTTGGTCGTGTAGATATTCCTGGTTTAAAGGCAGGTACTTATGACCTTGAGGTTACTTCTTCTGACGGTACAGTTTATACACAGACTGGTATCCAGGTTACAGCTAATGACCGTTCAGGTTATGCTTTCTGGAACAGAAGTGACGGAGCTGGTGTAGGTGCTTACAATGATGATGGTACTCCAAAGGATAATGCTATTATCGTTTATGTAACTGATGAAAACAAGGATAAAGTTGAGGTTCCTGGTTACGAAGGTAAGACTTGGTCTTACACTCCTTCAACAAGTGCCCCTTATACAAGAACAGGCGTTGGTATTGGTAATATCTTAAATAACAATATGAAGCTTATGCAGGACGTTACTATTACTGATAACCACCCTATTATCTTTAGATTTGTAGGTAAGGTTAATGTTCCTCAAAACTTAACTCCAGGTGGTACAAAGGACCCTATCCTTGGTGGTGGTACTGATGATAACGGTAACCTTGCTATTACTAAGTATGGTAGAAACATTACTATTGAAGGTATTGGTTCTGATGCTACTATTGAAGGTTGGGGCTTTACTTTCTCTCAGACAAGTACTTGTCCAACTGAGGCTGGTAAGAATTTTGAAGTAAGAAACCTTACTTTTGAAAATTACCCAGAAGATGGTTTAGCTTTCCAGGGTGATAATGGTCTTACTTCACCTATCCAGAGAGTATGGGTACATAACAATACTTTCTATCCTGGTCACGCTGATAAGGATTATTCAAGTGATGGTGATAAGAAGGAAGGCGATGGCTCTTGTGACTTCAAGAGAGGTCAGTACTATACAATGAGCTATAACCACTTTGTTAAGTGTCACAAGACTAACCTTTTAGGTTCTGGTGGTAGTGATGCTCAGTACTATATGACATTACACCACAACTGGTATGAGCAGGTTGGTTCAAGACAGCCTCTTATGGCTAGTGGTAATATTCATATTTATAATACTTATTTCCAGGGTGCAACTGATACTACAGTAGATTGTAGATATAACAATGTAACTTTACTTGAAAATAACTATTATGATAACTGTAAGAATTATTTCAAGTCAAGAACTAAAACTTGCTATGCAAAGTCTTATGGTGAAATAATTAATGGTGGTTCTATTGGTTCAGTTACTGGTACAAGAACTGTAGCTACATCAAGAACTCAGTCAGCTCTTGCAAGTAGTTATACATTCCCAGACGGTACATCAATGAAGGACTTTGATATTAGCACTGCTAATTTCTACTATGATGCAACTAACAAGAAGTCTGATGTTCAGGTTCTTAATGCAACAGCTGATGTTCCTGCTTATGTTAAGGCACACGCTGGTGTTTTAAGTGTTGGTACTGCTAGTGAAGATACTACAGAAACAACAACTGTTACAACAACAGAGGCTACAACAAAGGAAGCAATTACAGAAACAACAACAGCAGTTGCTCCAGAGCCAACACCATCAGGTGATTATGTAGTAGCAGGTACTTATAACCTTAACGATACAACACTTGGTAATGCAAAGACTGGTACATACAACAATATTACATATAGTGTATCATCAGTAGAAGCAGACCATGTAAGAATTAAGAATACAGATTCAATTAAGTTTAAGGTAGCAGAGGCAATGAACCTTACAATTACATTTACACAGGCTGATGTTTCATTAAACGGCACAGTAATTGCAAAGGCAAATAGCCCATATACAGTAGCTCTTACACCTGGCACAGAATATACACTTGCAGGTGCAACATCAAGCAACGCAAGAGTTTCAACTCTTAAATTTGCTAGTAGTTCAGTAGCTCCAACAGAAACAACAACTGTTGCAACAACAGAGCCTACAACTGTTACAACAACTGTAACAACAACAGAGGCTACAACAGAAACAACAACTGTTACATCAACAGAAGCTACAACTAAGGAAGCAACTTCTGAAACAACAACAGAAACAACTCCAGCTCCATCACCTGTAACTGGTGTAAACATTGTAGCTGATAGTACATATGCTAAGGTTGGTACTCAGGTTACAATCCCTGTTAGAGTTACTGGTTTAACTTCACTTGCATCATTAGATGTAAATGTTGCTTATGACTCAAGCAAGGTTACAGTTGATTCTGTATCAAATGGTGATGTAGTTACTGATTCTAACGCTGCTTTAAGCTACAATGTAGCTAACGGTACAGTTGGTGTAGCTATTGCTAACCCAGCTGAAACAGTAGCTAACGGTGATGTTTTATTCAACTTAGTTGTTACTCCAACTGCTGAAGGTACAGCAACATTTACTATTACAGTAGATGAGGCTTATGCAGCAGAAAACAAGACTATCGAAGCAACAACTACAGCTGGTACACTTACTATTGCTAAGGCTGACCCAGTTGGTCCTACAATTGTTAAGGGTGATGCTGATAAGAATGGTTTAGTTGAAAAGAACGATGTTACTACTATCTTAAATTATGTAGCTGGTCTTATTTCTTCAACAGAAATCGATACAGAAGCTGCTGATGTAAATGAAGATGATAATGTAACTACTAGAGATGCTTACATAATCCAGAAGTATCTTAACACAGGTAGCTGGAATTAATTCCAGATTGATTAATCAATAATATTCAACCCTTGATTGGGGAGCAACCTCCCCAATCAAGTAACCTATAAAGGTTCAATATTAAAGGAGGATATATAAAATGAAAAAGTGCTTAAAGAAAACACTTAGTGGCGTTTTAGCTGCTGCAATGCTTTTCTCATCAGTATCAATTTCAAATGCTTTTGCTGCACCTTCTTTTTCACAAGTTGGTGGCTGGTTTGAAAGCATCTATGCTGAAATCCCAAGCATTTCAGACGCAGATGTAACTGGTGTATCTTACAGCGGTACAATGAGCGGCACACTTTCAGGCGATGACTTTACTTATCTTGTAAGAGATATGTCTGGTGGCGTTCGTATTGATATTCCTGGCTTAAAGGCAGGTACTTATACTTTAACAGTAACTACTAAGAGCGGTACAATAACAAAGGACAACATTGTTGTTAATAATTATGACCGTTCAGGTTATGCTCATTACAACTATACTGATGGTGTAGGTGCATACAATGATGATGGTACTCTTAAAGCCAATGCAAAGGTTTTATATGTAACTAATGATAACAAGAATACTGTAACTGTTTCATCTTCTGATGGTACTACAGTTACTGGTATTGGTAATATCCTTAACTCAGCTGGTTCTAAGCCAAAGACTGATGAAAAGGGTAATGTATTAAGTACAGTAATTAATACTAATAAGGATATTATTAGAAAGCTTGCAGAAGACGGCACACCACTTGCAGTAAGATTTATTGGTGATGTAAAGGCTCCTGAGGGCTTAACAGCTTATGACTCTTATGACTACGGTGGAACTGTTGGTGATAACGGTTATATGGCAAGAATGCAAAATGGTAAAGATATTACTTTAGAGGGTATTGGTAATGGTGCTCAGATTAATGGCTGGGGTTTCCACTTTATTTGCCAGACTGCATATCCTCAGTTTGGTAAGAGCTTTGAAGCTAGAAATCTTTCATTCTGGGGTTCTCCAGAGGACTCACTTGGTATGGAGGGTGTACAGTCAGGTACAACTATTACAGCTTCAGTAGAAAGATGTTGGGTACACAACTGTTCATTCTTCCCTCAGAAGATTGCTAACCCAGCTGAATCTGATAAGGCTGAAGGTGATGGTTGCTGTGACTTTAAGCGTGGCCAGTATATGACAATGAGCTACTGCTACTTCAAGTCAGCTCATAAGACTTCTCTTATTGGTTCTTCAGACTCAAGTTTACAGTATAATGTAACTTGGCACCACAATATGTGGGAGAACTGTGAAGCCAGAGGTCCGCTTACTCGTAATGCCAATGTACATATCTACAACTGTTACTACAAGCAACAGTCAGATTATTGTATAAACCCTAGAGCAAACAGTTATGTATTTGCTGAATATAACTTATTTGAAAATTGTAAGAACCCTGTTTCAGTTGTAAGTGGTGCTGTAAAGAGTTACAATAACTCTTTCTCAGGTTGTATTAATGCTAACGATGCAACTGTTGTAACTGATAAGTCAACTAAGGTGAACACAAGCAATAAGTATGCTAACTTTGATACAGATTCTTCTATATGTTATATTCCATCAGGTGACTATAAGTTGACTGAAAGTGTTTCACAGGCTAAGAAGGAAATTTTAGCTTACACAGGTGTAATGAAGGATACAGTTGTTACTCCTGATGAAGTTAATGCTTCTATTTTAGCATCTGACAGACAGCCAACAGCTTCTGTTAAGTTACCTTATGATAAGGATTTAAACTCTAGCTATGTTACTAGCAATAGTGCAACAATTGATAATGTAATCTTTAATATTAATAAGAGCGATGCTACTATGGTATCTACTAATGCTGATAGCATCGGTCAGTCAATCGTATTCAATGTAAACCAGCCTGTTAATATTTCTATGACAGATGGTGGTGGTACTTATCCTGTTGTTTTAACAAATGAGTACGGTGAAGAATTTATTACTGGTACTGGTTCAGCTACTAATGTTCCTGCTGGTACTTACATTATTCAGTCAAGTGGTTTCCAGCCTGCTAAGGGTACTACTCCACTTAAGTACAAGGAAGCTAAGATTTCTCACTTAACTATTGTTTCAGCTGGTTCTGAACTTCCAACTGTTGCTGAACCAACTACAAGTGAGCCAACTACTGCTGACCCATCTAAGCCAACAGAAGTAACAACAAGTAATACAGATGAGCCAGATACAGAAGAAACAACTTCTAAGCCATATACTGGTGACGGTCTTGTTTGGAACTACACTTCTGGTGACAATACTTTAGGTGTAAACTTTGATGGTAATGACTACACAGGTAGTTCAGTATCATACAATGGTTCTACATTTACTAAGGGTGCTAAGATGGAATCTAGTACAAATATTGGATTTACAGCTCCTGGTGCTGGTAAGCTTACTATTGTAACTTACTCAACTAATAATCCTGCAACAGTTAAGGTAAATGGTAAAACTGTTACAGTAAGCCAGAATGGTGCAACAACTATTGATGTTCCTGCTGGTGCAGTATCTATTACTAAGGGTACTACAAGTACTTATGTTTACTTACTTGAATTTACAGGTGATTCTACAGAAACAACTACTACAGTTGTAACAGAGGAAACTACTCAGGCTACAACTTCTGAGGCAACAACTAAGTCTGATGTTGCAACAGAAACTACAACAACTGCTCCAGAGGGTGTTGTTGTTAGTGTTGGTTCAACTACAGCTAAGACTGGTGACACTATTACAGTTCCTGTTAAGCTTACTGGTTTAACAACTCTTGAAAACTATGCTGTTACTGTAAAATATGACAGCAATGTATTAACTCTTGGTGATGTTGTATCATTTAGAGATAGTGACAACTTTATTGTTAATAAGAACACAGCTGGTGTTATCAATGTAGTTTATGCTAACGATAATGCTGGTACTGATGATTCATTTAACGGTGATGTATTATTTAATATGACATTTACAGTTAAGGCTGAAAGCAATACAACTTCACCTATTACTGTAACTGTTAATGACTTAAATGACGGTGTAACTGCAACTGTAGTTAATGGTACAGTTACTGTTGATAACACTGTAACACCAGTATCAATTCCTGGTGATGTTAATAAGGACGGCGTTGTTAATTCTGTAGATGCAGCTATCGTATTAAAGATTGCATCTGGTGTAATTACTGACACAACTCCTTATGATATGACTGCTGCTGATTGCGATGGTAAGGCAGGCGTTACTGTTCTTGATGCTGTTTGGATTCTTAACCACCAGACAGGTGAGGACAACACAACAACTACTACAGAAGCAACAACAGAAGCAACAACAGCTAAGGTAGAAGATACTACTAAGGCTACAGAAGCTACAACTAAGGCTGATGCAACAACTGAAACTACTACAACTGCTCCAGTTAGTGGTGGTCTTGCAGCTGGTTCTTATAACTTAGCTAAGGGTGTAACTGTTGAAGGTATTGACACAAGTACAGCTTATAGTTCTGATACTACAGCTATTAAGGTAAGAACTGGTAAGGGTATTAAAGTTACTCCTGCTGTAAGTGGTACACTTTCTATTACTTGGAGTAACAAGGCTCCTAAGATTTTAGTTGGTACTACTGATGTTACTCCTAGTGACACAACTTCACCTTGCAAGGTAACTGTAACTGCTGGTACAGTATATACTATTGAGGGTTCTACTGATAGTAACACTAACATCAGCAATGTAACTTTATCTAGCAATGGTACAGTAGTTGAGCCTACTACTCAGGCTACAACTAAGTCTAATGTAGAAACAACTACAACTAAGACAGAAACAACAACAAAGAAGACAGATTCTGCAACAGAAACTACAACTTCTAGTTCTAGTACATCAAATGGTAGTGGTAAGGACCTTACAACACCACCATCAAATACTATTGCAACAATTACAAGCAATTCTCAGACTGCATTAACAAGTGCTATTAAGACTATGAAGTCTAGTGGTGGTACAATTTACATCAACACTCCTAAGATTTCATTATCTACAGCATTAAAGCTTGAAGGTACAACTAAGGGTGCTATTGTTGGTGTTCAGCAGTCAGACGGTACATACCCTGTTCTTGACTTCTCTGGTTTAAGAAATTCTGGTTCAAGTTCAAGAGGTCTTACTATTGCTAGTACTGCAAGCAACAAGCTTATCCAGAACATTATTGTAGAAAAGTCTGGCGATAACGGTATCTACATCAATGGTAAGAACAACACTATTGAGCATGTTATTGCTAGATACAATGGTGACACAGGTATTCAGTTATCTGGTGAAACTGCAACTGGTAATGTTTTAAGATATTGCTACGCTTATAGAAACTGTGATGTTAAGACTTATGGTGCTAATGCTGATGGTTTTGCTCCTAAGTTAGGTGCATCTGATACTACATTTGAATATTGCTATTCTTGGGATAACTCTGATGATGGTTGGGATTCTTTCGATAAGGAAGGCGACAACGGTGCTAAGGTAGTTTACAAGCATTCAGCTTGTTGGAATAATGGTAATCCACAGGTATTTACTGGTGAATACGATTATAACAATGGCAACGCACTTGATACTAACCTTTGGACTGTAGAGCAGATGATTGCTTCTGATTCTAGCTTCGCTTCTAACTATGCTAACAAGAAGTTTAGCACAGCAAATGCTAAGATTAACGGTTCTACTGTAGCAGCTTGGTTGACTAACGCTAATACAGCAATGAATGGTAACGGTTTCAAGTTCGGTTCTAAGCTTACTGCTCAGAATGAGGGCGTAACTAGAACTGCTGATTATTGTGTAGCTTTTGACCACAAGTCTAAGGGTTTTGATAACAATAACAGCCAGGGTTGTTCTGGTTACATTTCAAACTGTGTATCTTTCCAGAATAACATTAACTTCCAGCTTCCTTATGTGTTCAAGCTTTGGACTAATAACTACAGCTGGGGTGCTATTACAAGCGAAACTGCTAAGCAGGATGTAACTCCTACTATTGTTACTGATACTACTACAGCTACTAACAAGTTCTATGCTGTTAGAGATAAAATTGTAGATGCAGTTTATGCTAACAAGTTCCCAGATGGTGTTACTTTTGATAGTACAATTGATTCTTTAAAGTAATTTAATTAATAATGCAAGGGTTTGGGTGATTTATTCACCCTCCCTACATTGCTTTTGTGTAAAATTACTAAAATTGTAAGGTGGATTTTGTGAAGTTTATTTTAAGATACTTTTAAAATTCCCTTGCAATAATTTTAAAATTGCGTTATAATGTTTTTAAATTATTATGATAGCTTTATTATTAGGCTATTATTATTTAAAAATTAAATAAAGGAGGATATGTATGAAACTTAAAAGTGTATTCGGTGCACTTGTTGCTTTCGGTGCTATGGCTCTTATGGCTGTTGGTGTTCAGGCAGCTACATATTCAGCTGGTGCTGTTAGCCCATCTGAAGGTGTTGCAGAAGTTCCTGTTATCGTTACACCATCTGAGAGTGAATCAAGTGTTTCTGTAAACGGATATATTATGAAGCTTACTTACGATAAGACTAAGGTTACACCTCAGGTCTCTACAACTAAGGACGCTACTGGTGCTGATTGCTATGCTACAGTAGGTACTGACTTTGCTGGTGCTAACACAGTTTTAGTAAGTGATAAGACTGCAACTGATGGTAACAACGAAACATTAGCTGTTGCTTGGGCAAGTTCTACACCTGTTAGTGTAACTGCTGCATCAACTATGGCTTTTGTTGACTTTGCAGTTGCTGAGGGTACTACTGGTGATATTCCTATTACTGTTGAGCTTACTGCTTTAACTAGTGATGGTAGTACTGATACTGCTAGCACTGCTACAGTTGCTAATGGTACTATTACAATTGCTGATGATTTTATGTACGGTGATGTGGACGGTGATAAGTCTGTTACAAGTACAGATGCAAGTTTAGTATTACAGCATGTAGCAGGTTTAGTTACATTAGACAGCAAGTACTTTAAGGCTGCTAATGTAGATGCAGATTCTGATATTACAAGTACAGATGCAAGTTTAATATTACAGTATGTAGCGGGTTTAATTGATAAATTCCCTGCAGAGCAGTAATTAAATAAAAATATAATTTTGAAGGGATTGAAAGCAAAATGAAATTAAGAAAAATTATTAGTGCTTTTCTTGCTTTAGGCATTGTTGCTACAGCAACTCCAGCCTTTGCAGCAGATAGTGATTTATTTCATGTAGGCACACCTTATGATATTACAGCAGGTGAGAGTACAGATGCTTTAGTAGCAGGTCATGTTATTGCTCTTCCTATTGATGTAGATTCAACAACTAACTCATTAACTAATTTCCAGATTAGAATTCAGTATGATAATACTGTTGTAACTCCTGGTTATGATACAACTGATGCAGATGATGCGTTCTTTGATGCAGTTGATTCTATTGTTGGTTCAGCAGGTTATGCATCTGATGAAGTTACATTACAGTACATCAATGCTATGGGTACTAAGAGAGGTAGCAAGTTTACAGCTGTTGGTTCACTTGCATTTAATCCAGCTGTAGATGACCATACTATTGCTTATGTTTGGGCAAATAGTGGTACTAAGACAGTAAATGCTTCTACTCCTGAAGCTTATGTTATCTTTACTGTAAAGACTAGTACAGACGCTAATGCCTTAAACACAGAAGTATTTAAGGTTGATAGTTCTACTTGTGTATTAGCTGATACAATTAATAACAAGGCTAACACACCTAATGTTGCAAACAAGGTTGACAAGGCTAATGCTTGTGCAGCTGCTTTCCAGGTAGATGTTGACAACGATGCTCTTGCTACTAGTGGTTTCTGGATTCAGAAGTTATATGCTAAGGTTGGTGATACTACTCAGGACCTTACAATTTGTAACAATACTGAAGGTACAGCAACTTACTCATTCCCAACTAGAATTTTAACAAATACTACTGGTAATGCTGATTTAACTGTTGATATTTATGCTACAGTTACAACTGATGAAGCTGGTACAGAAAATGCTACTGATGTTAAGGTTGGTACATTCAACTTAACTGCTGATGGTACAGCTACTAACTACGGTACAGCTACTACTATTACAGGTATTAACAAGTAATATTATTAAGGAGGAGATTTGAAATGAAGAATTATATTAAGCCTGAAGTTAAAATCACTATCCTTGATAATAAGGATGCTTTAATGGTAAGTGGTGGTCTTAATACTGCTGCATTTACTGTTAAGACTGATGGTTCTGGTTATAACAAGATTAACTTCTAATAACCATTAGATATTTGATTTTAATATGAATAATGAAAAGGTCACCTTGTGTGACCTTTTTTTGTTTGTAAATAATACTTGTTCTTTGTGAAATAATAGAGGTTATGAACTGATTACTTGTAGGGGCGACCATAGGTCGTCTATAGTATATTTTGTGAACAGGTACATTGTAGGGGCGATTAGCAATCGCCCGTTTATCAGGCAACTTATATTTATTGCCTATTACTTGAAACAGTCCATTTACTGCCATTATAGGAAAAGTTGATAGAAGGGTTTCCAATAAGTTACTTACAAAAATGGAAACCCCTCAGTCAGCAAGCTGACAGCTCCCCTAAAAGTGGAGCTAAATGGCAAATCTTTAGTTGTACTTAGCCTTGTAATGAATGGGTTATTAGTAGGGGCGACCATAGGTCGTCTATGGTATATTTTATGAACAGGTACATTGTAGGGGCGATTAGCAATCGCCCGTTTAGCAGGTAACTTATATTTATTACTTATTACTTATTATCTATTACCTTTAACAACCCCTCAGTCACTGGGTGACAGCTCCCCTAAAAGTGGAGCAAATGGTTTACTCTACTTATACAATAAAAAAGAACGGCTATTAACCGTTCTTATTATACATTTATAAACTATTCTGCAACTACATCATTAAATCCTTCTGCATTTTCTGCTTCATCTGGGTCTAACATTTTTATAGAAATGCCAGGAATAGTGTAAGTTCCGTCAGGATTTTCAACTAATTGAGGCACTTTTGCTTCGGCACTGTTCTTTTCGTCTTTTTTGTTGTTATCTACATTGCTTTCCTCATTACCAATGTATGCTGTTTTGCTTTCGCCGTCCCATTTAACTTCTTCACCAACAGCTTCACCAACAGCTCTTAATGGCAACATAAATCTACCATTTACTATCTGCTGTGGCACATCAGGAGTAACTACCTTATCATTTACCTTAAATGTGCTTTCACCGTTAGTTAAAGTAATTGTACTGCTCTTTTTTGCGTTTGTTAATGTTGCTGTTTTTGTGTTGGAATCCCAGCTTACATCATATCCCATATATTCAAACACACCTCTAACTGGAACCATTGTTCTACCTTCAATTATTACGCCCTTGTCAGCTACTTCATTACCATTTGAATACACTGTTATGCTGTCGCTTGCCATTGCTGGTACAGCAAACATAAGCATTGCAATTCCTGTCAAAATTAATTTTTTCATTTTCATAACCTCACTTTTTATTAATGTCATTGACTTTTTATATTTTTTGTGTTATTATTTAATTACAAAAGGGCTACCAAAGCGGTGGTTTCTTCAATTATAAGATTACTAAAAAATAGCTACCCAATTTTGAGCGAGAGGGCGGCTATTTTTTTAATATGTAAAGTATAAATAATACTAAAGTTAAATACAAAATATTATTATCCATATTAATCACCTCCTATCAAGAGGATAGAAGGAAACCAACCGCCAAAACCAAAAGGCTAAAGACAGCCCTTTTGCAATTATAATTATATAATAAATAATGAAAAAAGTAAATAAAAAAGGTAGTATATAATTGACAATAAAAAAGAAATGTGATAATATGAAAATACAAAAGGACTGCCGAAGCGGTGGTTTCCTTAGAATTTTGTTGTTTAAAAAATAACCGCAATCCTAGGGCAAGGGGCGGTTATTTTTTTAATATGTAAAGTATAAATAATACTAAAGTTAAATACAAAATATTATTATCCATATTAATCACCTCCTATCAAGAGGATAGAAGGAAACCAACCGCCAAAACCAAAAGGCTAAAGACAGCCCTTTTGCAAGTATAATTATATAATAAATAATGAAAAAAGTAAATAAAAAAAGGAAGACATTAAGCCTTCCTTTAGTAATTTTAAATTCTATTCGTAATCTACAACATCAATCCATTTTAAAAGAAAGTCTCGTTCTTCCTCATTACCCTTTACAGACTGAGATGCAGCTACAATAGGCAACCATTGCTGAACATACTGTTTAGCAGTATCGCTCTTTTTGCAGAACTTATCCATATACATTTCAGCCATTTCTATATCTCCCTCAAGGCAGAATAAAAGATATGTTCTAGCAGCATCAGCACTAGCATTGCCCTGTGTTGCGTGTGACCAGTCAATGACATAATAGTCACCAGCTGGTGAAATAATTACATTACTAGGGTTAAAATCACCGTGGCACACCTTATTATGCTTAGGCATACCCTCAAGTCTAGTGTGCAATTCATATCTTGTTGTAGCGTCTAAATCTGTTTCACTTATTTTTCTGTTCATTTTATCCTTTAATTTGTTTAAAAGAGGTGAACGCTTAGAGTGAATTCCCATTTGAATATCAACAAATTTATCCATATACATTTCAAGATTTGCCCTATCGTTTTTAATAATTTCGGCAAGAGTTTTTCCCTCAATATAATCAACAACTATTGACCATTTTCCGTCAATTTTAGTTACTTCTTCAAGCTGTGGTATTTTAATCCCTGTTTCTTCAACTCTTGCTTGATTAAGTGCCTCGTTTAATATGTCAGACTTTGAAAAGCCCTCGTCAAATTCCTTAACTACATATTTGCCAGACTTATAAATTCTTTTGTTGGGTCTTTCAGCTAAAATCTTCTCTACATCCATAAAAAATACCTCCTTTTATTACTCGCCGTAATATGCCTTAAGATACATTGCCTTTATTTCCTTCATCAATGGATAACGAGGGTTAGCACCTGTACACTGGTCATCAAATGCCTGCTCTACCATATCGTCAAGAGTGTCAAGGAAATACTTTTCATCAACGCCATAATCTTTAATAGTCTTTTTAATGCCAACCTTTGCCTTTAATTCTTCAATAGCTGTTATAAAGTTTTCAAGAGTTTCCTCGTCAGTTTTGCCTGTGATACCACAGAAGTTAGCACACTCAACATATCTTTCAAGAGTGTGAGGATATTCATACTGTGGGAATGTACCCATTTTAGGTGGTACAGGATTAGCATTGTATCTCATAATCTCTGTAATAAGGAGTGCATTAGCAATGCCGTGAGGTAAGTGGTGGAATGCACCAAGTTTATGTGCCATTGAGTGGCAAACACCTAAGAAAGCATTAGCAAATGCCATACCTGCAAGAGTAGAGGCGTTAGCCATTTCTTCTCTTGCCTTCATATCCTTGCTGCCATTTTCATAAGCAGATGGAAGATACTTAAATATAAGTTTCATTGCCTTTAAAGCAAGACCGTCTGTGTAATCAGTAGCCATAATAGAAGCATAAGCCTCAAGAGAATGAGTTAATGCGTCAATACCACTGGCACTTGTAAGTCCCTTTGGCTGGTCTTTCATATTGTCGGCATCAATAATTGCCATATTTGGTAAAAGCTCGTAGTCAGCAAGTGGATATTTAGAGCCAGTCTTTTCATCAGTAATAACGGCAAATGGTGTAACTTCAGAACCAGTACCAGAAGAAGTTGGTACAGCAACAAAGTAAGCCTTTTCGCCCATTTTAGGGAATGTATAAATTCTCTTTCTAATATCCTGAAATCTCATTGCCATATCAAGGAAGTCTGCCTCTGGGTGTTCATAAAGTACCCACATTATCTTGCCTGCGTCCATAGCAGAACCACCACCTAATGCAATAATAACATCAGGTTCAAATGACCTCATAGCTTCAGCACCAGCCTTAGCACAAGCTAAATTAGGGTCTGGAGCAACATCATAGAAGCAAGTATAAACAATACCCATTTCGTCAAGTTTATCTGTAATAGGCTTAGTATAGCCGTTTTTATAAAGGAAGCTGTCAGTAACAATAAATGCTCTCTTTTTGCCCATTACTGTTCCTAATTCGTCAAGGGCAACAGGTAAACAGCCTTTCTTAAAGTATACCTTTTCAGGAGCTCTAAACCAAAGCATATTTTCTCTCCTCTCTGCTACAGTCTTAATGTTTAACAAATGCTTTATGCCTACATTTTCAGATACTGAGTTGCCACCCCAAGAGCCACAACCAAGTGTAAGAGAAGGAGTAAGTTTAAAGTTGTATAAATCACCAATACCACCGTGAGATGATGGTGTATTAACAAGGATACGGCAAGTTTTCATAGCAGAAGCGTGTATAGCCATTTTTTCCTTTTCAGCTGTATTAATATAGAGTGAAGATGTGTGACCATATCCACCATCAGCTACAAGCTGTTTAGCCTTTTCAATAGAATCATTAAAGTCTACAGCGTGATACATTGCAAGAACTGGAGAAAGTTTTTCGTGTGCAAATTCTTCTGAAATATCAACAGACTCAACTTCACCTATTAATATTTTAGCATCTTCTGGAACATCAACACCAGAAAGTTTAGCAATAGTGTAAGCACTTTGACCAACAATCTTAGCATTTAAAGCACCGTTTATAATAATTGTTTTTCTAACCTTGTTAAGTTCTTCACCCTTAAGGAAATAACAGCCTCTGCGAGCAAATTCTGCCTTAACATCGTCATATATATCACCAACAACAGTAACTGACTGTTCAGATGCACAAATCATACCATTGTCAAAAGTCTTAGAATGAATAATTGAGTTTACAGCAAGAGTAATATCTGCTGTGTCATCAATAATAACTGGTGTGTTACCAGCACCAACACCTAATGCTGGCTTGCCAGATGAATAAGCTGCTTTAACCATACCAGGACCACCTGTTGCAAGTATAATATCAGCATTTTTCATAACTTCGTTAGTAAGTTCAAGAGATGGTACATCAATCCAACCAATAATACCCTCTGGAGCACCAGCCTTAACTGCTGCCTCAAGCACAACCTTTGCAGCAGCAATAGTGCTTTCCTTAGCTCTTGGGTGAGGGCTAATTATAATAGCATTTCTAGTCTTAAGTGAAATAAGAGTTTTAAATATTGCTGTTGATGTTGGATTAGTAGTAGGAATAACAGCGGCAATAAGACCAATAGGTTCAGCTATTTTCTTAATACCATAAGCTGTGTCTTCTTCTATAACACCACAAGTTTTAGCATTTCTGTAAGCGTTGTAAATATATTCAGAAGCATAATGGTTTTTAATAACCTTATCTTCTACAATACCCATACCAGTTTCTTCCACTGCCATTTTAGCAAGTGGTATTCTCATTTTGTTGGCTGCAATAGCTGCCTCAAAAAATATTTTGTCAACCTGTTCTTGTGAGTATGTGGCAAAAACCTCCTGTGCCTTTTTCATAGCCTTCATTTTGGCTAAAAGGGCATCAACATTGTCGATAATAGGAGTTATTTCTTTATTTTCCATTTGAAATCGTCCTTTCTTTTTTAAACTAAGAAAAATATGTTGCAACTCTCCTCTATAATTAGATAATTATTTAACGAAGTTTGTTAATTAATTATCAAACTCATATTATTAGTATATCATATTTTTTCCAAATTGCAAGTGTTACTTTTAAAATATACATAATAATTATAAATATTGCGTGTAAAATATGCAAGCACTTGATTGTATGGTTTGAAAGTGTAACTAAACTGTAAATATTAAGCCGTTGTATTAGTTATTGATTTATGCTATAATCATTGTGTATGTGAATGTGAATAATTTATTTTAATCGGAGATGTTTTTAAATATGAATAAAAGATTTTTGAAAGGTTTAGTTAGTCTTACACTAAGTGGAGCTTTGATTTTTAGTTCTACTGGTATAACATCGGCTTTTGGAGCAGACACAACTGTACTTTATGAAAAGAAAGATATTCAAACTATTGCTCAAGGTCTTACTTATGAAAAAAGCACTAGAATGTATAAGTCTGGTTGGATGGATGTTTATGTTCTTACAGTTGATGCTAGTCAAAGTGATTTGTCACTAGATGTTATTGAGGCTGTTGATAAGTACGGCGGAAAGGCTACTGTTGAAAAGCTGGCTAAGGATAATGGAGTTGTAGCTGCTGTAAATGGTGACTTTTTTGGTTCAGGTACTCTTAAGTCTAGTATGGGTCAGGTAGCAGGTAATGGAGATATGATTGCTGCCCAAAACTATTACAATGGTAGTGAAAACCGTTATGCTGGCTTTTTTATTGATAGTGCAGGCGTGCCTTTTATTGACTATGTTAAGTCTACTATGTCATTTTATGGCCCTAGCATAAGCCTTGAAATGGGTGCTAAAAATAAGGTAACAGATTTTTCTAAGCCTGTTTATTTTGATAGACGAGCAATTACATCAACTGCAACATTAGATGCTTATTTTAAGAATTTAACTAAAATAGTTGTTACTGATAGCAAAATTACTTATATTTCTTCTGCTGGTGAAACTGTAAATGTTCCAGAAAATGGTTTTATTATTGTTATGAACAATGCAACTAGACAAAAGGAATTAAGCAAATTTTCTGTTGGTATGTCAGCAGGCTTTGTTGAAAATGAAAAGTTTGTTTTTAGAGAAAGTAAAAAAATAACTGATGTTAACTTTGGTATAAGCGGTGGTGGTGAGCTTTTAAGAAATGGTGAGATTGTTAATAACGGTCTTATTATTGGCGAAAATGCTAACAACCCTCGTACTATGCTAGGTGTTAATAAGGATAAAAGTAAAATATATATTGTATGTATAGATGGTAGAAAAAATGGTAAGGGTGCTACTCATACTGAGGCTGCTACAATAATGAAGGAGTATGGTTGTTATGATGCTATTCACCTTGATGGTGGTGGCTCAACTACTATGACTGTTCAGACAAAGGGCAAAACTTCACCAGAGGTTGTTAATGTGCCTAGTGAGGGTTCATTAAGAGCTGTTGCTAATGGTGTTGGTATAAAGTTAAATGGTCAGTCTGGTGTGCCTAATAGGGTTGAACCTTATGTGGCTGACTCTGACGATAATATAATGTTTAAGGATTTTGAAAGTAAGATTTATGTCAATCTTTATGACGGCAAATTAGCCGAGATGAATGTTGATTTAGGTAAACTTTCATTTAGTTCTACATTAAAGGGTACTTGGAAAGATAATGCTTTTACACCCTCTGAAACTGGTACTGGTACAATAACTGTTAATTATGGCGATATTTCAGGCACTATTGATGTAACTGTTTTAAAGGGTGCGTCAGCTTTGAGAGTTGGTGCAGATAAGTATGCTCTTGGTACTGGCGAAAACACAAAACTTACAGCACAGGTTATTAATAAAGACGGTTATTCTATTGATGTAGATAGTAGCAAAATTAATTGGAGTGTAAGTGATAGTTCAGTAGGTCATATTGAAAATGGCACTTTTGTGGCTGACGGCAATGGTACTTGTGTTGTAACTGGTACTGGTTATGATGTTTCAGCTAAGATGACTATGTCAGTTGGTAAAAAATATGTGGCTGTTAATAGTTTTGAAGCTCCTAGAGATATTGTAATGTATTACTATCCAGAAGAAGGAATTGAAGGAAGTGCTGAAACTGACACAAAGGTTAAATATGACGGTACTTCATCAGTAAGAATTGATTATAACTTTAAGGCAAATCAGACTACAACACAGGCTGTTTATGCTAGTCTTGAAAAAAGCCCTATTGCTTTCCCATCAGGTGTATCAAGTTTTAGCATTTGGTACAAGGGTGACGGCAGTGATAATGGCTTAAAGGCTGTTTTAAATTATGGTCAAGGTCAATCTACAGATGTTGTTATTACAGATAACTTAAAGTCTACAGAATGGAAGCAAGCTAAGGTTGAGTTACCTAAAGATGTGACAGAGCCTATTTATTTAAACAAGGTTTATGTTTATTCATTAAATACTACAGATGAAAATACAAAGGGTAGTGTATACTTTGACTATCTTACAACAGAAGCTCCTGCATCAGGTGGAGGCGGTACTGTTTCAACTAATATCAATGATTATATGGAGGCAGACCTTTCTACACTTACAGGTACTTACACAACTGTTACAGCCTTTGGTACTACTAAGTACATTGGTTCAGCTGGTACTAATCTTATTAACAAAATGTCAGCCGGTGCAAGAACTATGGCATTTGTAGGTGAGACTGGTATTTCTAACACAAGCTCTGTAGCCTCTGTTATTAACCAAAATAAGTATCAAACTTCTGAAAATGATGATTTCTCATTTGTTACTCTTGGTGTTTCTAACGGTAGCTTAAAGGCAGCTAGTGGTGACCAGTGGAGATATTTACAAGATTATGTTAATAGATTAAGCAAAAAGAACATTATTATAATGATGAACCCTTATACTTGGTCAGGCATTACTGACTCAAGAGAAAGAAATGCACTTCACGATATTCTTAAAACTGCATCAAGAAAGAGTGATAAAAATATTGTAGTTCTTTCTTCTGTAGGTGAAACTAATTTTGTTGAAATTAAAGACGGTATAAGATACATTAATCTTGCTGGTGTTAATGCTTCCAATCAACAGTATATTAAATTTATGGGTAATAGTGATGAACTTTATTATGAGTTCTGTAATGTAAAATAATTAAGAGCAAATGAAAAGGTGATGTTTTACTACATTGTTACATTACAGCCCACAGAAAGGATAAAACTATGGCAAACAATTCAAAAGGTGCAATGGCAAAAGACACAATTATATATATGTTAGCAAAAGGTATAGAGGGTGTTGTAGGTATTGTTACAATGTCAGTTATGACATATCTTTTGTCAACTGCACAAATGGGTTATTATGTAACAGTAAACATAGCTATTACAACAATAGCTATGTTGGCTATACAATGGCTTGTTCAGTCTGTTCTTCGTTATGTTAATAAATATGATATAGCAGGAAAAAATAAAGAATTTTACACAACAGTATTTACAGCTTGGTTTAGAGTAAACTTTGGTGTTATTCTTGTTGCTGTATTATCTGTTTTATTGATTAAGTTTGGCTTTGGTAGTGTTGAAAACATTGCTCTTAAACTAGGCTTTACTAATGTTGATAGAATAAGAAGATTTACATCTATTTACACAAATAGGGTGTTTGTGTGTGGCATTTTGTGGTTTGTTAGTTACAACACAGCACAGCTTATGATTTCAATGCTTGCAGCAGTTAGAGCAGTTAAACTTAACTTACTTTTATCAATTATTACAGTTTGTGGCAGACTTTTGTTTATGGTTATTTTCTGTAAACTTTGGTCAAGTAAAATTGAATGGATATTCTTAAGTTATTTTATTACTGATGCTATTGTTTCTGTTATAGGTATGAAACGACTTAAGATACTTAGCTATATTAAGGGTAAGGCAAGTAAAGAAATTTTAGACGAATTAAAGGAATACGGCTTGCCACTTATGGGTAACCAGCTTACAACATCAGTGCTTAATCAGTCTGATGCTTATATAATTACTCTTATGCTTGGTGCTAGTGCTTCTGGTATTTACAAGGCTAACTATTCTCTTATTTCATCAGCTTTCACTCTCTTAAATGCCTCTGTAATGCGTGGTTGTTATCCAACTATATTAAGAGCTTGGTCAGAGGGTAAAAAGGAGCAAGTACAAAAGCTCCTTAATGAGGCTGTTAGAATGTATTTGATTATAGCAATACCTGCTGTTGTTGGTGTATTTTCTGTTAGTGATGCAGCAGCCTATGCTCTTTTTGATGCAGAATATGTTGAAGGTCACATTGTTATGTTCTGGGTAGCCCTTGGTATGATGTTCTTAGGTCTTACTGAATATTCAATTAAGCATTGGGAACTTAATGCCAATACAAAGGCTATTTTTGGCAGAAGTCTTATAGGTGGTATTGTTAATGTTGCACTTAATCTTGTGCTTATTAAACTTACTGGCAGTTACTTTATTGCAGCAGTTACTACATTTATAGGTTTCTTTGTTTATTTCTGCCTTGCTAGATTTGGTACAAGAAATTACCTTAAGTGGCGTATTGCTCCAGCTAGATTTATGAAGATTATATTTTCAGCCGTTGTAATGTGCCTTGCTATAGAGGGTTTAAAGTTAATTTTACCTAATAGCAAATTATGTTTGGCATTATTCATAATTTGTGGTATTATAGTATATGGAGCAATGCTTGCCATAACTGGTGAGATTAAAGGTGAAATTGCTATTATTAAAAATAAATTAGCAAGAAAGTAAATAAGATTGGGTAACATTATGAAAAAGGTATTAATTATTGCAAATCAGTTTCCACCAATGGGTGGTTCAGGTGTACAGAGAAGTGTTAAGTTTGTTAAGCATTTAAGAACTTTTGGCTATGAGCCAGTTGTACTTACTCGTGAAGTAGGCAATATGCCTCTTAAGGACGAAACACTTTTAAAAGATGTGCCTGAGGGAGTTAAAATATATAGAACTAAGGCTTATGAACTTCCAGAGCTTAAGGGTATTATGAGAATACCTGGTAAGGTTCTTGGTAAGTTTGTTATTCCTGATACAGCTTATTTTTGGTATAAGAACACTAGAAAAAAGGCTCTTGAAATTATTAAAAACGAGGGTATAGACATTGTTTATACTACTTCTGCTCCTTATAGTGACCATTTACTTGGCCTTTATATTAAGGAGAAAATGCCTAATATTAAGTGGGCAGTTGACTTTAGAGATGAGTGGACTAATAATCCATATACTCTTGATAATCCTTACGGCAGTTTTAGAACTAATAAAGAAAAAAGTATGGAACATTCAGTTGTGACTAAGGCTGATATGCTAATTACAAATACTCCAGTTATGAGAGAAAACTTTATTAGAAATAACCATATTAATGGTGATAACTTTGTTGTTATTCCTAATGGTTATGATGTTGAGGATTTTGCAGATTTTGATGCAAGTGTTAAGCCTCAAAATAGCAGACTTACTATGGTTTACACTGGTGCATTATACGGCAGACGAAAGCCTGATAACTTCTTTAAGGCTTTGTCAGAGCTTAAAAATGAGGGCAAAATTGACGGTAGCAAGGTACTTGTTAAACTTATTGGTAACTATCATAAGGATAAGTTACAAGGTCAGATTGACAGCTTTGGTTTAACAGATAGCTTTGAGATTGTAGGATATGTTCCTCATAATGTGTGTATACAGCATCAAATGGCTGCTGATGTTCTTGTGCTTATTGAGGGTAGTGGTAGAGGTGCTAATGCTTTCTATACTGGTAAGATTTTTGAGTATATGAACACTAACAGACCTGTACTTGCTGTTCTTCCAGAGGGCTGTGCAGCAGACCTTGTTAAGGAAAGTAAAATTGGTATTGTAGCTAATACAGATAATGTTGATGAAATAAAGGGCATTATTAAGGAATATTATGACAAGTGGTGTAATGGCACATTAGACTTTGCACCAGATAGAAATGTTATTGAAAACTTTGAAAGAAAGAAACTTACTGAAAAGTTAGCTGAAGTTTTTGATAAAATGTAATATAATAAAATTAGTTGCAATTACAAAAATAGACAATTGGTGATACAAATATGAAAATTCTACACTTCATAAGCGGAGGAGATACAGGAGGAGCAAAAACTCATGTACTTACTCTACTTGAAAATCTTAAAAAACTGAATATTGATGTAGAGTTGCTCTGCATTATGGAGGGTATATTCACTGAGGAGGCTCGTGAGCTTGGTATACCTGTTACAATTATTCCTCAGACTAAGAGATATGACCTTTCAGTAAACAAGAAAATATTAGATTATATTAATTCTTGTGGTTGCGATTTGGTTCATTGCCACGGAGCTAGAGCTAATTACATATCACTTTTCATTATGCACAGTGTTAAAGTACCTATGATTACAACACTTCATAGTGATTATAAACTTGATTTTAAGGATAATGTAAGAAAGCAAATGTTCTACACTCCTATTAACTCTTATGCTTTGCGTCGTTTTGACCATATTCTCTGTGTTACACAGGCATTTAAAAATATGCTTATAGATAGAGGTTTTAAGGGTGATAGAATAGAGGTCATATATAATGGTATAGACTTTAAGCCTGAGCTTGAATATCTTGATAAAGAAAGATTTTATGACAGACTACACATTAAATATAACCCTAACAAAAAATATATTGGTATAGCGGCTAGACTTTATGCTGTTAAGGGTGTTGATGTATTCTTAAAGGCTGCAAATGTTCTTGCTAAACGCTGTGATAACATTGATTTTGTTGTTTTAGGCGATGGCGATATGTGGGATACTTGCCAAAGCTATGTTAAGGATAATAATTTAGAAGGCAGAGTTTATATGGCTGGTCAAATTATGAATTCAGTTGTTATGAACAGCTTTTATAAGCACATTGATGTAAATACATTAAGCTCTTATTCAGAAAGTTTCCCTTATGCACTTCTTGAGGGAGCAAGAATGAAAAAGGCTACTGTAGCAACAGCTGTAGGTGGTATACCAGAAATGATTGAAAGTGGCAAAAGTGGCTACTTAGTTCCATCTGGTGATTATGAGGCTATGGCTGATAGATTTGAAGAACTTTGCAATAATGATGAGTTAAGGTTAAAAATGGGAGAAGCCTTTTATGATAGAGCATTAAACAATTTCTCTGTTGAGTCTATGGCAAATACCCATATTAACATATACAACAAAATTATAAAGGAGACAAATAAATGAAGTTAATTGATGAAAAAGGAAAATTATTTGGCAAACTTAATATTGTAGACTTAGTAGTAGTTGTGCTTATTGTGGCTATTATTGCTGCTGTAGGTGTTCGTTTTACTTCATCTAAACTTAATGCTAACGGTCTTACTCCTGCTAGTGAGGACAAGTATTGTTATGTTACAGCTTTTGCTAGTTTGCAGGTGCCTGAAGTAGCAGAGGAGTTACACATTGGTGACCACATTGCTGCTGGTGGCAAGTATACTGATGCTGAAATTGTTGACATTAAGGTTCAGCCAGCTGCTTACATTGGTGTTAATTCAGAAGGTAAGGCTGTTTATAGTGAGCACCCTCTCTGGAAGGATATTACAGTTGTAATTAAGGAAAAGGTAGACCCATCTAATATTACATTAAAGGTTGGCGGTCAGGAAGCTAGAGTTGGTTTTAGCTACATTGTTAAAACTCAGACTGTTGAAGCAAATGCTAAAATTAGAGGTGTTGAGTTTAAGGATAATTAATGGGGTGACTTTATGAACTTAATTAAAGGAAGTTTAATAGTTACAGTTATTACAAACATAGTTAAAGCCTTTGAAAAAGGTTATGATAACAGTGCTTTAAAGAAAAATGTGTCAAAAATTGCCTCTGCTTTTAAAAATAGTAGAACACACAAAGTTCTTTCTTGCTACATAAACAAAAATCCTTACTACAGAAATAGTGTTGTTTATAAAATAATTATGGCAATAGCTGGTCTTTTTGATAAGCTCTTTGGCAAAATTAATGTATTAGGCACAAAACTGTTATCTGGTAGTATTGTTGCTAAAAAGGTTAAAGATGCTTATAATTCTGGTGTCAATCAAAAACTTTTTGGCTTTGGAGTTTTGTTTATGAGTATACCTTTAGGTAGTCTTTTTGCTCTTATTTGCTTAGGACAGGCAACAGGTAAAAATATGGCAGTGTGCTGGGGAATATTTGCAGTAGGTGTTATACTTGTTATTACAGCTGTATGTAAGGATTCTCTTAAAAACAGCAAGGTTATTAAGGCTGTTTCAACATTTTTTGAATTAATAAGATAGTTGGTGGTTTTGTGAGTAACAAAAATATAATATTAATAGTGCTTATAGGTCTTATTTTAGGTATAGGCTGTGGTACTTTAGGTCCTATAGCTGCTCTTGCTGTTGTGGCAGTAGCTGTTGGCTGTGCTGTTGTGCTATGCCGTTACGAGGTGGCAGTGTTTATATTGGCAGCCTTTGGTGTTATTGATACAGCCTTAAGAGCAGTAGGTGGCATACTTGGTAGTGTGTGGGACGAGCTTTTTCTTATTCTTCTTGTTATGCTTTGGTTATACAAGTGGGTAACTAATAGAAAAGATGACGGCTTTAAAACTTCACCTATGGATTTACCTCTTTTTATATTTATAAGTGCTATGCTTTTATGCCTTATACTTAATTCTCCAGACTTTAGCATTGCTCTTGAAGGCTTTAGAGCTATTGTTCAATATATGCTTTGGTACTTTGTAGTTATTCAAATACTTAGAGGAGAAAAAAGTGCAAAGACAGTTACTACTTTCTTTGTTTTAGTAGTTGGTTTGCTTGCCCTTCACGGTATTTATCAGTACATTATTGGTGTTGAAATGCCTGCTGGTTGGGTTGACCAAAATGAAGCCAGTGTTAGAACTAGAGTATTTTCTATATTTACAAGCCCTAATGTGTTTGGTTCACTTCTTACTCTTGCTTCACCTATGGCTATTTCTCTTGCCCTTGTTAATGAAAATAAAAAGGGTAAGGCAATATTTGTTTTTATTACCCTTTGCATAATGGCAAGTCTTGTGTTTACTTCATCAAGAGGTGCTTGGATAGGCTTTGCTTTAGCAATTGGTATTTATGTTCTTTTAAAGGATAAAAGACTTATTATTCCTTGTGTTTTGGCAGCTGTTATACTTATTGTAGCAGTGCCTAGTGTAGGCAACAGAATAAGTTATATGCTTAGTCCAGAATACATAGAGTCATCGTTAAGAGGTGGCAGACTTGTAAGATGGCTTACAGGTATAGAGATATTTAAGTCACAGCCTATATTTGGTGTTGGTTTAGGACACTTTGGTGGTGCTGTAGCTATGAATCACGAGCTTAGAATTCTTGTTAATGCTGAGCTTGTTGATACTTATTATATGGACAATTATATGCTTAAGACAGCAGTTGAGTCAGGTATTGTAGGCTTTTCAGCCTTTGCCGTTTTATTGTATTCTGTAGTTATTAATGGCTTTAGAACTATGAAAATGGCAAGCACAAAACTTTCTAAGGAGCTTACAACTGGTATTGTTGCAGGTCTTTGTGGTGTAATTGCTCACAACTTTGTAGAAAATGTTTTTGAAGTACCTATGATGACAAGTTTATTCTGGATGTTTGTAGCTGTCGTTATGAATATATGGTACTATGAGTGCAAAAAGGCCAAAGGCTGATTTGCACTACTGGAGGAAATGTTATGATTAATCTGTTAATAGCAGGCTATCACGGCTTTGGAAATTGTGGTGATGAAGCAATATTAAAGGCAATGACTACTAATATAAGAAAAATTGCTAAAGATGTTGAAATCACAGCCCTTAGCCATAATCCTGAATTTACAAAAACTGAATATGGTATTGAATCTGTTCAACGCTTTAATGTGCTTCAGGTATTGTCTGCTATAAGACACAGTGACATTATATTAAGTGGTGGCGGAACTCTTTTGCAAAATGGGACAAGCACAAGGTCACTTATTTACTATTTAGGTATTATTAAGCTAGCTAAACTTTTTAGAAAACGAGTTATGCTTTATGCCAATGGTATAGGACCTGTAACTGGTGCTTTTAACCAACGACTTGTGCGTTCAGTTATTAATACCGTTGATGTTATTACATTAAGAGAAAAACTTTCAGAGGCAGATTTAAGAAGCATTGGTGTAAGTAATCCCAATGTTACAGTTACAGCTGATGCAGCATTTAAACTTAGCAGTATAGCTGATGATGAGGCTGAACAGCTTTTGCTTAATGAAGGTTTTGAGGATAGAGGAAAGCCACGAGTTGGTGTTTCTGTTAGAGCTTGGTCAAAGGCTAAGTTCGGTGATGACTACATTATGAAAATTGCAAGGGCTTGTGATGATATAGCAGACACAGGCAAGGAAATTATATTTATACCAATGCAATTTCCAAACGATATTGCAGTTTCTAAAAGGGTAGCATCAATGATGAAAAATAAGTCCTATGTATTAACTAATAGATACACTCCTGCACAGATTTTAGGTGTAGTAGGTAGAGTTGATGCTATGGTTAGTATGCGACTTCATACATTGATTTTTGCAGCTGTTAAAAATGTTCCAATGGTAGGTATTATATACGACCCTAAGATTGAGTATTACTTAAAGGAACTTAATATGCCTGAAGGTGGAGATGTCAGGAAAGAAAAAATTGACAGCAAAAAAATATCTGATATTACATTAGATATTTTTGAAAATATGGATAAGTATAAAACATTGTTAAAGAGTAAGGCTGATATTATGACAAGCAAGGCTGACGAAAACGATATGCTTTTGTCACAACAGCTTGACATTATCAGAAAAGAAAAGGAGAGAAAAAGAAAATGAAAAGGTTTTTAGTTGGTGCTTTAAGTGCAGTAGCTGCTGTTGTTATGGTAATGGGCAGTGTATATGGTGCTGATGCTGGCTCTGAGGCTGACCCTTTAGTTTCTAAGAGCTATGTTGATGACAAAATTGAGCAAGTTATGGCTAAAATTGGTACAGGCTCATCAACTGGTACAACATCTTCTTCAACTGCTGTTGCTACATTTACACCAGTTAGTGTTGCTGTTGGCAAAACTATTATTGGTGGCGAGGGTACAGAAATGATTTTAAGAGCTGGCAAGGCTAATGTTGTTATTAGTGGCAGTGAGGGTATCACTGATGCTACAACTGGTCAGGCTCTTTACAATGGACATAAGGCTACATTAAATCACCTTACTATTATTCCTAGAAATGACGGCAGAGGTTTTAGCGTAACAGAGGCCGCTTGGTTCTTAGTTAAGGGTAGTTACACAATTAAGTAATGAGGTAAGTTATGAGTATATGCACAATTTTAGGAGTTCCATTTACTAATATTACTCCAGAGCAGGCAGTGGATACTGTTGCATCTTATTTAAGAGGAAATGGAAAAGCAATGATATTTACCCCTAATCCAGAAATGGTTATGGAGGCTAGAAAAAATAAAGAGTTTATGAAAATACTTAATTCAAGCACTATGAATGTGCCTGATGGTATCGGCATAGTTTACGGCTCTAAGTTTACATCTAACCCAATTAAGCAGAGGGTAGCTGGATATGACCTTATGCTTGGCGTTTTTGACAAAATGAAGGATATGGGCAAAACAGCATACTTTTTTGGTGGTGCTCCAGAAATTGCTGATAGAGCAAAAGAGGCTATTGAAAAAAGATTTCCGGGTTTAAAGGTAGTAGGTACTGCTAATGGCTATTTTGATAGTGAAAGAGAAAAGGAAATTATAGCCGAAATAAATGAGCTTAAGCCGGATTTACTTCTTGTTGGCATAGGTTTTCCTAAGCAGGAAAAATGGATTTATGACCATATTAAGGATTTGAATATTAAGGCGGCTGCTGGTGTTGGTGGTAGCTTTGATGGCTGGAGTGGCAATGTGCAGAGGGCTCCAGAGTTCTTTATTAAGCATAATTTAGAGTGGTTTTATAGACTTGTTAAGCAACCATCTCGTTTTGTTAGAATGTTGCAGTTGCCTCTTTTTATGCTTGTTGTTATTAGAAATAAGATATTTGGAAAGTAGTTTATATCGAAAAAAATAACAATATTGTTGTATAAATCTGTTGACAAATGCTAATATTTTGTATAATTAAATTAGGAGATATAATCTCTTAACCTTTCACAATGTAGGATAAGAAACATTGTTTTTGATACAAAAATGCTCCACAATGTGCAGTAAAAAACGTTGTAAGTTACAAAGACCTTTCACAATGTAGGACAAAAAACATTGTAAGCCCTGTTATTTTCTAATAATAGGGCTTTGTTTATGGGAGAAATTATGCAAAAAAAATGGTATGTATTTTGGAAAAGCTAGTTTTTATGATTTAATAAGAAGTGTTGGTGGAGTCTGGAATGATGCAAAGGAAAGACCTATAGTGTGTTTGCTTCCGTCAACAGAAAGTGATAAATTGTATTGGGCAGTACCAGTTGGAAATTGGAACCATAGGGATAATGTGGCTAAATCAAGAATACAAAAATATTTAGATTACAATGCAAAAGATATTCGTTCTTGTTTTTATCACATAGGAAATACAGATATAAAATCAATATTTTTTATTAGTGATGTAGTGCCTATAACTGATACTTATTTAGAAAGGGAATACATAGGTAAATATACTGGCAAAATATATGTTATTAAGAATAAGGTGTTGTTAGGTGAATTGGAACGAAAACTAAAAAGGGTACTTGCTTGGGAAAATAGTAGACCTAATTATTTTAGACAACATATTACAGATATGAAAAAATATTTGCTAAAAGAATTGGAAACAATAGATGAGGCGGCAATAACAAAGGAATAGAGTCATATTTAAAACTTAATCAAAAAAGGCTGTCGATTTTTCGACAGCCTTTTCTATTACTGACTTATAACATATCTATAATACATAACCAACGCCTCAGCCCTAGTAGCAACATCGTCACCTCTAAAGCTATCGCCATTTATAATACCAGCAGATTTCAATACAGCAACAGCACCAGTGTGCTTAAAATCTACATCATCATAAGGCTTAACAAAAGCGTCATTATATTTAGTGGCATTACTACAATTCATAATATCCATTAAAATATCAGCCAACTCATATCGAGTAATATTGTTATTTAATTTATTCTTGCCAATATAATTATAGCCTAAAAGTTCGTTTAAGGCGCTACCAGTCAAAGGGTCGTTGCCTCTAAATTCGTTACTGTTGTAGCCATAACCCATATAGTTCATTTTGTTTACAATATCAGCATACCACTGGTCAGAAACATCAACATAATTCCTTAAGCCAGTATCTGAATCTAATTCCAAACCGTTAATATCTAAAATTTTACCAGTATAGGCATCAATAGTGAAATCATTTTCAAAGGCATAAACAGGTATAGCATTTGCATTGTTGTTAATGTAGCTATAGTATTGACCAAACTTAACACCATCATAAGCAAACTCAATAGCCTTATCCTTAGAAATATAATTAGCATCAATATTACTAAATAACTGGTCATTTAAGTAATTAGCTGATACACCTGTTACATTACCCTTAGCATCAAGAGTAACAGATATTAATTCGTCAAATGAATAATAACCATTTCTCATAACATTGCAAGTATAAGTATAGCCATAACTATCAGCATCAGTAGTTACAGGACTAAGTTTGTAATTAGAAACATTAAGTTTGTTTATAGTATTTTCAGCTATAGTTCTTAAATCACTTTGATTAGTTTTGCCAGTATTGTTGCTATTGTCTGTGTCATAATACAATATTCTGCCCTTGTTATCAACTGTAGCATAGAAATAAGAAGAATTGCTATCATTGCTATAAATAGAAAGTGTAAAATCACGGCTGAAATATTCTCTGCTGTAGTATGTAGTTATTTTATCCTTAGAAATAGAAACACCTAATGTGTTGTTTATTATTTCAATAGCCTTATCAACAGAAATGCTGTTTTTATGGCTTTCTATTTCCTTTGTTTCCTCTGGAGTAAGGTTAGTTGATGAATCTTCAACAGAGGTTTCACCTTTGGCACTGCCTGCACCTTCATAGTGAGTATGTTCAACAGGTTCAAGGGTTTTAGCATTTAATAAATAGTTATTAAATTTGTAAACTGGCTTAATATTAATAGTCTTAGTATCGTAATCATAGTCAGATACATAACCTAAGTTAAGACCGTTATTAATAACTTTTTTAGCCTCATCTTTAGTTTTTACACCATCAGTATTGTCATACTTAGCAGTATCCATAAATGATGGATAGTTAAAACCGGTTACCTTGTTTGTGTACTTGTTGACATCTATAAATATATTTTCTGTTGACTCAATGCCGTTGCAATATTGTTTATAGCAGAAGGTATAGTTTTCCACATTGTTGTAGTCACAATGGTCATATTTAAAGTTTGTATATTTTTCGCCAACGGCTTTTTTAAGAAAATTGTCGGCTGTATTCTTAGCAATATCATCAGAGCAAAGATTTTTATCCTTGTTGCTGTTGTTATCTGAAGTATAGTAGCTATAAATAGTGCCGTCTTTAGCAATAGAAATTGTTGCAAAGTTTCCGTTGGCGTTGTTCCAATCTAAGGAATAAGTAACATTACCGTTGGAATCCTGACCAGAAGAAATGTTAAAATCGTCATAAGTCCCAATGTTGCATATTTCCTTAGCCCTTGACACAATTTCCTCTTGGCTGTAATCTTGACCATAAACAGGTACAGCAAGCATAGCCCCAGTTAAAAGAATAGAAATAAACTTTTTCATATTAAAACCTCCCTTAAAAAATATTTCCTCTAACTTCATTATATCATACTTGTGGTTTTTTGCAATAAACATCATTATTAAAATATACTAGACAAAATTGTGTATTTGGTATAAAATAACATTAGGGAAATGTTATTAAATTGAAAATTAAAATTGTTAAGACAGCTTTTGCATAGATATTAATTCTATTTAGCTTTTTCGATTTATAGCATTAATAATGGGAGGTGTTATCTATGGATAAGATAATAATAACAATTAATAGAGAATTTTGCAGCGGTGGTAACTATGTAGGTAAGCAGTTAGCAGAAAAGCTTGGTGTGCCATTTTATGATAAGGAGCTTGTAAACTTAGCAGCAAAGGAAGCTGGCTATGCAGAGGCAACATTTGAAAAGGTTGACGAGGTAGCAACAAACAGCTTGCTTTATTCACTTATTATGGGTGTTCACAATTCTACTCAGACAGGTATTTTGCCAGATAATGACAAGTTATTTGCTATTCAAGCAGATATTATTAGAAAGGCAGCAGAAAAGGGTTCAGCTGTTATTTTAGGCAGATGTTCTAACTATATCTTAAGAGAAGAAAAGAAACTTTTGAGAGTATTCTTAAAAGGCGATATGGAGCATAAAGTTGCTAGATATGAAAAGGTTTATGGTAAGCCTGAAAAGGACTCTATCGAAACTATTTTAGAGAAGAAAGATAAAAAGAGAGCATCTTATTATAAGTTCTACACTGGTAATCGTTGGGACGATATTAATAACTATGACCTTGTTATTAATACTTCAAAGATTGGCTTTGATGAGGCTACAGATGTCATTATTGACTATATTAATAAGATGAATTAATGTGGTGGATTGGATATAGGTATTTAGTTTGCGACCTTTTTACCTATATTCAATAATTAATAAGTAAAGTTACAATTAAAACGGGCGAACACTGTTCGCCCGTTTTTTGTCTTATAAAACCTATTCGCACTGGCAACCATTTAGCTCCACTTGTAGGGGAGCTGTCACGAAGTGACTGAGGGGTTAATAAGGTAATAGATAATAAGGTAATAGATAATAAGTAATAAGTAATAGGTAATAGATAATAGATGATAAGTAGTAGTTACTGTTTACTTGTAGGGGCGAGCATTGCTCATCCTTTTTTTGTCCCATAAAAAGGGCAATTTTTTATTACCATAATACAGGATTTATGCAAACTTAATAAAAATTATCAAGGAATAGAGTATATTACTCTAAAATTTGTAAAACATTAACAAAATATTTATAAGTTGTTAATTTAATTGAAAAAAAATATAAAATGTGGTATTATAAGTATTATAAGCATTGGGATAGTATTGTTAATATTAGAGTGATAAATACTGGATTAAATCCAGTATTATGGGGTACAAATTGCTATAATATTGTAGCTATATTTAATATCACTTTGGTGTTATATATACTTTCAATGAAATTTTTATAATAAAAAAGGTGGGAGGAATTATTATGAACAAAAAATTATCAAGGCTTATAAGTATGGTCTTGGCTATGGTAATGACACTTAGCTGTTTTGTTTGTAGTTCAGTTGAGGCTTTAGCTGCAACAGACTATAGCCAATATTTTCCAGCAACTGTGTCAAGTGATGGTTCAACAAAGACTTGGACATTTACTAAAGGCGACTTGTCAAGTAATACTTCACTTGCAGCTGGTGATACTTTAAGTGGAATTACTGTAACAAAGATAGGAAGTACTAAGTTAAATAAAAGTGGTTACATTATAGGTGCTTCTGGTAGTGAATTTACTGTTCCAGTACCAACTAATAGTGCAGGTACTGTTAATGTGACTTTTTCTGGTAGCTATACAGCTCTTTCTCTTAATGGTACAGATATAAGTAGCGGAAAAGGTTCATTTACAACAACAGATTCAGCTGATGGTTTATTAACATTAACTGGTACTGGTAATTTTAGAATTACAGCAATATCTATTACATTAACTACAGGTAGTTTTCCAACTGGTGGAGATGTTGATGCTGGTCCGTTTGATTGTACTATTAATGTAACTAATGAAGCTAGTACAGATGCTACAATTGTTATAAATGATAACAACTTTACAACAACAGCAAATAAAAGTGAAAGTCATACTATTTCATTAGATAATGGTAATTATGCTATTACACTTTTATCTGGCACAGAAGATACATATACTCTTGTTGATAGTGAAGGAAATGCAAATCCGTCATTAACTGTAGACGGTAGTTCAGCAAGTATAAATGTGACTATTAAAGATAAGTACTTTACAGCTTATGCAAATGTAGCTAATTCAACTGATAAAGATTTAGAAGTAAAATTAGTTGGTAATGATAGTACAGAAACTGTTCCACAGACTGTTACAGCTAATTCACCATCAACTGAATATTCATTTACAAAGCTTAATGCTTATGATGCTAATGGTGATGAAGTAGTATATACTGTATATGTTGGTGATAAAGAGGTAGGTACTGTACAATATAGTAATGCTACACTTTCAAATGTTAACATTACAACAACTACTACAGAGTCAACTTCTGAAACAACAACAGAGGCTACTACTAAGACAGAAGCAACAGAGGTTACTACTACTGCTGTTGTTGGTAGTGTTCATAATCATAATTTTAATGACGGAAAAACATCAGATTTTTATACTATAACTGGTAGTCTTGCTACTAATAGGGGTAGTGTTACATATAATGGTACTACAATTAATCAGTGTTTAAAGATGGAATCAAGTACATCAATTAAGTTTACTGGTAGCGGTACACTTACTCTTGTGTTTGGTGGTACAACAAGTGCAGCAAAAAAACAGGTTTCTGTTGACGGTACCACATATACAACTAATGAAAATGGCATTGCTACTATTAAGTTAGCAAGTGGTGAACATAGTATCACAAAGTCAGATTCTATCAACCTTTTTTATATGTCATTTGTTGAAGGCGATGTAGTTATAGAAACAACAACACAGGCTACTACAGCAACAGCTACAGAAGCTACTACAAAGACTGAAGAATCAACAGAAGCAACAACAGTTGATTTAAGCAAAAATGTTGTTGTATACAATTCAGATGGAACAGCTGTAGGTTCTTATGATACTATACAGGCTGCAGTTAATGCTGAAACAACTGTTGAAAATTGTGTTATTCAGGTTAAGCCTGGCAATTATGTTGAACAGGTTCGAGTACCTGCTACAGTAAAAGTTAATAAGAAAACAATAAGTAAAAACGGTATAACTATTAAAAAGGCTGAGGGTACTACAGGTGATGTAGTTATTTACTATGATACAACTAAGTCTGGTGCTTATGCAGGACCAGCTAAGATGTACCCTATAGTTCATATAGAGGCTGATGATGTTACTCTTAGTGACCTTACTATTATTAATCCTTATAATGTTAATGTAGGCGATGTTACAGCTAAAGATACAATCGAAAAGAGAGCAGCATTAGCTGTTGAAGGTAATAATGGTACTTACAATAATCTTGTATTAACAAGCGTACAGGATACTGTATTTTTAAATCAGAAGTCAACTAATACTAATACATTTAACAATTGTACAATTAAGGGTGCTACAGACTGGATTTGTGGCGGTGGCGTAAATGTATTTAATGATTGTAACTTTGTATTCTATACAGGTGATGGTGCTCAAAAGAAAAATATTGGTTATGTATTTGCTGTAGGTACAAAGGGTAATTATACTGTAAATGGTGGTACTCTTAGTTCTGAACTTCCAAATGCTGCAAGTGCTAACTACTATTATGCAAGAGCTTGGCAGGATAGTACACCATCTACAGATGCCGATTATCCAGTACTTCATATTTTTGCTTTAGATAATCAGCTTCCAACTACTTTTGGTACATCAGGTCTTTTAGGCTTTTATGGTTTAACAGGTGGTAGTACATCAAATTATACAGGTTACTTACTTAAGTGTGACTTTAAGGCTTATGAAGGTACTGATACAACTAGCGAGCTTATTGGTACAGTTGACCCTTCTGTATTAAGCGGTCTTATTAGTATGAATGATGTTTCAGAATATAAGTTTGAAAGCAATGAAAATAGACTTTTAGTTGCTGATTATGGTAATCAGCATAAGACTCTTACTAGAAATTCTATTGTTGATGCTAAGACTTATGGTTTTGTATTATTTGAAAATGCTGCTGATGCAACAGAAGCAAATGCAAAGAAACAGATAGAAGCAGGTAATGCAATTGAGTCTACTACATTGTTTAACACTATTGCAACAGAATCTGGTAAGACTTATTCATTAGCTGATAATAAGACACCAGGTACAGCTGATGATGGCAAGTATTTTGGTGTAGGTATTGTTAAAAGTGATACTGACTTAACTGGTCAAACAGTTACTGTTATTCCATACATTGCATTTGACGGCTCATATAAAGTAGGTGGTACTGACTATGATACAGATATAACTTATTGCTTTGGTACTGCCAAAACAATTACTTTTGAGTAGAAAGGGGCGGAATTTAATATGAAAAAATATGAAAAGCCTCAGGCTATAAAAATGACATTCAAATCAAGAAATAACACAAATTCAACAACTAATGACAAAGGAACTTTAGCATCTTATGTTCCAGAGGGTATTGGTAGTGGTGAATATTCAAAGTTAAAGGTTTTAACAAAGTAATTATTTGTGTTAATAAAAAGAACCGTTCTCTGAACGGTTCTTTTTTTATGTATTTTATCCCCATTTTTATCATAAATATTTATAAATGTTGTTTTCATATCTAGGAGGCTACAATGAAAAACAAAGTTCCTCTTTCCGCAAGACGACGGGCTGTTTTTGTGTGCTGTGTTATTGAGGCAGTTTTATTGTTTCTTATTGCCAGAGTTTTTTACATACAATTTTTTATGGCTCCTGATTTGCAAAAGTCTGCTTATGAACAGCAAACAAGGGATAGACTTATTTCTCCCATTAGAGGTGATATATTAGATAGAAATGGCACTTCTATTGCTACTACCAAAACTGTGTCAGCCATTAGTGTAATACACGCTCAAGTTGAAGAACCTGAAAAGGTGGCAAAAATACTGTCTGAAAAGCTGGAACTTGATTACAAGGATACATTAAATAAGATTAACAAAAGAGTTGCTTTAATGCGAATAAAAACTAAGGTGGATAAAAAATTGGCTGAAGAAATTGCCGAGTTAAAGCTAAAGGGTGTAAAGGTTGATGAGGATATATTAAGGGTTTATCCTTACAACAACCTTGCCTCACAGGTTATTGGCTTTGTTGGAAAGGATAATCAAGGTATTATTGGCTTAGAGTCAAAATATGAGGAGTATTTAAAGGGGCAAAAGGGTAAAATAATGACACAGACAGACGGCAGAGGGCGAGAACTTAAAAACAGCGAACAGCAGAGAGTGGCACCTGTTGCTGGTTACAATCTTGTCACTAGCATAGATATTAATTTGCAACAGTATGCAGAACAGACTATTGAAAAAGCTGTGCGTGGCAAAAATGCTAAAAGAGGTTCAATAATAATGATGAATCCTCAAAATGGTGAAATATATGCTATGGCTAACTATCCCTCATTTAATCTTAACGAGCCTTACAAAATAAATAATGCTGAACTTCAAGCTAACTGGGATAAAATGTCACAAAAGGATAAAAACAATGCCTTAAATCAAATGTGGAGAAACTTTAATATTAATGATACTTATGAACCGGGTTCAACATTTAAGGTTATTACATCGTCAGCCGGTTTGGAGGAGGGTGTTGTGTCTGAGGAAAGCTCCTTTAACTGTGGCGGTGGCAGAACTGTAGCTGGTCGTTACATTAAGTGTTGGAGAAGCCCCAGAAGTCACGGTGGTGAAACCTTTGTTCAAGGTGTTCAAAACAGTTGCAACCCTGTCTTTATGGATATTGCTCAACGCCTAGGCTCTGACAAGTTTTATGAATATATGCTTAAATTTGGCTTTGACAAAAAAACAGGTATTGACCTGCCTGGTGAGGCTGTTGGTATTATGCACAAAAAAAATAAAATAGGTCCTGTGGAGCTTGCAACAATGAGCTTTGGTCAGAGTTTTCAGATTACACCTCTACAGCTAATTAGAGCTATTTCATCAGCCGTCAATGGTGGTCGGTTAGTTACTCCTCACTTTGCCATAGAGCTTAGAGATGAAGAAAACAAGTGTGTCAAAACTTTTCAATACAAAGACGCTGGCAATCCTATTTCTAAACAAACATCAGAACGAATGAAGAAAATTCTTGAAAGTGTTGTAGCAACTGGCACTGGCAACAAAACTTATATACCAGGCTACAGAATAGGTGGCAAAACTGCTACAAGTGAAAAATTGCCTAGAAAAAGTGGCAAGTATATAGCTAGCTTTTGTGCCTTTGCTCCTGCTGAAAATCCTCAAGTTATAGCTATTGTCCTTGTTGATGAGCCAAAGGGCGTCTATTATGGTGGTCAAGTGGCTGGACCTGTTATGAAAGAACTCCTTACTAACTCTCTGCCTTATATTGGTGTAGAGCCTAAATATAGTCAGGAAGAACTTGAAATGAAGGGTGTTGCTCCTATTAATGCCCCTAACTATATTGGCTTAAAAGTGTCAGAGGCTAAGACAAATGCTCAAAAGGATAAGATAACTATTGAAATTATTGGGCAAGGTGAAAATATTAAGTCACAATTTCCTCCTGAAGGTACAATAGTTAATCAAAATAGTAAAATTCTACTATATACAGATTAGGAAAAATGTAGTATAATTATAGTGGTGTTGAATGTAAAATTTCAAAAAAATATTATGTTGAAATTAAATAATTCAAAATGGGAGTGATAATTTGAAATTAAAGGATATAATGTCAGGCGTTGACATAAAAGTTATAAATGGAAACACAGATATTAACATTAATTCAATGACTATTGATTCAAGAAAAGCTGGAGAGGGCGTTCTCTTTGTTGCTATGGTTGGTATGACTGTTGATGGTCACAAGTTTATACCGTCTGCTTATGACAAGGGTTCAAAGGCTGTATTGATTGAACACCCTATTGATAATATTCCAGATGATTTAACTGTTATTCAGGTTGATAATGCAAGAGATGCTCTTGCTGTTATGGCTGGCAATTTCTATAACCACCCTAGCAAAAGCCTTAATATGATTGGTGTAACTGGTACTAATGGCAAAACTAGCACAACTTACTTCATTGAGTCAGTTTTAAGCCATATTAACAGAAAAACTGCTGTTATTGGTACTGTTGAAATAAGAATTGGTGGCAAGAAAAGAGAAATTGACTTTGCTACAAGCACTACTCCAGATACTATTGAGCTTAATCAAATGCTTAGAATTATGGCTGATGAAAGCTGTGACGATGTTGTTATGGAGGTTTCTTCTCATAGTCTTGAACTTAAAAAGGTTAAGGGTATTGAATTTAATGTAGGTGTATTTACTAACCTTACTCAGGACCACCTTGATTTCCACAAAACTATGGAAAATTATTGCAAGGCTAAGGCTAAGCTCTTTAAAATGTGTCATCACGGTGTTATTAATGCTGATGACCCTTGGGCAGATAAAATTGCTGAAGATGCTACCTGTGACATTATGACATATAGTATTGATAAGCCATCAGATTTGCAGGCTAAAGATATTGAGTATTTAATGGATAGAGTTCATTTTACTGTTAATATTAATGGCAGTGATGTAAGATTTGAGCTTAAAGTTCCTGGTAGATTTAGTGTGTACAATGCTCTTGCTGCTATTGGTGCTATGCTTTCTATGGGTATTGATGTTGAAAATATTAAGGAAGGCATTAACAACATTAAGGGTGTTCCTGGCAGAATACAAAATATTCCTAATGACAAGGGCTTTAATGTTATTGTAGACTATGCTCATACTCCAGACGGTCTTGAAAATATTATAAATGCTGTTAGAGAATTTACTAAGGGCAGAATAATAACTGTATTTGGCTGTGGTGGCGATAGAGATAGAACTAAGCGTCCTATTATGGGTAAAATCGTTGCTGAATTATCTGACATTGCTGTTGTTACATCAGATAACCCTCGTTCAGAAGAGCCTAACTCAATTTTAAAGGAAATTGAAGTTGGTGTTAAGCCTATTACAGATAATTATGAAATGATTGTTGACAGAAAAGAGGCTATTAAAAAGGCTATCCAAATGGCTCAAAAGGGCGATAGTGTTATTATAGCCGGTAAGGGTCACGAAAATTATCAGATACTTGGTGACAAAACAATTCATTTTGATGATGCTGAAGTTGCAAAAGAAATATTAGGAGAGTAATAAAAATGAAATTAACACTTAAGGAAATTGCTGAAAATATTGGCGGTACTTTAAGAGGTATTGATGTAGAAATTAATTCTATTTCAAGAGATTCAAGAGATATTGGTGAAAATTGTCTTTATATCCCTCTTAAAGGTGATAAATTTGATGGTCACGACTTTATATCTAATGCTTGTGCTGAGGGTGCTGTGGCCGTAGTAACTGAAAGAGAATATGAGCATTGCCCTGTGCCATCTATTGTTGTTAAAGATACTAAATTGGCTTTAGGTGATATTGCTAGATATTACAGAGAAAAACTTACTAATTTAAAGGTTGTTGCTATTACTGGTAGTGTTGGCAAGACTACAACTAAGGATATTGTTGCTTCTGTTCTTTCAAGACATTTTAAGACAGTTAAAACACAGGGTAATTACAACAACGATATTGGTGTGCCTCTTACTATTTTTAATATTGAGGAGGATACAGAGGTTGCTGTTGTTGAAATGGGTATGAACCACTTTGACGAAATTGATTATCTTTCATCAATTGCTAAGCCTGATATTGCTGTTATTACTAACATCGGTGTTTCTCACATTGAAAATCTTGGTTCAAGAAATGGTATTTTAAAGGCTAAGTGTGAAATATTTAATCATATGGCAGAAGATAGCTATAAGGTATTAAATGGCGATGACGATATGCTTGTTACTGTTGCTAGAAAGTATCAAAATTTATGCTATTGTAGCTTAAATGAATTTGCAGAAGTTCACGCCGACAATGTTGTTGAAAAGGGTCTTGACGGTATTAGCTGTACTATTTTCCTTGATGACAACACTATTCAGATACCTGTTGATATTCCTGTTCCAGGCAAGCATATGGTACACAATGCTATGTATGCAGCAGCAGTTGGTAGAAAACTTGGTCTTTCTCCAGAGGAAATTAAAAGTGGTATTGAATGTTTCCACCCTACAGCAATGAGAATGGATATTATTGAAACTGACAGATTTAGTGTTATTAATGATGTTTATAATGCAAATCCTCAGTCTGTTAAGGCTGGTATTGATGTTCTTGCTGGCTGTGAGGGTACTACTTGCTGTATTTTAGGTGATATGTTTGAACTTGGCGAAGATGCTCCTAAGTATCACGCCGAAGTAGGTCGTTATGCTGTTCATAAGGGTATTGACTATGTAGTATGTATTGGTGAACTTTCAGAAAATATGTATGAAGGTGCTATATCAATGGGTGGCAGTGAGGTTGCTTACTTTAAAACTAAGGAAGAATTTATAGAAGATATTGACAACATTCTTCCAGAAAAGGCTACTATACTTGTTAAGGCTTCAAGAGGTATGCACTTTGAAAAAATAATTGAAAAACTTAGGAGTGAAGAATAATGTTTAATTTAAGCTTATTATTAACAATGCCTGTTAATGGAGGAGGTTCAGCAGCTATTTATACAATGCTCCTTGCTTTTGTAATTACTGTTATACTTTGCCCAATTATTATACCTATACTTCATAGAATGAAGTTTGGTCAGCCTATAAGAAATGAAGGCCCTCAATCTCACAAAAAGAAAGAGGGTACACCAACTATGGGTGGTGTTATGATACTTGCTGGCTGTATTATATCTGCTCTTGTGTTTTCTAAGGGCAATCCTGACACTATAGTTATTGCACTTATTACACTTGGCTATGGTATAGTTGGCTTTATTGATGACTTTTTAAAGGTTGTTAAAAAGCAGAACGAAGGTCTTACACCTTTGCAGAAAATTATATTCCAGCTTGTTGTAACTGTTCTTTTCTATATTTATATTGTTAAGTCTGGCTTTGGTACAGATATTTATATTCCATTTACTAATGGATATTATGTTGACTTAGGCATTTTGTTTGCACCATTTTTATTCTTTGTTATGGTTGGTACTGTTAATAGTGTCAACTTAACTGACGGCCTTGACGGTTTAGCATCTGGTGTAACAGTTCTTGTAGCTATGTTCTTCCTTGTTATTTCTTACTTTGCTGGCAAGGCAGGACTTGTTTACATATCAAGTGCTATGGTTGGTGCATTAATGGGCTTTCTTGTGTTTAATTCTCACCCAGCTAAGGTGTTTATGGGTGATACTGGCTCTCTTGCTTTAGGTGGCTTTGTGGCTAGTATTGCTATTCTTACTAAGATGCCTATTATGCTTGTTATTGTTGGTCTTGTTTATGTTTGCGAAAGTCTTTCTGTTATTATTCAGGTAACATATTTTAAGGCAACAAAGGGTAAGAGAATATTTAAAATGGCTCCTATTCATCACCACTTTGAGCTTTGCGGACTTGAGGGTATCAAGGTTGTTCAGCTTTTCTGGATATTTACTGCTATTATGTGCTTAATTGGTTTTGTAGCTGCTAGACACTTTATGTAATCAGGGGGTTAAATACAATGGATTTTAAAGATAAAAAGGTACTTGTAAGTGGTGTTGCTAAAAGTGGTATTTCTGCCGCTTACTTATTAAAAAAACTCGGTGCTAATGTAACAATTCAAGATGCAAAGACAGAAGATAAACTTGGCGATGTTGTAACAGAGCTTAAAAACAATGGTATCACATTATTTTTAGGTGCTAATCCAGATGACATAATTGAGGATATGGATATTTTAGTTATGAGCCCTGGTGTTCCTACTGACCTTCCTTTTGTAAATAAGGCTAGAGAAAATAATATTCCTGTTATTGGCGAAATCGAGCTTGCTTATATGTTCTGTAAGTCACCTATTATTGGTATTACTGGTACAAATGGTAAGACTACAACTACTACTTTAGTTGGTGATATTTGCAAGGCTTATTATAACAATACCTTTGTTGTTGGTAATATTGGCAATCCTTTTGCTGACATTACTCTTGACACAACTAATGATGGTGCTGTTGTAGCTGAACTTTCAAGTTTCCAGCTTGAAACAATTAAGGAATTTACTCCAAAGGTTAGTGCTGTTTTAAACATTACTCCTGACCACCTTAATAGACACCATACTCTTGAAAATTATATTGCAGCTAAGGAAAGAGTTTTTGAAAATCAGACTGCTGATGATTACTGCATACTTAACTACAATGATGAAACAACTAAGGCTATGGCTAACAAAACTAAGGCTAAGGTTATTTTCTTCTCACTTAATAATAGCCTTGAAGAAGGCATTTACTCTGATGACAAGAGTATTTACATAAAGGCTTTAGGTTATGACCAGAAAGTAGTTGATATTGATGAGCTTAAAATATTAGGTGGTCATAATGTTGAAAATGCTATGGCAGCTATTGGTTGTAGTATTGCTCTTGGTGTGCCTATGGATATTGTTGTTAAGGTATTAAAGGCATTTACTGCTGTTGAACATAGAATTGAATATGTTACAACAGTTAATGATATTGAGTTTTATAATGACTCAAAGGGTACTAACCCAGATGCCTCTATTAAGGCTGTTGAGGCTATGAAGCGTCCTATTTGTATAATTGCTGGTGGTTATGACAAGGGTTCTGACTTTACAGAATGGATTGATACATTTAAGGGTAGAGTTAAGTTTGTAGCTGTTATTGGTGCAGTTAAGGATAAAATTGTCGATACTCTTAACAAGGCAGATTTTACTAATTACAAGACTGCTGATACATTTGAAGAAGCTATTGACCTTTGTTATGAAAATGCTGAAAAGGGCGACTGTGTTCTTCTTTCACCTGCTTGTGCTAGTTGGGATATGTTTAAGTCCTATGAGCAGAGAGGTGAAATATTTAAAGACTATGTTAGAAAGTTAAAATAAAGATTGGTGATTTATATGAATAATTATGGTAGCAGGAGTGAACTTCCTCCTATTAGACCAGAGAGAAAAACAAAAACATCAACAGCTTATACAAACACTGAACATAGAGAAAGAAAAGCTGCAACAAAAACATCAAGAAAAATAGATAAAAACACAAAGATTAAATACAGAGGTCAAATTGACTATGTTATTCTTCTTTGCGTTATTCTTCTTGTTGCTATTGGTATAATTATGGTATTTAGCTCTAGTTATTACACAGCTGGTCAAGGTGAAAATGCAGATATGTATTCTTTCTTAAAAAAGGATTTAATGTATTCTGCTGTAGGCTTTGTATGTATGTATTTTGTTACTAAAATTGATTATGAAGTTCTTAAATATATAGTTAAGCCTGTTTATTTTGGCTCAATTGTTCTTTTGCTCCTTGTATTTACGCCTTTAGGTGTTGTACATAATGGTGCAAGACGATGGTTAAATGTTGGTGTTGAGTTCCAGCCCTCAGAGGTTGCAAAGTTTGCCCTTATTATTACATTAGCTACTATACTTGAACATTCACCTAAAATGCTTAATACATTTAAGGGTGTTTGCAAATATATGGCTATTGCTCTTTTGCCAACTGCCATAGTTGCTGTTGAAAACTTAAGTACATCTATTGTTATGGGTGGTATAAGTGTTGTAATTCTTTTTGTTTATTCACCTAAACTTAGATATTCTTTACTTATAGCTGCTGCTGGTGTTGGTGGTGTACTTTTTATGGTATTTGGTTCTTGGCGAAGTGATAGAGTTGAGGCTTGGCTTCATCCTGAACAAGTAGCTAATGAAAAGGGTTATCAGGTGTTGCAGTCCTTGTATTCTGTTGCTAGTGGTGGTATGTTTGGACTTGGTATAGGTGGTTCAAGACAGAAATTGGGATATATGCCAGAAGCACAGAATGATATTATATTTGCCATTATATGTGAGGAGCTAGGCTGGTTTGGTGCAGCTATTGTAGTTAGTCTTTTCATTGTTCTTATATGGAGAGGCATTTACATAGCTATTAGAAATTCAAAAGAGCCTTTTGCTATGCTTATTTCTACTGGTATTACATCAATGATTGCCTTACAGGTTATGATTAACATTGCCGTTGTTACAAACACAATACCTAACACAGGTATTCCACTTCCATTTATTAGTTATGGTGGTACTTCTCTTGTAATGATGCTTGCTAGTATGGGTATTCTTATGAATATATCACGATACCACGGCAAAAATGCTGAATAAAAAAATACTGTTACAAAATTAATTGATTTTGTAACAGTATTTTTTTTATTATTTATTATATTGCTTACTTGAAAAATTATCGTATATATATTTGTATGGCACAACTTGAACATTATTGTCCTTGCAATATTGAAGTGCAGCTCTTAATACTTCTTCATTGCTAGTGCCGTCTTTAACTGTTTTATCTTTTACTTGATGAGTATAAAGTATTTTCCAAGTTTTGTTGTTAATAGCTTCGTCAATAACACCCTTAACTTGTTCAATACTATTCATTCCCTTTCTAGGATAGTAGTAATCAGGAGTATTGCCATATAAATCGCTATAGTCAAAGTTAGCTCTTACCCATTTATCTAATGTGTTGCCGTAGTTTGGATTTTTTCCGTCAACATAATTTGCACCACCGGCAAGTATAATACCTCTAACATTAAAGCCTTTATCAGTAAGTAATTTTTTATTGTTTATAAATGTGTCTGTCAATAAGTGCTTGTCATTTATATTTTCGGCTGTAATAACAGGGAAACTGTGACAAAGTATTTCGCCGCCTTTAGACTCAACATATTTCATAACATCAGCAACAGTGTTGCCTAAGGCGTGGTCACTTAAACCGTTTACACCAGCATTAACCCTTGTTGGTGGAACAGCAAGACAAAGAGGATAGCCATATTCATCAAATATTTTGGCTACATAGTCAATATCGTTGCATCCGTCATCAAGACAAAATGTTACATAGGCTTTGTCAAAATTCTTAAAAACAAAAGGGTCTTTTTTACTTTCTGCTTGAACTCTTGTTATAAAGCTATCGTAAAAGCTAAGAGTATTTGTTGAAGGTGTTTGAGCAAATACAGTTGATGTACACATAAGTACAGCAGAGGCTGTAACAATAAATTTAGTTACTTTCATATATAATCTCTCCTTAAATAGTTATAATTTAATGGTACTATATGATTTTTGAGTTTACAATACGGCATATTTCGACAAATTTCGACAAAATTGACACAAAAATTAAGATAAAATAATCTTTGACAAAAACTCTTATATACTGTATCCTTAATGTGTAAGTGTTATAAAGTGAATAAAGGAGAAAAATATGAAGATATATTGTGATAAATGCAAAAGTTATGCTGTTCCAACTAAGGTAAACAACAACTTATTTGCTATTAGAGCAAAGTGTGGAAGCTGTGGCAGAGAAATTGATGTTATGGCTGATAAAAATCTTAAAATGGGTTTAGCTATATTAAGGGTTATGTGTTACTTTGGCTTGGCTTTTTTAGCTGCCGAATTTAGAGGATATATAGTTGATTTCAAAACATTTTTATTATATGTTCCAGTAATTGTTATTCCTGTTTTAGCTCTTTACTGGATATTGGCTGAAATTATAGTTTTTAGAATAAAGTAAGGTAAAAAAATGACTGATTTTAGAGCATTACACCCTTTAACACAATTTATATATTTTGTGGTTATACTTTCTATATCAATGGCAAGCTATAACCCTTTTATAATTGGTATATCTATATTAGGTGCTATATTTTACAATATTTATATTGGAAAAAGTGTCAAATCTATTTTAGCTGTTATTCCTCTTATGGTTATAGTTGCAGTGTTAAATCCTGTGTTTTCTCATAAAGGAGCAACTATACTTTTTTATTGGGGCAATCCCATTACTCTTGAGTCTATACTTTATGGTATTTGTACTGCTTTTATGCTTTTTGGTGTTATACTTTGGTTTGGTATATTTAACTATACTATGACTAGTGACAAAATTGTCTATATTTTTGGTAAAGTATTGCCTAAAGGCTCTCTTATAGTGTCTATGACATTAAGGCTTGTGCCTAGACTTAAACTTCATCTTAACACTATACTTGAAAGTCAAAGGGCTATGGGTAAAGATATTAAAACAGCTAAATTTAAGGATAAAATTGTTATAGGTGGCAAGGCTATATCTGCTCTTATATCTTGGGTTCTTGAAGGTGCTATTGTTACTTCAGACTCTATGCAGGCTAGGGGCTATGGCAAAAAAGGCAGAACCAATTATAGTATATTTACTTTTACATTAAGGGATAAAATTTTTATGTTTGTTACATTGTTATTTGCTTTTGTTGTTATGTATGGCTTTATTAGTGAGGCTTTGAGGTTTGAATTTTATCCTGTTATTTATATGGAAAGTTTTTATTGTGCTATACCTTATTACATTGTTTTTATTGTTATAGCTTTTTTACCTTTTATTTATGACTTCTATGAGGTGTCAAAATGGAAATTATTGAAATCAAAGATTTAAGTTTTTGTTACCCTGATAGTGACAGACTTATACTTAATAATATTAATTTAAAAATAAATACAGGTGATTTCTTGCTTTTGTGTGGCGAAAGTGGCTGTGGAAAAACTACTCTTTTAAGACATTTGAAGGAAGAATTGACGCCTTATGGCAATGTTAAGGGTTTTGTTGTTAATAAAGGTGTTAATGTTGGTTATGTTATGCAGGACCCTGATAGCCAAATTGTAACAGACAAGGTTTGGCACGAACTTGCCTTTGGACTTGAAAATTTAGGCGTAAAAAGTGATGAAATCAAGTTAAGATGCAGTGAAGTGGCTGCATTTTTTGGTATTAATAGCTGGTATCATAAAAATACTTATGAACTATCTGGTGGTCAAAAACAGCTTTTAAACCTTGCATCAGTCCTTGTTATGAAGCCTGATGTTATTGTGCTTGATGAGCCTTTGTCACAGCTTGACCCTCTTGCATCTGCTGAATTTGTTGGAGCAATAGCAAGAATAAATAGTGAACTTGGTATTGCTGTTGTTATGTCAGAGCATAACTTAAATGAAGTTATGACCTTTGCAAAAAGAGTAGTTGTTATGGATAATGGCAGTATAATTGCTGAAGATAAGCCACAGTCTATAATGGCTAAGTTAAGAGAAAAAAGCCACCCAATGCAGGTGGCAATGCCTTCTAGTGTAAGAATTCACTCTGCTATTTCTGGGGAAGGAAGTTCACCATTAACTGTTGCAGAGGCTAAGATTTGGCTTAATAATTATGCTAACAGCAAATATCATATTAATATTAATGAAAGTGTTTCTTGTGAGTCTGTTATAAAGGGCAAGGAATTATTTTTTGCTTATAATAAGGACAATGATATTGTTAGAAATATGAATATTGATGTTAAAAAAGGTGAAGTATTTGCTATACTTGGTGGTAATGGTAGTGGAAAAACAACTACATTAAGGGTTATAGCAGGAATTAATAAGGCTTATAGTGGCAAGTTAAATATAAAGGGCAAGGCTTTTATGCTTCCTCAAAATCCTATAGCATTATTTACTGAAAGAAATGTGCTTTTAGACCTAAAATCAACTGGCAAAAATATTGACAAGGCTGTTGAACTTCTTGAAATAGAAAATTTGCTGGAGCAAAATCCTAATGACTTGTCTGGTGGAGAATTGCAAAGGTGTGCTTTGTGTAAGATACTTTTGCTTGAACCAGATATATTGCTTTTAGATGAGCCTACAAAGGGCATTGACTCTTTTATGAAGAAAAAGCTAGGCAACATAATAAGAAATTTAGGTGTTACTGTTGTTATGGTTAGCCACGATGTTGAATTTTGTAGTGAATTTGCTGATAGGTGTGCTATGTGCTTTGATGGTCAGCTTGTGAACCCTAGTTTTACTCACGAATTTTTTACAGATAACTTTTTTTACACAACTCCAGCTTGTAAAATTGCCTCAGGTGTTGTAGATAAGGCAATAACTACTGATGAGGTTATTTCAGCATTTGGAAAAAGTGAAAATGTAGTAACTAGCAATAAAAATAGACCTAAACCACCTATTGATATGACAAATAAAAAGGAAGAAAAAATAAAGGAAACATTAAATAAAAGAACCCTTTTATCTTCTTTAATGATATTGTTTTTTATTCCCTTTGCAATATGGTTTGGCATAACATTTTTAGATAACAGAAAATATTATATTGTAAGTTTTGCTATTATTTTAATGACTATGTTGCCGTTTTTTATGCTTTTTGAAAGTAGAAGAATGAGAGCAAGAGAAATAGTCCTTATAGCTAGTATGTGTGTTATATGCGTTGCTGGCAGAATAGTGTTTGCTCCTTTTCCTCAAGTTAAGCCAGTTAGTGCCTTAGTTATTATATCTGGTATATGCTTAGGTAGTGAGTCTGGCTTTATGATTGGGGCATTAAGTGGTTTTTGTAGCAATTTTTACTTTGGACAAGGTCCTTGGACACCTTGGCAAATGTTTGCTTTTGGTATAATTGGCTTTTTAGCAGGTATTTTAAAAGGCTTTTTTGTTAAGGACAATATGCCAAAGAGGATACCTATATCAATATTTGCCTTTGTTTCAGTTTTGGTTATTTATGGTACTATTATGAACACATCATCTGTTCTTATGACACAGGATACTATTACATTGCCTATGATTGGGACTATGATGGCATCAGGCTTTATTTTTGACTTGGTTCACGCCATTTCAACAGTTTGTTTTATATACTTATTTGCTAAGCCTATGTTTGAAAGGCTTATTAGAGTTAAGAAAAAGTTTGGTCTTTTGTAAAAATTTGTTGAAACGGCTTTAAATTAATGTTATACTGTTAAGGAAAATAAATAAAAAGTGTTGACGGTTATGGAAACTGGTGTAAATCCAGTACAGTCTTACCTCTGCTGTAAGTACTGACGAGGCTACATTGTGTCATTGTTAATTTAACGAGAAGGCGTAGCTAAGGTTGATGTACAAGTCAGAATACTTGCCGTTATGGCTTTTTAGGGCATACTCTTAGGTGGAGAGTGTGTATATTTTAATGCAATAATAAAAAAAAGGAGGTCTTTAAATGATTAAGACAAGATTTGGTCGTTTTGTCGCAATGGTTCTTGCTTTTGTAATGGCATTAAGCTTTAATGTGTTTGCAGCAGCAGGTAAAATCACCTTTATTGTAACAGGCGACTCTATTCACGGTGACGGTGGACATACTGCTTATCAAGAGTGGATAAACACTAGCTATGAATTGACTGATGGTGTTAGCGTCGGCGACATAATGCAGAGTGTTTTAACTGCTAATGGTTACAAGTATGTTTATGAGGATTCAGGTTATGGCAACTATTTGTCATCTATTACTACTCCTAGTGGTGATGAATTGGCTGAATTTACAAACGGTAGCAAAAGTGGCTGGATGTATAAGGTTAATGGTACAATTCCATCAACAACAATGGACGAAACTAACCCAGTAGCTGGCGATACAGTTGAGATATTTTATGTTGATGACTACGAGGCTGAAATATACGGCTATTATTCAACAGTAAATGTAACTCCAAGCACAGCTAATGTTGTAATTAAGAATAGCGAAGGTAAGGTTGTAGAGCCTAGCTGGGGTGCATATTCATTATTTAATGGTGATTACACATACAAGGCTAGTGCTGATGGCTATGTGTCAGAAATAGGAGACTTTACTGTAAGTGGTGCTGGTGTGAGCCTTGATATTACACTTAGAGAGGCTGACAAAAATGTTGAGTGGGGCTTATTTAGAAAGGACGCAAATGGTGTTCCAGTTGTAAAGGCTTCTACTCCAACTCCTGATAGTGTTAAGGTTAAGTGGGCTACAAGAGTTAAGTCTGGTTGGTCATCTATGGCAGGCTCAGTTATTGCAAATGATTACATTTACACAGTAGAGTCATCTAATCTTTTAAAGATTGACAAGACTACAGGTGAAATTATTGCAAAGGCTAAACTTGATTCATCTATTGGCTATACATACTTCCTTTCTTATGGTGATGGCAAAATATTTGTTCAGTTAGGAAAAGGTCAAGTTGAGGCTTTAAATGCTGACGACTTAACTAAGGTATGGACAAGTGAAATGCCTAATGGCGAAACTAATGGACAAGGTTTAACTCCAGTTTATTATAATGACGGTAGAGTATATGCTGGTTCAGTAGTAACAGGTAACACAGGCTCTGGCTATTACTATTGCCTTGATTCAGCTACAGGCAAAAATATATGGACAATTACTGGTGATAAGGGTACCTACAATGGTTTTTATTGGAGTGGTGCTACAGCAGTAGGTGACTATATTGTATTTGGTGGCGAAGGCGGTACATTAAGAGTTGTTGATGAAAAGGGTAATGTTGTTGATAGCTACAATGTATCAGCTGATATTAGAGCTGGTGTAACATATAGCGATGGCAAGATTTACTTTACTGACAAGACTGGTTATATTCATTCAATGGATATTACTGATGGTAAACTTTCAAACCATAAGTCAGTTCTTATTAATGAAAATGCAAACGCATCAACAAGTACACCTGCTGTTTACAATGGTAAGGTTTATGTTTGTGCTGGTGGCAAGTATCCTAGTGGTTACTTTAGTGTGTTTGATACAGACTTAAATCAGATTTATACTTATAAGACAGCTTATAATGCTCAGTCATCACCTTTAATTAGTGATAACAATGGTGATATTAATGTTTACTTTACTTTAAATGGCTCTACTGGTGATTTATTAGTATATGATGGTACAGATTGTAAGACACTTATTGATTTAAGTACTTATAAGCAATATTGTATACATTCACCTATTGCAGATAATAATGGCACAATTTATTATCAGAATGACTCTGGCTATCTTGTAGCTCTTGCAAGATATGGTGCAGAGGATATTTTAAACAATTCACCTAAGAATACTGATATAAACACAGAGTTATCTGGTGATTGGTCTATCTCAAATGCTAATGATGTTGTTTCAGCCAAAACAAGTAGTGATAATGCAACAATGACTGTTACTGTAAATGGTCCAGCTGTATTCTATTATGAAATGGCACTTTCAGATAACGACAATGCCGGCACACTTACATTAAAGAATAACGGTGTTGAAGTTGCAACATTAACAAATGAAAATACTAACAAAAACTATATTGTCCTTGGCGAAGGTGAAAATAAGCTCACTTGGACATATAGCAAGTCATCAACTACAGATGAACAGGCTTATGCTGTAGTTAATGGTTTAAGGGCTGCTGATAAGGGTGATAGCAATCTTGACGGCAAGGTTGATATTACTGATGTTGTCCTTGGTCAAAAGTATTTAAGTGATAGTAGTGCTATTACTGATACACTTGGTCAAAAGGCTATTAATGCTGACGGTGAAATTACTAAGGCTGATATAGCTAATATTCTTAAAACTATAATGAAAAGATAATATCTAATGCTATAAGGCTATCATCTTGCGAGTTGGTAGCCTTATATTTTAATTTACAAAAGGAGGGTACTAAGTGTTTAATATTAAGCTAAGGTCTTTGTTTTCTATAGCTCTCGCCTTTGTTTTAGCCTTGAGCTTTAATGTTTTTGCTGAAAATGCCACTAATAATTTTGGTGTTGAAAATGAAGCTAATTGGGAATTGTTTAGAAAAAATGTTGCAGGTATTCCGGTTGTAAACGCCCAAACTCCAACGCCAGATAATGTTGAAATTAAGTGGGCAACTAAGCTTGCTAATAATAGTAGTGTTACAGGTTCAGTTATTGTTGGTGATTATCTTTACACTGCAACAACATTAAATATTTTTAAAATTAACAAAACTACTGGCGAAGTAGTGGCAAAGGGCAAGCTAGATAAGGCTATAGGCTATACTTACTTTATTTCTTATGGCAATGGCAATGTTTTTGTACAGCTCAAGGACGGAAGTGTACAAGCAATTAATGCTGATACCTTGGATAAGGTGTGGATAAGTCAGCCACCTAATGGCGTAACATTGGGTCAAGGTTTAACTCCCCTTTATTATAACAATGGCAAATTATATGGTGGCACAGTTGTTACTACTAAGACTGCCTCTGGCTACTATTTTTGCTTAGATGCCTTAACTGGTGAATATATTTGGTGTATTGACGGTGAACAAGGAACATTTAATGGATTTTATTGGAGTGGAGCTACTGCTGTTGATGACTATATTGTATTTGGTGGTGAAGGTGGCAAATTAAGTGTAGTTGATAATAAGGGTAATATAGTTGATAGCTACAATGTTGCTGGTGATATAAGAGCCGGCGTAACATATAGTAATGGCAAAATTTATTTTACTGATAAAAAGGGACATATTAATTCTTTAAATATTGACAATGGCAAGCTTTCAAACCCTAAATCTGTTCTTATTAACGAAAGCACAAAGGCATCAACAAGCACACCGGCTGTTTATAAGGGTAAGGTATATGTTTGTTGTAATGGATATTTTAGTGTATTTGATGCAGACTTAAATCAGCTTTACACTTCTGAAAAGCTTGGTAATGCTCAGTCATCTCCTTTAATTAGTGATTATAATGGTCATATTCGAGTATATTTTACTATTAATAACAAGCTTGGACAATTAATGATGTACGATGGTACAAGCTGTCAGGCTCTTGTTGATTTAAGTGATTATCAGCAATATTGTATACATTCACCTATTGCAGATAGTAATGGCACAATTTATTACCAAAACGACTCTGGTAATATTGTTGCTATAGGTAGTAGATTTGCCGAGGAAACAACTGAGGAAACAACAGAAGAAACAACAGAAACAACAACTGAAGAAATAACCGAGGCAACAACAGAAGGAACAACAAAAGCGACAACAGAAGGAACAACAAAAGCGACGACTGAGGCGACAACAGAAGAAACAACAGAAACAACAACTGAAGAAATAACCGAGGCAACAACAGAAGAAACAACAGAAACAACAACTGAAGAAATAACCGAGGCAACAACAGAAGAAACAACAAAAGCGACAACCGAGGCAACAACAGAAGAAACAACAGAAACAACAACTGAAGAAACAACTGAGGCAACAACAGAAACAACAACAGAAGAAACAACAGAAACAACGACCGAGGCAACAACAGAAAAAATAACAGAAATGCCTGAAGTAACCACTGAGTCAACTACTGAAATTACCACTAAGAAAAATGGTGAAAGTGATGATGATTTTAATGGAATTAAAATTAGCTTTACTCTTATTGGTGATGACTCAACTTGGTTAAGAATAAATAATGTTCAATTAGACTCAAGTGGAATGATTGTTGATTTACTTAAAAAGGTGTTTAATGAAAATGGTGTGGTAGCAGAAGGAATTGATGATGGCTATATAAGCTCAATAACATATAATGGTAGGTCATTGGGCGAATTTGATAATGGACCTAATAGTGGCTGGATGTATAAGGTCAACGGTGTTATTCCTGCTGTAGGTATTGATAATTATAGTGTTAATGATGGTGATACAGTAATATTTTTCTATACAAACGATTACACTAAGGAAGATTATCACGGAGGTGGCTCTGATTGGGAAGATGGTGGCTCTGGTGGCTCATCTAACAATGTAACTACAACAACAATTACAACAACAGAGGCGACAACAGAAGTAACAACAGAAGTAACAACAGAAGAAAAGAAATATAACCACACTCAACAAAAAGATAATGACACAAATACAACAACAGAAAATATAGGTAATATGTTTGCTGATGTACCAATTTCTCATTGGGCAAGTAAGGCTGTAACTGAGCTTAATAAAAAGGGTATTGTTTCAGGCAAGTCTAATGACAAGTTTGCACCTAGTGATAATGTAACTAGAGCAGAATTTGTTGCTATGCTTTATAGAGCATCTGGTGCAAAGAATGAGGGTAATTGTCAGTTTAAAGATGTAAGTGAGGATAGCTGGTATTATGATGCTATTGCGTGGGCTTACAACAATGGTATTGTATATGGTGTAGATAATGATAATTTTGCACCTAATGCAACTATTACTAGACAGGATATGGCTTGTATGGCTGCTAGATATGCTAACAAGTTAAATGTAAGTTTAGATAAGAGTGTTGATTACAAGGCATTTGTTGATGAGGCTAATATTTCAGCTTATGCTTTAGATAGTGTTAAAACTCTTTTTGAGGCTAACATTGTTAAGGGCAATGACAATAATCAGTTTAGACCAACTGACAAGACAACAAGAGCTGAAGTTGCTGTAATAATTTATAACTTAATAGGTTAATTTGTGAAGTAATACACAATAAAAGCAATAAAAAAGGTGCAAGTTTAGGCTTGCACCTTTTTGCTGTCAAAGCTAATAGCCTTGCACTTTTTATTCTTCAATATTTTTACATTCATCACATAAACCATAAAAATTAATGTCACAAGAATTAATTTTAAATCCAGATAATTTTTCTAAATCATCTATGTTATGCTTTAAATCTATGTTTCCAAAATAATCTGTTACTTTATGGCACTTTGTGCATATAACGTGGCTGTGAGGTGATGTATCAGCATCATAACGATTGCTATCCTCGCTAACATTAAATTCTTTAACTAAGTTTACATCTCTTAATGATGCAACAGTCTTGTAAACTGTAGCAAGACTCATTGTTGGAAAATCATTTTTCAAATCACTGTATATAGTTTCAACAGTAGGGTGGCTTTTTGTTCCCATAAGATAAGTATAGATTGCAAGTCGTTGAGGAGTTACCTTCAACTTGTTTGCCTTAAGATTTTCAGAAAGCTGATTCATAAAATATCTCCTTTCTTAATTGATAATGATTATTACTATTGTATAATGATAATATATAATACAATTTTTGTCAAGTTGTTAAGCCAATTATATTGGTGTCAATATTTACCAAAATAAGTATGTAAAATTAAGCATATTTACTAAAACACTGATTATTGGACTATTTATAGTGAAAAGTAGCATAAAAATGACAAAAGACAGCGTGGAGAATGCTGCCTTTTGTCTGGAGAGTTGTATATGAATAATAGAGTTTGGCAAAATTAAAAACCAAAAACTAGATATATTTAACTAAGATTTAACTTAAATTTAGTATACAATATTTTCATAAATTTGTAAAGAAAATTTAATAAACTTGATTGTTAATTTTTTGTAAACGGAAAATATTGTGCCAATTAAAATTTATTGTTGAAAAATACTGTAAAAATGTTATAATTAAATATTGTATACTAATTTGGAGGTGAGTTAATGCACAGATGTTTTAATTGTATGAATGAGTTTGAAGAGTCAATGACTACTTGTCCTAATTGTGGAGCTGAATATATTACACAACCAGAAAATTCCAAGCATTTAACTCCCGGTACTGTACTTAATGACAGATATGTTATTGGTTATGCTAAAGATGTTAATAGCATTTTTGTAACATATAATGCCTGGGATAATGATGAAGATGTTAAGGTATATATTAACGAGTTTTTGCCTAACAATTTTGCTGGCAGAGTAAAGGGTCAACCTGATGTTGTTACTAAAAGTGGTGATGCAGAAGATAAGTATTATGCTGGTCTTAAGGCATTTGCTGATGAGTGTCAGGATTTAGTTAATATTGAACATAATGATATAATTGATGGTTTTGATGCCAACAATACATACTACATTGTTAGAAAAGTTATTAAGGGTACTTCTCTTGCAGAAATTATTGATGATGATTATGAAATCACTAACGAATATGCAAGACGAGTTATTGTTGCTGTTTTAAAGGCTATTGAGCCTGTTCACGATATTGGTATTATTCACGGCAACATTACTTCTGATAATATTATTATTGATGAAAACGGTTCTGTTATTCTTACAGACTTTGGCTTTTGTGGATATATGGCAAGAATTATGCCAGTTTATACTAATGAGGGTTATTCTCCAGCCGAGGAATATGAGCAGGGTGTTAAACTTACTACTGCTGCTGATATTTATTCAATAGCTGCTGTTTTTTATGAACTTATTACAGGTGAAATTCCTGTTGATGCTACTACTAGAGCTAAGCAGGATACACTTATTCCTATTTCAGAAGTTAAGGGCGTTACATTAAGAACAGGCATTTGTAATGCTATTATGAATGCACTTAATATTAAGGTTGAAAATAGAACTCAAGATGTTGATAGTTTCTTTGAAGAAATAAAGGATAAAAATAATAAAAGGCGTTGGGAAAAACATTTTGTACCTGCTGACAAGCCTAAGAACGATTTTTATAAGAAAAAGAGCTTTTGGGTAAAGACTTTTATCTATGTTATTGTAGCAGTTATGCTTATTTGTGTAGCAGTTATTGCTTTTGAAATTTCTTCTATTAAAAAAGATGTTGCTAAAGAAAAAGAAAGAGCTAATGAAGTTTCAACAGAGGCACTTCCAGAGGAGGGCAAAAGTATTTTTGATATTTTTGGCAGTAGCGAAGATGATACTGAAGAAACTACAGCAGATAGTGACGAAGGTAAGCCAGATGACGATGTTGAGTCTGGTGGAGGAATTTTAGCTATTTTTAGATAGTGTAAAGGACGACATTTACAACCTTTGTCGCCCTATTAAAATTATTTAACTAGCTAGCTGTTTAAATCCCATAATTATAATAACCATACCAGATATTAAGGCAATATATTTGCTTTCAATATCTGGTATTATTTTTTTGCTTAAATTAATACCTGTAGCAAGAAATACAATTTGCATTAGCATAATAGTTATAGGTAATATATAGCCCATATATGCAGTGCCAGCAACAACGGCTGATGAGTCTAAGGAAAGTGCTACACCTATAGCTAAAGCCTCAAAATTTTCAATAGTACCATTTGAGTTTTTATCTGATTTTTCTGGGTGGGAGATTATAGTTTTTAATCCTTTTTTACTTCTAAAATCTCCAGCTATAAATATACCCATACCTATTAATATTAATCCACCTATAAATTTGCCAAAACTAAATATACTGTACATTATGTTGCCTACTTCCATTGCTAATAATATTATAACAAATCCTGTAACTGTTATTATAAGGGCTGATTTTAATGGCAATGTTATTTTATTAGCTCCGTAACTTATGCCAAAGGATAGGGCGTCTATAGATAATATTATTGAAAGCATAAGTACTTCCAGCATTTATACCACCTCATTTTAAATTATGTGCTAGTTATAGTTTTGTGCTTGTTTGCATATAGTTAATTAAGCAAAATTACTATGTACAAGGAGGATATTATGAAATACTATAGTTCGGATATAAGACAAGTTATAAAATACTTAAAAACAAGTATAAATGATGGTTTGGATAAAGATACTATTAAGTTAAGGCAAAAACAGGAGGGTCAAAACATACTCCACAGCAACAAGCCTACACCTCTTATAATTAAATTTATAAATCAGTTTAAAGATTTTATGGTTATTGTGCTTATTACAGCGGCTATTATTAGTGCTTTGGCTGAATGGTACTCTGGTGGTAGAGAGTTTGTAGATAGTATAGTTATATTTGCAATAGTATTTTTTAATGGCGTTATAGGTACAATTCAGGAATTAAGAGCTGATAATGCCCTTGATGCTCTTAAAGAAATGACTGTGCCTATTACAAAGGCTATTAGAGGTGGAAAAGAGTGTCAAGTTAAGTCTGAGGAAATTGTAAGAGGTGATGTTTTAATACTTGATGCTGGTGATATTGTGCCTGCTGATTGCAGAATAATAGAAGAAACTGCATTAAAAGCTGATGAGTCCCTTTTAACTGGTGAAGTAGTTGGTGTTGAAAAAGCTGAATGTGTTTTGTTAGATGACACACCAATGGCAGAACAAAAAAATATGCTTTTTATGGGTACAAGTGTTGTTCAAGGCAGATGTAGAGCTGTTGTTACTAATATTGGTAAAAAAACAGAAATGGGAAAAATATCAGCAATGTTGACAACAGATAACGAAGAAACCCCATTGCAAAAAAAGCTAAATAAAATAGGAAAGCAGTTAGGTATTGGTGCAATATTGATTTGCATAATCATTTTTGTTATTGGTGTTTTAAGAGGTTTTTCTGCTTTTAAAATGTTTATGACAGCCGTTAGTCTTGCTGTAGCTGCAATACCAGAGGGGCTTACAGCTGTTGTAACTATTGTACTTGCTATAGGTGTGCAAAAAATGGCTGAAAAAAATGCTATTGTCAAAAAACTATCAGCCGTTGAAGCCTTAGGCAATGCCACTGTTATATGTAGCGACAAAACTGGTACAATAACAGAAAACAAAATGACCCTTACTTATGGCAGTAGTGATGAGGCTATTAAACTTGCTTGCCTTTGTTGTGATGCTAGTGAAAATGAGGGAGAGGCTACAGAGCTTGGCATTGTTAGAGGTAGTGCAGAAAGAGGTTTTAAAAAGGAAGAATTGGAAAATAATATGCCTAGAGTTTATGAAATACCATTTTCTTCAGAAAGACGCAAAATGACTACAGTACATAAGTCTGGCAATGATTATTTGGCTATTAGTAAAGGTGCAGTTGAAGAAATATTAAATATATGTAGAGGTGCAAATAACAACAAAATTTTAAGAGAGGCTAATGATTTAGCTGAACACGGCTTAAGAGTAATGGCAGTAGCTAAAAAGGTGTCCTCAACAATAGTTAAAGATGAGCGAGATTTTAAGTTTGTTGGAATAATTGCCTTAGCTGACAAGGCAAGAAAAGGTGTAAGAGAGTCTGTAAATATATGTAAAGATGCAGGGGTTAAAACTCTTATGATAACAGGTGACAATGGAATAACAGCAAAGGCAATAGGTGAGGATATAGGCATATATTCTGATGTAATTACTGGCAAAGATATAGACAATATGGATAATTCACAGTTAATGGAGGCTGTTAATAAATACTCAATTTATGCACGAGTAACACCAGAAAATAAGTATAGAATAGTTGATGCCTTAAAAAAGCAAGGAGAAATTGTAGCCTTTGCAGGTGATGGCATAAATGATGCACCCTCTATTAAACTAGCTGATATAGGTTGTTCTATGGGCAAGGGGGGAACAGAGGTTGCAAGGCAAGCTAGTGATATAGTTTTGGCTGACGATAATTTTAACACTATTGTGTCAGCTATTAAAGAGGGCAGAGGTATTTATGAAAATATATTAAAGGTTATACACTTTCTCTTATCATCTAACATAGGTGAAATTCTTGTTATTTTTCTTTCTGTCATTATGGGTTTTCAAGTTCCCTTGTTGCCAGTTCAGCTTTTGTGGGTCAATTTAGTTACAGATAGCTTGCCAGCTGTTGCCCTTGGTGTAGATGTTGTTGATAAATCTGTAATGATAGGCAAGAGAAAAGAAGAAGGAATGTGGACAAGAATTGTTCTTGAAGGTTTTATGATTGGTGCTTTAGCACTTTTAGCCTTTGCTATTGGCAATTTTATTGGAGATATTAGAACTGGTAGAACTATGTGTTTTTGCGTGTTAAGTATATCTCAGCTTGTTCACGCCTTTAATATGAGGACAATAAAAAGTCTGTTGGATATAAATATATTTGAAAATGTTTATTTAATAGGTGCTTTGATTTTAGGTGTGTTTTTACAGTGGCTTGTTGTTGAGCCTAATTTTATGAATAGTATTTTTGGCACTGTTCCATTAAATGGAGTTCAATGGCTTGTAGTTGCTATTCTTAGCTTTGTGCCGGTTTTGGTTTGTGAAATTGAAAAAAGAGTTGGTGGTAGTGAAGATTAGTAGTTTTGAATGTGATTTTGTTAAAATATCTAGGACTAGTTTTAGTTCTATCGGTTTGTCGAAAAACATTAAAAATGAAAAAATTGCAATTAATGAAAATGTTGTTGCAAAAACTTAAAGCGTCGCAGACTTTAATCCGCAGGTGGAATTTACTTCCACCGAGGCTAGTCGTAAAACTTTGTTTTACTGCTCGCCTATGCAACCTAAGGACAGCGACTTAATTTTACAGCAATTTTTGCTGTAAAATTAACACGGCTGGTCGCTTCATAGGTGGGTACTTAGTACCCATTGCTGCAAGAAATGCGTGGATTTCTTGCAAGGCTGTCGACTTTATCGACAGCCAACTAGGACCAGTTTTAGTCCCATTTTACCATTAACTTTAATTATAATCAACCCCAAAAGAACTAATACTAGTTCTAATTTGGAGGGTATTATATGATAAATCAAAAAATTAAGCAGGATAGCGAAGGTTCAATAGGTAAAAATATAAGGGATATTCGTTTACAAAAGGGTATTGGGCAGACTGAATTAGTTAGAAAGGTACAATTAATTGGTGTTCCACTTACAAGAGAAACTTTAGTTAAAATAGAGAGAGGTATTCAGCATATTCAGTTAATTCAACTTAGAGCAATAAAAGATATACTTGAAACAACATACGACGAACTTTTAAAGTAACAAAAAAGCCCTTGTCTATTAGGAACAAGGGCTTTAGTTACATTATTATTCAAATTTAACAATAAATACTGGTGGGTTTTTCTGACACTGAACCATATAAGAAAGTGTTTCATTAAGGTCATTAGCTTGGCTAAATTCAAGCTGGTGTTCCTTATTAATAAAACCAATAAAACGCTTACCGTCATTTGTCTGAATATAAGCAAATTTTTCACAGCCACAAGCATACATATTGTTCTTTTCTTCGGCTGTTATTGTGCCTTGCTTAACAAGGGCGTCAGCTATATCGCTCATTTTTTCTGTTTCAATAGGACCAAAGTCACCAATGTTATAAATTGGCATAAGACCTAAATCCATATCAGGGCAAGCTGTATTAATATCAGTGTAAGAATTTTCTGCTGTAGCAAGATTAGCATTTACAATAGTCCAAGCATTGTTGTTTTTAACAAGAGCTATTTCTCTAATATCAGTTGGATTTGTAACATCGTTAGTAACTAATACAGCATATTTATCGTCACAAGCAATATGTTTAATATCAAAATTGTTGCCACTAACACCAGCAGCAGTAATAATAGCTGTGTGTTCGTCAGTACCTCTTTGAGGATTTCTAATATTGCCGTGAGTTGGGGCATATTTCATAAGAAGATTTTTAAATTCTTCTTCAGTAAATGTTTTTTCAAAGCCGTCATTTGAAGTTACATAGTAACCACTACTAGTGTTAATAGAAGCAAAAATACCTAAATCATTGCCACCAGCTTCGCTCATAACATCACTTGACTTAACATAGAGAATATCCATTTCCTTAGAAATATCTTTATCTAATTCTTCACCAAGTTCATCAATAGTTATGTTTGCCTTGTCTGTATAGCTATATAAAAGACCATACTGTGTAGTAAGTGTCTTTTCAGCCTTGTGCTGATTGTAATAAGCATTGGCATCTCTTGCCACAGTAGCCATTGTTGATTTAAGCTCGTCATTTAATTCAATGCTAGATAAGCCAACAGCTATTTCTGTTACATTACTCTTTCTGTATACATAGTAGCCAACACAGCCACAAACAATAACAACTATAGCTACAATAATAGCTATTATACCCTTTTTGGATTTTTTACTCTCCATCGGTGTATTCACTCTCCTTATCTTTTATTGTTTCAAATACATCTTCAATTTCTTTTTTGTGAATAGCTAAAAGCTCTGCAACCTTTTCTTCAAGGATAGGTATATCATCAACATAGTCAATAACAAGTTCCCAAACAGGGTTGTAGTCATCATCAGCATCAATTACTTGAGCCTTGCCATTAAAGCTATCTGTGTCATAGTAGTCATAAATAGCAGTGTATTCCCAATCAGCAACATCTCTTTCTGTAGAAAGTTTAATGTGGAGTTTTCTGCCATCTTCTTCATCAACAGCAAAAATATTGACAATGTATTCAACATTTTCTGTTAAATCAAGACTAGCTAATTCCTTTTCAAGAAAGCCTGTATTTTTATTTTTAAGCATAATTACAATTATAGTATCGTCCATAAAATAATCCCCCTTATTCCACAACTTCGTCCCAGCTGTGTCTATGTAAATGACCTTCAAAGCTACAGCCCTTAAAGCCATTTTGTCTTAAAGCCTCATAAAGCACAATAGCTACAGAGTTTGAAAGGTTAAGGCTTCTGTATTGTTCAAGCATAGGTATTCTAACGCAAGTTTCCTTGTATTTAAGCAAAATTTCCTCTGGAATACCGCTACCTTCGCTACCAAACATAATAAAGTCATTATCATCATATTTAACATCGCTATAGCAATGTTGAGCCTTAGTTGTAGCCATAAAAATTTTAGCATTAGGATTTTTTTCAACAAAATCGTCAAAGCTGTCATAATAAGTTACATCTAAGTCTTTCCAATAATCCATTCCTGCCCTTTTTAAAGTTTTGTCATCTATTCTAAACCCTAAAGGTCTAATAAGGTGCAGTTTAGTACCTGTTGCAACGCAAGTACGGCCAATATTGCCAGTATTCATAGGTATTTCTGGCTGGTGTAAAACAATGTTCATATACTAACACTCCTAATCCTATCTAATCTATTTTATATTACCACAAAAATGTCTATTTTACAATAATATTGGTTATATTTTTAAAATCAAGGTATAAATTTGATGTTAAATATTGCATAGTACCTGTTTAAAATTGCCACTTATTCCAAAAAGTGTTGCAAATATGCCCTTTTTAATATATAATGTTTTTATTGTTTACAAATTTAAAGGAGGAAATTATAATGTATAATTTATGGACAATTCTTGCCTTCGTTGTTTATTTAGGAGCAATGATAGGTATAGGTGTCATTTTTTCGAGAAAATCGTCTAATGTAAGTGATTACTTTTTAGGCGGTCGTGGTATGAACAGTTGGCTTACAGCATTGTCTGCTCAGGCATCTGATATGTCAAGCTGGTTATTAATGGGCTTACCTGGTGCTATTTATTTATCTGGTCTTGGTGAGGCTTGGATTGCTGTTGGTCTTGGTATTGGTACATATTTAAACTGGCTTTTAGTTGCTAAAAGACTTAGAAAATACTCTGCTATAGCAAATGATTCAATTACTATTCCTGAATATTTTCAAAATAGATTTGACTCTAGTAGCTCTGCTTTAAAGGTAACTTGTGCAATTATCATATTTATCTTTTTCCTTATTTACACAGCATCTAGTTTTAATGCTGCTGCAAAACTTCTTAACACAGTATTTGGCATTAACTATACTTTAGGTCTTACTATTGGTGTTCTTGTAATTATGCTTTACACATTCCTTGGTGGTTATTTTGCTGTTGTTTGGACAGACTTTTTCCAGGGTATGCTTATGTTCTTTGCACTTATGATTGTGCCAATTATTGCTTATGGTGTTGTAAGCACTGACTTTAGCCAGATTGTACATTCTGTACCTGGCAACCCTGAATATATGAGCTTTATTAGAGGTAAAGACGGCAATGTTTATTCTTGGCAGTATATTGTGTCTAATTTAGGTTGGGGTCTTGGTTACTTTGGTATGCCTCATATTTTAGTTAGATTTATGTCAATTAAGAGTGCTGATATGATAAGAAAATCAAGAATAATTGCATCTGTTTGGGTATTTATTACTCTTGTTGCATCAGTTTTTGTTGCTTTAACAGGCTATGCTTATATGTCTGGAACAGGTATGACTATGTTTACTGATGCTGCTGGTTCAGAAACTATATTTATGCTTTTAGTTCAAAAACTTACACCAGGCTTTATTGCTGGTATTCTTCTTTGTGCTATCGTTGCTGCTATTATGTCAACTTCTGACTCTCAGATGCTTGTTACTGCATCTGCTGTTGCTAACGATATTTACAAGGCTGTTATTAATAAGGACGCTAATGACAAACAGCTCCTTACTTTAAGCCGTATTGCTATTATTATTGTTGCTATTATTGCTTTCTTAATAGCTCTTAATCCTAACAACTCTGTTATGAGTCTTGTTAGTTATGCTTGGGCTGGTCTTGGTGCTGCCTTTGGTCCTACAATGTTATTAAGTCTTTTCTGGAAGAGAATGACAATGTCTGGTGCTCTTGCTGGTATGATTTCAGGTGGTGCTACAGTAATTATTTGGAAGCAATTTTTAGGCAAGACTTTACTTGTAGGTAGTGACGGTACTGTTCTTTATGAGCTTATACCTGCCTTTGTTATTTCAATTATATTTATTGTAGTTGTTTCATTAATTAGCCCTAAGCCATCACAGAAGGTTATTGATGATTTTGAAAAAGTAAATTCTGTTGACTTATAATATATTTTATTTATAATATAGAGTGGAGTTGTTCCACTCTATATTTTTGTTTGGATTAGGTTGGAAATTTTTTGATAATTTGCGGTAAAGGGGGCGAACGGTGTTCGCCCTACAAATAACCTGTTCGTAATAGATAAGAGAATAAGTAAGAATTAACCACTTAGCTCCACTTATAGGGGAGCTGTCACGGAGTGACTGAGGGGTTTTTATTAGGTAATAAGTAATAGATAATAGATAATAGGTAATAATGGAAACCCTTCCGACAACCTACGGTTGCCACCTTCCCTATGAGGGAAGGCAAATGGTGTTTCTCCTCAAATAATTAAATAAATATACAGCCCGCCTGTAATATAATTATTCGTAACCGTAGCAAAGGACGAGCAATGCTCGCCCCTACAAATAATCTGTTCGTAATAGATAAGAGAATAAGTAAGAATTAACTACATAGCTCCACTTATAGGGGAGCTGTCACGGAGTGACTGAGGGGTTTCTATTAGGTAATAAGTAATAGATAATAGGTAATAATGGAAACCCTTCCGACAACCTACGGTTGCCACCTTCCCTATGAGGGAAGGTAAATAGTGACATTCTACAATTTATAAGATATAAATAAAAGTACAGCTTACTTGTAGGGGCGAACGGTGTTCGCCTGTAATATAATTATTCGTAACCGTAACAAAGGGCGATTACTAATCGCCCCTACAAATAATCTGTTCGTAATAGATAAGAGAATAAGTAAGAATTAACCACTTAGCTCCACTTGTAGGGGAGCTGTCACGGAGTGACTGAGGGGTTTTTATTAGGTAATAAGTAATAGATAATAGATAATAGGTAATAATGGAAACCCTTCCGACAACCTACGGTTGCCACCTTCCCTATGAGGGAAGGCAAATGGTGTTTCTCCTCAAATAATTAAATAAATATACAGTTTGCTTGTAGGGGCGAACAGTGTTCGCCCGTAGTATAATTATTCGTAACCGTAACAAAGGGCGATTACTAATCGCCCCTACAAATAATCTGTTCGTTATTTGTAAACCATATAGCTCAACTTATAGGGGAGCTGTCACGGAGTGACTGAGGGGTTTCTATTTGATACAAAGTTATTATTCAAATTTTACAAGAGGTAAAATATGCTTAACATATTAAAAAATACATTTGGCTACAATGCCTTTAGGCCGGGTCAAGAGGAAATAGCAAAAAACATAATAAATGGCAAGGATATATTAGCTGTAATGCCAACAGGTGCAGGCAAGTCAATATGTTATCAAGTGCCGGCCATAAAAATGGAGGGCATAACAATAGTTGTGTCACCTCTTATTTCTCTTATGATTGACCAAGTTAAAAATCTTATACAATGTGGTGTAAGAGCTGCTTATCTTAATTCTGCCCTTACACAAAAGCAATATTTTAAGGCATTAGACAACGCAAGAAAATACACATACAAAATAATATATGTATCACCAGAAAGACTAACAACAGACAGCTTTATTTCATTTGCTAAGTCTGTAAATATATCAATGGTAGCTGTTGATGAGGCACATTGTATATCTCAATGGGGACAGGATTTTAGACCTAGCTATCTTAATATAAAGGACTTTGTAGCTCTACTTCCTAAAAGACCTATAGTGTCAGCCTTTACGGCAACGGCAACAGACAAAGTAAAAAGGGATATAATAAAAGAACTTGAACTTAAATCTCCCTATACTATTACAACAGGTTATAACAGAAAGAATTTGTATTTTGCTGTTAAAAAGCCTTATGAAAAAATGGCTGAAACTATAAAAATATTAAATAGTCATAGAGATGAAAGTGGAATAATATACTGTATATCAAGAAAGGCTGTTGATGAATTAGAATATTATCTTAGCTTAAAGGGGTATAGTGTAGCTAAATATCACGCCGGTTTAGGTGATATGGAAAGAAAAAATAATCAAGAAGCATTTATTCAAGGTGACAAAAATATTATGGTGGCTACTAATGCCTTTGGTATGGGTATAGACAAGCCTGATGTTAGGTATGTTTTGCACTATAATATGCCTAAAAGTATGGAGGCTTATTATCAAGAGGCTGGCAGAGCTGGCAGAGATGGTAAGCCGGCTCAATGTATTATGCTTTATTCACAACAAGATTATAGAACTAATGAATTTCTTATAAACCTTGTTGATGAAAACGAAACCTTAACTCAAGACGAAAAAGATGATATTAAGGCTAGAGAAATGTACAAGTTAGATAAAATGCAGGCTTATGCTTTGTCAAGAAGATGCTTGAGAGAATATATATTAAATTATTTTGGAGAGTCTGCTGAACCTGACTGTAAATATTGCAGTAATTGCTTAAAGAGTGGAAATATAAAGGGTTACACTCCTACAGCAGATAGATTATTGTACAAAAAGCTAAAGGCAATAACTATAGAAATAGCTAAACACGAACACATACCATCATATTCTGTTGTTAATGACTCTGTCCTTATGAATATGGCTATTAAAAAACCAAAAACAATAGATGAGCTTAAAAAGGTTGAGGGTATGGGTAGTTATAAGGTTAAAAAATATGGTGAAATTTATTTAAGAATAATTAGAGAATAGGAAATATGAAAGACGGTACTTAAACTAAGCACCGTCTTTATTTATTTTAAAAATATTTTTTTGTAGCCATAAATGGCAATTAAAAGCATAGCAATAGAAATTGGTAACACTATTACAGATTGTATAAATCCAGCTAATATATAACCAATAAATACAATAACAGCAACAAATAATACATAAGGTAACTGTGTAGAAACATGGGCTAAATGGTTGCATTGAGCTCCAGTTGATGCCATAATTGTAGTATCAGATATAGGTGAGCAGTGGTCGCCACAAACAGCACCTGCTAAGCAAGATGAAATTGCAATAATAAGAATTTCACTATCTATAGGAAGAATTGGCACTATAATTGGTAAAAGTACGCCAAATGTTCCCCAAGATGTACCTGTTGAAAATGAAAGTCCAAAGGCAATAATAAATATTACACAAGGTAAAAATCTATTAAGGCTCTCTGCTTTGTCAGCTAAAATTCCTGCCACATAAACATCAGCACCTAAGAGATTTGTTACACCACTTAATGTCCAAGCAAATGTTAATATAAGTATTGCAGGAACCATTGCCTTAAAGCCTTCTGGAAAGGCACTCATTATTTCATCAAATTTTAATACGCCTCTTGCAATATAAAATACAAATGTAGCTAATACAGCTGCTGCTGAACCAATAACTAAACCTATTGATGCACTAGAGTTAGCAAAAGCATTTACGAAATTGTGGAAGTTTTCATTTGATGTATCAAAAAATCCACCAGAATAAATCATACCTATTATACAAAATATAATAAGCATTATAACAGGAAGTACAAGGTCAATAACCTTGCCCTTAGCTGATGAAACAATGTTGTTATCAACTATTATTTCTCTGCCACCAAAAACATCACCCTTTTTAGCAAGTTTTTCGTGTTCTCTCATTGGACCAATATCAATATTTAAAATTGATGTAGCAATTACCATAATAATTGTAAGTAGGGCATAAAGGTTATAAGGTATTGTGCGTATAAAAAGTTCAAGACCATTTGTGCCTTCAACTACACCAGTAACTGCTGCTGCCCAAGATGAAATTGGTGCAATAATACATATTGGAGCTGCTGTTGCGTCAATAATATAAGCAAGTTTAGCTCTTGATATTTGGTGCTTGTCCGTAATAGGTCGCATAACACTACCAACTGTAAGACAATTGAAGTAATCATCAACAAATATAAGTATACCTAGTCCAAAAGTTGCAAGAAGGGCTGTTCTTTTAGTCTTTATTTTGTTTTCTGCCCATTTACCATAAGCCTCTGAACCACCAGCCTTATTAATCATTACTACAAGAGTACCTAACATAATAAGGAATATAAGTATACCTACATTTCCGCTATTGGCTATTTTAGGTATCATACCACCAGTCATTACACCGTCAACTTCTACACCTTGAAATATTGCCACAAAGGCTTTTTCTATATTTAAGTTGAAGTAAAGTAAAAATCCTGTTGCAATACCAATAAAAAGAGATGAATATACTTCTTTAGTAACTAAAGCTAGTATTATAGCCACAATAGGTGGCACAAGTGCCCATATTGTACCTTGAGCTCCAGTTTTATTAGTCAAAGCGAAGATTATAAATATAGCTGCTAATATAAATACAGCACCTATATATAGCTTTAATTTTAGTTTTTCTTTGCCGGTCATAAATAATTGTCCTTTCATATCATAATTAACCACTATAACAATAACATATTTTTGTGTTTCTTTCAAGTTTTGTTGAAAATTTAATACTTATGTTAAGCATTTGTAAATAAAGGTTATATTTGTTCCTAAAATTTATCATTTATATTACATCTTATATAAAATTATTGAATTGAAACCCTTGTTATATTATACTTAGTTTGATATTTAAAAGGTGGAGATAACTAATGAAAAAAATTATTATATTTATTCTTGCACTTATGTTAGTAGGGTGTGCAGGTTCAGATTATGTTATTAAAATTGGCAATGATAAAATATCAAGAGGAGAGTACCTTGTTTACCTTATGGAGCAGAAAAAGAGCTTTGAACAACAAGGTGGCAGTGATATATGGGAGGCAGATTTTGATGGTGTTAGTGCTGAAGAAGTTGCTAAACAAAATGCTGTTAATTCTCTTGTTATGGTTAAGACTGCTGTTAAACAAACTGATGAGCTTGGTATTACCCTTACTGATGAGGACAAAAAGAATGTTGAAACTCAGACAGATGAGCTTTTAAAGGATTTTAGCGAAGATGACCTTAATAATTTGGAACTTAATAGGGAAAAAATTTATAAAATAATGGAGGAGGTTGCTCTCCAGCAAAAGGTCTATGCTTATGTTACTGATAGTTACACTGTCAATGAAAATGAGTTTAAGGAGTATCTTAATCAGTATTATGAGGAGCATAAAAGCGACTACACAACTTACAAAATAAAGGAAATATTTTTGCAACCAGATATTTCAGGCACAGCTAACAAGGATAAAATAACTTCAGCTTACAAGGCTATTCAAAATGGCAACACATTTAATTCACAGCTTAAGTCAATTTCTCCTGAAAGTAATGCTGAAGCCTTTGACCTTGATGCAAGCCTTTATACGGAAAATACATTACAGCAGATTTATTCCCATAGCAAAGGTGATATATTTATGTTAGAAGATACAGACGGCTATCATATATTTGAAATTGATGACATTGTAAGTAGTTCTATTGAAAGTGTAGAGCCAGAAATAAGAAAAAAGTATATTGACGATAAAAAACAACAAATATATCAAACTCAAAATGATAATTGGCAAGGTAATTTGACAGTTGAAAAAAATGATGATGTTTGGAATAAAATAACTATTGCTAAAGAAAAATAATTTGACGCCGAATTTAAAAGTTCGGCGTTATTTTTTATTGTAAAATATATTTCAACAATATTTACAAAAAATACTTGCAAAATTGTTAAAAGTGTGGTATAGTTCTCTCTATGGTAAACAAATGTACATAGGAGGAACACAATTATGAGGGAAAATTCAGACTATTACATTGTTGACAAAAGAGTTATGCCAGAGGTTTTTTTAAAGGTAGTAGAGGCTAAGGAGCTTTTTGAAAAGGGTGTTGTTGCATCAGTTCAAGAGGCTGTAGATAGCGTTGGAGTAAGCAGAAGTGCTTACTATAAATATAAAGATTATGTTTCAGTAGTCAGCAGAAGTACAAGAGGCAAAATTATTACTCTTGCATTTAATCTTGAGGATAAGGCAGGTATATTATCTCTTGTTCTTAATATATTAGCTGACCACAGAGCTAATGTGCTTACTATTAATCAAACCATACCTATTAATAATGTAGCAAATGTTACTATTACTGTTGACACAGGTGATATGACTCTTAGTGTCAGGGATATGCTTGACAATATTTCAAAAATACACGGAGTTTTAACTCTTAAAACTATTGCGAGGGAGTGACAGATTTAATGGCAGCTATTGCAGTCTTAGGTTACGGTACTGTTGGTTCTGGTGTTGTAGAAGTAATTCGCACTAACAGAGATAGTATTGAATCCAAAACAGGTCAGAAAATTGATATTAAATATGTTCTTGATTTAAGAGATTTTCCTAACGACCCTGTTCAGAATATTATTACACATAATTATGACGATATTTTAAACGACCCAAGTGTTGAGGTTGTTGTTGAAGTTATGGGTGGTACAAATCCAGCTTATACTTTTGTTAAAAGTGCTTTGCAAAAGGGTAAAAGTGTTTGTACATCTAATAAGGAACTTGTAGCAGCTCACGGTGGCGAGCTTATGAGAATTGCTAGGGAAAACAATGTTAATTTCCTTTATGAAGCATCTGTTGGCGGTGGTATTCCTATTATTAGACCTATTAACAGAAGTATTACTTCAGACAAGATTGAAGAAATTACTGGTATTTTAAACGGTACTACAAACTATATGCTTTCTAAAATGACAAAGGAAGACTTAGAATATAACGATGTTTTAAGTGATGCTCAGGCTAAGGGTTATGCTGAAAGAAATCCAGATGCTGATGTTGAAGGCTATGACGCTTGTAGAAAAATTGCTATTTTAGCATCTCTTGCTACAGAAAAGACTGTAAGCTATGATGATATATATACAGAAGGCATTACTCATATTTCTAAAACTGATATTGCTTATGTTAAGAAAATGGGTGGTTCTGTTAAACTTCTTGCAACAGCAAAGTTTGACGGAAGCAATGTTTGGGCTAGAGTAGCTCCAGCTATTGTTATGCCAGAAAATCCTTTAAGTATGGTAAATGATGTATTTAATGCTATATTATTAAAGGGTAATATGCTTGGTGATGTTATGTTCTATGGTAAGGGTGCTGGTAAGCTCCCAACTGCTAGTGCTGTTGTATCTGACATTGTAGATGCTATTAAGCACAAGAATGTAAACTTAGGTATTGGTTGGTCAGAAACTAAGCAACCACTTGTAAGCATTGATAATGTAGATGTTAGAAAATTTGTCAGAGTTGAATATAATAATAAGGAAGATGCTAAGGCTGATGTATTAAATGTATTCGGTGTTGACAAGTTTATGGAATTCTTTGGTATGGATAACGAATTTGCTTTTGTTACAAATGAGGCTAAAGAAAAGGAAATAAATGAAAAACTTAATGAATTAATCAATTGTAAGGGTATTGTAAGTATCCTTAACACAATAAGAATGGAAGGCTAGGAGGCACATTATGTTAATTGTAAAGAAGTTTGGTGGTTCTTCAGTAGCTAATGCTGAAAGAATTAACCACGTTGCTCAGACTATTGTTAATAGTTACAAAGAGGGCAATCAGGTAGTAGTTGTCCTTAGTGCACAGGGTGACACAACTGATGAACTTATTGAAAAGGCTCAGGAAATCAATCCTCACGCAAGCAAGAGAGAAATGGATATGCTTTTGGCTACTGGTGAACAGCAGTCAGTTGCTCTTATGGCTATGGCTATTGAAAGACTTGGTTATCCAGTTATTTCACTTAATGCTTTTCAGTGCAAGATTTATTCAACATCAACTTACAGCAATGCAAGAATAAAGGATATTTCTACTGAAAGAATTAACAATGAGCTTGCAAAGAAGAACATTGTTATTATTACTGGTTTCCAGGGTGTAAATAGACACCTTGATGTTACTACATTAGGTAGAGGCGGTTCTGATACTTCAGCTGTTGCTTTAGCTGCTAAGTTAGGTGCAGATATATGCGAAATTTACACAGATGTAGACGGTGTATATACTTGTGACCCAAGAATTGTTAAGACTGCTAAGAAGCTTGATGAAATTACTTATGATGAAATGCTTGAGCTTGCAAGTTTAGGTGCAAAGGTTCTTCATAACCGTTCAGTAGAGCTTGCAAAGAAATATAATGTTAATTTAGTTGTACGCAGCTCTATGACTGACGCTGAAGGTACTGTAGTTAAGGAGGAAACAAAAGTGGAAAGAATGTTAGTAAACGGTGTTGCCGTAGATAAGGATGTTGCTAGAATTGCTGTTATGGGCGTTAAGGATGAGCCTGGTATTGCATTTAAGATTTTCTCATTATTAAGCAAGGAAAAGATTAGTGTTGACCTTATTATCCAGTCTATTGGTAGAGATGGTAACAAGGATATTTCTTTCACAGTTACTAAGGGTGATATGATGGAAGCTGTTGACATTCTTAATGCTAACAAGGCTACTTTAGGCTTTACTGACATTAGCTTTAATGATAAGGTTGCTAAGGTAAGTGCTGTTGGTGCTGGTATGGCTACTAACCCTGGTGTTGCTTCTATGCTTTTTGAGGCTACTTATGATGCTGGTATTAATGTTAAGATGATTTCAACTTCTGAAATTAAGATTACTGTTCTTGTTAGTGATGTTGATGCTGATAGAGCTGCTGTTGCTATTCACGACAAGTTTATGAATGCTGGTATTCAGCTTAGCTAATCACATTTATTTGATTTAGTAATATATTATATTAGGCTGTTTGGATTAATACCCCTCGTCTGACAGCTATATGAAAAGCTCCTTGATTTTTTAAGGAGCTTTTTTGCTGTGATTGGTTGTTGTAATGAAGGACGAGTATATTAAAAATTCTGATGGTCGATGAAAAATTGTACATAGAATATAATAACAAATTACAGATAGTGTAAAAGAACAGCTTGCTTGTAGGGGCGAACAGTGTTCGCCCGTAGGACAATTATTCGCAACAGTTACATTGGACGACCACTGGTCGCCCCTACAAATAACTTGTTCTTATGTAATAAATTAATAGGTAAAAATTAACAATTTAGCTCCACTTGTAGGGGAGTTGTCACGAAGTGACTGAGGGGTTTTTGTTTTTAAGTAATAAGTAATAGGTAATAGATAATAGGTAATGTTGGAAACCCTTCCGACAACCTACGGTTGCCACCTTCCCTATGAGGGAAGGCAAATGGCGACACTTACAAATAATTTATAGACAAAGGTACACCTTAGTTGTAGGGGCGATTATTAATCGCCAGTTGGATAGTTATTTGTAGCAGTTACATTGGACGACCACTGGTTGCCCCTACAAATAACTTGTTCTTATGTGATAAATGAATAGGTAAGAATTAACAATTTAGCTCCACTTGTAGGGGAGTTGTCACGGAGTGACTGAAGGGTTTTTGTTATTAAGTAATAATTAATAGGTAATAGATAATAGATAATAGATAATGTTGGAAACCCTTCCGACAACCTTTGGTTGCCACCTTCCCTATAAGGGAAGGCAAATGGTGTACGCCTACAAATATTTATAGACAAAAGTACACCTTAGTTGTAGGGGCGATTATTAATCGCCAGTTGGATAGTTATTTGTAGCAGTTACATTGGACGACCACTGGTCGCCCCTACAAATAACTTGTTCTTATTTAATAAATTAATAGGTAAAAATTAACAATTTAGCTCCACTTGTAGGGGAGTTGTCACGAAGTGACTGAGGGGTTTTTGTTTTTAAGTAATAAGTAATAGGTAATAGATAATAGGTAATGTTGGAAACCCTTCCGACAACCTACGGTTGCCACCTTCCCTATAAGGGAAGGCAAATGGCGACACTTACAAATAATTTATAGACAAAGGTACACCTTAGTTGTAGGGGCGAGCATTGCTCGTCCGTAGGTGTTTTATATAATTGGAAACCCTTCCGACAACCTACGGTTGCCACCTTCCCTACAAGGGAAGGCAAATGGTGACACTTACAAATAATTTATAGACAAAGGTATACCTTAGTTGTAGGGGCGAGCATTGCTCGTCCGTAGGTGTTTTATATAATTGGAAACCCTTCCGTCAACCTACGGTTGCCACCTTCCCTATAAGGGAAGGTAAATGGTGACGCCTACAAATGCCCTGTTCTTGTGTGATAAATGAATAGGTAAGAATTAACAATTTAGCTCCACTTGTAGGGGAGCTGTCACGGAGTGACTGAGGGGTTTCTAAACAACCCCAAATTTACAACTACTTATTATTTTTATAATCTTTATAAGCATAAATAGCAGCAATTGTCTTACTATCGCATATTACTCCCTTATGAATAAGGTCGATACTTTCTTCAAGGCTATATCTTTCATTTGTTATAAACTCGTCATCGTCCATATTATAGCTACCCTTTTCAAGATTTTCGGCAACATAAATGTGGATAACTTCACTACAAAAGCCAATAGCAGAAAACATTTTAAGTAAAAATGTCATTTTGCCAGCTTTATATGATGTTTCTTCTTGTATTTCTCTTATTGCACAATCATAAGGGTCTTCGCCTTTTTCAATAGTGCCAGCTGGAATTTCAAGAACCTCTCTTTTAGCAGAATGTCTATACTGCTTTACAAATATTATTTTGCCCTCATCGTCAATAGGTATCATTGCAGCAGCACCACCGTGTCTTATAGTTTCTCTTACGGTATCTCTGCCATCTGGTAATGTAATTACATCTTTTTCAAGAGTAAAAACTTTACCTTTGTACACTGTTTCACTACTTTTAACTTCATAACTCATATAACTATACCTCCCATTATTTTTTTGTCATAAGTATACACCTAAAAATACATTTTATCAATATTAATAAAAATTTTTCTTTTATAATTGCAATAAATGTGGTATACTTAATTAATAAGAAAGAGTTTATTTTTAAGGAGGTAATTTATATGAGATATGCAAGACCAAAAAAGCATTATCGTGCTGCTGAGCAGGAAGTTAAGTCACATATGACAAAGGGCGTATTTATTCCAGAGAGGGATAAGATGAAGGTTGGTGTTTGTGCTTTAGGTGCTACTGTTTTAGTATTTCTCTTAGGATTACTTGCCGGTGCATTTATAAACAGAGATTAATTTTCTGATTTATTATGATTTAAGAATAGACGGTTTATTTTGCCGTCTATTTTAATGTATAGATATAACAAAGGAGAAATTTAATTATGAAATTAGGTATTGTTGGCTTGCCAAATGTAGGTAAGAGTACATTATTCAATTCTCTTGCAGGTGGTGGTGCAGAGTCTGCTAACTATCCATTCTGTACTATTGACCCTAATGTAGGTATTGTACCTGTTCCAGACAAAAGACTTGATGTTCTTGCTGATATGTACAAGACTCAGAAGGTTACACCAGCTGTAATTGAGTTTGTTGATATTGCTGGTCTTGTTAAGGGTGCAAGTCAGGGTGAAGGTCTTGGTAATAAGTTCTTATCTCACATTAGAGAGGTTGATGCTATTGTTCATGTTGTTAGATGTTTTGAAGATAGCAACATTGTTCACGTAGATGCTAAGGTTGACCCAGTAAGAGATATTGAAACTATTAATCTTGAGCTTATTCTTGCTGACCTTGAAGTTGTAGATAAGAGAATAGCAAAGACTCAAAAGCAGGCTATGAATGACAAATCTCTTGCTAAGGAGCTTGTTGTTTTAAAGAAAATTAAGGAAGCTCTTGAGCAGGGACAAAATGCAAGAAACCTTGAATTTGACGATGAGGACGCAGCTTTTGCAGATAGTCTTACTCTTTTAAGCAGAAAGCCTGTTTTATATGCAGCCAATGTTTCAGAAGATGACCTTGCTGATGATGGTGCAAACAATCCTCACGTTCAGGCTGTTAGAGAACACGCTAAGGCTGAAGGTTCTGGTGTATTTGTTGTTTGTGCTAAGATTGAAGAAGAAATAGCAGAGCTTGAAAATGATGAAAAGCAGGAATTTCTTGCTGACTTAGGCTGTGAAACAAGTGGTCTTGACAGACTTATTAATGCTAGTTATTCTTTACTTGGTCTTATTAGTTACCTTACTGCTGGTGAACAGGAAGTAAGAGCTTGGACTATTACAGAAGGTACAAAAGCACCTCAGGCAGCTGGTAAAATTCACTCTGATTTTGAAAGAGGCTTTATTAGAGCTGAAGTTGTTACTTATGACGACCTTGTTAAACTTGGTTCTATTACAGCAGCTAAAGAAGCTGGTGTTTATAGAAGTGAAGGTAAGGAATATGTTGTTAAAGATGGAGATGTAATTCTTTTCAGATTTAATGTATAATAAGGTATACAATTTACAACTTGCAATATAACATAGTATATGTTATACTATATAATAAGATATTTTATAAAGGAGGATATGACTATGAAGCACATTAAGACTTTAAACACTAAGTTACTCCAGAACACTGTAGCAAAGGGTGGCTGCGGTGAGTGCCAGACTTCTTGCCAGTCAGCTTGCAAGACTTCTTGTACAGTAGCAAATCAGGCTTGTGAAAACAGATAATATTAAAATCTTGATTAAGCTAAGCATAACTTGCTTAGCTTAATTTTTGTGTATTTTTGTTATATTATTATGAAAGGTGAATTTTATGATACATAAGTATAGTATGAACGGTCTTTTTATTGTACTAGATGTAAACAGCGGTGCTGTGCATATAGTTGATGAGATTGTTTATGATGTATTGGATTATTACAAGGAACTTCCTATTGAGGAAATAGTTTCTAAACTTAAGGACAAGTATTCAGAGGACAAACTTAAGGAAGCATACAATGAAATAGCCGAACTTGAAAAAGAAAAGCTTATTTATACAGAGGATATTTATAAGGAAGTTATACCTCTTATTGAAAGAAGAGACCCTGTTGTTAAGGCTCTTTGCTTACACATTGCTCACGATTGTAATTTAAAGTGTAAGTATTGCTTTGCTGAGGAGGGCGAATACCACGGCAAGAGAGAACTTATGAGCCTTGAAGTTGGTAAAAAGGCTATTGATTTCCTTATTAAGGCATCAGGCAAGAGAAAAAATCTTGAGGTTGACTTCTTTGGTGGCGAACCTTTAATGAACTTTGATGTTGTTAAGGGTATTGTTGAATACGCAAGAAGTATTGAAAAGGAAAATGGCAAGAACTTTAGATTTACTATAACAACTAATGGTATTTTACTTAATGACAAAATTATGGATTACATTAATGAAAATATGCACAATGTTGTTCTTAGTATTGATGGTCGTAAGGAAGTTCACGACAGAATGAGACCTAGAGCAGGTGGTCAGGGTTCTTATGATAATATTGTGCCTAAGTTCCAAAAACTTGCTGAAAGTAGAAATCAGACAGATTATTATGTAAGAGGTACTTTCACAAGACATAACCTTGACTTTGGCAAAGATGTTCTTCATCTTGCTGATTTAGGTTTTAAGCAGATTTCAGTTGAGCCTGTTGTGGCTGACCCAAGTGAAGATTATGCAATTCAAGAGGAAGACTTAGCAGGAATTTTTGCTGAGTATGAACAGCTTGCTAAGGATATTATTGAAAGAAGAAAAAATGGTCAATGGTTTAATTTCTTCCACTTTATGATTGATTTAACAGGTGGCCCTTGCGTAACTAAAAGACTTGTAGGCTGTGGTTCTGGTACAGAGTATCTTGCTGTTACTCCAACAGGTGACCTTTATCCTTGCCATCAGTTTGTAGGTCAGGAGCAGTTTAAAATGGGTACTGTAGATACAGGTGTTGTAAATACAGCTATTCGTAAGGATTTTGAACAGTGTAATGTTTACAACAAGCCTGTCTGTCAAAACTGCTGGGCTAAGTTCTACTGCTCTGGTGGTTGTGTAGCCAATTCATTTAATTCTCACGGTGACCTTATTACACCTTATGAAATAGGTTGTGAAATGCAGAAAAAGAGAATTGAATGTGCCATTATGATTAAGGCTATTGAGGCTAATGATGATACCAATGAATAATTGGTCAAATTATACAAATTTATAGGGTTTAAGTGAAAATTTGTTGACATATTTTGGCTTAGATTGTATAATGTTTGTTAGATATTTTTAAGGAGGAAAGACAAATGAAAGGTAAGAATGTTTTTATTCTTTTACTTGTGCTTGTCGTTACTGCTGGCCTTGTGGCTGTATCACTTTTAGGTGTAGGTAATGTTCCAAGTACACAAACTTCTTCATCAGATGATGCTGTTCAGCTTGAAGTTGAAACTGATGCTAACGGTGAAGTTGTTACTAATGAAAATGGTCAGGTTAATGCTGTTTTACCATCTACAGAGGCTACTAGCGAGGCTGTTAGTGACGGTTCTACAGAAACTACTACTACTGAAAGAATTGGTTATGGTGGTTACAAGAACATTAAACTTGGTCTTGACTTAAAGGGCGGTGTTTACATCGTTTATGGTCCTGAAAATGGCGAAATTCCAGATGATTCAGATATGGACGCTGCTATATCAATGCTTCAGCAGAGAGTTGCTTATAAGGGTTACTATGATGCCGAAGTATCTAAGGAAGGTACTAACAAGATTAGAGTTGAAATTCCTGGTGTAGAAGATGCTCAGGCAGCTGTTAGTGAAATCGGTGAGGCTGCTCACTTAACATTTAGAGCTATGAATGATGATGGTACTCCTGGTGCTGTTTTAGTTGATGGTATCAATGTAGCAGATGCAGACAAGGCTTATCAGAACAACTCTATTGTTGTTACTCTTAAGTTTGATTCAACTGGTGCTAAGGCTTTTGCTGATGCTACTTCTAGCAATATTGGTAAGCAGATTGGTATTTATATGGATGATATGCTTATTTCTTCTCCTACTGTTCAGTCTGCTATTACTAATGGACAGGCTGTTATTACTGGTAACTTTGATGCTCAGGGTGCTGAGGACCTTGCTGCTAAGATTAGGTCTGGTTCTTTACCATTTAGCTTAAAGGCTCTTGAGTATAATGCTATTGGTGCTAGACTTGGTGCTGACTCATTATCAACATCTGTTAAGGCTGGTGCTGTAGGTATTATTGTTATTCTCTTATTTATGCTTATTGTTTACAGAGTGCCTGGTTTACTTGCAGATATTGCTCTTGTAGGTTACACAGCTATTAATATTATTGTAATGAGTTTATTTGGCTTAAACCTTACTTTACCTGGTGTTGCAGGTATCGTACTTGGTATTGGTATGGCTGTCGATGCTAATGTTATCGTATTTGAAAGACTTAAGGAAGAAGTAAGAGCAGGTAAGTCTGTTAAGACTGCTATCCACAATGGTTTTGATAGAGCTTTATCAGCTATCCTTGATGGTAACATTACTACTCTTATTGCTTGTGCTGTTCTTTTATGGTTAGGTACTGGTCCTATTAAGGGCTTTGCTCAGACACTTATTTTAAGTATTGTTGTTTCAATGTTCTCTGCATTAGTAGTTACTAGAATTCTTCTTAACTTATGTGCAAACATTGGTATTAAGAGCCCTAAGCTCTATGGCGGTAAGTAGGAGGTTAATGTTATGAAGATTGTAAAATATAGATTTATTTATATTGCTATATCTGTAGTGCTTATCCTTGTAGGTATTGCTGCTATGATTTTTAATTCAGTAAAGGACAATGGTGCATTTAACTACGATATTCAGTATACTGGTGGTACATCTATTCAGGTTGATTTGGGTAAGTCTGTTCCTGATGAAGAAATTGCTAAGATTATCACAGATATTACAGGTGAGGAAAATCCTCAGATTCAGGCTTTAGAGGAAACTAGTAAGGTTATTAAGACTAAGTCCCTTGACACTGAAACAAGAAATGAAGTTCAGGAAGCATTAAAGTCACAGTATGGTATTGAAAATACTAACTTTACTATTCAGGATGTAAGTGGTACAATCAGTAATGAAATGAAGAAGAACTCTGTTATTTCTATTGTAGTTGCTTGTATTTGTATGCTTATTTATGTAAGTTTAAGATTTAAGGATTTTGATATTGGTGCAAGTGCTGTATTAGCTCTTTGCCACGATGCACTTATTGTTACTGGCAGTTATGCACTTTTCAGAATACCTTTTAACAACAATTATATTGCTGTTATTCTTACTATTCTTGGTTACTCTATTAATGCAACAATCGTTATTTTTGATAGATTAAGAGAGGATAGAAAGGTTATTGGTAGAAATAACTTTGAAGCTCTTGTTGACTCATCTGTTACAAAGACTCTTGCTAGGTCAATATTTACTTCTTTAACTGTATTTATTGCATCAGGTTGTCTTTTAATCTGGGGTGTTGACTCTATTAAGCAGTTCGCTTTACCTATTACTGTTGGTGTTATTTGTGGTGGATATTCATCTGTATTTATTTCAGGTAATATTTGGTACTTACTTGCAACAGCTAGATATAACAGAAAGCAGGCTAAGCTTGGTAATAAAAGAAAATAATTAATTTGATTAAATAGGCTGCCTTATTGGTAGCCTATTTTTTATGAGGTAAAACTATGTCTAAATGGTATGTTAAAAAATGTGGTGTTTCATCAACTGAACTTATGGATTTCTATGGTACTAATAAGCCTTTAGCTTATGCTTTGTATCATAGAAAGATTAGGGATAAAAATAAACTTAAAAATTATATAGAAACTGAAAATTTTAGCTTTCAGAGTATAAATGATTTGAAAGATGTTCTTAATGCTTATTTTATTATAGAAAAGGCTTTATTGGAAAACAAGAAAATTTGTATATATGGTGATTATGATGCCGACGGTGTTATGAGTACAACTATTATGTATAAGGCTTTAAAGGGTCTTGGTGCTAATGTTCATTATTTTATTCCCGATAGAGTGGAAGATGGTTATGGACTTAACGAAAGGGCTGTTAAAGATATTATAAATAAGGGTACTAATGTTATCATAACTTGCGATAATGGTATTTCTGCCTTAAGCCAAATAGATATAGCTAAAAATATGGGAGTTGAAACAATTATTCTTGACCATCACGAGCCAATTATTGAAAATGATATAGAAGTTTTGCCTAATGCTGATGCCGTTGTTGATGCCAAAATAAAAGATTGTGGCTATGAATTTACTCAAATGTGTGCTGGTGGTCTTTGTTATAGATTTGTTTATGGATTATATGATTATTTAGGTAAAGAACTTAATAATAAAAGAGAACTTTGCGAGCTTGCCTCTGTTGCAACAATTTGCGATGTTGTTGATTTAGTAGATGATAATAGAGCTATAGCATCTCAAGGCTTGAAATTTATTAATGAGGGAAGTGCTAATTTAGGACTTAAAACATTGATTAAAGTTAAGGAAATAAAAGGGGTTAATTCTTATACGGTAGGCTTTGTTATTGGACCTTGTATAAATGCTAGTGGTAGACTTGACTCAGCTAAAATAGCTGTTGAGCTATTTATAACAGATAGTGAACTTAGGGCAAATGAGCTTGCCAATACTTTAAATGACTTTAATGAAAAAAGAAAAGCTATAACTTTTGATTGTCTTGATAGAATTATAGATAATATTGAAGCTTCATCTTTGATTAATGATAAAATTATAGTTGCTTATGATGAAGATACTCACGAAAGTGTTGCTGGTATAATTGCAGGAAGGCTTAGAGAAAGATATAGCAGACCTGCTATAGTTTTGACAAATGGCAGTGAAGGTGTAAAAGGTTCAGGTAGGTCTGTTGAAAAATATAATATGTTTAAAGGACTTACGGAGGTAAAGAGTTTTCTTAATAAATTTGGCGGTCATACTATGGCAGCAGGTTTAAGTCTTGATAGGGATAATATAGAGGGCTTTAGAAAGGCAATTAATGATAATTGTTCTTTTTCTGTTGAAGAACTTGAACCAGGTGTAAGAGCAGAAAGCATTTTAAATATTGAGGATATTACTATTAATAGTGTTGAGGAGCTTAATATACTTGCCCCTTTTGGTAAAGGCAATGAAAAGCCTGTATATGCTTTTAAAAGGGTTAATGCTACAAATATAAGGTTTGTAGGACAAGAGAATAATATTGTTTCTTTTGTTATAACTGATGGAAAAAATAAAATTAGAGCTGTAGATTTTGATAACTGTGATTTATGGAGAGATTATTTAAGTGGTAAAGGATATGATGATAATAGTGTTATTGGAGCTTTTTTAACTATTGATGCTATGTGTTCTCTTGATATAAATGAGTATAATGGATATAGAAATCCTCAAATTATAATAAAAGATATAAGATTTTGAAAAAATATAAAAAAAATTGAAAAAAGTTGTTGACAAATGGGTATTTGTTTGATATACTATCAAAGTTGCTGCTGATAGTAATCAGTAACAAAAAAAGATTTTTAAAAAAGTTAAAAAAGTTCTTGACAAACGAAAGAACTTATGTTAAACTATCATAGTTGTCACTTCTGGCGAAGCAATGATAACAAATGATTAAATAAAAACTTTAAAAAAAATCAAAAAAGTTCTTGACAAACTGGTAAAGATATGCTAAAATAAATAAGCTATCACCGAGAGGTGAGAACAAGCAAGAACAAAAAACTTTGAAAAAAGTTAAAAAAGTTCTTGACAAAAGCTGAAAGATGTGATATACTTAATAAGCTGTCACATTGATAGCGAAATAAATCAGAACATTGAAAACTAAATAACTTAACGAATAAAACTCAATCCCAAACAA